>Ga0209633_10000581_pt1 | contig 41671 bp, 34 predicted proteins | sample Cruoilmetagenom1_FD_187290 | JGI IMG/M metagenome (GOLD analysis project Ga0209633, IMG submission 187290) | Oil polluted marine microbial communities from Coal Oil Point, Santa Barbara, California, USA - Sample 1 (SPAdes) (version 2) | ecosystem: Environmental > Aquatic > Marine > Oil seeps ...
TATCTAATGAAGCTGTTTCGCGATTAGTAACTTGTTTTGTAATTTTAAGTTGTCTCATTTATTCAATTTAAATTAATACCCTTATTTTTTGTTGTGTACTTATATATACGTCAGAAGGTCACAAAATGTTACAAAACGGTCAAAAAAATAATTAAAGCCGCTTGAAATAAGCTATTTCAAATAAGGTTATTCAGAACTAAAAGTATCGTTAGCAGTAAATAGACTTCTTATATTTATACTGCTAAAAACCAAATTGTGGCCACTGTTTGAAGTAGCTTAGATTGTATATAACAGAGCAATTTTATTAATACTGCATTCCTTTAAAAATTACACAAATTCCTTTTGCATTATTTGCAAATATCAATACCTGAGTTGACACTATTTGTGAAATATAAAAATGTTTTCTACAAGAAACGATTTTTTTAAAACAAAAATTTCGATTACTGCAATTATATTTGATTGTCAACCTATAAATAACTAATTATGAAAATCAATAAAAAACTAAGAATTAAACAGTTCGTATTTATTTTATTATTTGCTTTTACAAGTTTATTCCTTTCAGGACAAAGTGAAGAAGGACAGTATTCAGGAAATAATGAATTTAAAATTAATATAGGATCATTACTAGTTGAATTTCCAGAATTAGGCTATGAGCATATAATAAACGAAGAATCTTCAGTTGGAATATCAGTTGCTTTTCCCTTAGATAACGACATCAGTTATCGTTTTATTATTTACCCAAATTATCGCATCTATTTTGGAAATAAAAGAGCGGCTGGATTTTTTATTGAAGGAAATTCTGCAATTTTTTCTCAACGATTGCAGCGTGATATAATTTTTGGAAGCGTGAATGCAGATACAACTGAAAATAAAATAGGTCTTGGTTTAGGAATAGCAGTTGGAGGAAAGTTTTTGACAAAAAACGGATTCATTGGCGAGCTATATTTAGGAGGAGGACGAAATTTTATGAACACAGATAAAATTGATGAAGGTTACCCAAGAATTGGTATTTCAATTGGGAAAAGATTTTAATTTAAATAGATATTATGGAAAATTTAGTTAAACCTTTTATGTTCTTCGTTAGCTTGTTTGTAATTACTTTATTTTCATGCTCTCTTAATTTGGACGAAGATTATCCTTATGACAAATTCTCTAATTTTGATTTTGATTATATACCTACATTTTATCGAGAGATAGGAAAAATAATAAAATTTAAGAATCAATATGATGAAGAAATAAGATTTGAAACATCAATCTATAGTATTGAAAGGAAATTTTACAATGGCCTTAATTTTGTTGGCAATACTGCTCCTTCTAAGTATTATGATGAATTATACATAAATATTTTACTTCTAGATATGGAAATTGAAGGAAAGCCAGATTATTATTGTCAGGATATTGATATTACAATAACAAAAAAATACAATGGTGAATTGTTACATAACGTTTCAATTCCAACGTATGATGCTTTTTGCACATATGAGAATAGACAATTTGAGACACCGCAGATAAATGTTGAAGAAATGGAAATAAATAATAAGATTTATGACAAGGTTATTGAATTTGAAGTTTGGTCTGATAGTTATTATACATTATATAATAACTCAACTATTCATAAGGTGTATTATGATTTAAAATATGGTATTATCGGTTTTGATGAAGTTGAAGGAATAATTGGCTTTGATGATTTAGAAAATAATAAGTGGAGAATTGTTAATTAAGAAAAAGGATTTTAATGTAAAGAAAGAACTCACATAATTTCTTTACAAAAAAACCCATCACCTTGAAGTTTCAAGGTTGATGGGTTTTACCATTTAAAAGATTAAATCAATTAATCTCTTTTTCTATCGTCACGGCGATTATCATGACTACGATTGTCACGTCCTCGATTATCTCTACCACCACTTCTATTATTATCTCTTGGAGGTCTTTCAACAAAACCTTCTGGTTTAGGCAACAATGCTTTACGAGAAACTTTTTCTTTTCGAGTTCTTGGATCTACACCAAAATACTTTACATCAAAAACGTCTCCCATTTTCACAACATCACTTACATTTTCAGTACGTTCCCAAGCAAGTTCACTTACGTGTAACAATACTTCATTACCCGGAGCATCCATATATTCTACAACAGCACCAAAATCAAGCATTTTGATAACTTTAACTTCGTAAACACTACCTTTTTCAGGCTTGAATAATAAAGAATCTATTTTAGCCAATACCGCATCTATACCTTCCTGACCTGTTCCTAAAATTTCAACAATACCTTCTTCAGTAACCGGGTCCTCATTAATAACAATAGTACATCCGGTTTCTTTTTGTAATTCTTGAATTACTTTTCCACCAGGACCAATTAAGGCTCCAATAAATTCATTAGGAATTGTTCTTGTAACCATTTTTGGAGAATGTGATTTCACATCTTCGTTAGGTTGTGCAATGGTATCTGTTAACTTTTCTAAAATATGTAATCTACCATCACGTGCTTGTTTTAGTGCATTCACTAAAATTTCGTACGAAAGACCTTTTATTTTAATATCCATTTGACAAGCAGTAATACCATCAGCAGTACCGGTAACTTTGAAGTCCATATCACCTAAGTGATCTTCATCTCCTAAAATATCAGATAATACTGCATAACGCTCTCCATCAGAAATCAATCCCATGGCAATTCCAGAAACTGGTCTTTTCATTTGTATACCGGCATCCATCAATGCCATTGTACCTGAACAAACTGTTGCCATAGAAGAAGAACCGTTTGATTCTAATACCTCAGAAACAACCCTTACTGTATACGGACAATCAGCAGGAATCATACCTTTTAATGCACGTTGTGCTAAATTACCATGACCAACTTCACGACGAGAAGTACCTCTTAATGGACGGGCTTCTCCTGTACAAAAAGGAGGAAAGTTATAATGTAAATAAAACGTTTCTTCACCTTCATAGGATGGCATATCTATTTTGTTGGCTTCTCTTGATGTTCCTAACGTAACTGTCGCTAATGCTTGAGTTTCTCCTCTAGTAAAAATAGCAGAACCATGTGTTGATGGTAAGTAATCTATTTCACACCAAATTGGTCTGATTTCATCAGTTTTTCTACCATCTAATCGTAAACCTTCACTTAATGTTAATTCACGAACAGCCTCTTTTTCTGCTTTTCTGTAGTAACCTCCAACAAGATGACCAAATTCTTCCATCTCTTCTTCCGTAAATGAAGCTTTAACTTCTTCTTTTAGTTCAGAAAAAGCCGTACTACGTTCTGTCTTAGATGTTCCTTGTTTTGCTATTGCATAACATTTATCGTAAGCTAAGTCGTGTATTCTTTTTGCTAAGTCTTCATTTTCTTCTGCAGTTTCATATTCACGAACTTCCTTTTTACCAAAGGCTTCTGCTAAACGTATTTGAGCAGCGATTTGAACTTTAATAGCTTCATGAGCAAACTTAATAGCATCAGCCATTTCTTCTTCAGAAATTTCATCCATTTCTCCTTCAACCATCATAACAGAATCGGCTGAAGCGCCTATCATCATTTCTATGTCTGACTCTTCTAATTGTGAACGTGTTGGGTTAATAACAAATTCGCCATTAACTCTACCTACACGTGCTTCAGAAATAGCACATTCAAATGGGAAGTCACTTAATTGAATAGCTGCGGATGCTGCTAATCCTGCCATTGCTTCTGGCATTACATCATCATCATGAGACATTAACTGGATCATCACTTGTGTTTCGGCATGATAATCTTTTGGAAATAATGGACGTAAAACTCTGTCTACTAAACGCATCGTTAATACTTCACCATCACTAGGTCTTGCTTCTCTTTTGAAGAAACCACCTGGATAACGTCCTGAAGCTGCAAATTTTTCTCGATAATCTACAGTCAATGGTAAAAAGTCGACATCACTTTGTTTGTAATTGGAAACAACTGTACATAACAACATACATTTTCCTGATTGAACAACAACAGAACCGTGTGCCTGTTTTGCTAATTTTCCGGTTTCAATAGAGATGGTTCTTCCATCTCCTAATTCAATAATTTCTTTAAATACCTTTGGTATCATATTTTTTAGTTTTTTAACCTATTTTAAGGTTAGATTTAACAATTGGTTTTGTAGTTGTGTTGTCATTAACCAATGAAAAGTCTAAAAAGGCTTTTTAATATGTGGAATATAGATCCTGAATATGTTCAGGGTAATTAAAAAAGGAGGCATAATGCCTCCTTAATATTATTTTCTTAATCCTAATTCTTTTACTATTGCACGATATCGTATAATATCTGTTTTAATTAAATAGTCAAGTAAATTTCTACGTTTACCTACTAATTTTACTAAAGAACGCTCAGTATTAAAATCTTTACGATTCTTTTTTAAATGTTCAGTTAAATGGTTTATTCTGTAAGTAAATAAGGCAATTTGACCTTCAGATGAACCTGTGTCTTTTGCAGATTTCCCGTGTTTTTTGAAAATTTCTGCTTTTTTTTCAGCTGCTAAATACATGCTAACATTAAATTTTAATTAATAATTTTTATGTACTGATATTCTATCAGGCGGCAAATATAAAACTATTATTTTGATTCGCAACAAATTGAGTGAACTGTTTATTAATTTAGCGTGGCATTAAACCTTTTTATATTTAACTAGTCAAAGAAGCATAACTTTTAAAAATAATATAATGAAAAGACAAAAATTTAAACTAGGTATGATAGTTTTAGCATTATTTGGATTAATGTTAACTAGCTGTCAAGATGAAGGAATAGCAATTGATGAAACTGCTGCCACCGAAGAAATTGATTTAAAAGCTGCTGAAACTGAAGCTGAAATTGATAAAGTATCTGACGAATCTAGTGCTATTATTGAAGAAGCATTTTTAACCGAAGAATTTCCGGGTTCAAAAATGGCTGCAACAGACCGCTACTTGCCAGATTGTGTAACCATTACAGTAGTGATAGTTCAAAACATGAAAACAGTAACAGTTGATTTTGGAGATGGATGCGAATTGCGTAATGGGAATGTTGTTAGTGGGAAAATTATTATGAAATATGAAATTGACCCTGAAGCCGCATCATTAATGATTTCATATGCTTTTGAAGATTTTTACTTTAATCGTAAAAATGTAGCTGGTGGAGGATCTATTTTAAGAGAGCGTTCTAATGAAAATGGCAATCCTCAATCTACAAAAACATTTGATGTTACAGTAACGTGGCCAGATGGATTATTTGCAAGCAAAGTTGGAGTAAAAGTAAGAGAGTGGATAGAAGGTGTAGGTACAGGAGCTTGGGGAGATAATGTATTTTTAATTACAGGGAATTGGACATTTACAAAGAAAAATGGAACTGTACTTTCAGCTAAAGTTATTGAAGCACTAAGAAGAGAATTAGCTTGTAAGTTTTTAGTAAGTGGAATTATAGAGTTAAGTAGGAATGAAAATACAGCATTATTAGATTATGGAGATGGTGAATGTGATGACTTAGCTACCATAAGTATTAATGGTGGTGAAGAAAGAGAAATTCATTTAAGTAATTTGTAAAATAAAAGGGTTTGGTTGAATTGAAAAATCCCTGAGATGAAGGTCTCGGGGATTTTTATGATATAATTTATCCTAATTATTTACGCTTTATTTTCTGTCCTAATTGGATTATTCTGAATTAGATCAATATATAAATTGATCTGTTCTTTAAGATTTTTCCGTTCAATTATTTTATCTAAAAAACCATGTTCAAGTAAAAATTCTGATCGTTGAAACCCTTCTGGTAATTCTTTACCTGTGGTATCTTTTACTACTCTTGGTCCGGCAAACGCAACCAGTGCATTAGGTTCAGCAATATTTATATCACCTAGCATAGCATACGAAGCAGTGGTACCACCAGTAGTAGGATCTGTACACAAAGAAATATATGGAATTTTTGCTTCTGATAGTTGGGCTAATTTAGCCGAGGTCTTAACCAATTGCATTAGTGACAATGATGATTCCATCATTCTTGCCCCTCCAGATTTTGAGATCATTAAAAAAGGAATTTTCTTTTTAATGGAATAATCTATAGCTCTTGCAATTTTTTCACCAACTACGCTTCCCATAGAACCACCAATAAAAGCAAAATCCATTGCGGCAATCATTAGATCTTTACCCAATGATTTTCCTACAGCAGTTCTAACAGCATCTTTTAATTGAGTTTTTTCATAAGCCTCCTTTAAACGATCTACATATTTTTTCTTATCCACAAAAGATAGTGGATCTTTAGATACTATATTTGGATTGATCTCTAAATATTTATCATCAAATAATATATCGAAGTACTCATGACTACCAATTCTTACATGATAACCGTCTTCGGGGCTCACATAAAAATTTTCTTTTAATTCATCAGAATCAACTACTTTTCCACTAGGAGTTTTATACCAGAGCCCTTTAGGAACATCCTTTTTATCTTCCGTAGGGGTTTGAATTCCTTTATCTGTTCGTTTAAACCAAGATGACATATGATATATTTTGGGTTGGCAAGTTAGTAAAAAAACAAAAACGCACTAAAAAATGACGATTAAAAATAATTTACCCTTATTACAAATTTCAAATTCATAATAAGGGTAAAGGTTTAAAGCGTATCTATGTTGTTTAAATCTTCAAAGGCCTGTTTAAGTCTTTCTACAAATGAAATTTCACCTTTCCGTAGCCAACCTCTAGGGTCGTAATACTTTTTGTTTGGAAGGTCATCTCCTTCAGGATTACCAATTTGAGATTGTAAATACCCTTCATTTTCCTTCATAAAATCACGTACGCCCGTCATAAAAGCATATTGCATGTCAGTATCAATATTCATTTTAACAACACCATAGCCAATAGCTTCTCTAATTTCTTCAACTGTAGAACCTGAACCGCCATGGAATACAAAATCGATGGTGTTATGAGGGACATTATAGGTTTTAGAAATATATTCTTGTGAATTTTTTAAAATTTTAGGCGTTAATTTTACATTGCCTGGTTTATAAACACCATGTACATTGCCAAATGCAGCGGCGATGGTAAATTTATCACTTACTTTTTTTAACTCTTCATATGCGTATGCAACTTCTTCGGGTTGTGTATATAATTTAGAAACATCTACATCTGAATTATCTACACCATCTTCTTCACCACCTGTAATTCCGAGTTCAATTTCTAAGGTCATTCCCATTTTACTCATTCGCGCCAAGTACTTTTTACAGATCTCAATATTTTCTTCAATTGGTTCTTCAGAAAGATCAATCATATGAGAACTATATAATGGCCTCCCTGTTTCTTTATAATGCGCTTCGCCTGCATCTAATAAACCATCAATCCAAGGTAATAACTTTTTAGCGCAATGATCTGTATGTAAAATAACGGGAACGCCATAAGCTTCTGCCATTAAATGTATATGTTTTGCTCCTGCAACACATCCCGCTATTGCTGCTTTTTGGCCATCATTACTCAAGCCTTTTCCTGCATTAAATACACCACCTCCATTTGAAAATTGAATGATGACTGGGGCATTTAATGCTGCTGCTGTTTCCAATACACCATTAATAGAACTTGATCCAATAACATTAACAGCAGGTAGTGCAAACCCCTTTTCTTTAGCTAGTTTAAAAATTTCTTGTACTTGATTACCGGTAGCAACTCCGGATTTTATATTATGAGCCATAACTTTAGGTATAAAATTTATAAGTATAAAATTACTAAAATAAATGTTACTGATGGCTAAAAAGAACGAAATCGTTATAGTTAAATTTTGAAAAAATAACTGATCTAAAAAGGGTAATTAATCCCAATATTATAGACGGCATTGCCAAAATTATAATTTTGCATCCATTTGTTGGAAGAAGATAAATAGGGTTCATAAGTTTTAAAACCAATATCAAGCCTAAATACAAGAAAACTAAAATCATATCTAACACCAAATCCGGAACCTACAGCAATGTCTTTTAGTGAGGAAAAACCATTGAATTTGCCACTGCTATTTGTAACTGTTGAATTGGTAATATCCCAAATATTACCGGCATCAATAAACAATGCACTATAAATGCTATTTAAAACTTTAAATCGATATTCTAAATTTGTGGTAAATTTTAAACTTCCGGTATTAAATTCTAAGGTATTTGATTCTGATCCCGGACCGAGTTTAAATGTTTTCCATGCTCTGATATCATTTGAACCTCCGGCTCTGTAACTTCTACTAAACGGAATGTCCTCTGAATTCCCAAATGGAATGGCAGCTCCGATAAAACCTCTATAAACTAAAGAAGTATTTGAATTGACACTCCAATATTTTTTATATTCAATTTCAGTTTTTAAATATTGTGCTACCGGTAAACCAAAAAGTTCTTTTTTACCACTTTCAGCGGTTTTTTTAACAAATGCAGCGGTAATACTTCCAGAGGACACCATTCTTCCTGTAAAAGTCGAGAAATTATTGTCATTAAAATTTTCTCGATTATTATAATTATATGTATAAGATATTACGGGCACCAATACATCTTCAATTAAAATATTTCTACGCTCTCTTACACTTTGGACAATTAAGAATTCATCTTCATTTGTTGTTTCAAAGTTATTAATTGGGTTTAGAACACGATTAATATAGGCAAGAGGTATTATATTATCATTATCATCTAATTCTTCGGTGAGCGGAATAATATTATCGAAAGTAGAACCAAAAGCAATACTATCTAATTTACGAGATTCTGAATTAAAGATATTAAAGTAATTTTCAGTTCTTAGATTGTTAATGTATTGTACATTCAATAATTCTAACTTATGATCGGTTGTTTCCGAACTCCGCCAAGTATAATCAATTCCACCTGTTATATTTTGTCTATCTAAACCGATATTGCGTTGAAGATTAACACTTACTCCAATGTTGGTTTTAGGAGTCATTTTTTTTGGAATAATTTCACTAGTATTTATTGGAAATAAAATTCTAGGAATTTCAAGAGAACTACTTACACCTATTTCCCAGGCATTGAAAAATCTAGAATTATCAGAGACATCTTTTGATGTGTTCAAAAAAGATCCTTGAAAAGACATTTCTAGAATTTCAGCACCTTTGAATATATTTCTATTCAACCATGATACTTTTCCTAAAATTCCTAATGGTTTAATATTAGACGTGTTCACTTCAGTATCAAAACCAAAAGTATGTTTTTTTAATGGGGTTAAATAAATATTAGAAGTTAAAGATTCGTCATTATTTTCTATATATTTAATATCAATAGAGGGTCTAAAATTTTGAAGTTCACGTAAATATTTTCTTGTTAGATCTCTTTCTTTATCTTTATAAATACTATCTTTTTGTATTAAAATAGCATTTGCCAAATATTTAGGATTATATTTTAATTTATCGTTTGCAAAAAAAGTATAGCCTTTATAAGTAATAGAATCTTGTGGTTTTCGATTTTTTGTATTAAATGAAAAATCTGTAAAAACATTTACTTTTTTTACTTTGTGAATCTTAAAAGGCTCACTGTAAATACTGTCATTTTTTTCAATGATTCTATCGGGTATTTTTAATAGGATGTTTTTCTGATACGATGTAGATAATGAATCTATCCAAAATTCGGCTATATTACCACTGAAATGATAAATTCCTGAATTTCTAAATAATTCAATAAGCCTATTTTCTTCTTTTTCAAAATTTTGATAATCAATTTGATTTCCTTTAACTATAAATGATTTCTTAACAGTTGAATTATAAATTGAATCAAGTATTGGGGATTGAATAGAGGTAGTAACCGTGTCAATAAAATACGGTTCATTTGTAGTTATTAAATATTCAACAGTCGTTCGTTTATTTTCTTTTTTATATTCTTTAAAATCAACATTTGCATCAAAAAACCCTTTACTTAAATAATATTTATATAATGACTTAACAGATTTATTTATTTGAAGACTATCTGAAATAACCGGAGGGTTACCGTTTCTTAAAAACCAACTATTAATACCTCTATATGATCTGCCTAGGGCCTTAACCTGTTTCTCAGAAAATATTTTTGTAAGTTTTTCTTCTCTTTTTGGATTTTCTTTTAAGAGTTCTTCAAAATGAGTTTTATACTTCGGATTTGCCCAATTGTAGAGATGCAATGAAAAAGGAAACCCAATAACTTTTTGATTGGGTTTCTGTCTTAAAAAACTAATAACCTCTTGCCTGGTTGTCTTTTTATCATTTACAATTACTTTGTTTTTTTCTAGTAAATATTTACCTTCAGGAACCCGTTTTGTTGCATTACATGAGGCCATGAGGATGATAAATAAAATAAATACTATTATTTTAGCAAAATAGTTAAACAATACAGTTACAATTTTTAAGTAAACGAAAATATTTAATATTAGTTGAATAATTTCAATTTATGAATATTTTTTCATTTTTTTATTCACTTTAAATGGCTGCAATAATTTAATTTCAATGAATTCATAGTAACAACCTTCTATGTTAAGCAAAAATCAATCCAAAATAATAACGAGTTTACGGCAAAAAAAGTACCGATTGCAACATCAGTTCTTCGTTGTAGAAGGAATAAAAGTTATTAATGAATTTCTTTCTTCAAAATATGAACTTGAAGAGTTATTTTGTACAGAAGATTGTTATGCTTCGTTTAGAACTTTTAACCCGCAAATTATATCCGATAAAGAGTTGTCTAAAATAAGTAATTTATCAACTCCAAATAGAGTTTTAGGGATATTTAAAATTCCTGAAGTTCTTAAACCAAAAGAAGAAGGATTGATATTAGTACTAGACGAAATAAACGATCCTGGTAATTTGGGTACTATTATTAGACTAAGTGATTGGTTTGGAATTTCCCAGATAATTTGCTCTAAAAATACGGTTGACTGTTATAACCCTAAAGTAGTGCAAGCCACCATGGGTTCATTAACAAGGATGTCTATTAATTATTTGGATTTGGAAATATTTTTAAAAGAAACTCAACTGCAAATATATGGAGCCGTTATGAATGGAGAAAATGTATATTCAAGTAATTTAGAGCAAAATGCCATTTTGGTTATGGGTAATGAGTCTAATGGAATTTCTGAGAAAGTATCTTCATTAATAACAAATAAAATTACGATTCCTAGGTATAATGAAGCAACTATTACCGAAAGCTTAAATGTGGCAACAGCAACAGCAATTTTATTAAATGAGTTTAGAAGAATTAATTTTATTCAAAAGTAAAATTGATAAAAACTCCTCTTGTTCCAAAATAATCAATGGGTAATGTCCATGGACTAGCAGCATTATTATCTGGTACTATTTCATTATTAATAGCGAATATACCTCTTATAGAGGGTGAGAATTTAAAAAAATAAAGATACAAGTCAACTCCTACGCCAACTTCATACATAAAATTGTTTTTTTTCATTCTAAATTGTCCTTGAAAATTGTCATCAATATTGTCTTGATTACTAGAGAAATTAAAATCATAGGATACCCCACCAATAACAAAAGCACGCATATTGTCTAATCTGTTGGTGCTAAATTTTAATAGTAAAGGCATTCTTAAATAAGTTCCAGGAACTTCACGAATTCGATCTTTTTCGGTGTCTGGAATATTAGGATTATTAAAAGTTAATGTTTTCGTATTACTAGACAAACCCGGCTCAAAACGCAAATTGATATTGTTATTTAATTTATAATCTACAACTAAACCAACATTAAAACCTAAAGACTCTTCAATTGATACTAAATTATCTGTGCCAGAATTAAGAGCTAACGAGGAATCGTTTAAATCTATCTTAAAACTTTTATTATTTAGTCCTAAATAATAACCAAAATGTAATTGCTTTTTATCAAAATTAGGCAAGTATTCAACTCTTTCCTTTTGAGCTAAAACAACATTGCCACCTAATAATAGTAATATGACTATACTAATAAGTACTCTTTTCATACGTTTATTTTGTTGCTGTATAAATGGAGGCTGCTCCAAAAGTTAAAGGTTGGTTGGTTGCATTATTAAACCCATTTTTTTCTAAAATATTGTTGAATTTTTTACCATACGGAAAAATTGCCGCAGATTGTGGTAAATAAGTATAAGCTCTTTTATCTTTTGAGAAGAGTTTTCCTAATGTTGGAATCATATATTTTGAGTAAAAATTGAATAATTGTTTTACAGGGAACTTTTCAGGCTGCGACGTTTCTAATACTACAAAAATACCATTAGGTTTTAATACACGATGAATTTCTTGTAATCCTTTATCTAGATTTTCAAAATTCCGAACACCAAAACCAACTGTAATTGCATCAAAACTATCATTCTCAAATGGTAATTTTTCAGAATCGGCTAATACCATTTCAATCAATCCGTCAAGATTTTTTCCCTGTATTTTTTTTATACCAACATCAAGCATTCCCTTAGAGATATCTAAACCAATAATTTTTTTAGGTTTGAGCTTAGAAAGCATAATAGCAAAATCACCTGTACCTGTAGCAATGTCAAGAATAATTCCTGGTTTTTTTTCTCCAACAATGGCAACTACTTTTTTTCTCCATTTTATATCTATCCCGAATGTCATTATTCGATTTAAAAAATCATAATTATTTGATACATTATCAAACATATGAGCAACTTGCTCTTTTTTGCTAAGATTAGAATCTTTATATGGAGTAACTTTTGTAGCCATTAAATATGATTTCCGCAAAGATACATTTTCCGTTAATATTTTATTATGCTACTGATTTTTTATTCTTTATAATAATTTAATTGCCTAAACACTTGACAAGCCCTATGTTGAAATTGTATATTTGCACACATTTTTAAAATTTAGACATATATGAGAATGAAATTATCACATTTCAAATTTGATTTACCGCCAGATTTATTAGCAGAATATCCTTCTGAACAAAGAGATGAAGCAAGATTAATGGTACTAGATAGAAAAACTCAAACAATTGAGCATAAGTTGTTCAAAGATTTAGTTGACTATTTTGATGAAGGAGATGTAATGGTTTTTAATAATACAAAAGTATTTCCGGCAAGATTATATGGGAATAAAGAAAAAACCGGTGCTAGAATTGAAGTATTTTTATTGAGAGAACTTAATAAAGAAAGTCGTTTGTGGGATGTGTTAGTTGACCCTGCTCGTAAAATAAGAATTGGCAATAAACTATTTTTTGGTGATAATGAAGATCTTGTTGCAGAAGTAATAGATAATACCACATCAAGAGGAAGAACATTACGCTTTCTGTTTGATGGAAATTATGAAGATTTTAGGAAAAAATTGAAGGAATTAGGAGAAACACCGCTACCAAAGTATATTAAAAGAGAGGCGGAACCTTCAGACGCTGAAAGATATCAAACAATTTATGCTAAACATGAAGGAGCAGTTGCTGCACCTACCGCTGGTCTTCATTTTTCAAAACATTTATTAAAAAAATTAGAAATAAATGGTATTAATTTGGCAGAAATCACCTTACATGTTGGTTTAGGAACATTTAATCCTGTTGAGGTAGAAGATTTATCTAAGCATAAAATGGATTCTGAACAAATTGATATTCCTGAAAGTGCCGTTAAAATTGTAAATAATGCGCTAGATAACAAAAAAAGAATATGCGCAGTAGGTACTACTGTAATGAGAACATTTGAAAGCTCTGTTTCTGCTAATCAGCGTTTGAAACCATTTAGTGGTTGGACAAATAAATTTCTTTTTCCACCTCATGATTTTAGTATTGCCAATGCAATGATTACTAATTTTCATACACCAAAATCAACACTCATGATGATGACCTCTGCTTTTGCAGGGCATGATTTTTTAAAGAAAGCATACGCTGAAGCAATAAAAGAAAAATACAATTTTTATTCTTATGGTGATGCAATGTTGATTTTATAAATTATTATTTTACTTCAATATTTTGTTGAATGTTAGAAAATAAACTTAAAGCCTTATAATTTTATAAGGCTTTTTTTTGATTCAAAACTTTTTATATCTTTACAAATCACATATAGGGGTTATAATTTCTTAAAACTTTCATGATGAAAAAAACACTACTTTTTATCGTTTTATGTTATTCATTTAATTTATTTGCTCAGGTAACTAATGAGGGCGAGCCGGTAAGTTGGGAATTAGCTACCAGTGATAATATAAATGCAATCTCCTTACCTATAGTTGATATTAAAAAAATAAGATCCGAAGACGATACAAATGATCAAACACAAATAAAGCCTTTTAGAATAGGAGTTCAGCACAATGTAAATGTGGGGTTAAAAAATGGAGGGACTTGGACACGATTGCCAAATGGAGATCGAATTTGGCAGGTTTTGTTCAGTTCTACAGATGCTGTACATTTAAGTGTAGTTTTTGATAAATTTTATATTCCTGTAGGTGGAAAAGTTTATTTATATAATGATGATAGAACTGATCTATTAGGAGCATATACTGAAACACAAAATAATAAGGATGAAGTATTAGGATCATGGTTTGTTAAGGGAGAGAAATTATGGATAGAGTATTACGAGCCAAAAGAAGTTAAAAATCAAGGAAAATTAAATTTATCAACCGTTATTCATGGTTATAGATTAGGTCACGCCTATCAAAAAGGATATCTAAATAGTACTGAAGAAAAAGCATTAAATGATTCAGGAGATTGTAATCATGATGTTGATTGCCCTATTGGTTCAGATTATGAGTCTCATAAGAGCGTATTAAAAAGATCGGTAGCTTTTTTAAATATGGGTAATGGTTTTATATGTTCAGGAGCGTTGGTTAATAATACAGCTCAGGACAAAAAACCCTATTTTTTAACGGCTAATCATTGTTTTGCTGATGATCAGGATGTAGCGTCTGATCCGGCATCATATTCTTTTCGCTTTAAATGGATAAGTCGAGATCCAGTCTGTGCGGCTACTACAAATAGCACTGATGGACCAACAAATTTTACCATGAGCGGATCTACTTTAAGAGCAAGAAATTCCAATACAGATTTTATGTTGGTTGAAATTAATAATGCAATACCTGCCGGTTGGGACCTTACTTATGCCGGTTGGGATAAAAGTGATACAAACCCTACTTTTGAAGTAGGTATTCACCACCCTAGTGGCGACATAATGAAAGTTTGCAGAGATGATACAGGAGCAACAAAACAGGTTAACAACGGAGCAGTAACCTGGGAGGTTACTGCTATAGGTGGTGGTTGGGAATTAGGTGTTACAGAAGGAGGCTCGTCAGGTTCCCCTTTATTTGATCAAAACGGAAGAGTAATAGGTCAACTTTTCGGTGGTGGTGCGGCATGTTCAGGTACTGTTGATAATGGTGCATTTGATTTTTATGGAAGATTTGGTATTTCTTGGGACGCTGGTGGATTTGCCTCAAATCAATTAAAAGATTGGTTAGATCCTCAAAATTTAAATCAAAATACCTTAAATACTTTAGAAAATGTATTGGCTGTTAACGATGAATTTTTAGAAGAAAACATCACACTATTTCCTAACCCTACAACCGGAATTCTTCAAATTAATACAACTGGATTAGTGGGCGATTTGTCATATGAAGTATATAATATGATGGGACAAAATATAAAGTCTGACAAATTGCAAAATAATAAAACGCTAAATCTTAATGACTTAACAAACAGCATTTATTTTATTAAGATTATCGAAATAGATACTAATAGAAGTTTAGTAAAAAAAATAGTGTTGAATAAGTAAATTGAATGATAATTTATCTATGAATAGACTTCTAAACAAAAGCTCAGAAAGTTTTTCATTATAGTTTTTATATATTTACGACCTGTATTTTATACAATTTATTGCTTATTCTATGAAAAAAACACTAGTATTCTTCCTGCTAACATGTTCGTTAACTTTAATTGCTCAAGTATCTAATGAGGGAAAACCAATAAGCTGGAAACTCAAATTACAAGAGACTAAGAATGTAAACGCTATAAAATTACCCTCTTTTGATTTAAAGGCTATTCAACAAGAAGATAAAATTAATGATAACGTTCAGGGAAAACCATGGCGATTTGGTTATAAACATAATGTAGATTATGGAATAGAAAACTCTGGAAAATGGTCTCATTTACCTAATGGAGACAGGGTTTGGAGAATTCTTTTTGAATCAAAAGGAGCTTTAAGCTTGAATTTTATTTTCGATAAATTCTTTATGCCTGAAGGCGGAAAATTATATTTATATAATAATGATAGATCTGATTTACTGGGCGCTTATACTAATATTCAAAATCAAAAAAGTGGAATATTAGGTACTTGGCTTGTAAAAGGTGATAAGGTATGGATTGAATATTTTGAACCTAAGGAAGTAAAAGGTCAAGGTGTGTTACACATAGCCAATGCTACCCATGGTTATAGAACTAGAGAAACATACGCCAAACTTTTAGGTGATTCGGGAGATTGTAATCATGATGTTGAATGCCCAGTTGGGCTTGATTGGGAACAACATAAAGATCATAACAAAAAATCTGTTGCATTAATATTGAATAACGGATCTGATTGGTGTACCGGAGCTCTTATAAATAATACAAGTAATGATAAAACGCCATATTTATTAACAGCAAATCATTGTACTGATGGGCAAAACCCTTCCAATTGGGCTTTTCGTTTTGGCTGGATTAGTCCCAACCCTGTTTGTGCATCGACCGATGCAAGTACTGATGGGCCAATAAATATGTCAATAAGTGGTGCAACATTAAGAGCAAATAATGCCAATTCTGACGTAGCATTATTAGAATTAAATAGTGCAATACCTAATGGTTGGGATAGAGTTTGGGCTGGCTGGGATAGAACAGATGTAGCTCCTTCATTTGTTGTTGGTATTCACCATCCATCAGGTGATATTATGAAAATTGCCAGAGATGATTCTGGGGTTATAAAAAATTTAAATAATGGAGCACAAACCTGGGAAATTACTTCTGCAGGAAATGGTTGGGAATTGGGTGTAACAGAACCAGGTTCTTCAGGATCTCCTTTATTCGATACTAATGGTAAAATTATTGGTCAACTTTTTGGAGGAGGCGCTGATTGTGCAGGAACAGATGATAACAATTTATTAGATTATTATGGAAGATTTGGCGTTTCATGGGACGTTGGTGGGACGTCGGCCATACAATTAAGAAATTGGCTTGATCCGGTAGGAACGAATCCGACTACTTTTGAGAGTTTTCCTCTTTTACAAGTTTTTGCCTTAGATGGTACGGCTTTTTCAAATATACCTAGCGTTGCTTGTGGAACTTTTGATACAACTCCAACAATTGTAGTTTATAATGCAGGAACCACAACTTTAACTAGTTTAACCATTAATTGGGATATTGATAGTGGTGCTTCAACTACCATAAATTGGACAGGATCATTGGCTCAAAATGAATCTGAAAATATAATGCTGTCTCCAATAACGCTAACTCCTGGAACTCATGTGCTTAATGTGGCTAGTTCCAATCCTAATGGCGGCACTGATGAGAATACCACAAATGATAGTAGTGCAAATAGTTTTTCTTTAACCGATGAATTTAATACCACCCAAGTTCATTTAGAATTATTAACAGATAATTGGTCAGATGAGACTACTTGGGAATTTAGAAATAGTAGCGATACGGTGCTCTATAGTGGAGGCCCATATAATGGTACTACTCAAGATAATACTACATTTTTAGAATCGTTTGACGTGTCTTTAGGAGAGTGTTATACATTTGAAATTTTTGATTCTGAAAGCGACGGAATCTGTTGTGGTTTTGGGAATGGATCGTACTCACTTAAAACAGATAATAACACAATAATCTTTGAAGGAGGAAATTTTGGCTCGTCTGAAGAAACAGAATTACGTGTTGATACTGCACTGGCTATTAACGATGAGTTGTTAGAAAAAAATATCACTCTATTTCCAAATCCAACCTCTGGAGCTGTTCAAGTAAGAGTTAAAGAATGGAATAGTGATTTGACATATGAAATTTATAATACATTAGGACAAACATTATTATCAAATAAATTACAAAATAATGAAATAATCCATTTAAGTAATTTATCAAGCGATATCTATTATATTAAGATAACAGAAATAGATACAAATAGAAGTTTAGTAAAGAAAATAGTCTTAAATAAATAAAAGAAAAATACTAAATTATTAACGTCCTAATCGCGATAATTATTGAGGTTGGGACGTTTTTTATAGCAATATGATTAAAAAACAAGATATACGAGCATTGACAAAAGAACAACTTCGGGAGTTTTTTATTGAGCATGATGATAAAGCTTTTCGAGGGAATCAAGTATATGAATGGTTATGGCATAAAGCAACCTATTCATTTGATGATATGACCAATCTATCAAAAGAAACCAGAGTTATGCTTGAGGAAAATTTTGTTATCAACCATATTGAAGTGGATCAAATGCAGCGTTCAAACGATGGTACAATTAAAAATGCTATCAAATTACACGACAGTTTAATTGTTGAGTCTGTACTCATCCCTACTGAAACCAGAACTACCGCTTGTGTTTCCAGTCAGGTTGGTTGTAGTTTAGATTGTAATTTTTGTGCAACTGCCCGCTTAAAACGAATGCGTAATTTGAATCTTGACGAAATTTATGATCAAGTGGTTGCCATTGACAAACAGAGTCGTCTTTATCATAACCATAAATTGTCAAATATTGTTTTTATGGGAATGGGAGAACCTTTATTGAACTATAAAAATGTATTAGCATCTATCGAAAAAATTACATCAGAAGAAGGATTGGGAATGTCTCCAAAACGAATCACACTTTCTACTGTTGGAATTCCAAAAATGATTAAAAAATTGGCTGATGATGAGGTTAAATTTAATTTGGCAGTGTCTTTACATTCTGCCATTGACGAAGTTCGTTCTAAAATGATGCCCATAAATGATAAAAGCAATTTAGCTGAATTATTAGAAGCATTACAATATTGGTACGCGAAAACCCAACGGATCATCACTTTTGAGTATGTTATTTGGAAAGGAATAAACGATACTCAAAAAGATGTTAATGCTTTGGTCAATTATTGTAAAAAGATTCAGTCAAAAGTAAATTTAATAGAATATAATGCTATTGATGATGGTGAATTTCAACAAGCATCTCCAGCGGCAACTGCGATGTATGTAAAAACATTAGAAGCCAATAATATTGTGGTCAACGTACGTAGAAGCCGAGGTAAAGATATTGATGCTGCTTGTGGACAATTGGCGAATAAAACCTGATAAATACATCATACATTTTCCACAAGTAGGAATCCAAAATAGATAGACGAAATTCTTATATAACTATTCTATTTGGCTCAATGAAAAATTCTTTAAGTGATGAATAGTTTACTCATTCAACAAATCATTGATAGCATCTAAATTAGGAGCTAGAATAATTTCTATTCGTCTGTTTTTTGCTTTTCCTGATACTGATGAATTGCTAGCTACTGGCATATATTTACTTCTACCGGCTGCAGTAATTTGCTCGGCATTTACATTGTTATTAACTAAAATTCGTACAATGGCTGTAGCACGTTTAGTTGATAGATCCCAATTATCAGTTACAGCTCCTTTTCCGCCATAAGGCACATTATCAGTATGACCTTCAATCAAGACATCAATATCGGGATTTTGTCTTAGCACTCCAGCTAAATTAATCACAGCACTTTGTCCTTGACTACCAACTGACCAACTTCCAGAACCGAATAGTAATTTGTTTTCCATAGAAACATATACTTTTCCATTCTTCCGTTCTACGGTCAAACCCTTTCCTTCAAATCCGCTTAAAGCAGCCGAAACAGCGTCTTTTAAACGTTGCATAGCCGCTTCTTTGGCAGCAATGAGGCCTTCCAATTCATCAACACGTGCTGAACGAGCACTTAACTCACTTTGTAATTTTTCTAATCGGGCACTTTCTGCTGTTAATTTTGATTCTTTTTCCTGTAACTGAACAAGTAACTCTCTATTCTGTTTTTCCTTTTCTGAGAGTTGTTCAGCACTCAAATTAGAAAGATCGTCATATTCTTGTTCCAGCTTTCTTTTCTTTTCTTCTAATTGATCAACTGAATTGGTAAGTTTTCCTTTTTCACTATCTAACTTATCAATTTCTGACTGAAGCTTATCTTTACTTTCTTCAAGCTCTTTCTTTTTTGTAATCAAGTCTTGGTTTTCATCAAATAATGATGAATTATTGTCTCTAAGTTTGTTGTACTTTTCTTCTAATTCTGTATATACTTTTTTAGTAACACACGAAGTCATTAAACTTAAAGTGATAATGATTAAAGCTATTTTTTTCATTTTATTAATTATTAATATTCAATCTCAACGCCAATGGGGCAATGATCGGAATGTTTTGCTTCAGGTAAAATATAGGCTCTTTTTAAGCGCTCTTTTAAAGGTTCAGATGCCATGCAATAGTCAATACGCCAACCTTTATTATTGTTTCTGGCATTTGCTCTATAGCTCCACCAACTATAATTATGAGGAGCAGAATTAAAGTGCCTAAAAGTATCTATAAAACCACTATCAATAAACTTGCCAATCCACTCTCTTTCTACAGGTAAAAAACCCGAAACCCCTTTCATTTTAGGATTATGAATATCAATTTCTTCATGGCAAATATTATAATCGCCACAAATAATGAGATTCTGAATTTCATTTTTCAAATTATTGACATAATCATGAAATTCTGCCATATAATTGAGTTTAAAATTTAAACGGGCATCGTTGGTACCAGACGGTAAATACAGACTCATTACAGATACAGTATCAAAATCTAAACGAAGGTTCCTACCTTCAAAATCCATAGACTCAATTCCTGTTCCATACTCAATATGGTTGGGTTTAATTTTAGATAAGATAGCAACGCTGCTATACCCTTTTTTCTCTGCAGAAAACCAATAGTGATAAGGGTAACCTGCTTGTTCAAAGACTTCTAATTCTAATTGTTCTTTATGCGCTTTGGTTTCTTGAATGCAGATCACATCAGGATTTGCTGCTTGTAACCAATCTAAAAACCCTTTTTTTAGAGCTGCTCGAATTCCGTTTACGTTATAAGATATAATGTTCATTATTGTTCATATAAATCGCGTAATTTTCTACGCATTACTTTATTAGATGCTGTTCTTGGTAAGGTATTAATTTTTACTAAATCAGAAACTTTAAAAAGCGGATTTAATTTTTTTCTGATAATTTGATTGGCCATAACTAAATGTTCATTATTTGACAGATCATCAGATTTTTCTACGTAGTAAATAACCAATAGGCTAGGACCTCCACCTTTAGGAGAAACAGCAATTGCAGCAGATTCTTTGACAAATTCTAAGCCGCTTATCACTGCTTCTATTTGTACAGAACTAATTTTGATACCACCTAAATTCATAGTATCATCAACGCGCCCCTGAGCTTTATAATATCCATTTTCTAATCGTTCAAGCTGATCACCATGGCGACGTAACCTTTGTCCATTGTAGGTTGGGGTATCTTTAAAATATACATCATGATGGTTTCTGTTCAGCAGTGAATTTGATAAACCTAAAATTGGCGGAATTAAGAACAATTCTCCTTTATTTGAAGGATTGTTTTCATCATCCAATAATACAAACTCACCGCCTAAAGCTTGAGAGGAAAATAAACTGGCAATATTTGGTTGCACTAGGGTACTGGTTACGTATCCACCACCAATTTCTGTTCCACCGCAATATTCAATAACTGGCTTATTATTAGCAAGTTGCATTAAATATTCCATTTCTTTCGGATTAGAAACTTCTCCGGTGGAACTAAAACATTTAATAGAATTCCAATCTAGATTTTCGTTACACTTCGTTTTTATCCAATTTTTTACAATACTCGGTACTATACCCAACATTGAAACTTTTGCATTCTGAACAAACTCACCAAATTCCGTTCCTAATGGCACACCATAGTACAAGGCAATTGTTGCTTTATTAATTAATGCAGCAAAAATAAGCCAAGGACCCATCATCCATCCTAAGTTAGTTGGCCAACAAACAACATCATTTTTATGAATATCATGATGGTAATAACCATCAGAAGCACCTTTTATGGGTGTCGTATGTGTCCATGGAATGGCTTTAGGCGATCCGGTTGTTCCCGAAGAGAATAATATGGTAATTACATCATCAGGATTTTGAATTACACTTTCAAAAGTATCATTATCCGATAAGAAATCATCCCAATACAAATCGTCAGGCCTTAACTTAATATCAGAATTAGATGCTTTAATTACAATCGCTTTTGGAGCATCAGCTTCTATAATTTTTTCACATAATGGTAAGACTTTCCCAGCTCTTAATAGCACATCTTGTGTAAATATAACTTTGGGGTTTGTAATTTTTAAGCGGACAGCAATTTCATTTGGCGTAAAACTATCTGCAATGGTTGCAATAGGAGTGCCTGCTTTTATGCCTGCCAAATAAATGGCTACGGCCTCTAAGGTCATTGGCATGTCTATGGCAATTGTATCTCCTGTATTCACACCTAAATCACGTAAGCTATTAGCAATACGATTGACTAATTTTTTAAGTGTTGCTTGAGAAACTTTTTGAAGCGTTCCACCTTCTTTTTGATAAATAATTGATGTAGCGTCATCTTCATTTTGAAAACAACTTTCAACTATATTTAATTTAGCATCTTTAAGCCATTTGGGTTGTTCAATACCTTTTGAAACATCTAAAATAGTTGTAAATGGTTGTTGAAGTTTTATGCCTAAATTATTGACTGTTTCTGCCCAAAATAATTCCTTATTGTGAGCAGACCATTGCCAAAAATCGTCATAATTAACAAATTGATGTTGCTCCATCATTTTGTATATATTGCTATGTTGAATTATTTTTTGGGTGGGATTCCAAAAAGGTATCATTTCAATTAATTTATTTAAAATTCTGAATCCTTATCAATGGTTTCTTCATCTTCGTTTTCACCATTCTCCTTTTTATATTTGTCACAATCTAATTCAATTTTTAAATTGGCAGGTTTATCAAAAGCCTTGTCACTTATTTTAAGAGATTTATCGGCATAACATTTTTTCATAAATAAGGCCCAAACCGGTAATGCCATTGATGCTCCTTGGCCTCTTCCTATATCATAAAAATGCGTTGCTCTATCTTCAGCGCCTACCCAAACACCTGTTGTTAAATTTGGTACCACACCCATAAACCATCCATCTGACTGGTTTTGTGTAGTACCTGTTTTACCGGCAATAGGGTTCTTAAATTTATATGGATAACCAGATACAATACTGTCAGGGTACACACCTGCAGAACTTCTTAAACGCTGACCTGAACCGGCAGTGGTAACACCTTCTAATAAATTAAGAACGGTATATGCAGATTCTTCATTTAATACTTCCTTTGTTTTAGGGGTAAAATCGGCCAGCACAGTTCCGTTCTTATCTTCAATTCGTAAGATCATCATAGGTTCTACATACATTCCCTTGTTGGCAAAAGTGCTATAAGCACCTACCATTTCATATAATGTAAGATCTACACTTCCTAAAGCAATAGAAGGCACCTCAGGAATTTCACCTTTTACCCCTAAATTTTTCGCCAATCTAACTACATTTTTTGGTGTGGCTTGGTCTATTAATTGGGCAGTAATAACATTTACAGAATTTGCCAATGCATTTTTTAACGTTTTCATTTCGCCATATTTCCCGTTAGAATTCTTAGGAGTCCAGGCTTCAGGTAAGCCGTACTTTCCTTGTGGAATCGTGTAAGGCGTATTAGGGAATTCTTCACAAGGTGATAACTGTAATTGATTGATAGCAGTGGCATATACAAAAGGTTTAAATGTTGAACCTACTTGTCGTGCTCCTTGTTTTACATGATCATATTGAAAATGTTTGTAATTTATACCACCTACCCATGCCTTTACATGACCCGTTTGGGGTTCAACAGATAAGACACCGGCGTGCATAAAGTGTTTGTAATATTTTATCGAATCTAGTGGAGACATGATGGTATCAAGATCGCCCTTCCAAGAAAAGATTTTCATTTCAGTTTTCTTTTCAAAAGAAGCTCGAATTTCTTTTTCAGAAATTCCTGATTTTTTCATACGCTTCCAACGATTAGAGCGTTTCATGGCCGACTCAACGGTTCTTTTTATTTCCTTTTTTGTAAGATCATAAAAAGGTGCTGTTTTATTAAGTTTTTGCTGCATGAAAAATACCCGCTGTAAATTAGATATATGCTCTTGCATAGCCTCTTCAGCATATTTTTGCATTCTGGAATCTAGTGTTACATATACTTTTAAACCATCTCTAAAAATATTATATTCTGTGCCATCTGGTTTAGGATTTTCTTTGACCCAGTCTTTTAAAAATCCACGAAGGTACTCCCTAAAATAAGTAGCAACTCCAAAACTGGTATCTTCTTTATGAACATCTAAATGCAGCGGTAATTTCTGTAAAGAGTCTTTTGCATTTTCTGAAATAAAATCATATTTACTCAATTGACTCAAGACAACATTACGCCGATCTAAAACTAATTTTTCCCTTCGTAATGGGTTGTATAATGAAGAATTCTTTAACATTCCTACAAGCATTGCAGCCTGTTCTTGAGTTAAGTCTTTAGGTTCTACACCAAAGTAAATTCGTGATGCAGAGCGAATACCTACACCTTGATTTAAGAAATCGTATTTATTAAAATACATGGTAATGATCTCTTTTTTTGTATAATGACGCTCTAAACTTATAGCGATAACAAGCTCTTTTATTTTTTGCTGCAACCTATTAACAATATTTCTAGATCCTTCTCCGTGAAATAATTGTTTAGCCAATTGTTGCGTAATAGTACTCGCACCCCCTCTTTTACCTAAAAAAGCGAATGCTCTTAATGTTCCACGAACATCAATGCCAGAATGTTCGTAAAAACGGACATCTTCAGTAGCAATTAAAGCGTTGATTAGGTTTTCAGGTAGGTCTTTATATTTTATTGGGGATCTATTTTCTTTAAAATAACTGCCAATTGTTTTATTATCAATAGAAATAACTTCGGTCGCTAAGTTATTTTCCGGATTTTCTAATTCTTCAAAGGTTGGTAAAGTTCCTAAGACTCCAAACGCGGCTAATAAAAACAAAAGGGTAACAAAGACAAGTCCTGCAAAGAAAAGTCTCCAAATCCATTTGGTAAATTTTTTAAAAGCGATAATTTCTAATGATTTATTCGTCATTTGTTGTTATTATTTTTTCAATTTGTAATCCCACATCAGTAATTCCATCAAGGAGCGTAATACCTTCTATTTCTCCATTTTTACGCATTGCATGTTGTATAGAAATAGTATGAGTACCTGTTGTTGGAAAAACTACATTTGTTTTATATTCTAGAATATTTTCTTTTAAATCGGTAAAGCCAGAACCTAAAAATTTACCGTCGGCATCAGCCATTTCATATTCTAACGTATCTACTACTCGGTTATTATTAGGAAAATCAATTCCTACTATTAAAAATAAATTACTGAATTGATAATGTTTATTATTTCTCAAATTAATGAAAACATTGTTTTTTGAAACAGTATCAATAGGATCAAAAGTGAAATTAATAATAGAATCTTTATGCCATTGTGCATTTGAAATTGGTTTATAAACCCCAAAAACACTTTTCTCATTACATGAAATAATGCTGATTAAAATAATTATTATAATAGTTAGTTTACGCATTTTTGCGAGTATTTTTTTTTCGGTTATTACGTTTGTTTCTTCCTTTTCGACGCTTATTTCTATCAAAACGAGTCAAACTATCTTGACCAACTACATCTGTAAACGATACGTCTTCTTCACCATCAAAATTTGCATCAAACGCAAACATTTCTAGACTATCAACTTTTTTATTTTGTTTGTTAAGTTCAATAATTTTGTTTACCTGATCAGCTTTTAATACAATCCAATGTACAGGGTTGTCTTTGTATGCATACCAAAATAGTCCTTTAAAAATATCCATTTTTTGAAAGACTCCAGTTCCTTTTGCAGTTTGTAACCAGGTATCTGTTTTTGGAAATCCTTTTAAAGCATCAAGATAAGAGTCTAACTCATAATTTAGACAACATTTCAGTTTGCCACATTGCCCGGCTAACTTTTGAGGATTTAATGATAATTGTTGATATCTTGCCGATGAAGTACTTACAGATCTAAAGTCAGTAAGCCAAGTAGAGCAGCACAATTCTCTACCACAAGAACCAATACCTCCTAAACGAGCCGCTTCCTGCCGAAGCCCAACTTGTTTCATTTCAATTCTTATTCTAAATGTAGAAGCCAGCTCTTTAATTAATAATCTAAAATCAACGCGATCGTCAGCAGTATAATAAAATGTGGCTTTATTGCCGTCACCTTGATATTCAACATCTGAGAGTTTCATCTGTAAGCCCAAACGATTGATAATGAGTCTTGATTTTTTTTGTAGTTCTTGTTCTTTACCTCTGGAAGCTATCCAAATGTCGATATCTCTTTGGGATGCTTTTCGGTAAATTTGTTTAACTTCTTCACTGTCAAAACCAACATCTTTTTTACGCATTTGAATTTTTACCAATTCACCGGTTAATGAAATGGTACCAATATCATGTCCCGGAGATGATTCAACGGCAATAACATCACCTATTGAAACGGGTAAATTCTTAGTATTTTTAAAAAAATGCTTTCTACCGTTTTTAAAACGGGCTTCTACAATATCAAATTTTGATTGACCGTTTGGCAGCGCCATATTAGAGAGCCAGTCGAAAACAGTTAATTTGTCACAGCTTCCGGTTCCACAACTTCCATTGCTTTTACAACCTTTTGGAACGCCATTGGCTTCAGTAGAGCAATTATTACAGCTCATAGTATGTTGTATATTTTGAAATCGGGTAAATAAGTATTCCTACTAAAATAAGACCGATTGTAAATTCATAAATAATTTATATAATCTGTAAAGATAATGATTCTTGACAAAAGTAAAATTGTCAGCCATTTTTTTCGAAATAATAAAAGATTTATTTGTCAAACACGCATTATTTCTATCTTTGCTAAATGCTTTTCAAAGACATCATTGATCAGGGAAATGTAAAAAAACAGTTAATTCATTCAGTTGAAAATAACCGAATTCCACATGCTCAATTATTTGTGGCGCCAAAAGGGGCAGGAGCGTTGCCATTGGCCATTGCTTATGCCCAATATATATTATGTAATAATTCTGATGGTGAGAATATAACCGGCGAACATGCTTGCAATTTAAAATTTAGTAAACTCACCCATCCAGATTTACATTTTGCCTTTCCGGTAGCTACAACAAGTAGTGTTAAAAAAAATCCGATAAGTGATCTATTTTTAGAAGAATGGCGTCATTTTATTACAACCAATCCTTACGGGGATATATTAGATTGGTTTCAACAATTAGGAATAGAAAATAAACAAGGGCAAATTGGCGTAGATGAAGCAGAAGCCATTGTAAAAAAGTTATCATTAAAAGCATACGAGGGTAAGCATAAAATTCTCATTATATGGATGGCTGAAAAATTAAATATTTCTGCCTCTAATAAATTATTAAAGCTAATTGAAGAACCCCCTGAAAAGACCATTTTATTGTTGATCACAGAAAATGAAGATCAGATTATCAATACTATTTTGTCTCGTTGCCAAGTAATTAAATTGTTTCCACTAAGCGAAAATCATATAAAGGATGCTTTGGTTGAAAGAGAGCATATTACTGAAAACGAAGCTATAAAAATTGCTCATCAAGCAGATGGTAATTGGAATAAAGCGATTCAAATTTTACATCATTCAGCAAATGATGAACAGTTTGAACAATGGTTTATTACCTGGATAAGAACAGCATTTAGAGCTAAAGGCAATGCAGCTATTATTCAAGAATTGGTAGGTTGGAGCGAAGCAATTGCCGGAACCGGTAGAGAAGTACAAAAAAGCTTTTTACACTATTGTCTTCAATTCTTCAGACAGGCGTTGCTTAAAAATTATACCGCAGATAATTTGGTTTTCTTAGAACCATCAACTGAAAATTTTGATCTGGAAAAATTCGCTCCGTTTATTCACAGTGGTAATATTTTAGATATCAATGAAGAATTGAACGAAGCAATATACCATATTGAAAGGAATGGGAACGCCAAAATTATTTTGCTGGATCTATCCATTAAATTGACCAGGTTATTACATCAAAAGGAGAGGGTTTAATGTTTCAACACATAAAAGTAGATAGCCATAAAGTGTGAAAAACTACCAAACAACACAAAAATATGAAAGATGGCATGGTTGTATTTTATCTTTTTGATACTGTATAAAACAGCCCCTACCGTATAAGAAAGTCCACCAGCTAACAACCAATACAAACCATTTATTGGTAAATTTTCTATCAATGGTTTGATAGCAATAATAATGATCCAACCCATAGTTACGTAGGCAATAGTAGAAATTTTATCATATCTACCCGTATAGAACAATTTTAAAAACACGCCTACCAATGCAATGCCCCAAGTAATTCCGAAAATAGTCCAGCCCAATGCTCCTTTTAGAGTCACCAAAGTAAATGGCGTATAGGTACCTGCTATTAAAACATAAATAGAAGCATGGTCTAAAATATTTAGTTTACGTCGTATATTTGGCTTTTGTGAATAATGATAAAGCGTCGACGCCGAATACAACAAAATCAAACTTGCACCAAAAATTGTAAAACTAACAATATGCCTTGCCGAACCATTATTACTTGCGTGTACTATCAAAATTACTAAAGCTGCAATACTCAGTAGTAAGCCAATGGCATGCGTAATGACGTTTATTTTTTCTTCTGTAGAATCGTAATATGTAATATTCTTATTTTTCATTTTTATTCATATCTGAAATCAACTCATTATAAATAATATCATATGCTTTTTGTTTAGTGGCTTCCATATCATCTAAAGTTAAGCCATCTGTTTGTATGAAGTTATGAATTTTAACACGTAGTTTTCCGGGCCAGCCACTAAAAAATGTCCATGAAAATCTTTTTTTAACATCATAAAAGGTCATGGGTACAATCGGAATCTGATGCTCAATAGCTAACCGAAAAGCACCATTTTTAAATTCACTCAAAATAACATCTTCATGAGGAACCAATCCTTCAGGAAAAATAGCTATGCTTAAGCCCTTGTTTAATTTTTCTTGTGCGCTGATATACACTTCTTTTCTACTTTCCGCATTTCCCCTGTCGACCAAAATACTCGTTTTTCTTGCCACATAACCAAATACAGGTATTTTCCTCACCTCTCTTTTTCCAACAAAAACGGCAGGATTTTTTATAACTGCAAGCATTAACATCACGTCGATCAAAGAGGCATGATTAGCAATAAATAAATAACTTTTGTCTAGTTGTATTTCTTCTTCAGTTACTACAACCGGTCTAAAACCCATTGCAAATAAGATCGTTTTTCCCCAAGCTCTGGCAATTATAAAAAAACTTTTATAGAAACGGTCGTAAGATATGACAACAATCAACACCGGTAATGCAAATAGAATTGTAAAAAATACCCAGCCATAAAACCAAGGACGCCAAAAGAGGCGAAAAATATTTTTGATAATATTCATGAACTCCAAATGTAATAAAAATAAAATTCCGAATGTCTACTTGTAATTTGTGATTTGTAATCTATAATTTGTTCTGAGGATTCAGGATTAAATATGTATTTTTGCTTCATTAAAATTAAAGAATGCCAAGAATACTTACAGGAGTACAAAGTACCGGAACACCACATTTAGGAAATTTATTAGGCGCAATTATACCCGCAATAGCAATGGCTAATGACCCTAAGAATGAATCGTTTTTGTTTATTGCCGATATGCATACACTGACGCAGATCAAAGATGGTGCAGTCATAAAATCTAATACGTACAGTACAGCAGCAACATGGCTGGCATTTGGCTTAGATATTTCTAAAACTGTATTTTATCGTCAAAGTGATATCCCTGAAGTAACTGAATTATCTTGGTATTTGAGTTGTTTTTATCCATACCAACGTTTGACCTTAGCACATAGTTTTAAAGATAAAGCTGATAGATTAGAAGATGTAAATGCAGGATTGTTTGCCTATCCTATGTTAATGGCGGCTGATATTTTATTATATGATGCCGATGTTGTTCCTGTTGGTAAAGACCAATTACAACATTTAGAAATGAGCAGAGATGTTGCCAATCGTTTTAATCATAAAATGGGTGACACATTGGTGCCGCCTGAAGCTAAAATTCAAGAACATGTAATGTTGGTACCGGGCATTGATGGTGAAAAAATGAGTAAGTCTCGTCAAAATGAGATCAACTTGTTTTTGGAGGATAAAAAATTACGAAAACAGATCATGAAAATCCAAACAGATAGTACGCCATTGGAAGAGCCTAAAAACCCTGATACTTGTAATTTATTTGCGTTATATAAATTGGTAGCGGATGAAACACAAATTGCCGAAATGAAAGCCAATTATTTAGGCGGTAATTATGGATACGGACATGCAAAACAGGCCTTTTTCGAATTATTGATTACAAAATATGCTAAAGAGCGCGCATTGTATAATCATTATATGAGTAATCTCAATGAAATTGATGATGCCTTAGCTATTGGTGCTGTAAAAGCAAGAAAAATTGCCCAAGAAGTACTAAATAGGGTAAGAACAAAGTTGGGATATTAAATGGGTCAGCAGTGAGCTGTCTTCAGTAGACATTAACTCTACACTGAAGTTTTAACCATTATGCCGCCGGATTAGGCATCAACCCATGAACTGCATTAATCTCATCAATAATTTCCTGGGATAGTTCTATATTGACACTGTCTATATTTTCTTTTAACTGACTTATTTTTGATGCGCCAATAATATTGCTGGTTACAAAGGGCAATTGATTTACAAAAGCCAACGACATTTGTGCCAACGACAAGTTATATTTCTCTGCTATAGCAAAATACTTTCTAACAGCTATAGTCGCTTCAGGACTACTATATCTATTATAAGTAGGATATAAAGCTACGCGAGAATCTTTTGGCATTCCGTTTAAATATTTACCGCTAAGTACGCCGAAAGCCATAGGCGAATAAGGTATTAAACCTATATTTTCTTTTAGACACACTTCAGACATACCAATCTCAAAAAGACGATGAATTAATGAATAAGAATTCTGAATGGTAATCATTCTCGGTAATCCTTTTTGTTTTGATTCTTCAAGGTAACGCATGGTTCCCCAAGGAGACTCATTTGAGAGTCCGATATGCCTGATTTTTCCTGCTTTTATAAATCCGTCAAGTATATTTAGAATTTCTGCAAAATTATCTTCCCATTTTGTATCTACATGATATGGGTAATTTCTAACACCAAAACAATTCACGGGTCTTTCAGGCCAATGCAATTGATATAGATCTATATAGTCAGTTTGTAAGCGTTGTAAACTATTATGTATGGCTTCTGTAATTCCTTCTTTCGAAAAACCTGTGTCTCTAATATGTGCAGTATAAGCACCCGGACCGGCAATTTTACTTGCTAAGATAATTTTATCTCTATTTCCGGTTTTTTTAAACCAAGAACCAATAATTTCTTCAGTTGCTCCATACGTTTCTCCTTTTGCAGGTACAGGATATAATTCGGCAGTATCAAAAAAATTTACACCTTGTGATAAGGCATAATCCATTTGTTCATGTCCTTCATCTTCTGTGTTTTGATCTCCCCATGTCATGGTACCTAAACAGATCTTACTCACTTTTATATTGGTATGTGGTAATGTAGCGTATTTCATTCTTTATGTCTATTCGTTTATGGGCTGATTTGTGTAATCGTTAATTTAATAATACTAAGGTTTCGACTTTAGTTTATTTTAAGCGAAGACAAAAGGTTCAACTTGATTAAAATATAAATGTCTCCTCGAGCGCAGTCGAGAGGTTGTCTATAAACTATAACTCCGCAAAAACTTCATAGTGTTTGACTTTTTCTTCAAATTCTAATAGGAAATTTTGATCTTCAGGATAATACTTAGCTTTTTCAAAATCATCACCAGTAAAATTCTTGATAACTTCTAGGTTTTCCCAAAAAGTAATTAAAGTGAAATGACCTTCATTGCCTTCAATATTTCTCAAAAAAGTTAACTCTTTAAAACCAGCCGTTTTTTTATAATCAGGAATTGCTACTTGTTTTAAAAAGGCAGTATAAGCTTCATATTTTTCAATAGTCGTTTTACCATGCCAAATTCTTGCTATCATAGTTTAATTGTTTATTCGTTTTTTGTTGATTTTGTTAGTTGTTAAATGACATGAACAATGACAAGATTAAACAAATAGATAAATCAATATTATTTTAAAATAGCTTCAATTCCCGGTAAGGTTTTGCCTTCTAACATTTCTAACATTGCACCGCCACCCGTAGATACGTAGCTTACTTTGTCCGCAAATCCGAATTGTTTTACAGCAGCAACAGAATCACCTCCGCCAACAAGTGAGAATGCGCCTTCTTCGGTGGCATCGACAATAGCATTTCCTAATTCTATTGTTCCTTTGGCAAAAGCCGGCATTTCAAAAACTCCTAAAGGACCATTCCATAAAATAGTTTTTGATTCGGCAATAATAAATGAGAATCCTACATTGGTTTTAGGACCGGCATCTAAACCCATCCATCCGTCAGGAATATCATTTGATGGAAAAACCTGGGTATTGGCATTTTCACTAAAAGCATCAGCAGCTATAACATCAATAGGTAAATGAATTCTTGTGTTTTTTTGTTTCGCTAAGTTTAATATATCTTGAGCCAAGTCTAGTTTATCATTTTCAACGAGTGAATCTCCTATTTTGCCTCCTTTTACCTTGATAAAAGTAAATGCCATTCCGCCTCCGATAATAATATTGTCAACTTTATCTAAAATATTTTTTATTACATCTATTTTTGAAGAAACTTTTGCGCCTCCAATAACAGCAGTAACCGGTTTTACACTTTCATCGAGGACTTTTTTAATACTTTCAATTTCTTTGGCTAATAAATAACCAAAACATTTTTGATTAGAGAAAAATTGTGCAATAATCGCTGTAGAGGCATGAGCTCTATGTGCCGTTCCGAAAGCGTCATTTACATAGATATCCCCTAACTTTGCAAGTTGCTCAGCAAAAGCAAGATCTCCATTTTTTTCTTCTTCGTGAAAACGTAAATTTTCTAATAATAATACTTCACCCGATTGTAAACCTGCGGCTGCTTTTTCAGCAATTTCACCAACACAATTTGGTGCGAATTTCACTTGTACACCTATAATTTCACTTACTTTTTCAATAATATGTTTTAGTGAAAACTGCTCATCAACACCTTTAGGTCTTCCTAAATGTGACATTAAAACCACACTTCCACCATCTTCCAGTATTTTAATAATAGTGGGCTTAGCCGCTTCTATTCTAGTAGCATCAGTAACTTGAAAATCATCATTTAATGGTACGTTAAAATCAACTCGGATCAGTGCTTTTTTATTAGCAAAATTAAAATCATCAATAGTAATCATTGGCAGTTATTTATTAGAGCACAAATATAAAGTTTCTTAGTCAATTTTAAGTTCAATAAGACGTATATAATTTCTTGAGACATCTACTTTTCAACTAATGATAATTAAGGAATCTATTTTTATCGAATTAGTAATAAGTTCTATCAGATAAATAATGTATAAAAGAGAAACACCTACAATATTTTTTAAATATTATAGGTGTTTTTTAGATAGACTAAAAGTTAAGTTGTTTCTTTAAAATTACAGCATCATTAGTAACAAATGGTGTAGGCATCATCGTTTTACTTCTTGGCTTGACATGATAAAGCGGTTCAACATTAAAAAGAGAACTTTCTATCAGATCAAAAGAGATTTCGTACATTGTTAATGCTATTTTTTCATCTTTTGATACAGAAAATTTAAGTTCTAAACTTTCATCATCACCAATAAAATAATGACTTAAAATTTGCTTTCTTTTTCCAGTTGTAAGTGCAAAATCAGAACCATCTTTTTTCTTTATATCTACATCACCAACTCTTAATGTTTTGATCTTTATATCATTATTTGCTAATAATTCAATTTTATTGATTTTTCGTTGTGGAGCAATAGTAAAGTGGAGAATTCTATCATTATTGATGATAGTATCTGAAATTATATCAATAACAGGTTGAGGAATATTTTTAACTTTTGTTTTTGTGTGAAGTTTTATTTTAGTGCCATACTTACTAGACTGAGTTATACTATCAAAACCACCTTGAGAAGGATCATCGCCTAAAAATTGATACGTGAAATCATCTACATTATTATTATAACTCGTCCAATAGGCTTCATTTTTATCAGCATCAAACACATAATTGATACTATTTGGTTGTTTTTTATCTTCATTATAGTTAGCTTTAAACGATGCCGATATAAAGATAAAGATAGAGAGCACTAAAAATAAAAGACCTAATTTTTTAGCATTTTTGTAACCTGAGAAAATAGGAAGCAACAATCCGAAAAGTAAAACAATAAAAGTAGTGCTGAGCATTAATGTTTTTAATCCTAAAGCTACAGGAAGCATTTTAATCATCGGAGCAAAAAGCAATAAAACAGGAATTGAAATTAACGACAATACTACCTGATGATTTTGGAAATGCTTTTTAGACCTTAAAAGTATTGCTAACGAAGTAATACCATAAAGAGCCGCAATTATAAAATAACCCGCACCTTTTAAATAGACCGCTATAGCAATATTAATGAGTATCCATATAAATAGTGGCGCAATGATTAGGTCGGCGGCATTTATTTTTTTAAAATAACGATTATATATTAATAATGAAATTGCTAGGGTTAAACTGGAAAAAGCGGCTATATATAAATAGCCGTTATAAGTAAATCCTTGAAGGATGTCATTATATTCTGGATGAATTTTTAGTAATAATTTCCAACCATAGAAAGCTAATAATCCTGAAATTAATAATGATAAAAACAATGGAATGGAAGCAAGAAAGAACTGTTTTGGATTAATTTTATGCTGAGAAATACCATAAAGAAGTAATCCTATAAATAATAATATAGTAATAATAAGTAAAGGATAAATCAATGAAAAAGAATAATACACCATTCCAATAATTGGAAAATTAAAGTAGATATAATCAGTGTCAGATTTTAATTTGGTCAAATCGGCATCAGCAAAATGATTCAATAATGGCATTAAGTAAGTGCCTTGATGTTCTAAGGAATTCTTATCTAATCTTTTGTAAGAATCTTGAGCTGTATGATAATCAAAATGATCGCCAATAAAAGCAAAATTGAAACCTTCTATATCACCATCTTCTCTAAAAATTGTTAGGTCTGTATCATTCGGTAACATTTTATAGATGCTGTAAACTAATGAGGTTGCTACCGGGTAGTTTGGATTTGCCTTGCTAAAATTTTTTATTAAGTTTTTGTTACCGTCATTGGTTTCCATTAACAAATAACTTGGCCCACCACTTCCTCTTGCTTCAAAATTAAGTACCATACCAACATCTTTTGCCCAACGATGATTATTTACAAATGCCTTAGCACCTAATAATCCTATTTCTTCGGCATCAGAAATTAAAATAATAATATCGTTTTTAGGCTGCTTATTGGCTGCTAAAAATGCTCGTATACTCTCTAAAATAGTAACCACTCCGCTTCCTGCATCACTGGCGCCTAATGACGCGTTCGGGGCTGAATCATAATGTGAAAGTATTAACAACGCTTTACCGCTGTCAGTACCCTCTATTCTTGCTAAAATATTTTGAGTTACTGTACTAACACGAAATTTTTCACTAACAGCCATTTGTTGTTGAATTTCGGTTTTTAAGCCTAATTGCTCTAATTGCTTAACTATATAATTTTGTACATTTCTATGTTCTATAGAACCCGTATAATGCGGTTTTTTGGTAATTTCTTTTAAATGAACCAAGGCTCTTTCAGTAGAAAATTCGGTTAAAGGAGTTTTGGCATTACTTATTTTTGTTGGCATCAATGATGAATAACTAAAATAAATTGTAGCAATAATTATTAAAAATGAGATTGCCGATGCATATTTTTTTGTAGACATAATGAGTGGTTCGTTGATGTTAATTTTGGCATTACTAAGGTAAGACTTTTCTTTTAAAGAATTTATTATTATATTTATCCAAATCAAAAAAGTATAGTTATGGCAGTTAAAAGTTTCCAAGGTCGAAGAACACAACCTCAAAAAGATGAATTAAAACCAGCTTTGGTTTCTGATTATATGACTAAGAAGTTAATTACGTTTAGACCAGATCAACCTGTTTCTGAAGTTGTAGAATCCCTGATTAAAAATAGGATTTCGGGCGGACCAGTAGTTAATGAAAATAATGAATTAGTGGGTGTTATTTCTGAAGGAGATTGTATTAAGCATATTTCAGAAAGTAGATATTATAATATGCCTTTAGATAATAGTACAGTTGAAAAGCACATGGTTAAAAATGTGGATACCATTGATGGTAACTTAAATATTTTTGAAGCTGCTGACAAGTTTTTAAAAGCCAAACACAGACGTTTTCCTATTGTTGTAAATGGTAAACTAGTAGGTCAAATAAGCCAAAAAGATATTTTAATTGCTGCCCTAGAACAAAAGGGCGAAAATTGGAAGTAAAAAGGGAAAAATCAATCTTTTTTAATCAATAAATAATACTCTTTTTCTAAAGGTAAGTAACCTTGATCATACACGTAATAATAAGTATTTCCTGTTTTTGTAGTGTAGATTGATGTAAAGAAGTTAAAGTCGAACCCTTTATCAAATAATTTATTTCTTGTCACCTTGGTTTTACCTGATTGATTTAATTCTCCTAAAATTTTATAATTCTTTTTGAGCCTATTATTTGTATTTCTAATTAGGTTTTTATTATCAGTATTTAATTTATTATTGTAAGCATTTCTACAATAGTCTGAACAGAATTTTTTATCAGTTCTGCCAATAATTTTTTTGCCACATTCCGGACAGGCTTTTTCCATAAACTATTTCTTATAATTAAATTTCACTTCCTCTTGTTTACCATCTTTTTCTTCGATAACAACATATACATTCATTTCATTATCATTCATTTTTTCAAAAGTCAAACCATCAAAATAAACTTTGTTGCCTTCAATTTTAACTAATTTAAAATCTACTGTTTTGTCTTTTTCTTCCCAACCTTTAAAGTCACCATGAAAATGTTTGAGTTGCATTATTAGTGTTTCATCAACTTGACGGATACCACCTACTTCATAAAATTGTACTTTATTATCTACAACTAATTTGAATACAAACATCATAGAATCGCCAAGAGGTGGACTCCAAATTTCTTCGGTTAAACCGCCAAAAGCTTCTCCTCTCCAATGCCCTTGTATCCATAAGACATCATCGAATGTAGCTTTAGGGGAAGTGGTGTTTTCTGTAAAACTTAACGTATTTGAAGTTTGTTCTTGTGCGTAAGCAGTTAAAGAAACAGTTATAACAGTAATGAAAAACAATAATTTATAATGAAGACCCATAATGATTTTATTTTTATTGCAATATACAAATTTATCCGTTTACAAACGACTACATTCGTTTACAAACGAAAGTAATTACTTAATAACCAACTGTTATTGCATTGCTGAAATATGTTTGCAGTGTTGAATTTATGCTGAACTCGTTTCAGTATTTTTTAAAGAAGATTCAATAAATATTAATAAGGATTCCGAAACGAGTTCGGGATTAAACTTAACTGTTAAACCAGCCTGCGTCTGGCAGGCATTAAAATTAAAAATTATGAATGCACTAAGAAACAAAGTACAGTTGATTGGAAATTTAGGAAGTAATCCAGAAGTAATCACTTTAGATTCTGGCAAAAAATTAGCAAAATTTTCTATTGCTACAAATGAGACGTATAGAAATGCCAAAGGAGAAAAAGTTACAGATACCCAATGGCATAATGTAATCGCTTGGAATAAGACCGCAGAAATTGTGGAAAAATATTTGGCAAAAGGAAACGAAATAGCTGTTGAAGGAAAATTAACATCAAGATCTTATGAAGATAAAGAAGGTGTTAAGAAATATATCACAGAAATTATCGTTAATGAATTACTAATGCTTGGAAATAAAAATAGCTAAGCAAAAGAGAAAGTGGAAAAGGGTACCAACGGTACCCTTTTTTTATTCCTTTTAGTAACTTTCATTACATTGAAAATCACATCTATCGCCTTAACTTTGCTTTTTAAAATCAGCTTAAGATTATGCAGAATTCAAATTTTTGGTATTATTTTATAATGGTAGTAGTGATACTACATTTTGTTATAGGCTTTGGCTATTTGATTTATAAACTATCCCCCAGAAAGAGTGACAAAAAGAAAAACGACACTTCCGAAAAGAAGAATTAGAAAAAGCAGATTGTCATTTCTCAAATTATAATCAGTATTTTTAAGGAAAAGTAAATTATCTTTCAATAAACTGGATAATCCATAAAAGTTGAAGTAAACTTCATAATTTCACAGTAGCTTTAGTAATTTTAAGCCTAAATTGAATCAATAATTTATGTCTGTACAACCAAGGTTAACGCGATTTAATCAAAGCGTATTATCTAAATTTCAATTATATAATAGTGTCTTCATGACCCTACCTTTTGATGCTATTACAAAAACCGGAGTACTATTGCCTTTATTTCATGAAACTTGTGAAAATGGTTTTGCAAACGGAGATAATCCAACACATATAGTTGATACATTTTTTAAGAAATACCAGGCAAGGCGCTCAGATAAAAGCAAAATAAATTTATTATTTAAGTTTATCCAGTATATAGAAAGACAAGTTGTTTTATTTGACGCTATAGAGGATGCAGCTTTTCCGGTAGTTCATAATATGGACGGTATCGGTACACTAAGAAGCCTTAAGGAGGCAGTTAGTTCAGAAAATAATTTAGAAGAACTGCAACAATATTTAAAAGAATTTAAAGTAAGAATTGTGTTAACAGCGCACCCAACACAATTTTATCCGGGTAGTGTTTTGGGCATTATTACAGATCTAACCGAAGCCATTAAGACTAATGATCTAACAGTAATTAGTAATCTACTGGCACAATTGGGGAAAACACCATTTTTTAAACATCAAAAACCTACACCGTATGATGAAGCTGTGAGTTTAATATGGTATTTAGAGAACGTTTTTTATTATGCTTACGGAAATATTTTCGATTATATTCAACAGAATATTTTTAATAATAAAGACGTCAATAATGAAATTATCAATATAGGATTTTGGCCCGGTGGTGATAGAGATGGGAATCCGTTTGTAACTCCTGAAATTACATTAAAAGTTGCCCAACGGCTTAAACAAACCGTCTTAAAAAATTATTATAGAGATGTTAGGAATTTAAAACGAAAATTAACTTTTAGTGGTGTAGAGGAGCGAATCAGTGATTTAGAATTTAAACTCTACCAGAGTAGTATAGATAAAAACGCAGGCCATACTATAAATTTAGGTGAATTTGAGACTGAATTAAAGACCATTAGAAACATTATTGTCAAAGACCATCAATCTTTATATTTTGAAGAAATTAATAGCCTCATTAATAAAATACATTTATTTGGGTATCACTTCGCCATTTTAGATATCCGTCAGGATAGTAGAGTACACCATACAGTCTTTACTGATATGGTGAATGGATTGATTAAATCAGGCAACAACATATTTCCTAAAAATTACAACCTATTATCAGATAATGAACAAATTAATATCTTATCATCTGTTCAGGGCAATGTTGACCTTTCTACGTTTGACGATGAGGAAGTTTTGAAAGCCTTACAGACAATTAAGGTCATTAAACAAATTCAAGAATCTAATGGTGAGCGTGCCGCACATCGCTATATTATTAGCAATACACAAACCACTTTAAACGTGATGCAATTATTTACGATGTTAAAATTGGTAGCTTTTCATGAAGATATCACAGTAGATATTGGTCCACTTTTTGAAACCATAACCGATCTGGAAAATGCTCATTTAGTAATGGAAGAGCTCTATACCAATCCGGCGTATAGCAAACATTTGAAACAACGTGGAAATAAGCAAACTATAATGCTTGGTTTTTCTGATGGAACTAAAGACGGTGGTTATTTAATGGCTAATTGGGCAATTTTTCAAGCCAAGGAACGTCTTACCGAAATTTCTAGAAAATATGATGTTACAGTTATATTTTTTGACGGTCGAGGTGGACCACCGGCACGTGGTGGAGGAAAAACCCATAGATTTTATGCATCTTTAGGACCTACTATTGAGGCAAAAGAAGTACAACTAACTATTCAAGGACAAACCATAAGTTCAAATTTTGGCACATTGGAATCTTCTCAATACAATTTAGAACAACTAATCACTTCGGGAATTCACAATAGAATTGATGCTACTTCACCAATGTCTGACGACGATACAAAAATAATGAGTGCATTGGCCCATATTAGCCATAAGGCATATGTAGATTTTAAAAATCACGAAATGTTTGTGCCTTATTTAGAACGAATGAGCACTTTAAAATACTATGCAAAAACCAATATTGGTAGTCGCCCGTCAAAACGGGGTAAGTCTGAAACCCTGTCTTTTTCTGATTTAAGAGCAATTCCTTTTGTTGGGTCATGGAGTCAATTAAAACAGAATGTTCCGGGATTCTTTGGTGTAGGTTCTGCGTTGAAGCATTATGAAGATCTTGGCGAATTAGATAAAGTAAAAAAATTATACCAGAATTCTAACTTCTTTAAAACGTTGATAGAAAATAGTATGATGTCTTTGTCAAAATCGTTTTTCGATTTAACAAAATACATGTCTAAAGATGCTGAGTTTGGTAAGTTTTGGGATATTATCTATAGCGAATATAAAACTTCTAAACGCCTATTATTAAAATTAACCGGCTCTGAAGTATTGATGGAGAATGATCCTACAAGAAAAGCATCTATTGATATTAGAGAATCTATTGTGTTGCCTTTATTGACCATTCAACAATATGCTCTAAAGAAAATTCAAGAATTGGAAAAGGAGAAACCACTCGATAAGGAGCAACTTAAAATTTATGAAAAAATCGTTACACGCTCTTTGTTTGGTAACATTAATGCAAGTAGAAATTCAGCTTAATAGATAGAAGCTTATATAATCTATATTACAAACAAAATAAAACGAACTTCATAGTTTTGTCTCTAAAGAATGGGTTACGAAAACATAAAACTTCTGGACCTTCTTCGCAATAGCCATTATAGTTTTACATTTTTTAATTGGCTTCGGTTATTTAATTTACAAAATCTCACCAAAAAAAGTGATAAAAAAAGAAGGAGACAAAGCAGGAACCGATACGGAAAAAGACATCTATTTTCGGTTTGTTTTAAAGAGAAGGGCGCATTTTGCGCCCTTTTTTTATCCAACGGCCTGATTTCTTTAGATTTACTACAGATTTCTATACTATTTTTGTATCCGTAAAAAAGAGAGACTGATCTTAAAAATTGATTTCCCTCCCGTAAAATTCGGCATTGGGTATCAGAATGAAATTTAAGATAGCCTCTTTTTTATTTGTGCAATTTCAACTGTATACGCTTTCGCGGAATATCAACTTCTAAAACTTTTACGATTATTTGCTGATGTAAACTCACATGTTCACTCACATCTTTTACAAACGAATCAGAAAGGTTAGAAACATGTATTAAGCCACTTTCTTTAATACCAATATCTACAAAACAACCAAAGTTGGTAATATTATTTATTATTCCTGGGAGTAATTGCCCCGCCTTTACATCACTAATGGTTTTAAT
>Ga0209633_10000582_pt1 | contig 41594 bp, 39 predicted proteins | sample Cruoilmetagenom1_FD_187290 | JGI IMG/M metagenome (GOLD analysis project Ga0209633, IMG submission 187290) | Oil polluted marine microbial communities from Coal Oil Point, Santa Barbara, California, USA - Sample 1 (SPAdes) (version 2) | ecosystem: Environmental > Aquatic > Marine > Oil seeps ...
TGTAAATTGGCACTTTCAAATGCTTTATATAAGGAATCAGTTGGTAAAGAAAAGTGATCCATTCCTGTTTCAACATACCCAAAATTCAACAGCATATGTTTACCCATTTCATATAATTTCCTCTTATAATCATTTTTAGGAATATCATCATCAACAAAACCTCTTTGTCCTACACCTTTAACCCATGGTACATGTGCGTAGCTATAGAAAGAAATTCTTTCAGGTTTCAATTCGATTGTTTTTTTTACGGTATCAATTATATTGCTAACGGTTTGAAATGGTAATCCGAAGATTAAATCATGACTAATAGAAGTATAACCAATATTTCTGGCCAATTCGGTTACGTTTTTAACATTTTCAAACGATTGTATTCTATTGATTGCTCTTTGTACTTTTTCGGTATAATCTTGTACTCCAAAACTGACTCTCGTAAACCCTAAATTATAAAGTGTTTGTAGGTGTTCTTCAGTAGTGTTGTTAGGATGACCTTCAAAACTAAATTCGTAATCTTTATGTAATTCTACAGAATCTAATATACCTTTAATTAAAGAGTTTAGATTTTCAGATTCGAAGAATGTTGGTGTTCCTCCACCTAAATGTAACTCTCTTAAAATTGGTTTTTCAGGCAAAAGATCTAAATAGATTTTCCATTCTTTCAGTACGGTTTCTATATATGGCAATTCTAATTCGTGTCGTTTTGTAATGTATTTATGACAAGCGCAAAAAGTACATAGACTCTCACAAAAAGGAAGATGAATATAAATGCTAATACCTTTTTCTGAATTACTTTCATTAAATGAATATTGAAATGTTTGTATCCACTCCTTAGTATTAATTCCTTTTTTATCCCAATAAGGTACAGTTGGATAACTGGTATAACGAGGACCGGGAATATTATATTTTTGTAGTAAAGATACTTTATCCATGTAACTAAATAATTTCTACAAATCTAATTTAGTTACCTTTAGTATTTTATGACATTTGTCATATCAATTTTATAGAGATTTAGTAAATTTGATATAAGGTCTTTTTTTATGATGAATTAATTAAATATCTATCATTGATTCTAAAGTGGAGAGATATGCTTGATTATTGAAAGAATAAAAATAAAACACATGAAAAATATTCTTCTTTTGACTGATTTTTCTAATAATGCTCAAAATGCCATTGATTATGCTATGGAATTTTTTAAAGAAGGTGCGTATCAATTTTTTTTATTAAATGTTCATAAAGTATCTAAGTATACAACAGGAGATTTGATGGCGTCAACATCTACTAATTCAGTATATGATTCAATTATTAAAAATCCGAAAGCTGCTTTAAAAGTAATGATTGAAAAGTTGGATAAAAAATATAACAATGAAGATTATTCCTTTGAGTCTATTTGCGATTATGATTCTTTTGTAAGTGCTGTAGGTCAGACTGTTAATTCAAAGAATATAGATTTGATAGTAATGGGTACAAATGGAACAACTGGTGCAAGAGAAGTTATTTTTGGAAGTAACACCATTAATGTAATTAGAAATATTGATTGTCCGGTATTGGTTATACCAGAAAACTATACATATATAAAGCCAAGTAATGTACTTTTTGCCACAGAAACTGAGGAAGATTTTGCTAAAAAATCCTTAAACCCTTTGGTGCAAATTATTTCAAAGCATCATCTAGAGTTAGAAATTCTTACTTTAGAGAAAGCTCCAGTTATTACTGATACAACTATTAAAAAGAATGAAATGTCAACTTTTTTCAAAGATATAAAACACAATTTTTATTCAATAGTTAATGTACCGGCAGATATAGCAATTGATTGTTTTATTCAACTAATGCCCGTATCTTTAATGGCCAAAGTTATCAGTAAAAAATCTTTTTTTAATAGACTGTTTTCAGGTTCTACTACTGATGAAATTACTTATAATAGCAGAGTACCCTTATTGATAATGCATCCTTAATTTAGAAAAAATCTCTAACTAATGCCTTTACCTGATTATTAGTCATACTATCAGCTTTTTTAACAATTTTTATTTTTTTAGCTAATTGTTTATAGTTTTTAGATAATTCTTGTTTCAATTTAGAATTGGTATCTGCCGGACCAAATATAGCTATGGCATCTGCATCAGCAATTGTTTCAGCAATTTTATTGAAATAGTTTTTAAGCTGATGTTTTTCGCGTTCTAAATATTTGCTATCTTGAATTACATCTTGCGGTCCCCATTTGGTTTTAGATCTAGAACCTCCAACTGGGTGAAATGTTTCAATTTCAGATTGTATTGTTGTAAACTTTTCTTTATCGTTTTCAATCAACACAATATGTGCTTTTTCTTTGTCTATCCAAATACCAATATTTTTCATATTATTTTATTTTTAAAATTATTAAACAGGTAAAATTAGAAGTGGTACATTACAATGAAAGCTAATTTTCTTTATAATAGGTTCGTGAGTTAGTTTTTGAATGAAACTATGCTCATAATTTAATAGACATACCAAATTTGTTTTATACTCTTTTGCATATGCATTAATGGTTTCGGCGATAGTTGTACTCGTAATTACTTCTTCATATAAAACGTTGTCTTTATCAAAATAGAGCATTAATATTTCCTTATTTTCCTCTTGTAGTTGGGTTAGCGTAGTTTCTTTTTTTACATGTACAACTCTTAGCATAAAGCTGTGAATTAATTGTAACTCTATTAAACAATTAAGTTCAACTACATTATAATGTCTTTTCAAATCAGTTGCAAATACAACTTGTTCAGGTTCTTCATATACATACTTTTTTGGTACAGATATGATAGGGCAGAGGTCTATATTTTTAATTGCATTTACTGTATTGCTACCCATAAATATTTCTTTAGCACCAGTAGCTCCTGCTGTACCCATTACTATAATATCAATATTTTCATCGGATACAATTTTTTTAATAATGTCTAAAAGCGAACCTGTTTTGGATATCGTTCTATATTCATGTTTATCATTTAATAAGTTATCATTCAAATAAGTTTCAATTTTTATCAATTCTTTTTCTGATGCTTCTTTCAAAAGACGATACATATGTGTGTCTCTCTCTTTGTGCATAGTATTAGTAGTTCTTGATGTGCTTACCTGAAAGGTGTTTAGAATATAAAAACGACAAGGAATATCGTCATACAATCGAATAGCATATGATAATGCATCCCATGCATTATCAGAAAAATCGGTTGGCACCAATACTTTTTTCATTTTTTCTATTGATTACATTTTTGCAGGAATCACTAAAAATGGAATATTTAAGTGAAACCCAATCTGGTTAATTACCGGTTTGAAAAACAAGTTTTCAAAAAATGAATGTTTATTGTTAATCATCATTAGTAATTGAACATATGTAGATTTTTGAAACTCATTAATTGCATTAGATATGGGTTGATCATCAACTCTATATGATGCATGTTTGATGTCCATCAAAAGTTCTTCGAGTTTTTCTTTATTTTTATTTTGATCTGCTAATAAATCAATGCCATGTGAAACGTTCAATATATGTACTCTTGAATTGAATAGATCTACAATAGTTTTAAGGTTTTGTAATTGCTTTTTAGAATAGTCAATCCTATAATCTGTTGGAAACAAGATTTCGTTAGGTTCTTCGAAGAAATATCCGTCAGGTACTGCTAATACCGGACATTTTGATTTTTGAATTACATGTATGGTGTTTGTCCCGAACAAAATCTCTTTAGCACCGGTAGCACCTTTTGTTCCCATAATTATAAGGTCAATCGCATGTTTGCTTACAATATCTTTAATTTCATCAGTTAGCAGGTTAAATGATGAAATGACTTCAAATTGATGTTTCGGATTGTCAAATTTTTCTTTTAATTCTTTTTCAATTTCCTCGAGTTTTTCTATAGAATTTTCTCTTACAATATCAGCAATTTCACCTAAATAACCACCTGCACTCATTCGGTAATCATAGCTATAAATTATCGGTGTATAGGTATTTAAAAGGTAAAATTTACAAGCTTCTTTTTTATATAAATTTAATGCATACTCTATGGCGTTCTGTGCATTGTCTGAAAAATCGGTTGGTAACAGTATTTTTTTCATCTTTTTAAAATTTATAAGTATTAAAAATAAATTTATTATAAATCTAAGAGCTGATGTAACCCCATGTTACACTTGTTCTCTCATAATTATGCAGTTTTTGATTATATAAGTAGTTAAAGGTAGTTATATCATGTGATGATAAAAATGATATATATCAGGATAGCATATACTTTCGGCGTAAATTTTCGATAAATAATAGTTGAATTATGTTACGCTGTCAATTCAATTTATTAGAAGTAGGAGATTGTAAATTTGTCAAATTTAGTCATTCACTTTGGTTGTAATAAATTTGTTGAATAGTTACTAATGTATCACAATTTCTAACATAAATAGAAGCTTCCTTTTTGTGTATATACCCATCAATCCAATAATATCTACAAGGTTCTTGACGGACTTTACTTTTCGAAAAATCAACATCACCTTTCAATAAAAGATTTTTAATAGAGGTAGAGTCAATTTTTTCTTCAGACATTAACTGTAATACCTCATCAGAATATATCTGATGTTTATTTCTAAGTATATCTAAAACTCTTTCATTAGGAAAAAAATTACAAGAGGCATTTTTTCCGTTTAAGAAAAATAATAAAAGGATAATTCCGATAGCAAATCCAAATCCGAAAAGGGTAAAACGACGTTTTAATTCCATTAAATAATGAGTAAATTTATATCTCTAAAAGGAAGATTGAACCAATCAGCCACAGCTCTATTCGTTAAAATTCCATGGTAAAAATACATTCCTTTTCGCAGACTTTTATCAAATCTGGCAGCATTTTCGATACCACCTTCTTCAGCAATATTTAATAAATAAGGCGTAAAAATATTACTGATTGATAATGAAGCTGTTCTGGAATATCTTGATGGAATATTAGGCACGCAATAGTGTATGACACCATGTTTTGTAAAGGTTGGTTTTTTATGCGTAGTAACTTCTGATGTTTCAAAACATCCACCACTATCAATACTTACATCGACGATGACTGATCCATCTTTCATTTGTTCTACCATTTCTTCACTGACTAAGATTGGAGTTCGCGTTTTACCACGAACTGCCCCAATAGCCACATCACATCGCATCATTGCTTTTTGCAATGTTTTTGGCTGTATAGTAGAGGTATAAACAGGATAATTTAAATTGTGTTGTAAACGACGTAATTTAGTAATAGAATTGTCAAATATTTTAACTCGAGCACCAAGACCAATGGCTGATCGTGCTGCAAATTCTCCAACGGTTCCAGCACCTAAAATTACCACATCAGAGGGCGGTACGCCACCAATATTACCAAATAATAAGCCGTTACCATCACTATTATTTTGCATTAACTCAGCCGCAATTAAAATGGAAGAAATACCGGCAATTTCACTTAAAGATTTTACAACAGGATACACGCCATGTTCATCAGTAATAAAATCAAAGGCAATTGCAGTAATTCGTTTTTTTGCTAATGCTTCAAAATACTTTTTGTTTTGTGTTTTTAATTGTAATGCAGAAAATAATGTGCTTTGCGGATTGATCCAAGCAATTTCTTTAATAGTAGGAGGTTCAACTTTTAAAATTAGATTACAACCAAAAACTTCTTCTGTGCTGTACGAAATTTTTGCACCAGCTTCAGAATATTCATTGTCTGTATAATTTGCCCCTTCACCAGCACCAGATTCTAAAATAATTCGATGTCCATGATTTGTTAATGCCGCAACAGCATCAGGAGTCAGACAGATACGTTTTTCTTGTAAATGTGTTTCCTTCGGTACACCAATGAACAATTCGCCTTTTTGCTTTTTAATTTCAAGCATTTCAGGTTTTGGCATTAATTCTTCTTTACTAAATGGCGAAAATTGTTTACTCATTCTTGTTTTATTTCGTGTTTTGAGTTCTGTGTTCAGAGTTTGTGTTCATCATCTTAAGGTTTCTGGTCTCATCTTCATTGATTGATAAATGAATTTCAACAGCATTTAAAGGTAGTAAATTTTTAACGTTCTCTGGCCATTCTATCAAACACCATGAATTACTATAAAAATAATCATCTATACCTATATCTAAAGCTTCTTCTTCATTTTCTATACGATAAAAATCAAAGTGGTAGATGATATCTCCTTTACGGGATTGATACTCGTTTACCAATGAAAATGTTGGTGAAGTAACTACATCGTCAACCTCTAATTGTTTTACAATTTCTTTGATTAACGTAGTTTTACCAACACCCATTTCACCATAAAACAACAAGACCTTATCAGCTGACTCGCTGATGATTTGTTTTGCAATTTGCGGTAATTGTTCTAAAGTATAATTTGAAATCATTAAAATAAATTATCTATCAACATCTAAAATATCCTTTGATTCAAATAATTCTTTTATTTTCTCTCTAGAAATTCCATAAGGCTCTGTTGTATAATTTTCAGCTTTATCTATTTTATATAATTTAGATTGCCTTTCAATTTCATAATCATTAGAAATCACAAATACAGAATCTTGACTTACAGAGGCTACTTTAAGCAATGAATAGTAATCATTTTGTTTGTATTCGTAAACATCACCAGCTTGAGGTTCATTAATGTAATTAACGGCATCTTTTTTATGCTGACTTCCCGTAAAGGCTATGAGTCCGATCAGTAATGCGATTACACCTAAACCACTCCAATGCCAAATAGGTGACTTGGTATTACCATTCACATTTTGATATGCTAGTTTTAAAGATTCATCCATTTCTTTCGGTGCCAAAGTAATCTTACAATGATTACATTCTGATACACCTTTTTTACCCATAGGGAAAAAGGGAATCCAATACAAATGTGCATACCTACCATAAATACTTATATTATGCGTTGTTTGTTGTTCACAATGTGAGCATTTAATTCCGCTAACTTGTTCGCTATGTAGATGTGTGCTTCTTGAGCCGTAAAAAATCATATTGGTTTATTTTGGTTAATTTGATATAATATATATTGATTATCAGTTATATAGTTATTTTAAAGTTTACATATTCAATTATTTACTTGTTTTATTTATGTCGAACTCACGTTAATTTATCGGTTTCTAAATGAATATTAAAGTAAAAGTTGACTTCCAGCTTCGGTCTCCCGGCTTCAAGCTTATTTACATTTCCATGGAATGATAAACATTCTGTACATCATCCTCTTCTTCTAATTTTTCCAATAATTTTACTACATCAGCTTGCTGTTCTTCAGATAATTTTTTGTTCGATGTTGGTATCCGTTCAAAACCTGATGATAAAATTTCTACATTATTTTTTTCAAAAAAAGATTGAATGGCACCAAATTGTTCGAAAGGGGCATAGATAATAATTCCTTCTTCATCATCAAAAATTTCTTCTACATCAAAATCGATCAACTCTAATTCAAGTTCTTCCATATCAATTGTTATATCTTCCTTTTTAACAGTAAAATTACAGGTATGATCAAACATAAACACTACAGAGCCCGAAGTGCCAAATGTACCATCGCATTTATTAAATGCTGCTCTTACATTAGCAACAGTTCTGTTATTATTATCAGTAGCAGTTTCAACTAAAATGGCAATTCCGTGTGGGGCATAGCCCTCAAATAATACTTCTTTATAGTTGGCAGTGTCTTTATCAGAAGCTTTTTTAATGGCACGTTCAACATTGTCTTTAGGCATATTTGCAGCCTTAGCATTTTGCATTACAGCTCGTAAACGCGCATTAGATTCAGGATTTGCACCTCCTTCTTTTACTGCCATGACAATATCTTTACCAATACGTGTAAAGGTTTTAGCCATTGCTGACCAACGTTTCATTTTTCTTGCTTTCCTAAATTCGAATGCTCTTCCCATTAATTTATGTTTATGCGTTTATTTGTTTAATTATATTACCACTTACAACCGTCGTTATAAAACTTCACAATTTCTTTTATATCCTTAATTTTATATTTTTTATCTTGAATCATATTAGTTAAAATAGAGCAATCTTTAAAATAATTTGAAGCGGCTTTTTTAAAATTTTTGGTAAAAGGAGTTCCATCGCCTAAGTCAAAAACTTTTTCATTATTGCTTTTGGAAACATAGTAACTGCTCGATCCCTTATGTCTACCTTCTATAAAAACACCATTAGGGCCAAAAGAGGAAGGAACGTATGTTGAAATACTTTTATATAATTTAACCTTTCCCTTTTTTACTAATTCTAGTAAAACAACTTTTTTCTTCCCTTCAATAAATTTATAAAAATATTCAATATTCGTATTACCTTCTCCAGTAACCAAAGAATTCACTTCTTTATGACTATAGGTGTATTTTTTTTTGCCCTTCCCTTTTTTAAATTTTATTTTATTACCAACAATTTTTCCTAAACCTGTAGTCATTGTTCCATCTTTAAAAACTAATACGACTCTTTGTTTTTGAGCAATAGCTGTAATAAAAAACAGTAAAGAGATAATTGTAATTATTTTTTTCATAGTCGATTTTCCTTTTTTGTTTACTGTTACACCTGAATAACTCCCAAATTAAATTTCTTTTCAATAGGAGCATGGTTAGCGGCTTCAATACCCATGCTAACCCAAGTTCTGGTGTCTAAAGGATCAATGATGGCATCTGTCCAGATACGTGCAGATGCATAATAAGGCGAAGTTTGTGAATCATAACGTGATTTTATGGCTTCATACATTTCTACTTCATCTTTCTTCGTAATTTTTTTACCTTGTTTTAGCAAGGAAGCTTTTTCTATTTGTAATAACACTTTTGCAGCACTATTTCCACTCATTACAGCTAGTTCTGCACTTGGCCATGCAACAATTAATCTTGGGTCATATGCTTTTCCACACATTGCATAGTTACCAGCGCCGTATGAATTACCAATAATAACAGTAAATTTTGGAACCACAGAATTACTAACCGCATTTACCATTTTAGCGCCATCTTTTATAATACCACCATGTTCTGATTTACTACCAACCATAAAACCTGTAACATCTTGTAAAAACACTAAAGGAATTTTTTTCTGATTACAATTCGCTATAAAACGAGTCGCTTTATCTGCACTGTCAGAATATATTACACCTCCAAATTGCATTTCGCCTTTGCTGTTCTTTACAACTTTACGTTGATTAGCAACAATACCAACAGCCCAACCATCAATTCTGGCATATGCCGTAATTAATGTTTTACCATAGTTTGCTTTGTATTCTTCAAACTCAGAATTATCAACCAATCGTTTGATAATCTCATGCATATCATATTGATCATGACGTTCTTTAGGAAGAATACCATTTATCTCATTCGAATTTTCTTTTGGTTTTATGGCCTTTGTTCTGTTAAATCCTGCCTTGTCAAAATCACCTATTTTATCAACAATATTTTTAATGGTGTCTAATGCATGTTTATCATCCTTTGCTTTATAATCAATCACTCCTGAAGTTTCAGTATGTGTCGTCGCACCACCAAGTGTTTCATTGTCGATCGTTTCACCAATGGCAGCCTTCACTAAATAGCTTCCGGCAAGAAAAATACTTCCAGTTTTGTCAACAATGAGGGCTTCATCACTCATAATAGGTAAGTAAGCGCCACCTGCCACGCAACTACCCATAACAGCAGCTATTTGAGTAATGCCCATACTACTCATAATGGCATTATTTCTAAATATACGTCCGAAATGTTCTTTATCAGGAAAAATTTCATCCTGCATTGGTAAATATACACCTGCACTATCTACTAAATAAATAATAGGTAACTTGTTTTCTATGGCAATTTCTTGAGCGCGCAAATTCTTTTTTCCTGTAATGGGGAACCAAGCTCCGGCCTTTACCGTAGCATCATTGGCTACAACTATACATTGTTTGCCTTTAATGTAGCCTATTTTGATAACAACACCTCCTGAGGGACATCCTCCGTGCTCTTCATACATTCCATCTCCTGCAAAAGCAGCAATTTCAATACTTTGAGTGTTGCTATCTAACAAGTAATTGATACGTTCTCTAGCAGTTAACTTTCCTTTGGCATGGTGTTTTTCTATGCGAGCATCTCCACCTCCTTTATAAACTTTGAGTAGTTTTTTCTTTAACTTGGCAACCTGTAATTTATTATGATCTTCGTTTTTATTGAAGTTGATATCCATGTGATATGATATTATACCATTTTATGTCTCATTTAATATAAATAATGGTATTATTTACAATAGTGCTAAAATACAAAAATGTATGAATCAAAAAATAAAGCTAGTAGAGAATTATTTTGAAAATTTATCCATAATTGTATCTACGACATTTTCAATTTTTTGATGTCGGTCTTTTCGTTCTAATTTATATGGTTCAGCGGCTCTTTCTTTGCAATTTTTAATGGCACAAGTTTCACAGGTAACTCCTACTTGTTTTGTTTTAATTGAAGGGTCATCTAAAAAGTTAATATGTTTTTTTAGATGAGGAGAAATTAGAATTCCAATGCTAACACTTCTGTTGTTGTTTTTTTTAAACGGATCGGCCATAGCTGATGAGAATACTAAATATTGGTTATTGCTATCAGGGTAATCAGATATTTGAATATCAAAAACATGTTTCTTTTTTGGTTTTTTAGACAATACATCTAAAGTTCTCAATGAAACCCACCTTCTACAGTAATGCTCGTTTGATTCATTAGCGCGCGGTGCTTGTTGTTGTGTTATATGAAGTTCTTTGTTTAATGTGTATGTACTTTTATGTACGTTATGAGTAAAACGTAAAAAGAATAAGTTTTTAAAATGAAATTGTTTTGGTAAGACATTGGTTAAACGTTGGTAAAAAGTTTCAGGTGAGTTGGTGAAATGACTCATAAGTGTCATAAAAGCATCCTGATCCCATGATTTATTTTGAAAGAAGCTCTTTACTTCATCAATGAGTTTGTTTTTAGGAATTAATAAAGCACCGGCAAAATAAGAAGCTAAAAAATTATTTAGAACCTGGTCGAAACCATCAAACTTAATCCATGGAAAGGTAAATAACCTATCGGTAGTATTCATATAATTATAGGCAATTTCTTTCGCGTAAATAAAACGCTTTTGTGACTCATCAATATGGTTGCCAATTAATAAGGTCTTATTTTTTGGTATAAAAATAGAACGCAATTCTTGAAGTTTTTCATGTAGCGCTAGCTCTTCAGTATTAATTGTATACTCGTATTCATCAAGTAGAATTTCTTCAAGATCATTTGTATCAACTTTGCTCGTTAGGTCAATCTGATATGCACTACTAAATTCTTCCACCAAATTCTCAATATTTTCAAAATAATTATTTTGTGCTTCTTGGTAAGAACGAAGTGCGGCTAAGAAAAAACTTTCTCTTGAAACGCTATAATGTTGTGCGATTTTTATCAATGTGCCGATAAAAGCATTCACTTTTACAGGAGCGTTAGCAATAATGTCAATTAAGTTACTCTCTTTGATACCAAATACTTCGAGAGGAATTTCCTTTAATATTTTTGATTGTAAGATCTCACCAATAGGTGCTAAATTCTTATCTAATTTTAAAGAGACTAAGTGGTCATATGGCGTATCAAGAGCTTCTGATAATAAAACTATTTTATCTGTCTTGGGATATTTTTTTCCTTTTTCAATTTCGTTTAAATACGATTTTGATAAACCGGTCAATTTTGAAAGTCCAAAAAGTGAAAGATTTCTTTCTGTACGTATTTGTTTGAGTTTTAAACCAAAAATTAAACGAATATATTCTTCTTCAACTACCATTTGTTATTGTTTTAGATAGTGCGAATATACAAAAAAATGAATTCTTTTAATATTTAGCGAACGTTCGCTTGTTTTGTAATGTTTTTATTTTATATTTGTTGCAGAATTACACATCAAAAACATTAGTTATGAATGATACATTAGAAGAAATAATTGATTTTAAAGGGGTTGAGGGCAGCGTCTATAAAGAAGTGCTTACAGAAGAAGCTTTAGAATTTTTAGTGAATTTGCATAAAAAATTCAATAAAAAAAGATTAGAATTATTAAAAAAGCGAAATTTAGTTCAAAAAAAATTCGATAAAGGAGCATTTCCAAATTTTCCGACTGAAACACAGAATATTAGAGAGGGTGATTGGGTAGCTGCACCATTACCAGAAGATTTGTTAGATAGAAGAGTTGAAATAACCGGGCCGACTGATCGTAAGATGGTTATCAATGCATTAAACTCAGGAGCCAAGGTTTTTATGGCCGATTTTGAAGATAGTAATACACCTACTTGGAACAATCTAATGGAAGGACAAGTCAATTTAAGAGATGCCATCCAAAGAACGATCACATTCGAAAATAAACTAAAAGGAAAAACATATCAATTGAATGAAGATGTAGCCACCTTATTAGTACGTCCTAGAGGTTTACATTTAAATGAAAAGCATTTGGTAGTAAAGGGAGAAGAGATGTCAGGTTCATTGGTCGATTTTGGTCTGTATTTTTTCCATAATGCCAAACAGTTAATAGCTACTAATAGTGGACCCTATTTCTACTTACCAAAGCTAGAACATTATGAAGAAGCACGTTGGTGGAATACAGTTTTTGTATTTGCACAAGAATATTTGGGTATTCCTCAGCAAACCATTAAAGCTACCGTATTAATTGAAACTATTACCGCCAGTTTTCAAATTGACGAAATTATTTACGAATTAAGAGATCATATGGCTGGTTTAAACTGTGGTCGTTGGGATTATATTTTCTCTTATATCAAAAAATTCAGAAATCATAAAAATTTCTTAGTGCCAGATAGAGATCAGGTAACCATGGCTACACCATTTATGGAAGCATATTCATTACGAGTAATTCAGAGATGTCATAAACGAGGAGTACATGCTATGGGAGGAATGGCAGCGCAAATTCCAATCAAAAATGACGAAGCGGCGAATAGTATAGCCTATGATAAAGTTCTAAAAGATAAAGAGCGAGAAGTGAAAAATGGTCATGACGGAACTTGGGTTGCTCATCCTGGGCTAGTTACGATTGCTATGGACGTTTTTAATGAACATATGCCAACTAAAAATCAGATTCATGTTAAAAGAGAGGAGCTTAATATAACCGAAAAACAACTGGTTGAATTACCAAAGGGTACTATTACAGAGAACGGAATTCGTAAAAATATAAATGTAGGAATTCTCTATTTAGAATCTTGGTTAAGAGGTGTGGGTGCTGCAGCACTCTATAATTTAATGGAAGATGCGGCAACGGCAGAGATATCGAGAACACAACTCTGGCAGTGGTTTCAGAAAGAAGTTAAATTAGAAGATGGTACAGTTTTTAATATAAAAATGTATGTCAAATTTCAAAATGAAGAATTAGAAAAAATCAAAAATATGGTTGGCAATGACCGATTTGTCAACGGAAAATTTGATCTGGCTGTTCAATTATTTGATGAACTGGTAGTGTCAGATACCTATCAAGAATTTTTAACACTAGAAGCATATAATTATATATAAAAAAAACCACCCCAAAACCGTCAAAAATTAAAGGGTGATCAATCAATGTAAATTAATACAAAAACAAAATTATGAAAAATTTAGCACAAACTAATTTTAGTTCTGCCTTACAAACAGTAAAAAACCTTAAAGAAAAGTATGGAAATACTTGGAATGCAATAAATTCTGAAAGTGCTGCTAGAATGGTAGTTCAAAATCGTTTTAAAACAGGTTTAGATATTGCTAAATATACTGCCGATATTATGAGAAAAGATATGGCAGAATACGATGTAAATTCATCTAATTATACTCAATCCTTAGGTTGTTGGCACGGATTTGTAGCACAACAAAAAATGATTTCTGTTAAAAAACATCATAAAACAACGAGTAAAAGATATTTATATCTTTCTGGTTGGATGGTTGCTGCATTGCGTTCTGAACTTGGTCCATTACCAGATCAATCTATGCACGAAAAAACAGCTGTTCCTTCACTAATTAAAGAAATTTATGATTTCTTACGTCAAGCAGATGCTATTGAGTTGAACGATTTATTCAGAAGGCTTGAAAATGGAGAAGATGTACAGGGTCAAATTGATAATTTTGAAACACATATAGTGCCAATTATTGCAGATATAGATGCAGGTTTTGGTAATGAAGAAGCAACGTATTTATTAACAAAAAAAATGATTGAAGCGGGTGCTTGTGCAATTCAAATTGAAAACCAAGTGTCTGATGCAAAACAATGTGGCCATCAAGATGGAAAAGTTACGGTGCCACACGAAGATTTTATTGCAAAATTAAATGCCATAAGATATGCTTTTTTAGAATTAGGAATAGACGACGGAGTTATAGTTGCTAGAACAGATTCTGAAGGAGCTGGCCTTACTCAAAAATTACCGGTAAGCCAAGAACCTGGAGATTTAGCTTCGCAATATTTAGCTTTTGTAGATGCTGAAGAAATAGCCGTTGAAGAAGCAAAAGAAGATGATGTTCTTCTTAAAAGAGATGGTAAATTAGTGCGCCCGATAAGATTAGAAAATGGTTTGTATAAATTTAAAGAAGGCTCTAATATAGATAGAGTTGTATTAGATTGTATTACAAGTCTTCAGAATGGTGCAGACTTATTATGGATAGAAACTCCAACACCTAATGTTAAGCAAATTGCTAATATGGTTAATAGAGTTAAAGAAGTTATTCCAAATGCGAAATTGGTTTATAATAATTCTCCATCTTTTAACTGGACACTTAATTTCCGTAATCAAGTATATGACGAAATGAAAACGGAAGGAAAAGATGTGTCAGTATATGATAAAAACAATTTGATGGATGCGAAATATGATGATTCTGAATTAGGTAAAATTGCTGATGAAAAAATTAAAACTTTCCAAATAGATGGAGCAAGAGAAGCAGGGATTTTTCATCACTTAATTACATTGCCTACATATCATACTACAGCACTTCATATGAATGATCTTACTGAAGGTTATTTTGGAGAAGAAGGCATGTTAGCCTATGTTAAAGGAGTGCAAAGACAAGAAATTCGTAAAGGAGTATCCTGTGTTAAACATCAAAGAATGGCAGGTTCAGATTTAGGCGATGATCATAAAACATTCTTTGCTGGTGATAAAGCACTGAAAGCCGGCGGTACAAAAAACACATCAAATCAATTCGAAGTTGATGTAGAAAAGCTAAAAACAGAAAAAAAATTAGGTGTGGTTGCTTAATAAATCAAGCAAATGTTTAATCATTGAAACCATACAAAGAGTGTGGTTTGACGGTTCTACTCAGACAGAACAGTTTAATTAGAAAGAAACCTCAAGGGGTTGCTTCGAGGTTTCCAATAAAATGTAATTTTCGCGAAAGTGGGAATATTAATAACTCAATATATATTTTGAGCTCCTCGTATTTTTTACGGGGAGTTTTTTATTAGTGAAACTATTTAGAAAATCATGCTGTTTGAGCGATGAGACTACCTGCTTTAAATTGATTCAACAAAGACATTAAAATTAGTCTCTAGTTACTAGCTTAAAAATCTCTTGTAACATAATCTGAATAGTTACTACATATATTTAAGGGGTTTCTGTTTTTTTATTAAAAATTTTTAACGAAATTGCTTCCTCAAAAAAATATTTTTGTTCAACTAAAAAAACAACACGTAATATGTCTGATGATTTTGATTTATTAGAAACCAGTTCAAACGAAAAACATGATAAAGTTGATGTCAATTGGGGGAAAGCCATAGACACAATGAAATCTAAATTAGCTCAAGAAGATGATCCTGAAAGTCGCCAGAAAATATTAAACGCCACATTAGATGATGTAGTGCATATGGCTGAAAAGGACAGAAGTACCTTATTAGACGCCATAAAAGACTTAACTGATTATCAAGATGAAGTTGGAATTATTTTTGAAAAGTTTTCTCAGCTGAATCCAAATGAACAAAAAGTAATTGATGATGCTCAAAAAGGCTTAGAGCGTGCTAATGTGAAGTTAGAAGATGCAGAAAGTAAACCAAATACCTGGTGGAATAACCTATGGGGAAGAAAAAGTAAGATCAAAAAGGCTCAAGCAGAATTGCAAGAAGCTCAGAAAATTCGTGATGGTGCTGACAATAAGGCAAAGGCAATGTTTCAAGAGCGTATAGAAAGTGCTGATATTCAAGCATTGTTAAGTGAATTGTCGTATAAAAGTCAGGCAGCAGTAACGCGTTTAAAAAATAGAGAAGTAGAAATTAAAGAAGTTGAAGATAAACTACAAACAGCTATTGTAGAAGCAACAAAAAATCATACGAAAGCTTTAGAAAAGAAGAAAGAAGTTGAAGCTAGTTTAGAAGAACAATACGCGTTGTTAAAACAAGCTCGTCAAGAATTGGAAGAAATTGTTGACAAGCAGTCAGCAGATTATGCACAAGCGGTTGGTAAGGTAACCACGTTGGAGCAAAAAGTAGAAGAATTGGAAGGATTGAAAAATGCCTATACAACATTAGCAGCTAGTAAAGATAGTTTTGTGCACAAGCATAATTTAACGATTAAAGTATTGACTTCTTTGCGAAGTAATTTACAGACCCATCGAGCAAAACTTAAAAGTGATACGGAAGAGCGTTTGAAATATTATGATGGTTATGTGGTGGCGTTAAAAGCAAGAACAGATCAGGAATTTGCTGCAATATTAGAGCATTTGGGTGTTAAAACTGATGAGCATATCGGAGAAACATTGGCTTCTATGCATACGGCAAGTGCGAAGGCAAGGCAAGAAATGATGGATAATATTCCGGTTCATGAAAAAGTAATGCAGGGTGTATATAGCAGTTATGCAGAGGCCTTACATGAAATACGTGCAAAAGATGTTGATATTCAAAAGAATTTTGCAGAACGATATGGAATAGATATGAAAGAAATCTTTGAAGATTACTATAATGCTGATGCTAATGCACCTTTAGGAGATGGTGGAGATGATGGTTCAGCAGGAAATCCGAAACCAGAAGATAACAGCGACGATTTATTGTCTTAAAAATGAATTGGTGCATCCAAACTAAAAAGTGATCAGAATTTCATTACTTATTTTTTTAAATTGTCTCCTTGAGTACAATTAATAAGTAGTCAATTTGAAAAGAACAAAAAAACACCTATTTATTAATAGGTTAACTTAATGTAAAGAGACCTGACAGGTTCTAAAAACCTGACAGGTCTAAATAACAAAAAAAGATGTAGAGCTTGCTTGCTCATTATCAAAATGTCAGTAAATCATATTGTAACACCTTTAGATTCTGCAGTTCTAGATTCAAAAGAACAGTACACTTTTTATCACAAGATGGTCGATTTTGTGTTGAAAGAATTAATCGTTAGAATACAACAGAATAAAATTTGTACTCAGCAGGAAATAATATTTTTTAATCAGTATAATGACTTGTTATTGTATTCTATAGAAGCAATGCGTATTAAATATATGTATGATGAAGAAGATAATATGAAAGTTGATTTAACAGATTCGGGATTTCCAAATTATTTGGAATTCAGGTATTTGTTTAATGATCTATCGCTAAGAGATAATTATATAAATAAATTGACCGATGTTGCTATTTTACAAGAAGAATTTTTAAATACATTATTACACAAAAAAGAACCAATAAAAAAGAATAGACTTTTTCAGGCATCTTCAATTGTATATTATACTTCCGTTGAACAACAGTATATTTTTAATCGATTTGTTCAAGGTAAAATTATAAAGGCTCCGGAAGATGTTACTGCAGAGTTTATGACTAGTTGGAGTTTTTATGATGTGTCTCAGAATAGACCATTTATCTGCTTTATGTATTTTGATTATGATGGTAAAAATGTTGAGAAGTACAAAGGAGATATCTATGAGGTATTAAAAAATATTGCAGATAGAGATATGTCATTAGATACGATGGCATATTCTATTGATAGAAAATTACCAGACCTCATGCCAAAACATTTAAAACGTATCGATCTAGGGCCTTTTCATAATGTATTTGCAAAAGATGAAAACCTAGCAACACACACAATTTTAGAGAGCATTGCAAAAAAAGAGATTCCGTTAGAGTCATTTGCCTTATCCTTAAAAATAGATGAAGTATTTTCAGGTGATACATTTAAGGAAGGTGGTTATTTTACAAAGCAAATACTTCAAAAGTGGAGTGATGTAGTTGAGCAAAGATATGTATTTGCGCCACATAGAATAATTCAATTATTATATAACAAAACACCAGATCTGATGAGTAAATTGGCAAAACCACCAATTCAAATGGCGGATATAATAATGAAATAGTGAGTGATATTGAACAGTCAGCAGTTTGCAGTCTTCAGTTTGCAGTTAAAATGAAGTAAATGGGATTTAAAACATTGTTAGCATATCAAAAAGGTTTCGATTTGGCAATGGAAATATTTCATTTATCAAAAAGATTTCCTAAAACAGAACAATTTGCTTTAACATCTCAAATTGTTCGTTCAAGTAGAGCAGTTTGTTCTGCAATTGCTGAGGCCTATAGAAAAAGACAATATGAAAAACATTTTAAAAGTAAATTATCTGATGCTGATAGTGAAAACTCAGAAACTCAACTTTGGTTAGATTTTGCCTTAGCATGTCAATATATAGATGAGTCGAAAAGAAAAGAGTTACAAGAAAAGAGTAGAGAAATAGGGAAACTAATTAATTATATGATGAATAATCCAAATAAATTTGGGTTATAAAGTATTAATAAAGGACATGTCATAGACTGAAGACTGAAGACTGAAGACTGTGAACTGCCAACTGAAAACTAAAACATGGAACACAACTCAACTTTTCCCATAAAAAAAAGTGAATTAGATATGCTTCGAGATGAAGCATCCTCTTATTTAAAAAGCATACAGTGGGAGCAAGGACAGCGTGCAAGGAATAAAGATAATAATGCCAAAGATGAATCTATTTTATTGTATTTATCTCGTGCAAATAACGGAAGCAGTGTTTCACTCACTTCCGTTTCAAAAACGATATTAGCGCTAAAAAAACGATTGTTACCAGATTCAATTGCAATTCCCATTTATTTAAATCAGACCTTATATGCGGTTCAAGAAGGATTGACAATAGGAATCTGGATAAAGGATAGTTATTATGATGCATCAGGCTTGTCAACCCTAAGTGAAAATAAATCAGCATTAGATACTTCCGGTAAACGAGAGTATGAAAGTAAAATGCATACGGCAACTGCATTTATGTTATTTTCTGTAGCCTATAATATTCTACACAATTTAAAACCACATGCTTCAGATGATTTAAGTGTGATGAAACAAAAATTTGCAGGTATCCCTGAAGTATCGTTACTATCACCTTTAAAAGGAATTGCCTGTAGTTTATTTTATTATGATAAATATTTAGGGCATCCTGATATCATCAAAAGTGATAAAGATGTCATTGATTTTACAGTGGTTTATTTCGAGACATTGATTGATGAAATTCAGCTTCGTAAAAGTTCTTTAGAGTATACCGAAACTATAGAAGATAGAACCTATAAACTTGAATCTAAAGGAGTCGGGACAGAATTTGCAATTTCAGGATGGAAAAATGTATTTGCAGGAACCGCGAAAAGTGTTGAATTTAATAAAATTCAATTCGAACAAATTGTAGGTAATAAAGATGCAAAACATTTTGCGCGACGTTTAACAGAACGTATGCTGAGCTATGACTTTACAGCAAAAAAGAATCCATTTCAGGAATTAGGAGGATTTATGCCTGTGTTTATGGGATATGGAATTCCAGGAACAGGTAAAAGTATGTTGATTGCTGCTATTGCTACCAGACTCAAAGAACATTGTGATAATTTAGACATTCCGTTTTTATTTCATCCAATGCCAGATACTTTGATTTCTACATTTCAAGGAGGTTCTGCAGAAAAAATGGTAGAATGGATGAAACCGTTACAAGATCCTTCAAAATTGATTTTTGCACCTATTGATGATGCAGAGAATAATTTGCAAGAACGTACTGCACAAGGTGTTTCTGCAGGTGTAAAAGAAGTAATAGGCGTTTTCCTTCGTTATACAGAAGGTGCATATGCGGTAAATTATGGAAATAGCTCAATAGGATTATTTACTAATTTACCCGAAATGTTAGATAAAGCCGTAATTTCTCGTGTACAGGGACGTTTTAAAATTGATGGAGCGCGTACAGAACATGATTTCTTGGATCAGGATCATTTGTGGTGGCGTAAACTAGATAAAACAATGCCTGATTTTGTCAATATGCAAGATCCATCGAATTATACCTATCTAAAAGATCAAGGACTTGCAAAAAACATGGGAGAAATACTCAAAGTTTCTGAGAAACCTACAGAAGAGCGTGTGTTAGAAGCTTTTGATAGATCAGAAAAACAATTCAAAGCTACAGATCACTTGTTTTATGCAACACTTTATAAAGAGATACAGAAAATATTCCCGTTCTTTTCTTCTCGTGATGTACGTAATATTCAAAGTGCGGTTTCTTTACGATTGACCGATTTTGATTTGGAAAAAGACTGGTTTGAAAATCCTGATTTGTATTTTAAAAAAGAGTATGACGTCAAATTCAATATGCTACAAGAATTAATGAAAGCCAATATGAAAGGGTTGAATTTTTCAGATATTAGAAAGCAAGAAGTTGTGCGTTATTTAGACAATGTAGCAACTATTGCAGATACAGATTTTAAACGTAAAGTAGATGCCCGTGTGAATCAATTAAATATTGATCAGGAGGCACGAGAACAATTTGAAAAAAGTTAATAGTTTGAGGTTTGAAATACAAAGAGATTGTTCTGTCATTCCTGCGTAGACAGGAATCCAAAAAAATTAAAAAAAATATTAATTTGGGATAAAAAAAGTAAATTCTGCCGAAAGTTTGTCCTTGTTTAAGTCGAATAGTAGAAAGTATAAGATAGTTTAAATGCAAAAACTAAAAGCTGTAAATTTATATAGAAGTGAATTGATACCAGTGAGTGGGAAGCTTGTTGAGCGCTATAATCAATGTTTATTGAAGTTGGGTTTTACTAAAACGAAGCTCAAAACATTTTCTATTGATGGTATTGGTTGGAGTCCTGAAATTGCTGAAGAAAAGAAAGATAATCATTATTTAAATAATGGCGAGGCTAATCCACATGCTATAATAATATCACCTTTGCAAAAAGGAAAACCGGTATATGTGCCGTTTCATTCTTTTGACAGAGAAATGATGAAGCTGGTATTTAAAACACATGGTAAAAAGATTAATGATATCACACGTGATAGTGCCATTTGCATGGATTTTGATCAGGATATTGATGCGTTTTATGAACCTCTAGATATTTTAAAATACGAAAAAGTTAGAATAAGTTTTCACTTGATTAATAATTTAGATGAAGCTCAAAAACAACAGTTGCAACTTATAGAAAAATTTAAATACGAGAATAATTTTATAGATGAAGATTTACATCAGCAACTATTAACATCAGCAAAAACTTACGGAGATCTTAGAGATAGAGATCTAGAACTACAAGACGTATATTTTACCATAGACTCGTTCTATACCAAAGCATTCGGAGGTATTTATGTATTGCGTGATTTTATTTCGCCAATTGTTGTCTTTGAAAATGATACATCGTATAAAGAGGCTATTAAAGATACGATACATGATGTATTGATCTATCATATTTCGCAACCAGAACTCATGGAAAAATTACGCAATCATGTAATTATTGTTTATGATTTGGATAAAGAAGTGAAAACGAAACGATATCAACGTATCAAAAAATATATATTTTCACAGCATTTAAAGAAAACACAGCATCCGATTAAAGATATTTTGAATGACGCTATTTTATTTAAAAGTTATCTTAATAAAATTGATATTGAAGCTCGTAAAAAAGTAATGAGCGTAGAGCGATATTTGGAGAAATTAAAAATTAATAATCAATTCAAAATGGCAACTGTTGTAGATAAAAATATGTTAAATGCGTTACACAATCCACATTCATCATTATCACCAAAACATCAAGACCTTATTTGGAAGCTTTTGGTAAATATATCTCCAAAAGATGTTTTGTTTTTGTATTGGTATGATAAAGAAGAATTTTACAAACAATTTAAAACATGGAACGATTCAATGAAAGATTGGGTAATTGAAACCATTCGTAACAATATTTAAAAAATATAGACTAATTTTATAAAGTTTCAAACCAAATAACCGCTTCAAGCTTCGGGCTTTAAGCTTTAAACTAAAAAGATATGACTTTAGAACTCATTGCATTTGTGGCAGCCATATTATTTGGAATTCTAATCTATTGGAGGGAATCTAATGGTAATCGTATTTATCGATTTTTTAATAGGTTGATGAATTCTAAAGAGTTACAAATGAAATCTACTGATAGGACAGGTTTTGTATACCAACAAAAATTCTTGTTACGATTGGTTTTCATTACTTTTTTGTTCTTGGTAATTCTATTAGTCATGCGATTTTTAATTCCAATTAATTATGCAACTATTTCTATGTTTGCCTCTAGTATTGTTGGTACTCTTACGGGTACGTATTTAGCAAATTTAGTATTTAAATCGGGTGAATTGATTGATGAGAAGTCAGATTCTATAGAAGATGTTGTGCATGATACGATAGAAAAAGGTAAGGACTTTATTGAAGAGATAAAAGGGAATGATGAAGCTGTAAAAGAGCTCAAAGAAGAAGCGCAAACAGACAAACCCAAAGCAGAAGAAAAGAGTGCGCGTGAACGATTAAAAGATAAAGGGTTATTATAATTTATGATTAATGTATTGTCCCCTTGAGGGGACTTTAGGGGTGTTTTCTCATATATTAATGATTAGTAGACAAGCAATAACAAAAATATAATCATGTTAAAAAAATACTGGCAAAAAGGGACTAAACAGAAAACAATAACCATTGTACTTGCATTAGTATTAGTATTTGTACTTTTCATCCTGAGAGATGATTACCAACCATTATTACTCTTTATAAGAAAGTATATTTTTATAATTCTGTTAAGTACTGTTGTTTTGTTTTTCGGCTTGCGGAAATTTAGAAGTTCAGCAAGTACCGGAAAGAGATTGATTATATTGACATTACTCTTAGTTTTCTTTGGAATAGTATATGTAGTAGGGTGGCATTACAAAATGTATGAATATATGAAGACCTATAATGTATTCAATAATTTGAATAAAATAGAAATTAACGAGTTACCATTAACTCAAAATGAACGTATTCAGCCTTTACGCAATATTTTCTCTATGGCAAATGAATCTGTTGGAGAAACAAAAGACGTTTCCTTGCCACATTTAGTTAGAGTGGATGGAGTAAATAAATGGACAATGGCAATACAACCAACAGAAAAGTATGTTTGGCAACGTATTACGGATAATACAGAAGAGGTGTTTTCGGTGTCAAGTACAACTCCTTTTCCAAGATTTTCTAGTGAGAATAGAATTTCTGTAACATTTTCTATCGGAGAGTCATTGAAGTTTAGTAGAAATACCTACAATGCAGTAGTGCAACGTTTCAATATCTTTCAATTGTTTTCTACTGAACCAGGAGATGTGTTTTATATGAAAGATGATTCAGGGAAATGGGTTGAAGTGATTAGTTTAATTAAATGGAAAGGCTTTTTGTTTCCATATCCAACATTCGGAGGAGTAATGATTATAGAAAATGGTGAACACGATTTTAACGATTATGTAGAGCGTATATTGATAGGAAAAGGAACCTATGTGAGTCCTGAAGACATGCATAATTATCCATATTTGACACGTCAAAATACCTTGTCGGAAAAAATATCGCGCCTACAAGCAGAGTCTTTAAAATTTTTAGGAGGATTTAGCGACCCTTTACCGTGGAATATGAAGACCGCAGTTAAAATTCCTGATCTGCCAGACGATCAAAATGCACAACCATTTGTGACTGATTTTGATTTTTCAAATTCAGAAACGAATGCATATAGCGGATTGTATCATTGGTTTGGATTAGAACCCGTTGGAGATGAACGTACCAGTTTAACCTATAGTGTTTTTGTTCCTGCCGATGGAACGGATGCCTTATATTATTATGATCATGCTTCTAAAAAAGAAGGATATGCAGGTGTTTCAGCTATGCCGTTAAAGGTGATTGAATCTCGTAAAGAATTTGATTGGACCGTGAATAAACCCGTTGAATTTAGACCTTATATTAAGAATATAGCCGGTAGAAAAAGAATGTTCTTCTTAGGAACTATTTCTGCTATTCGAGAAGGTTCTGATAGATTTGACGGTTCTGCAACACCCGATCTAGCACTTATCGATAGCGAATATCGTGATGTAGTATGGATAGATGCCAAGCATCCTAGTCAATGGGATAAATTGGTATATGACCAATTAAATGAAGCTTGGAGATCTAGCGAGAATATTGATTTTTATTATAAAGAAGAATCAAAACCCGTTGATGTTGGTGACATTATTACCGATTCAATTAAAACAATTTCGAAGGACGATATAAAAACCGAAGAAATTAATAAACTTCAAAAGCAAATAGATTCTATTAAGGCTATGAAGTAATAATGGTCAATTAGATAATAATTTAGTAGAGTAATGAAAAACTTCGGTCTTCGACCTTCTGACTTCAAACCTCTAAAATTCTTTTAAAAATTTTGATTTCTCTTTTTACCGCTAATTCAATAGTAAAATTACAAACTATTTTCCGTGATATTAGTTTCCTTGGAACCTAAATATATTTTTCATACCTTTGTCAAGAATTTAAAAAACAAATAAGATGCAACGAGATAAAATTATCTATTACATAGCAACAGGTTTACTAACATTATTAATGTTGTATTCAGCAGGAATGTATTTTTTTAATCATACTGAAGTAGCAAGTATGTTTACAAGTTTTGGATATCCAACCTATATCATTTATCCCTACGCCATTGCAAAATTATTAGGATTGGTTGCTGTTTGGTTTATGAGTCGTTCAATTATTAAAGAATGGGCATATGCCGGATTTTTCTTTGCCTTTATTTTAGCATTCTTTGCACATATAATGATTGGTGATGGCCAGCAAATGGGCGCAGTTTTAGCTATGATTTTTTTAATAGTTTCCTATATTTATAATAAAAAGATATATAAATAATGAATAAAAAAGTATTAGTATTTGCAGGAAGTAGCAGTAAGAAGTCAATCAACAAACAATTAGCTTCTTTTGCAGCAACAAAACTTAAAAATGTAACGTATCAGGTAGCTGACTTAAACGACTATACGGTTCCAGTATTTAGTGTTGATGAAGAAGAAAATGGTTTTCCTCAAAATGTGCAAAGATTTAATGAACTATTAGATCAATTTGATGGTTTTATAGTCTCGTTAGCAGAGCATAATGGGTCTTATGCAGCAGCATTTAAAAATATGTTTGATTGGGTTTCTCGTATAAATAGAAAAGTGTTTAGGGATAAGTCATTATTATTAATGGCAACCTCTCCAGGAGGTAGAGGTGGAGCAACAGTGTTAGAAGCAGCAACATCATCATTTCCTCATTTAGGAGCAGTTATTGTATCTACTTTTTCACTTCCAAATTTTTATGATAACTTTAAAGATGGAAATATAGTTGAAGGAGAGTTTAAAAATAAGTTATTAGAAGCCGTTTTAGTTTTTGAAAAAACGGTCTAAGCTTAAAATCATTTTAATATATCAGAAGCGAAAAAAGTAATCGTAAAAAAAAGTAAATAAATGAAAATAACAATTTACGGAAAGAAAGGCCATGCACATACAGTAGCTTTTAAAAATTTTTTAAGAACGGCAGAAATAGATTTTGTTTATAAAGACCTTGCCACTGATATAGAAGCTCAAAATCATTCTAAAGAATTGTATGAAGGAGCAATTAAATATCCTACATTGATAGTTGATGATGAAATTTATAAAACACCATCATCTGATACGTTTAACAAGGTAATGAAAGAGTTAAAGTTAAGAGGATAGACCGCCACTAAATATTAATAAGTCCAAAATTTTAGCATAGGCGGACCGCCAACTGAATATTAATTATGGGAGACATTTCAAAAGATATAAATTCAAAATTTCCTTCGAATAAGGTAAAGGCATTGATCAATATTATATATACAGCCAATTGGTTAAATAGCCGTCAAAATACGTTTTTTAAACCTTTTGGAATTTCACCACAACAATTTAATATTTTGAAAATATTAAAAGGAGCGAAAGAACCTTTAAAAGTACATACTATTAAAGAAAGAATGATTGAAAGAGCACCAAATGCAACACGTTTGATGGATAAATTATGTGCAAAAAAACTAATTGATAGAATACCCTGTCCCGATGATAGAAGGGTAGTACATATAGAGATCACTGATAACGGTTTGAAACTATTAAAGGATATACATAATAATATTAAGGAAGATTTGTTGGAAAATTTAACACAAAAGGAAGCTATGCAATTAAGTGATTTATTAGATAAAATACGGTAAAAAAATTTACACAAATAGTTTCCATGGAAAATAATAATATTTAAAATTAGATAAATCTATGTCATTCCTGTCCCGAGGCTTCGGGAGCAGGAATCCACAACTAAATTAATATAAAATGAAAAATATAAGAACTATACAACATAAAACAGGAAGTCCATTAGTAAATATGGGTCCAATACGATTAAGACAACCAATACCTACTCAAGGAATTGATCAAGTAGATCCGTTTATTTTATTACATCATTACGGTCCTTATGCTATTAGTGAATTTAACAATCCGTTTGATTTAGGTCCACATCCGCATCGTGGTTTTGAACCCATAACCTTATTGTACAAAGGAGAACAATTACATAGAGATTCTTTAGGTAATGAAAGCATTGTTAGGGCAGGAGATGTACAATGGACAACAGCAGGAAGAGGTGTTATCCATTCAGAAGGACCTACAAAAGAATTTGTTCAAAGAGGAGGAGAATTAGAAGGAATTCAATTATGGTTAAATCTTCCGGCAAAAGATAAAATGATGCCCGCAAATTATCAACATATTAAAAGTGAAGAAATGCCGATTGTTCAAAATGAAAACAAAGGTGTAACCTTAAAAGTAGTTGCAGGTGAATTGAACGGTATAAAAGGGAAGATCAAAACCCAAACTGACGTAAATGTATTTATGATTGCAACAAAATCAGAAGGAACTATGGAGGTTCAACTTCCAAAAAACCATAATGCCTTGATCTATTTACTAGATGGAGAAGTATTGGTAAATAACGCGATGACCTTAAAAAAAGGAGCCGCACAAATGTTAACCTTTAATCGGGATGGAGATGGATTTGAGTTTGAGGCTCGTAAAGAAAGTAACTTATTGATTCTATCAGGAGAGCCTATTGATGAGAAAATTGCTCAATATGGACCTTATGTAATGAACACGCAAACCGAAATTTTGGAGGCAATGCGTGATTTTCAACAAGGTAAAATGGGATTTTTAGTATAATTGCTTAATATAACCTGAGTTCAATGCGTTGTATTTAATGATATTAAAGAGATGCTATCAATATTATTTATGGTTACATATATTTAATTGATTTTGATTATGCTAAAATAAATCTTAAATTTGAGATGATGAAAATTATTGCTTTTACAATTTTTATCATATAATTTACAAGATTTAGTGCAAATAATCAAAAACTCTTATCATGAAAAAAAAGAAAAGGTTAACGACCGCAGCAGGAGCACCAATTACACATTATGAAGATTCGCAATCAGTAGGGGCGAGAGGGCCTTTATTGTTACAGGACTATTTTCTACATGAAAAATTAGCTCACTTCAATAGAGAACGTATCCCTGAGCGTATCGTACATGCGAAAGGCTCTGGAGCTTATGGTACATTTACAGTTACTCATGATATTACTAAATATACGCGAGCAAATCTTTTTTCTGAAATCGGAAAAGAAACGAAAGTCTTTGTACGTTTTTCTACCGTAGGAGGTGAAAAAGGTTCAGCTGATACTGAACGTGATCCTAGAGGATTTGCGGTAAAATTTTATACTGAAGATGGAAATTGGGACTTAGTAGGTAATAATACGCCTGTATTTTTTATCAAAGACCCAAAGAAGTTTCCCGATTTTATTCATACTCAGAAAAGAGACCCATATACCAATTGCAAATCACCTACTATGATGTGGGATTATTGGTCGTTAAATCCTGAAAGCTTACACCAAGTTCTCATTTTAATGTCAGATAGAGGTACACCCGTAGGATATCGTTTTATGAATGGTTATGGAAGCCACACATTTTCAATGGTAAATGACAAGAATGAGCGCATTTATGTGAAATTCCATTATAAAACCATGCAGGGTAATAAGACTTTTACAGATGCTGAGGCTGCTGCACTTAAAAGTAGTGATCCTGATTTTTCGCAGAGAGATTTGGTAACTGCAATTGACAATGGACATTTTCCAAAATATGCTTTAAAAATTCAAGTAATGAGTTTGGAAGAAGCTAAAAGTTTTAAGTGGAATCCTTTTGATCTTACAAAAGTTTGGCCACATAAAGACTATCCATTAATTGAAGTTGGTGAAATTGAATTAAATCAAAATCCTAAAAATTATTTTCAGGATGTAGAACAGTCGGCTTTCGCACCCGCTAATTTGGTGGATGGAATTGGCTTTTCACCAGATAAAATGTTACAAGGTAGAATATTATCATATCCTGATGCTCATCGCTATAGAATTGGCGTAAATTACGAGTCTCTTCCTGTAAATAAATGTCCGTATGCAGTAAATAACTATCACAGAGATGGTACAATGCGTTCTGACGGTAATGGTGAAGGTACTCCAAATTATAGACCCAATAGTTTTGATGATATTACTGAAGATGAATCACGTAAGGGTTTACATTATGAATTAGATTCGAATGAAGTTGGATATTTTGATAGAAATGAAAATGATGATGATCATTATACGCAACCGGGTAATTTATTTAAATTAATGACAGACGAACATAAAAATAATACCATCAGTAATATTATAGGTGCTATGAGTGGTATTTCTGGACCTAAAAAAGATGAAATTGTAAATCGTCAATTATGTCATTGGTTTAGAGCTGATCCACAATTAGGAGCAGGTATTGCAAAAGGCTTAGGAGTAGAAATTGACTTAGACGTTTTAAGTTAGCAAGTTAGTTTGGGCGCCTCCTTGTTAAAAGCCGTATTTATATCAAGTAAACGTTATAAAAAACAACTTCTGATCAAACATGAGGAGGTTTCGATATTGCACAGTTTTCTTAAAAAAACAATTAAGAATGAAGTATTGATAATAAACACGAATCTAGGTTTAGATGTTTATTATCAATCTTCTTCTGATTGCAGTGCAATCATTAAAAATTCATTTTTATTAATAATTTCCAAAAATGATAAAAGCGCTAGTGAATATAGAATATTAGCATTTAATTCTATAGATAATTTAAGAAATGCAATGAGGTATTCTTTTATAAGATTATGTAGTATGCCTCTAATTTTTAAAAGCCACACAAAAAGTATGTTGCATCAATTAAACAACCGTTTTAATGAACATACTAAGATTATTAAAGAACTGTTCATCGTTTGGCAAGAAGTACTAAATAATTTATGTCAGGAAGAAATATATGCTTTAAAAATCAAACACTTTCAAGTGACCCTTCGATCATTTTTTATTGAGAATAATTATAATCCTCTATTAAAACAATTAATTAAAGATAGTACAAGTTCGTTGCGCTGCAATTGATTAATTTTTTACTAATTCGATAGATGATACCATTCCATAAATTATTACGATATTTGTCATCCGTTAAAAGAATTACACAACCCACTTAAATAATATAGATTATGATGATGAATAAAAATACCGTTCTTGGTTATGCAACTTTGATTATGATTGTTGTAGGCCTTGGCTTAATATTACTTGGTGCATTTAGATATAATGAAATTGCCGGTTGGGGATTTGCTGCTGTTGGTATTGGTTTCTTTGCCATTGCTTGGGTATTTAATGCGTTGAAAGGGAGAGTCTAATTGAATTACGATTTATGAATTTAGATTTTCCGAAACCGTAACCAACAACTAATAATTAATAATAAATTACCAACATGTCTGACGATAAAAAAGTCATTTTTTCAATGAATAAGGTTTCTAAAACCTATCAAAGTGCTAATAAACAAGTTTTAAAAGATATTTATTTAAGTTTTTTCTATGGAGCTAAGATTGGTATTCTTGGGCTCAATGGCTCAGGTAAATCAACCTTACTAAGGATTATTGCTGGGGTAGAAAAAAATTACCAAGGAGATGTTGTGTTTTCTCCTGGTTATAATGTTGGATACCTAGAACAGGAACCAAAATTAGATGAAACTAAGACAGTTATTGAAATTGTAAGAGAAGGTGTTGCCGAAACAGTAGCTATTTTAGATGAATACAATAAGATAAATGATATGTTTGGCTTGGAAGAAGTGTATTCTGATGCCGATAAAATGGATAAGTTAATGGCTCAACAAGCCGAGCTTCAAGATAAGATCGATGCTTCTAATGCGTGGGAATTAGATACCAAACTTGAAATTGCTATGGATGCATTACGAACTCCTGAACCTGATAAACTAATTAGTGTGCTTTCTGGTGGTGAACGTCGTAGAGTAGCTTTATGTAGATTATTATTGCAAGAACCTGAGATTTTATTGTTAGATGAGCCAACCAACCATTTAGATGCAGAATCGGTTCATTGGTTAGAACATCATTTGGCACAATATAAAGGAACCGTCATTGCTGTTACTCACGATCGCTATTTTTTAGATAATGTTGCAGGTTGGATCTTAGAATTAGATAGAGGAGAAGGTATTCCTTGGAAAGGGAATTACTCATCATGGTTAGATCAAAAATCAAAACGCCTAGCTCAAGAGAGTAAATCAGCTTCAAAGAGACAAAAAACATTAGAACGTGAGTTAGAATGGGTACGCCAAGGAGCTAAAGGTCGCCAAACAAAACAAAAGGCACGTTTGAAGAATTATGACAAATTGATGAGTCAAGATCAAAAACAATTGGATGAAAAATTAGAGATTTATATTCCTAACGGACCTCGTTTAGGCACCAATGTAATTGAAGCAAAGGGAGTCAGTAAAGCCTATGGTGATAAGTTATTGTACGAAAGTTTAGAATTTAATCTACCTCAGGCTGGAATTGTAGGTATTATTGGCCCAAATGGAGCGGGTAAAACTACTATTTTTAAAATGATAATGGGCGAAGAAACACCTGATAAAGGAGAATTTATTGTAGGCGATACAGCTAAGATTGCGTATGTAGATCAAGCACATTCAAATATTGATGCCGATAAATCTATTTGGCAGAATTTTTCTGATGAACAAGAGCTCATTATGATGGGAGGGAGGCAAGTAAATTCTAGAGCGTATTTAAGTAGATTTAATTTTTCAGGTAGTGAGCAAAACAAAAAAGTATCAACCCTTTCAGGTGGTGAACGTAACCGTTTGCATTTAGCGATGACCTTAAAAGAAGAAGGGAATGTGTTACTTTTAGATGAACCTACAAATGACCTAGATGTAAATACATTACGTGCTTTGGAAGAAGGATTGGAAAATTTTGCTGGTTGTGCCGTAATAATTAGTCACGACCGTTGGTTTTTAGATAGAGTTTGTACGCATATATTAGCTTTTGAAGGAGATAGTCAAGTGTACTTCTTTGAAGGTAGTTTTTCTGATTATGAAGAAAATAAAAAGAAACGCCTTGGAGGTGACCTCATACCAAAACGATTGAAGTATAAAAAATTGATTCGCTAAGTAATAATCAAGTTATAAATTACGACTATAAAACTTAATTTAATACAGCAACTTGTATTGCGCCAAGTAGTTTGTCGGCATGTTTATGTGCCCTAATCACTTTTAGTAAAGCTTCGCGCTCTAAAAAGTCAGTACTGTCTACCCAACTAAATAAAGCGTTCAATGCAGCTCCTTTTTTACCTCCCTTTTTACTAAATGAACCCTTAGTTGAATTTTTTGAATCTATTTCAAGTTTGTCATCAAAAAATAATTGAGTTGTATTGGATATCCTGTTTTTAACTTTCTGTAAGCCATCATTACTTACGACAATCATGACGTCAGGATTTTCCAATCCTGTATAGTTTATTGGTCTACGAGACAAAATTACTTCAGCAACAGAAAATCCAGTACCCACAGTTACAGGATATTCTCCTTTCATAGTAACATAAAGTCCTGACATCATGCCTGCTTCTGCCAATAATTTAGCAGCAGATTGAACACCACCACCAGCGGATCCGGCAAGGACAAATCCCATTTTATCAGTGATAGTTGAGTCAAATTCGTGTTGAATACGCTTCATTGAATCAAATAATGAACTAGTTTCTGTATATTCAATGGTTGGCGATATCCTTTTATTGGTTAAAACTGCTGCTTCTTCTGCAAAATCTTCCAACTCTTTTAACTTTTTAACACCATATGAGGGACAAACGCTTGCCAATTCTAATACAGAAAATCCTGTTGTTTGTATGGCATTTTTAATGCTTTCATTAAAATTTTTTGGGGCAATTACTCTAGCACTACTCGCTGCACCGGCTTGATGAGCTAGTTTTACAATATCAAAGGGAGGAATTCCTTCCTCAAAATGTCTGAGTTCCTTAAATTTATCCGTAGACAGACCACTGATTTGACCACCTGTCATTCCGTATAGCAGATTATTAAAAACCAATAATGTTATGTCAACATTTCTTCTGGCGGCTTCCATCAAATGTTGTAAGCCAATAGTAGCTCCACCATCACCTTGAACTACAATTACTTTTTTCTTTTTATTGGCTAGCCCCATAGAAACACCCATTCCTAAAGCTGGTGATCTACCGTGTAAGCCATGAACTGTATGTGTGGTAAACAATGGGTCAACCAAACCACTACAGCCTATATCGCTAACGATCACAACATCAAATGGATCATATCCTAATTCTATCAATGCTTTAGAGATATTGTTGACGGCTACTTTATGCCCACAACCAGGACAAAAAGGCATTTTATTTTCTGTTAGCATATTTTGAGTCATAAGGCTAATTCTTTTTCTATTTCAGTTGGACTGATCAAACTTCCAATTTTATTTACACTATTCACATGATCTTTGGAAATAGTACCGTAAATGATCTTTTCATATTGCCCGGAAATATTTTCTTCAACAAAAGTTATATTTTTATAACTGGTAATGATATCGAGTATTTTTTTAGGAACAGGTAATAGTGTTTTGACAATTAACAAGGAAACTTTTTTACCGGTGGCTCTAAGATTAAATACGGTATCACGGGCTGCTTCTGTAGAAATTCCATAGGTTACAATTAGATGCTCACTTCCTTTGTCTTCGTCTAATTCATAAAAAGTAATTTCATCAATTCTTTTTTCAAATTTTTCTTTTAAACGTTTTGTGTTTGCTAAAGATTCCGGATTCCCTTTTCTGATCAATCCTTCATTGTCATGTGTTGAGGAATTTATTCTTACCTGGTAATTATCGTTTCCTACCGGAATAAAAGGAGGAACGAAATTGTCATTGGATCTATAGGTTTTATAAGGTAATTCTATATGGTTTTGACTTCTATCTACTGGTTTTATTTTTGGTAGAACTGATAGATCGAAACTTTTCTGAGTCATGACCATTTCTTTAGAAGTAAGTAAAACAACAGGCGTTCTAAATTCAATTGCTGTTTGAATACTTTTTTCTGTCAATACCCAAGCATCTTCAAAATTTGATGGGCAAAATACAGGAACTGGATAGCCACCAGAAATACATCCATTTAACAAGCTCAGGTCACCTTGAGCTCCTGTAGTGGCCGATCCTGTACTTGGACCTAGACGTTGCGTGAGAATAAACATCATGGGCAATTCCATCATATACGCCATATTAAAACCTTCTAACATTAAAGCAAAACCTGGGAAGGCTGTTGCCGTTACCGGAAATTTTCCAGCAGAAGCTAAGCCTGCCATCCATTGTAAAACGGTAATTTCATCGGGTCCTGCCAAAAATAATGGATACCGCTTTGTACCATAAGCATAAAATCTATTTGAAGGAGTAATTGGATAGCCAATAAAGGCATCAGCACCACTTTGCACGCATGCTTCGGTAATCAGTAAAGAAGCATCGGTGAGCACTTTGTTTTGTTCGATATTTTCTAACATTGATCTACGTTAAGTAGTTCAAATTTAAAATGAAAATATAAGGACAATACTGATAAATATCAATGATTGAAAAAATTTGATTCTAAATAGGTATTGATAAATTTTTTACTTTTTCAAATAAAGAGAAATAATTAGAAGCATCTATCAAATAAATCATATAAAAAAAACCATATCAAATTTTGATATGGTTTTTTTATGATAAAAATTTTGGTATTTATTCTGTTACAGCTCTAAAAGCATTTACACGTCCGTTACCATGAAATAATGAATTACCGTTACCATCAACTTTATCAGCAGTATTCATTAGTTGTTTTGCAACATCGTGAGGATGCATATCTCCACCATTTTTACCTATAATTAAAGCTGCCACACCAGCAACATGCGGTGATGCCATACTTGTTCCTGCACTCCAAGACCAACCATTAGAAATAGTACTTAAAACCATATCATAATGCCAGAAATCTTGAGGGAAAAAATCAAAATCACCTCCAGGAGCAGATACGTCAACTAATGATCTTCCATAATTTGTATAGCTAGCTGGAATATCTAGATCTGCATTAGGATACGCAGCCCAATAATCAGGAGCAGTAGCAGATACAGTAACTACATTATTCATATCTGCTGGTAAAATTACGGCTGATGCATTTCCATCTGCATTTACACCATCATTTCCGGCCGCAACTACTATTGTAACACCGTTTCTATAAGCATAATCAATAGCTCTTTGTTGTGCGATTCTAATTTCAGCAATAAATTTAGCTGGAATTTTTACAATTGAACCATCAGCTAAAGGAATTTTACCATTCTTATTTAAGGTAGCGCCTAAACTCATATTTACAACGTCGGCATCAATAGTAGTAGCGTAAACGATTCCGGCATTGATACTGCTAAATGGACCTGATCCAGTGAATTCTGAAAGTACTTTTACAGCTACAAGTTCAACATTTGGTGCAACGCCAATTACTCCAAATGAATTGTCAGCTGCAGCAATTGTACCAGCTACATGTGTACCATGATTGAAGTAAAAACCAGGTTGAATATTCCAATCTTCTCCAGAAATAAATGAAGCACTCAATTCAGTATTTAAATTTGGGGATAGATCAGGGTGTTCAGCATCAATACCACTATCTAAAACGGCAACTCGAACACTTTCTCCCGTGTAACCAGCATTCCAAGCCTCAGGTGCATCTATGGCATCCAATCCCCACATAAGAGAAAAAAATGGTTCATTATCTCCTATACCAGCGGGTGAAGCTTCAGGAGTGAAATTTTGAGGTTCAATCCATTGCACGTCTAAATCTGGTACTGCTGAACGAACACCTGCAATTTTAGTGACTTTTTTGATAAAATTAGCATCGGTAGATTCCATTACAACAACGCCAATTTCGTTAATTGATTTTTTAATAGATCCTATTCCGTTTGAAGCGTTTTCAAATCCGTTAGGGATGGCTTCATCTTGAAAAATTACCATATAAGATGAGTTTTGGGATGATTTGGATAGGACAGTTACCTTTTCATTTGCGATAACATCTTCAGACAGAACTTCACTGGAACATGAATGCGTCAGATAAGAAAAGCTAGCTATTAGAGCAATAGTGTAAATTTTGTTTAGTTTTTTTTTCATTTCAATAATTATTTAAGTAAATAAGTAGGGATACAATATACTATATTATTAAGATAAAAGAATGAAAAAGAATGAAAAAGAATGAAATCTTTGGATGTTTACGTGATACCGAAACGTATTATATATAAGAGGTATTCGATAATTTTGACATAGTATTTATAAATTGATTTTACTGTTTCTTGTTCTTGGAATATAGCCCATAGCCCCAAATCCATATGATTTTTAAGTTCAAAATTATTGTGTTTTACCTTTTCGTCCGTTTTAATATATTTTTCTTACACCAAAATTTTTATTATTATATTGTTGTTAATGATCAATGGAATTAGGTATATATATTTTATTTTAATACTGGCTAGTGATGTTAATATACCCTTTTAGGTATAGCTTTCATATATCCATTTCAACCATTTCAGCTCTTGCTCCCAATCTAATTGGCAATATACTTGTACCAATACCTTTCGAAATATACATTTTCGGTTTAGATTCTTTATACCAACCTTTTAAATAGTTTCCACTTCCTTGCGGTTTGAATGGAACAATTCCTAAAAATGTAATTTGACCTCCATGAGTATGTCCTGAAAGAACCAAATCAATTTCTAAATCTCCTTTTTGGGTTGTGATTATATCTCTATGTTGAGGGCAATGAGATAAAACAATATTGGTTTCTGTTTTTTTTAGATTTTCTATCGCTTTTATAAAGTCAGCATTTCCACCAACATAATCATCAATTCCAATGATTGATATTTCACGATTTCTTAAGGAGATAGTTCTATTCTCGTTTATTAACAATTCACAGTTATTGTTAGAAAAAACATTTTTAAGTTTTGCCAAATTCACATTTCCCCAATATTCCCAATTGCCGGTAATCGCATACTTTTGGATAGGCTTATCTATTAGTTCAAGAAATTCATTCAGAGAATCTATTTTTTCAGTTTTATCAACTGAATCTCCAGTAATGAATATTAAATCAGGTTTTAATGAGTTGATTTTTTTAGCAATTGATTTGTGAAAGTATCTTAATTCATCAAAATGTAGATCCGAAATTTGAATGATCTTTATTTTGTTTTCCTCTGATTTAGAAATGTCAAAATAATTCCAGTCAATCACATATTTTTCAAACCAAAAAGAATCTAAAAGAATGAATCCAATTGTGGCTAGTATTCCTCTTTTGATGAATTTTCTTCTATTTAAGTTCTTCACTTACTCTTAAATTTCGAATTTATTTATAATTTGGATACCAATTTCGTAAACGCACTTCAATGTTGGAGTTTTTAGCATTTATTAATTTTTTAAATGCAGCAGTATCACTCATGTCAGGTTTTCCTCTATAATGAAAAGGGTAGACAATTTTTGGTTTAAAATCTAATACAGCATCTGCAGCTTGATGAATATCCATTGTATAAGGTAAATTCATACATATAAAGGCAATATCAACTTTGCGTAACTCTCTCATTTCATCAATATCTTCTGTATCACCACTTATATAAATATTTTTTCCGCCAAGGTTCAGAAAATAACCATTTCCTCGGCCTCTTGGATGTTTTGAAGTATCCTCTTCCGGTAAATTATACATGGGCAATGCACTGATAAAAATAGTACCTTGTGCTGACATGCCACCATTTTTTATAACTACCAATTGTTTTTCGTAATCTTTTTTAAGCATTTCTGCAACAGCTTGCGGAACGATAAATGTCGCCTCTTTGGTATCCAATCCTCTTAAGGTTTCTAAATTCGTATGATCACCATGAATATCAGTTATTAAAATAATATCGGGAGCATCGATACCTTTAAAAGCCTCAACACCTCCGTAAGGATCTACATAGATAGTTTTACCATTCCATTGCATTACGAATGTACTATGTAATATGGGTTGAATGATAAGTAGACCGTTATCAGTTTCAATACTATCAGAAGGAATTCTTTGCGCCATTATTACTGACAAACACAATGTTAATAGTAATGTTAGTAGTTGTGTTTTCATTTGCGACTATTTAAAATATTTTATGCACTTCGTTTTTAATAAATGTTAACGCTGTGCTTGAAGGAGGTTCATTTTCTGCCATTCTTTGAATTATAGCTTCTCGCATTGCTCTTGAATCTTTTAATTCACCTTCTAACATAGTGTTTTTGATAATATTGATCGTAGAATTTTTTGCAGTTTTTATAACATTCCAACATTGATCGGTCACATAAATTTGTTGTGCGAGATTATGTTCAAACTCTTTTTCAACCGTCATTAATAACTTTTTAAAGTAAGCAGGTTTGTCATTTCCGATAGGTGGTATTCTTACTAAAAGACTCGCCGGAGAAATACGCTCTAAAAATAATGTCATACGTTCATAAGCCTGTAAGCGTAATGGCAAAGCAACACTTTGATTTTCTTTACGGAGTAAGAAGTTTCGTCGGTTATTTTCATTTTTAGTGTGCAATTTAAAAAAATAGAATGCCACAGCTCCGGTAACTATTGCAGGAATTGTAAAGCTTAAAAGTTCTAGAAACTTAATTGTATTCATTAGAGGATGATTTAGTGATTTCAAAAATAGTTAAATCTAAGCACTTCTGATACATTTCACCTTCAACTTTTACGAATAATGAAGACTTTCTTTAGAAATTTAGAATTAATAATATTTTTTTTAATATTTAAATTTAAGGATTCAAGCTATCCAGAGTAACACCTCGATCATTTCATTACTGAACCTACGCCTTTTTAATAAATGCGTATTGTATGCATGTATAGCTCATTTTATGCTCTTATTATTTATTTTATTTAATGACAATTATCATCATTTGTAGTATTGGCTATAGTTAATTTTGTCTAAAATAACAAAATGTAATCTGTAACATTTGATACATAAGTATTCGTTTTCTTTTTATACGTTTGGAAGTATCAAATGTTACATAAAATCTAAATAACCATGAAAAAAATCATTTTAAATCTTTGTTTTTTATTTATTTCGACCGTTGCTTTTTCGCAAACTGGTCATATTATGCAAGGCGTAGGTGCCGTTAACATGTCAATGGGAGGTGCTTCAACGGCTCAGCCATTAGATATATCGGGTGCTATGCAATGGAATCCAGCAGCACTTTCAGTATTTGATGGAAAAATACTTAAATTTGATATTGGTGCTTTTTCAGGATCACCAAAATTATATTCAACATTTGGCCCTTTTGAAGGATCAACAGAAGATGATAAAGGCCTTTCACCAATGCCAGCATTAGGCTTTGTCTGGGGTAAGGCTGATAGTAAACATACTTTTGGTATCTCAGTATTTGGCGTTAGTGGTTTTGGTGTTGATTTTCCTGAAGATTTGAATTATCCTCAAGATCTATTTGGCAACCCAAATCCAAATTATAACCCAAATGAACCTTCAAACCCTATAAATTTCCCGCAAAGGGCTGGGGGTTTTGGTAATTTGGCATCAGATTATATGCTATTACAAGTAGGATTTACTTGGTCTTATGCTGTTTCTGACAAATTCAGTATTGGTATACAGCCTATTTTAAATTATGGAGCATTAGAAATAGGTCCAAACCCATTAGCTACGCCTAACCAGTCTGGTTACCCTATTAGTGAAAAAGCAGCGTCTATTGGTTTTGGTGGTCAAGTAGGGATGTTTTATGATACGCAAAGCGGATTTAAAATTGGAGCTTCCTACAAAAGCCAACAATATTTGGGTGAAATGGAATTTGATAGCGAATACTTAGACGGTACAAAAACATCAGATACAAAATTTACAATGAATTACCCTGCTGTTTATTCTTTCGGTATTGGTTATTCAAAAGGGGATATTGATTTAGCAGTAGATTATCGTTATGTAGATTATGAAAATACTGAAGGGTTTGAGGCATCAGGATGGACGCCAACAGCTTCAGTTGCAGGTTTTGGATGGGAAAGCATAAATATAGTGTCGGTAGGTATTCAATATAAAGGAATTGATAAATTACCGTTAAGAGTAGGTTATACTTACAGTAGTAATCCAATTGATGAAGAATTGGCATTTTTCTCAATGCCTGCTACGGCAATAATACAAAATGCATTCCAATTTGGATTTAGTTATGAAGTAAGTGATAACTTATCATTAGATGCAGTTTACCATCATGGTTCTAGTGGTGGTAAAACAACAGGAACAATGTTAAATCCAATGGCAATAACACAAAGTAATCCTCTTGGAGTTGTACCGGGAACTTCTGTGTCTTACGATATGACTACAGATTTACTTATGGTGGGATTTAGTTATACCTTTAATAAAAAAGAAGTAAAAGTAAGTGAAGTCAATTAGTTTAAAACTTAAATAGTTAATAAAAAAGCGATTCAATATTGAATCGCTTTTTTTATATCTATTATTTACTAATTTGATAAAAAAACATTTTCAATTTCTTTCTAATAGAAATAATTGTGATATTCTTTTGCAATTACAAATAATTGACACATACAAGGGTACTACGATTATAATAAATTGATATTACAAAACCATCTTTAAGTAATCATTCGAATATCAAAAAGGATTAGAACTGAAATATTTTGTGGTCTAGTTGACGCCTCAAAGTTTAAGTATACTAATAATCTATTTTTTAAATAGGTATTAATACCCTTCTGTTACTTTTAGATTTATGGTTTGTAAGCATTTTCAAACTCTAAATATTCTGATAAAGAATCACGAAAATAAGATGATAACCTTTTAGTGCTCCTCAATACTGAACTGTTAAGCTTTGTAATTTTCTTAATTTCTTCAATTACTTCATCTAAAAAATCATTTTCTGGTACAATTTTCTTAATTAATCCCAATTCTAATGCCTGTTTGGATGAGATTTTATCAGAAAACAATAATTCTATTGCCTTATTGTATCCTAATTTTTGGACCAAGAAAAATGGTAATCCACCACTTGGATGCAATCCATATTTATTATGAGCCAAAGAAAAATAAGTATTAGTTGTTCCGTAAAGAATATCTATAGCTTGGGACAAACCAAAAAATGGAGTTACAATACTACCTGAAAGGACTGCAAAACATATTTTACTATAATTTAATAGATACTCAACAAATCGATTCAAAATGATTATTTCTTTTATTCTCAATTTTCTTTCATAAAAATTTGATGTTTCAGATTCTTTACTTTTAGTTTCTGAATACATCATTGAACTCAAAAAAATATCATATGCTTTTTCACTAAAACATTCAGGTTCATTTAAGAATAATAATGCTTTAATTTTTGGATCCTTTTCTAAGTAACCAAGAGTGTTAAAAAGTAAATCGCTATTATCTCTATTACATAATAAATCAAACACATCATTTTTAAATAGTAAAATAGCTATTTCATCTTTAATATTAACTTCATAAAAATTTGTTGTTAGATTTTTCATTTGTTCATTTAATATAAAAAGTGATTATTGGATTGAGATTTAACTTTAATATGCATATTAAAGTTAAATCATTGGTACAACTTATAACATGATTTATATCAGTTTTATAAATAGCTTAGGTCTCAAATTGATTTTAAAATTTCTTTCGATAATATCATTTGATTATATTAAAAAGAATCATAAAATTTCCAAATTCTACAGTAAGGACAGTTAAACAGTTATTTCCTTTTATGTGAATTTCTTTATCGGATTATTTAAAATTAGATGGAGCTTAATAATTTATATAAAACATGATTATATTTACATTTTAAAAAAAACTAGTATAATATTATAATTAGTAATTAAAGAGGTTTCTGAATTTGAGAACCCTCTTTTTTGTGTATAAATAATTAGTAGTGTCCGATAAAACTTTTTAAAAGTGGGATTTCCTTTAGGATTTCCCACTTTATAGTTAATATTGTTTTGCAAGACAAATATTGACTATGAACAAAAGTACACACTTTAGCGGAACTCCCAT
>Ga0209633_10000583_pt1 | contig 41573 bp, 38 predicted proteins | sample Cruoilmetagenom1_FD_187290 | JGI IMG/M metagenome (GOLD analysis project Ga0209633, IMG submission 187290) | Oil polluted marine microbial communities from Coal Oil Point, Santa Barbara, California, USA - Sample 1 (SPAdes) (version 2) | ecosystem: Environmental > Aquatic > Marine > Oil seeps ...
GATTAACGCGACAATGGGTGCGGCTTTGTGTTCTGCCAAGCCGAAACTGCGCATATAGTGTGCCGCGATCCATGCGGCCAAGGTAAAGCCAAACATCACGGTAAACACATGTCCGGCAGCCGCATAACGGTATAAGGGAACGGCGAGAATGGATTTTATTTCGCTGAGCAATGGGCGGCGAATTGGTGTAGCCGTTGGTTTTTTATCCATAGCGCCGCGCTTAGGTTCACGCACTGTTAGTTTGATTAAGATAGCCACTAAAATACCCGGTAAACCGACGGCAACAAATGCTATGCGCCAACCATATTTATGGGCGAGATGGCCACCAAGCAAGAGGGCAATAATATGCCCAAAGGTCGTGCCAAGCGAATAAATTGAAATAGGGCGCACGCGTTCTTTTTCGTCAAAATAATCTGATATAATCGAATGAGACGACGGGCTTAATCCTGCTTCGCCAACACCCACCATCATACGCAGGGCAAATAGCTGTACATAATTAGCTGCTAAGCCGCAAAGCGCTGTCATGACACTCCAGACTACGATGATAATAGATATTAGATTTACGCGGTTGGTGCGGTCCGCAATGCGGGCAATACCAAGGCCGATGAACGTATAAAAGAGGGCGAAGGCAAACCCCATCAATAGGCCAAGCTGTGTATCGCTCAGGGAAAATTCGACTTTGATCTGCTCGGCGAGAATCGAAATAATTTGCCGGTCGATAAAATTAAATGTGAACGCAAGTGTCAGCGCGCCCGTCACATAATAGCGGTAAGCATCCCTGGGTTTTGGAGTTTCTTTTTGTTTATTTATGGCCGTCATAATGTTTTCACTGGCTTTGCCACCCGTTTAGTTTTCTGTTCCATGGTCCCTATCTTCTCTTACCCGTATTTGTTACCTTTATCAACTTATTTATTGACTAACCAATAAGTTAATTGTTAAGAAGGAAATCAAATTGAAATAGCATCAAATTCCAACGGCGCATAATGGGGTGTCCTAAGAGGTGAAATTATGTTCAAAGTCAAAGCACATCACATGTCGTTTCCAGTGAAAAATTTAGAGACGTCCGCCGCCTTTTATAAGAATGTCCTTGGCCTTGAAGAAATACCGCGCCCAGATCGGTTTGGGGTTGCAGGCATGTGGCTCAGTGCAGGGGCGTGCGAAGTCCACTTGATTGAGGTGGGCGAAGGTGTTGACGTTGGCACGACGCCTAAAATGGTCAATCCCGGCGCTCGTCATGCGGCCTTTGAGGTTAATGATTATCAAGAGGCCGTTGACCATATAAAGGAAGCCGGCTTGTTTGTATTTGAAACCAACCCGCAAATTGGGCAAATGTGGATTGCTGACCCTGACGGCCATGTCATTGAATTGATAAAACCAGCATAATGATTTCAACCCCGAATATGACCCTCGTCACAGGCGTAACGGGCACAATCGGGAGTGCGCTTGTGCGGGCTTTGCTGGCCGACGGGCGTTCCGTGCGCTGCCTTGTACGTAGCCCTGAGAAAGTCAAAAATATGGGACTTGACGGCGCGGAGTTTGTGCGCGGCGACTTGACTGATAAGCCCAGCATAACGGCAGCCTTCAAAGGCGTCACCCATGTGTTTCATGCGGGCGGCATGCCGGAACAGTGGACACCGGACGACACAATTTTCGAACGCGTCAATGCAGGCGGCACACAGAACATGGTCGATGCGGCGCGCGCTTATTCGGTAAAGAGTTTCGTGTATGTAAGCACGCAAGACATGTTTGACCTAACCGCCAATCCGTTTGATGAAACCATGCCCGGTACGGAGCCCTTACATTCGGCCTATGAGCGTTCAAAACGCAAAGCCGAAGACATCGTAGAGGCCGCCGCCGCAAAAGGCTTGCCAGCCATTTTCATCCACCCCGTTGCCGTTTACGGGCCGGGCGCGGCAGAGATTAGCGGGCTGAACAGGTTTTTTGCAGACCTTTTGAGCAATGATATTCCCATACTTCTCAATGGCGGTATGCCCGTGGTCTTTAACGAAGACTTGGCGCACGGTATGTTAGCGGCAGAAATAAAATCTGCATTTGGCGAACACTATATTTTTTCGGACAGCTACCAAACATTATCCGATATGGCGAAAGCTATGCAGAGCATGGAACCGGACGTGAAGCAGCCCAAAATTATGCCAAATTTTATGGCGGGATTAATTGCGGGTACGGGCGAACTGATTTCCAAAATCACCAAAGGCAAGCCGCTCATTTCCAAAGGTGAGCTTGGCGTCTTACGGCGCACAGGCCGGCCAAGCGCGGCCAAAGCAAAAGAACAGCTAAACTGGGTTCCAACACAATTTTCAGACGGACTTTCGCAAACAATTCCGTGGTTGAACCAACTCAAAGGCTAAAGGAGCAAAACAAATGAGCAATGATTTTCGTGCCCGCGCCGTAGAGTGGCCAAAGGGCAATTATTTTGAAGATTTTCAAGAAGGTCAAACCTTTGAACATCATTGGGGGCGCACCATAAATAATAGCGACAATAGCCTATTCACCACTCTGACCCTAAACTTCAACCCGCTGTATTTTAACAAAGAATACGCGCAGAAAAACGGTCATAAGGATATTCAAATAAATCCATTGTTCGTATTTAATACGGTGCTTGGCCTATCGGTCGAAGACCTTAGCGAAGCGGGCGGACCATTTGTTGGTGTCGAAAAGTTGGTTTACGGCGTTCCCGTTTATGCCGATGATACCATCACGGCGAGTTCTACAACTATTGATGCGCGTTTGTCCGAGAGTAAGCGCGGCTTTGGCATTGTCAGTTGGAAAACTATTGGCAAAAACCAAAACGGGGAAATCGTCATCACGTTCGAGCGTGCCAACCTTATCATGACCCACGAATTTGCACAGGCCGTGAAAGCGATGCAGGAGGCTAGCGCATGAGTACGCTAACGGGTCAAAACAATTATTTCGAAGACTTTAGGCCTGGCTTGGTGATTAAACATGCACGGGGGAAAACCATAGAAGTGACAGAAAACGTGCTCATTACGAATCTGGTGATGAACTCAGCAGATGCGCATTTTAACGCAGATAAAATGTCGCGAACGCCCTTTAAAAAATGTCTTTCGTATGGCGGCGTAAACATGTCCATCGTACTTGGCCTTGCGGCGCAAGACACAGCGGAGAACGCTATTGCGGAAATCGGTATGGATAAAATGCGGTTCAAATCTCCGGTGTTTCACGGCGATACGCTCTATGCCTATAGCGAAGTTTTGGCGGCAAAAGACGCAGACCGCGCGGATGCAGGCATTATTACTTTTAAGCATTGGGGTGTAAACCAAAACGATAAAATCGTGTTTGAAGGCGAGCGTACAGTTTTGATGCGTAAGAGAGGTTCATAATGAGTTTTGGTGCTTTATCAGACGTAAAAGTCCTTGATTTGACCCAGATGTTATCAGGGCCATTTGCCACGCAAATGCTGGCTGACCAAGGCGCACAGGTGATTAAAATAGAGCCGCCGCGCGGCGATATGATACGCCCTGCAGGCCCGTTTAGAGCGGACGACAAACAAAAAACTCACGGGGCATATTTCCAAAGCGTCAACCGAAATAAACGCGGATTATGTCTCGACCTTAAAACCGAAGCGGGGCGCGCTGTATTGTTAAAGCTCGTCGAGGACGCTGATATTCTGGTGGAAAACTTCCGTGCAGGTGTCATGAAAAAGCTGGGGATATCCTATGAAGCTCTTGCCAAGATAAACCCTAAACTTGTTTACGGAGCGTTGCGCGGGTTTGGCGATCCGCGCACAGCCAAAAGCCCCTATGTTGATTGGCCCGCATTTGATGTAACCGCGCAGGCCATGGGCGGTATGATCGGCATTACGGGGCCCAAAGGCGAGCCAACAAAAATCGGCCCCGGCGTAGGCGATATTATCCCCGGCATGATGCTCAGCTTTGGTATCGTCTCGGCGCTTCATCATGCACGTAGAACTGGCGAAGGGCAATTCGTTGATGTTGCTATGATGGACAGTGTGTTGGCCGTGTGTGAGCGCATCATTTATCAAAATAGCATTAGCGGTATGGTACCTGTACCCGAAGGGAACTTCCATCCTTTCTTATGTCCTTTTGGTGTCTTTCCTGCCAAAGACGGCTCTATCACTATTGCGGCCACCAATGATTTGTTTTTCAACAACCTTGCAGAAAATTTGGGCGCACCTGAATTGATAGAAGACGCACGCTACGCGAGCCAAATGGCGCGGATACAAAACAAAGACGCGCTCAATGCACGGCTCTGTGAAATTACATGCCAATTAACTAAGGCCGAGCTTACCGAAAAAATTGGAGGGCTTCTGCCTTATGGCCCTGTTATGACAATGGCTGATTTGCCAACAGATCCCCATGTCCAAGCCCGTAATATGATTGTAGATATTGAACAACCCGGCAGCGCCAAGCCTTTATCGGTTGCGGGCGTGCCCGTGAAAATGACCAAAACTCCGGGCGCCGTAAAAATGCGCTCTCCGGGCAAGGGCGAACATTCAGACGAAATTTTAAAAGAGGCCGGATATAGCGCCGCGCAAATAGACGAGCTTTGCACAAGCGGTGCGCTTGGATAAATTTGTTGGGATAAGAAAAAAAATTGGAGATAGACATGAGTAAACAACCAAAACGCGTTAGGCGCTGCCAGCTTGCAGTGCCGGGTAGCCAAGGCGATCTTATCAAAAAAGCTGTGGCCAGCGATACTGACCATGTATTTATGGACCTCGAAGATGCCGTTGCGCCAAATGCTAAAGTCGGTGCACGGCAAACCGTTATCGATGCCTTTAACAATCTTGATTGGGGCAAGACGGTGCGCTGTTACCGTATCAATGATTTGCGTACTAAATGGTGCTATAAAGATATAGTCGAAGTGGTCACGGGCGCGGGCGAAAATATAGACACGATTATGATCCCTAAGGCTATGGATGGGCGGGATGTTTTCTTTGTCTCGACATTGCTGGATCAGCTTGAAATGGATTTGGGGCTAAAGAAAAAAATCGGGCTTGAGGTTCTCATTGAAGAAACGGAAGGCTTGCAAAACGTCGAAGAAATTTGCGCCGCATCGCCGCGCATGGAGTGCGTTGTTTTTGGCCTTGGGGATTATGCCGCCTCGCAAAAAATAGAACCTTTATCGGTTTCGGGCATCACTGATTATCCCGGCGATCATTGGCATTATGCCCGGTTTAGGATTACTATGGCGGCGAGCACTTATGGTCTTGATGCGGTTGACGGGCCTTATGCAAATCTTGGCAATATTGATGGGTACCGCGAAGAATGTAAGCGGGCTATGACGCTCGGCATGGCGGGGAAATGGGCGCTGACACCCAAACAAATTCCGACGGCATTTGAGGTGTTTTCGCCAGACGCAGAGCAAGTAAAAATGGCACGCTTTATGGAGGGCGAATATAAAAAGGCAGAAGCCGCAGGTTTGGGGTCGATAAAAGTCGGTGGGATTATGGTGGATGCGGCCACCATCCGCCTTGCTAGAAATATCATAGACGCTGCTGATTTGATGGGGCTTTAATATGAGTAGTGACGCAAATATTTATATGACCGAAGAACGGCGCTTGATCCAAGAAAGCGCGCGCGAATTTAGCAAAAACGAAGTCCTGCCTTTGGCTAATAAATTGGACCCTGAAAAAGGGGACATCCCGCCCGAGCTTATTAAGAAAATGGGAGAGATGGGGTATTTTGGTATATTAATCCCCGAAGAATTAGGCGGGCTTGGCCTGGGCGTATTTGAGTATTGCTTGGTCGCCGAAGAGCTGTCGCGCGGATGGATGTCTGTGGCGTCGTTAATCGCGCGGGGGAATACATTTTATAAAACCGTACCCGGCAACAAAGACGAACGTAAACAGCGCATAGAAGCCATGGCAATGGGTGAATATTTGGGCGCGTTTGCTATGTCAGAACCGCAGGCTGGTTCCGACATTGCATCTATTTCTTGCCGGGCTAAAAAAGATGGCGACGATTGGATTATCACTGGCAATAAATATTGGTGTACATTTGCGGACGGGGCGGATTTCATCTTCATTATTTGCCGCACCGAAAAACACGAAGACCCCGCAAAACGCTATATTGGCCTGACGGGGATTGCGGTTGAAAAACCAAAAGGCGAATTACCCAAAGGCGTTGAAGGCAGCGTCATTCCAAAAATCGGCTATTATGGATGGAAGACGTGGGAGCTTGCTTTTGACGAAGTGCGTGTTCCTGCCAACATGTCCGAAGCCGATGCGGGCAAAGCATTTTATTCTATTGCAACGGGGCTGGAGACCGCGCGCGCCCATACGGCGGCGCGGTCAATCGGCTTGGCGCAGGGTGCACTAGAAGACGCCATAGCCTATGCCAATGAACGCGAACAATTTGGCAAGCCCATAGCCCGCTTCCAAGCCATCAGGTTTAAAATTGCCACCATGGCAACGGAAATAGAAGCGGCGCGGCAGTTGATGTATTCCGTCTGTCACAAAATCGATGCAGGTGGGCGCTGTGATAAAGAGGCCGCCATGGTCAAATACTACGCCGCAGAAATGGCCGAACGGGTCACATCCGAAGCCTTGCAAATTTTAGGCGGCGCAGGCTTTACAACGCTGCACGCCGTGGAACGCCATTGGCGCGATGCACGCTTGACGAAAATCTTTGAAGGCAGTTCAGAAATTCAGCAGAAAATTATCGCAGGTCATCTGCTAGGCAAATAGGAAAGGGCAAAATCATGAATGATCCAACAAAATATCACCCCAATATGGAATTTGCTATGAAGGACGTACCGTCTCTCAAGGGCAAAGTCTCAGACGCGGAATGGCAAGCGCGTGTTGATCTCGCTGCCTGTTACCGCCTTGTGGCGCAATTTGGCTGGGACGATATGCTCTCCAATCATATCTCCGTGCGCGTCCCGGACGAGCCAGATAAATTGCTGATAAACCCTTACGGCATTTTATTTAATCAGGTCACGGCCTCTTGCCTCATCAAGGCCGATTTTTACGGCAAGGTGGAAACACCAACACCGTTCCCCATTAATCCAACTATTTTCACAATTCACGGCGGGGTGTTAGACGCACGCAAAGATGTACAGTCGGTGCTACATTTGCACACCAATGCCGGTGTCGGTGTGTCGACCCAAAAGCATGGCCTTTTGCCAGTAACCCAGCGGGCGCTGTATTTTAAAAACATGCTGGCCTATCATGATTATGAAGGCATCGCGTTGGACGAAGACGAACGTGTTTCGCTCGGCAAAGCTATCGGTACTGATAAATGGTTGGTACTCTTACGCAATCACGGCACACTCACACTCGGCACATCTGTGGCACAAGCGTTCGCCTATTGCTATGCCCTAGAACGGGCGTGCGAATATCAACTTGCGGCTATGACAGGTGGTGCGGAATTGGTGACGTTGTCACCAGAAATCATTGACACGGTATCCAAACAAACGGGGCATTTCAAATTTGCAGGCACATTGGAGTGGCCAGCACTTTTGCATAATCTTGATAAAACCGATCCTAGTTATAAAACATAAAGGCATCTTATGAAATTGGTACTGCTTGGAAATTATTGCAAAACTGCGCAAGATTTATTACGCAGTCATCTATCTACGGATTGGGATGTCCACGCGTGGGAACCCGCAGAAAGTGACGATGATTTGAAAACCGTCATGGGCGGAGCAGAGGCCGTTGTGGTTGGCGCAGATGCGCTTTTGTCTGGGCGCATTTTTGCCGCTGTGCAGACGCCATCCTTGCGCCTGTTTCAAATCCCGTTTTCCGGTCATGAATGGCTACAAAAATCTATGATCCCAGAAGATTGCGCCGCCTGTAATATTTACACCCATGGCAGCACGATTGCAGAATATGTGATGGCATCCATGTTGCACTTCGAGGTCAAATTGGCCGAAATAAGCGCGGACTTTAAAACCGGGTCATGGCACTATGGTGGCTCCGCAGGAGTAGGGGAGCGCCACGGAGAACTAGCGGGCAAAACCCTAGGCATTGTCGGATATGGCGATATCGGCCAAGGCATAGCCAAGCGTGCCCATGCATTTGATATGGAGGTCATCGCGACAGCAAGCACACGCCGCGACGCACCTGCGCCACTATCATGGCTTGGCGGCGCAGATGATTTGGAAGAACTGCTAGCGCGGAGTGATTATGTAGTTTTGGCATGTCCCGCGAACGCGCATACTGTTGGGATGATGAACAAAGAAACGCTCGGCAAAATGAAGCCGGACGCCGTGCTCATCAATGTGGCGCGCGGGCAAGTTTGTGTGGGAGAAGATTTGTTCACTGCCCTAAAAGACGGCGTCATTGGTGGCGCGGTTTTAGACACATGGTATCAATACCCAACGCCTACAAACCCTAATCCAAAACCATCTGCGTTTCCTTTTGAAACTTTGGATAATGTCGTCATGACGCCCCATTGTAGCGCATGGTCCGAAGGCCAACACCAACGCCGCTGGGTCAAAGTCGCGGAAAACCTAGACAAGCTTGCAAATAATGAGCCCCTCAATCACCGGATATTTTGAGCATCTATGTTAATGCGGCGCTAAGAGCTTGTGCGGCAGACTTGATGGCACTGTTGGCGGCTGTGACTTCTTTTGCGAGCAGAGTATATCCGTGGGGCACACCGCGGATTTCTTCGTATTGGGTTTTCACTCCTGCGGCTATTAATTTTTTTGCAAGGGCGCGGTTTTCATCTCGTAAAATATCCAAACCTGCTGCGTTTAGGTATGCAGGCGGTAGCCCTGCTAGGTTTGCGAATAGCGGGGAGGCTAAGGGGTTATTTCGCTTACTATCTTCGTTTAGGTAAAGTCCAAAAAGCCGTTCCATATAATCTGCATCCAGCATATAGCCTTTACCAAATAAATCCCATGAGGTTGCGCGGTTGACCATGTCGTAACTGCCAAAAAACAAGAGCATAAATTTGAGCCAATCTTGATTCCCATCACGTAGTTTGAGTGCCGTCGCTAAGGCCAAATTCGCACCTGCCGAAGACCCACCGATGGCTATGCGCGATGGATCTAAGCCGTAAGCATCTGCGTTGCCGTGAATGGCTAGAGCAGCTCTATAGCAATCATCTAAAGGGGCAGGGAATTTGTGTTCCGGTGCGAGCACATAATCATAGGAAATAATACGCACACCACTATATTTTGCCATACGTCTTAACTTGGCATCTTCGGTTTCTAAATCACCAAGTATCCATCCGCCGTCGTGAAAATAAATCAGGCCGGGCGCGTGGTTTTGACTAGGAACATTGTCGTATATACGCGCTTTGCGCGGACCAAAAGGTCCATCTATCGCAATGTTCTCAACACAGGAAATTGGAGGTGGATTTTGATTAAGGCTAGCAAGGGTTTTTTCGGTTTGAGCGCGAACATTTTGTAGATTAAAAACTTCATTTTCAGGCGCAGGCGGATGTTCAGCGGCGAGAAGCTCCAGAGCAGTTACCATTTCTGGGTCTACATAAATAGGTTCCGACATCATCTATCCTTATTCTTGCTTTAAATAGTTTGACATTTAACACTGAAGCATTTAACGTTAAATGTACATACAGGATGGGCGGTTTGTTTGAATAAAATTAGGCGCTCAATAAACTACAATACTTGGCCACGAAACCACTAGAGGGGAATATGCAAAATCATAAATATTTAAGAACAACAGCCTTGGGGCTCGTCACTATGTTGACGGGCGTCTGCTCATCAACCGTTTATGCGCAAACGAGCGGCGCAGCCGCAAAAGATGAAATCATTGTTACGGCGACAAAACGTGATGAGCGGTTAGTCGATGTGCCGATTTCTATGTCTGTGGTGGATTCAGAAACGATTGCCCAAACTGGTGTGCGCGAGTTGAAGGGGATATCTGATTATATCCCAAATGTTCAAATTTCCCAAAATAACGATTACGGCTCAACAGTAACAATTCGCGGTGTTGGTGCGAATAGCCGAAATATTGGTTTTGATACACGCGTTGGTGTTTATGTTGACGGCATTTATATGGGTCAATCACCCTCGCTTAACCAAGAACTTCTTGATTTACAGCAAGTCGAAGTTCTTCGTGGTCCACAGGGTACTCTATTTGGTAAGGATACGGTTGCGGGCGCGGTAAACCTAATCACCAAAAAGCCTAGTGATAAGTTTGAAGGTAAAATTAGCGGTGACCTTGGCAATATGGGGTACACTGAGTTTAAAGGGATCGTAAATATTCCTCTCGGCGACACACTTGCATTCAAGGCGGCGTTATCAAAAACTGACCGCGACGGCTATATCTTAAATGCGGGCACAGGCAATGAGTTGTCCACAGTCGATAAAATTGCTTATCGTGGCCAGTTGCGCTTTACCCCAAATGAAAAGTTTGAAGCGAATTTGTCATTTGACGGTCTAAATGCTGAAGCTCTCATTATGAACGGTGAACCCGTTACCGATATGCTTGGGCTTTTCCCTGTTGCAGAGGATCGTGAGGTCAATTTTAGCTTTGACCCGAATGAAAACCGCGATGTTTATGGTGCAACTGCCAATTTGGAATATGAAACGGACGGCGGGTTTACTTTGAAATCCATGACCGGTTGGCGTGATACCCATGCCTTCTATACCAATGCAACGGATTATTCACCGATTGATATCGTATTCATTGAATATACGGACGATTACAAGCAGATATCCCAAGAGTTTCAGGTAATCTCACCAGATGAAAGCGCTCTTACCTATGTGGCTGGGGTGTATTTGTATAAACAAGATTCTGATACACAAAGAGACGTTGTTTTCGGTGATAGTTTTTTTGAAGGTTTTGTGGCTCCTTTTGTTGCGCCAAACTTCCCATTTGTTCCGCCCTATACCGAGGCACAATTAGCATTTATTGCGAATTTTGTTGGCTTTGGCCCAGAAGGCTCAAGGGTCGTAAATAGCGGTTCAGTAACGACTAAAAACTATGCGGCATATTTCAATGCAAGCTATGACATTTCTGAGCGTCTCACATTAGGACTTGGTGGGCGGTATTCTATTGTCAATAAAGATGCAAATTGGGTGCTTGATGGCCGTACTTCTGGACCATTTGGAATTGGTACAACTAATCCAGATCCAATAACAGGTGCGCCGGGAACATATTTGAATGACCGTTCGGATAAAGCATTTACCCCTGCTGTCAGCCTTACTTATGCCTTGACGGACAGAACCAATGTTTATGCTAAATATGGGTCTGGCTTTAAAAGCGGTGGCTTTAACCTAGACTATATCAATTCAAATGAGTTGATCGCTAATCCTGATTTGGAATTTGAAAAAGAAACTGTCGATAGTTATGAACTGGGTGTAAAAGGTTCAACCGGACCATTTAGCTTTAATGCAGCCGTGTTCTTGTCGAATTTCCATGATTTCCAAGTAAACCAGTTTATCATTCTTGATCCAAATGCTTCTCCGCCTTTGACATCTATTCGTATTACCAATGCGGCGAGTGTTAAATCGCAAGGGTTTGAGCTAGAGGCAAGTTTGCAAGCTACCGAAAATTTACGGTTCCAGGGTTCACTAGGTATTTTGGACGCAAAATTTGATAGCTTCCCGGGCGGCGCATCGGGCGGATTGGATGCGAGTGGCAAAAAGCTTCCAGGATCACCTGATTTCAGTGCATCCCTTGGGTTCTTATATTATCACAACCTAGAGGCCTTGGACGCTTCACTTATGTTCCGTGGTGATATGACCCACCGTGGTAGCATGTTCCAGTCCATTGATAACGTAAGCACAGGGACTTATGGGGCAGCACCTGGCACATTCCCGTTTGGAAAGGTGGATTCGCAAACATTGTTCAATGGGCGAATTGGCCTGTTACCAAATAGCGAAACATTTGAGCTGTATTTGTGGGGCCGTAACATTACGGACGAGAAACAAATCATTTCTGATTTCCAGGATTTCTTTGGTACTAAAGTTCGCTATCCCGGTATTGGCCGTACATGGGGTGTCGAAGGAGTTTGGAACTTTTAAAGTTTGTTCGCCGCTTGGGGCGCTGCGGCGAACATTTGGGTAGAAAAGTTGAATCATGACGTTTGGAAATATTGAGACAGTTGGGAATTTACTGTCTCATTTTGCAAAATCTAACCCAAATACAGAAGCCGCAATTCATGGCGAATTGCGGCTTTCTTATTGTCAGCTAAAAGACAGAGTTGATGAAATTGCGAAAGCTTTGATTGCGGAAGATGTCAATCCCGGAGATCGGGTCGGCTTGATGGCACCGCCCGGACTTGATTTTTATTTGATATATTTGGCGAGCGTATCTATTGGCGCGGTTTGGTTTGGGCTAAATCCCCGCTATCAGGAGCCTGAGTATAAATATCTCTTACATGATACGGCGCCTGCACTTTTATTTATGGTCTCCCCGTTCGAAGAACGGAATTATAGTGCGGTTTTACAATCGGCTGGACTGGCGCACACAAAATATGTTGTGTACGGGGAGCCAAACGGGCAAGCATATTCTTATGCAAAATTTGTGGCTAAAGGTGCAAAAGTTTCAGATGCGCAATTACAGGCTCGCCAAAACAAAGTAAAAAGCGAAGACATTGCCGTTATTGTCTATACGTCTGGCTCTACGGGCGAGCCAAAGGGCGCAATGTTATCACACCGGGCTATTGTTAAAAGCGCATTCGCCAATGCCCAGTGGATGGAAAGTGCGCCGCACAGGGCGCTGTGTTGCCTGCCGATAAATCATGTCGCCGCGCTAAATAATCTGTGCATGAATGTAATGGCTGGTGGCGGCTGTATGGTCTTTCACGAGGCGTTCGACCTTGGTCAAATTGTGGAGATTACGCGACGCGAGAAGCTAACCTATATGGTGACAAGTCCGACTTTGTTGATGATGTTGATTGGGTATGACGGGTATGATGCAAAGGCCATGCAATCCTTAAAGTTGATTGTATTTGGCGGAGCGGCCACGCCAGAAGATTTGATAATACAGTATGAAGGCATTGGTGCCAAACTTAGCACAATATACGGCTTGACGGAATCCTGCGGCATCATTTCGCGCTCTGATATTGGAGCTAGCCTAGATGTCATGGCAAATTCTATTGGAGTTCCTATTACGGACGCGGCTTGGCGAGTATGCGGCACGGATGGTCAAGAATTGACGGTAGGTGAAATTGGAGAACTACAAATAAAGGGGCCGCATATATTTTCAGGATATTTAAATAAACCAGACGCCACGGCGGACGCCATGACCGAAGATGGGTATTTTAGAACCGGAGATTTATGTAAATGGCGCGAAGACGGAAATGTAGAATTTACGGGGCGTTTAAAAGAAATGTTCAAATCGGGCGCATATAATGTTTACCCACTAGAGGTTGAACAGGCCATAGAGAAGCATGAAGATGTGGCTATGGCGATAGTTGTGGGCGTACCCCATGAGCTTTACCAAGAAGTCGGCTATGCCTTTATCAAGCCAAAGCCCGAATGTGAAATTTCCATCTCTGGCTTAAAGGTGTTTCTGCGTACACAATTAGCAAATTATAAAATCCCCAAAAATTTTCAAATCATGGTAGATTTCCCGACACTGCCCAATACCAAAGTTGATAAAATGGCTTTGAAACGAATGCTGAGTGAAAACCATGACTAATCCAAACAATAATGAAATCACGGTCACGCGCGAAGGTGACATTAGCTTTGTTTGCTTAAACCGTCCGCAGCATAACAATACGTTGACTTTTTCGCTATTGAAAAAACTGGAAGAAATCGCCCTAGGGTTTTCAAATGACATTGAAACCAAGGCCGTCATCATGTGTGCAAAGGGCGAGCATTTTAGTTTCGGTGCTGATCTGTCGGACATTCTAGCTGAGCGGGCGGCAGATACACCGCTCGTGCTCAGGCGCCGTCAAATGCAACAAGGTGCAAACCTATTAAAAGCCATACGTAATATCCCGCAAATTACGGTCTGTGCCGTCCAAGGCAGGGCCGTTGGTGGGGCGGCGGCCATTGCCAGTGCCTGCGATTTTCGTATCGGGAGTAAGGATAGCCAAATTTCTTATGGAGAGGTTCGCCTCGGCATGAATTTAATGTGGCAAGCCATGCCATTGTGCGTGCAGTTGATAGGCCCTGCGCGTGCAAAGAAAATGATAATGTCAGGACTGCCAGAGACGGCGGAAACATTGTTGAATTGGGGGTTCTTTGATGAAGTGACGCCCCGTGAGAACCTAAACGAGGCTGCCGTAAAAATGGCTGAAATATATACCGCACTTCCCCCGGTCGCCGTACAAGCTATAAAGCACAGCATAAATGCGTATAACGGCGCACTAAGCGAGGCAGTAATGCACATGGATATGGATCAATTCATACTCTTACAAGAGAGCGAAGATGCCCGCGAAGGATTGATGGCATTAGCAGAAAACCGCTCCGGAAAATTCACTGGTCGATAAAACACACGGACGATAAAGGAAAAATTGTGAAAATCACAAATATTGAAACACTGGTTTGTAATGCCCGCATGAGAAATTGGGTGTTTGTAAAAATCACGACGGATGTACCGGGGCTCGTCGGTTGGGGCGAAGCAACCCTTGAATGGCATACGCGTTCGGTTGTCGGAGCGGTGGACGATATAAAATCATTGTTGATAGGTGAAGACCCATTGCGCACCGAACATCTATGGCAAATGATGTATCGCCAACACTTCTGGCACGGGAGCGGCATTGTCCGTTCGACCGCTATTTCTGGTATAGATTTGGCGCTGTGGGATATTGCCGGCAAGCATCACGGCGTGCCATGTCACCAATTATGGGGCGGGCCTGTTCGCGATTATATCCGCACTTACGCTCATCTGGGTGGTGGTAATATGGAAGAATTTTATGAAGTCCCTGTAGAAAATGCACAGAAATTTGCGGAACTCGCACAGGCCGCCGTCGAGGACGGTTTTACCGCCTTTAAGTCTATGCCAGTGCCGCCGACCAAACCAATAGAAGGGGCGAAATCCGTAAAAGCCGCGGCCTTATGTGTGCAGGCAATGCGTGAAGCCGTGGGACCTGACATTGACATTATGGTGGATTGCCATGCACGGCCTTCCCCCGCTATGGGCTTGCAATTCGCCAAAGCCCTTGAACCTTATGATCTCTATTTCTTTGAAGAACCTTGCTGGCCTGAACATGTCGAAGAATTGGCGCGGATAAATGCGTCGGTTTCTACGCCCATAGCGACGGGGGAACGCCTCACACATCTTGCCCAGTTTAGAGATTTGTTTGCGGCGCGGGGCTGTGAAATATGCCAGATGGATATTACACATTGCGGCGGCTTGACGGCAGCGCGTAAAATCGCGGCTATGGCAGGAAGTTACGGCATAGCCATCGCGCCCCACAATCCGCAAGGCCCTGTGAGTACGGCTGCATCACTTGAACTTGGGTTTTCCCAATCTGGCTATATCATCTGCGAGACCGTCAGCAATGATGTGCCGTGGCGCGATGATATTATGATAGCGGGGCCGATTGTAGAGAAAAAAGGCCGCGTAGTGAAACCCTCCTCACGGCCCGGCCTTGGGGTTGAAATAAATGAAAAGGAAATAAAGAAACACCCGTTCAAGCAAGAACTGTTACAGCGTGTGTTTTATGATGATGGAGCGGTTGGTGACTGGTAGAGTAACAACAATAAACAATTCGTGTTACAGGGGAGAAATAGGCACGGCCTGTACGGACATGACGCCGCCCCTTGGGATTTATTCCCGTAATTGGGGCTCTGCAAAACATGATATTGCTGACGGTGTTCACCGCCCCCTTTGTGCCTATGCCTTTGTTATGGGGGATAGCCCAAAAACTTTGCGCATAATTTTGACCCTTGATCTTGTTTCCTGGGCGTCCCGTGAGGATGAGCTGGGTATCCGCGAGCCTGTGCTGAAGGAATTTGACCTTCGAGAAGACCAGCTCATGATGCATATTTCTCATAACCATTCCGCGCCAGTGACAGGTATTGTGTTTTCGCATAAACAAGGCGGAGAATTGATAGCGCCATACCGAGAGTTTTTGGTAAAAACATTGATAGCCTGCATCCGACAGGCTTTAGCCGCGCGCAAACCTTCTATTCTATCATGGCAAGCGGGAAACTGCCAACTGGCCTATAATCGCGATTTTCCCCATCCGCAAACTGGAGACATCATTTGCGGTATAAATCCCGACCGCATTTCCGATGACACTGTACTTGTAGGGCGGGTCACAAATGAAGAAGGCAAAATCACATCCGTGTTGGTAAATTACGCTTGCCACCCTACTAGTTTAGGCGGGGCTAACACCAAATTATCACCCGACTATCCAGGCGCCATGCGTGCTATGATTGAGGATGCTTATAGCAAAAGCCATTGCTTATTTTTACACGGGGCATCTGGCGATTTAGGGCCGCGTAATGGTTATGTTGGCGATACGGAGATTGCCGATCAAAATGGTAGAGAGCTTGGTTTTTCCGCTTTGTCAGCACTTGAAGCTATGACACCTCCTGCCAAACAATTAGAGTTTAAAGGTGTGCAATCATCCGGTGCGCATTTAGGAATTTGGAAACCGCAACCACATGATGTACCAACGGGCAGCGATGTTAAACTTTTGACGATCGAACTAGAAACTAAAGATATGCGGACAATTGCCCAATTAGAGAAAGATATAGCCGCGTCTAATGACCGTGCCGAAATTGAACGGTTTGAGCGAATGACGATGCTGAGCCAATTTATTGGCGGGCATAAAACCTTACCTCTTAAACTCTGGGTGTGGAAAATTGGCGATAGTTTTTTTGTCGGAACCCCAACCGAAATGCACTCTGAGTTCCAAATGAAATTACGCAGGGATCATCCTGAAGTTCATATTGCTGTGCTCAATATCGTCAATGGATATACCAGTTACTTGCCGCCGCGCGAAGATTATCCAACAAAATCTTACCAAGTTAATGTCAGTGTTTTTAAAGCGGGCGCAGCCGAAAAAGTCCGTGCTGCCGTTTCGGCGCAGATAGAAAAGATGAAGCCATGAACGCTTTAAGTTTTAACGCTGTAGACTATATCGTTTTTGCCGGGTTCTTTATAGGCTTGAGTATCATAGGTTATTTGGCGGGACGCGGTGAGCAAAAAACTAGCGATGATTATTTTTTGGCGGGCCGGAAACTGCCGTGGTATGTTGTTGGTTCCAGCTTTATTGCTTCAAATATTAGCTCCGAGCATTTCATTGGCATGGTGGGGGCAGCTTTTATTTTTGGGGTCGGCATTGCCATGTGGGAATGGGCGGTGTTTATTACATTGACCCTGATGATATTTATTATCGTTCCTATTTTTCTGACTTTACGCATTACCACTATCCCGGAACTTCTTGAAACATATTTCGGGCGGCATATCCGCACGTTCTTTGCCCTCGTAACCGTGGTGATTAATGTCCTGACCTTTATGGCGGCCGTTTTATATGCGGGTGGTCTTGCCCTGCAAATTTTAACCGGGTTTGATCTGTGGCTCTGTATTCTCGTCGTCGGATTTGTTTCTGGAATTTGGGCGATTTATGGGGGGTTGTCGTCGGTCGCTTGGACTGATTTGTTTACCGTTATTGTTATGTTTATAGGCGGCACACTTGTGACAATTTTAGGACTAAAAAGTTTGGCTGCGGATGGGTCTATCCTAGAAGGCTTTTCTGTCATGATGGAGAGAAACGCCGCCACCGAAGGCGTTTGGAAACAAGCGGTCGAAACCAATCTTCCTGTTTACGGCTCGGGCGATAGCTATAACCGCCTTTCGGTTTTTCATAATCTCAATCATCCGCTCGTGCCCGTTAGCGGCATTGTGTTTGGCGTCTTGTCTATTGGGGTTTGGTACACGGTTTTAAACCAATTCATTATCCAGCGCGTTTTGGCAGCCAAAGATTTATGGCACGCGCGCATGGGGCTGATCTTAATGGGTTATGCTAAAATTTTCATGCCGTTTCTTATTGTCATGCCGGGGCTCATCCTCTTTGCCCAACATCCAGAATACATGACGGGGGAATTTGCAGACACGCTTAAATCTGCGGACAAAGGTTATGTAAGCATGGTGGAAGATTTACTGCCTGCCGGATTACGTGGGCTCGTGATAGCGGCCTTGTTTGGCACCATTCAATCTACTGTTAATTCCGTGCTTAATTCTACGGCAACGATTTTAACTTTGGATATTTATAAGCCGCTGATTAACAAGCAGGCGACGGACAGACAGTTAGTTAAGTTTGGTTTTAATACTTCAATTATTGCGCTCATCGTCGCGATCCTTATCGCATTCGCAATCACCTTGTTTAAAGGCGGCATCTTCCAATACATCCAAACCTTGAACGCTTTTTTCGCGCCGCCATTTGCCGCTATGTTTTTGCTGGCGCTTTTCTATCGCAAGACAACCCGAATTGGCTCTGTCGCCGTGCTTATAGTTGGCTTTGCCGTTGTCGTCGCTTTGAAGGCAGTAGGCGGTTTTAATATATTGCCAAGCTGGCTCGTCGCATTTCCCAACCAAGCAGGTTTGAGCTGGACCATAGCGATTATTGCGGGCGTCATCGTTAGCTTGTTGACGCAAAAAAATGAAAACCCAGAGCATAAAAAACTCGCAAATGCGTGGAGCAAAAAAGCCATGTTTACATCCTTTATGGGCGAGCATTGGTATTCTAGTGTCCTGCTTTGGTGGGCATTATTTATGTTGGGAATATTTGCCATTATGGCTTATTTTAGTGGTATGCTAACTTGGTAATAGAGAGCCAAAACTATGTTTAAAGACAAAGTCATTATTGTTACGGGCGCTGCTTCCGGCATTGGCAGAGCATGCGCTCTAGAATTTGCAGCGGCGGGTGCAATCATTTGTTTGGTTGACATATACACAGACGGCTTAGCACAAACGGAAAAAATGGTAAGCGAATTTGGGGGCACCTCTTCAAAGTTTACTGTCGATGTAAGTAAAAAACAACAGGTACATGACTGCATAGATGCGGTAATCGACACATATGGCAAACTAGATGTATTGGTTAATAATGCTGGCGTAAATGCGGACGGTACTGTCGCAGAACTATCGGAAGATGATTGGGATAGAGCCATAGATGTGAACTTAAAGAGCGTGTATTTATTTTGCCATGGGGCGTGGCCACATTTACAAAAACAAAAAAACTCTGCCATCGTCAATATGTCGTCAATTATGGGTATTGTTGGAGGGGCTGGTGCGCCGGCTTATTGTAGTGCCAAAGCGGCAATTCTGATGTTGACCCGCTGCCTCGCCAAGGACGGTGCCAAGGACGGCATTCGGGTTAACGCGGTTTGCCCGGGCTATATAGACACGCCGATATTGCGGCAAGGGTTTGAGGATGACTCGAATTTCGAAAAGCTCAAGCAAGCGGTAATCAATAACCAGCCAATGGGCAGGATTGGTACGCCGCAAGAAGTCGCAAAGGCAATATTGTTTTTAGCATCTGATAATGCATCATTCATCAGCGGTACGTCGCTCACCATAGACGGCGCGTTAACGGCGACGCAAATCGATGGGTGAGAAAATGGACAAATTAGCGCATGACCTAGAGGCCATATTTGGGAACCGGTTTTCTCAAAATAATGCAGTTTGCGACCAACACGGAAAAGACGAATCTTCACATGCGTCTTCTGCTCCTGACATGGTGGTATTTCCTAAATCCACCCAAGAAGTATCCCAGCTGGTTCAGCGTTGTGCTCAAGATAAAATTCCCGTCATTGCCTTTGGTGCGGGGACGGCTCTGGAAGGCCATGTGAATGCGGTGCAGGGCGGCGTTTGTGTTGGCCTTTCAAAAATGAATAAAGTGATTGCGGTTTGCCCCGAAGATCAAACTGTCACAATACAGGCGGGCATTACCCGTGAAGACTTAAACCATGAACTGCGCACAACGGGTTTACATTTTCCTGTGGACCCGGGTGCCAATGCGACATTGGGCGGTATGGCAGCAACGGGTGCATCAGGAACAACGACCGTTCGTTACGGTGCTATGCAGGCCAATGTTCTGGCGGCAACCGCCGTCATGGCTGATGGGTCTATTGTAAAATTAGGCAGCAAGGCGCGCAAATCGTCTGCTGGATATGATCTCTTACATTTACTCATTGGTTCAGAGGGGACGCTCGGTATTTTTACTGAATTAACTGTGCGGATTTACGGGCGGCCAGAAACCACCGCGTCCGCCGTCTACGCATTTGCAGATTTAGAAACCATGGTCGACACGGTGAGCATGGCGATCCAAATGGAAATCCCCGTGGCTAGATTAGAGCTGCTGGACGAAGTGGCGATTGCTGGCATAAATAAATATGCGGGACTTTCTATGACGTTGGCACCGACCTTGATAACAGAGTTTCACGGCACCCATGCCAGTATTGATGCGGAGGTCGAGCGGTTCAAAGAAATCGCGGACATGTCCGGCTGTTTAGATATGCGGGTTGAAAAAGACACGGAAGAGCAAGCAAAATTATGGCGAGCCCGGCACGCGGCATTTTATGCGTCCAAGATGGAAAACCCAAATAAGCACGGATTGATAACTGATGTGTGCGTCCCGATGTCTAAGCTCGCGCAAAGTATAAAAGACGCTAGAGCGGATTTTAAATCCCAAGACATTGATACGGCATTTGTCGGGCATGTGGGTGATGGAAATTATCACACAATTATTTGGATAGACCCAGAGGATACAAAATCTATAGACACGGCAAAAGGCATAATTCACCGCATGGGAGAGAGAGCCATAGAAGTTGGCGGCACTTGCACAGGGGAGCACGGCATAGGTATGGGGAAGATGGACTTGCTCGCCATAGAACACAAATCGTCCTTGCCGTTTATGAAAACTATCAAACAAGCCCTTGACCCAAATAATATCCTCAACCCAGGAAAAATATTTAACTGAGCAATTAGGTCTAGGGCAGCTCTAGGGTGGCTCTAAGTCGATTCCCCGATGAGCAAGTGAACCGGAAAGACATTATTTTTCTTCGTGTAATGCCCTTGGCGTATGTGCTCTAACATCAATTTACTGGCGGTAACGCCAATGTCATAAGCGGGCGAAACGACCGTCGTTAAAAGCGGGCTGGAATAATGTCGGGCTTCAAACCCATTAAAGCCCGCAATCGCAATGTCGTCGGGTACAGATTTACCGAGCTGTTGACAGGCTTTTAACGCAGCCATAGCAATCGCATCTGTTGCCCCCAAAATACAATCAACATGCCCTGCGCCAAGCCTGTCTTTTACAATGCCAATGACATCGTCGAACATCTCAGATCGAGTCATTAAGGTGGAAAATTCATGAGCGTAATTCGATTTTGCCAGCTCGTCTCTAATACCTTGCTCGCGCTGCTCCACGGCGGACCAACTGGTTTTTGGTTTAACAAACAAAATGGATTTTGGTTTTTTCGGCAAGATGTGCGTAATAATAAGCTGGCCAGCCATATAGTCGTCCTGTCGAACTATGGCTAAATTATCATCACTAGACTCGGTGTTTTCTTGTAGAACTACAATGGGCTGGTTCAGGGTAGCGAGGAATGCAATTTTTTCTAACCTAGTTTGTTGGTCCCCACATAAAATAACGCAAATGGCATCATTGCCGGAATTACAAAACGCATTTGCTTGTTGAAATGTTTCTGCATTCACGCCTTGAACCTCCAAGGCATATCCTTGCTCGCTAAGATGATTGCACAAGCCGCTTGCCAGGGTTGAAATAAACGGGTCGTTGAGAAAATCTGGGAAGTCATTCATGATGACAAAGCCTATAGATAGATTTTGCGCATTGCGGAGCCGTCTACCACTACGGTTGGGACGATATTTTAATTCCGCAAGCGCTTTTTGAACAAGTTCGCGGGTTTTCTCGCCGACATATTTGTCGCGGCCATTCACCACATTCGACACGGTCATCATCGAGACACCGGTATGCTTGGACACGTCTTTTAGTGTTACGCGTCTCTGTTTTATAGGATTAGGCTTATCCATGATTTGCTATTTGCCCTCAAAAAAATTCTATAAGATGACTTGCTACATTTAACGTTAAATGCTATCTGTAATATTCAAACTCTATAGCACAGAAGTGTAGAATAAAAGGGGAAACCGAAATGGGCGTAATAGACCTCTTGCAACGGGCGCGTGCAGAACTATACTCTGCGGTGTTATCCGATGTGCTAGATGATATGGGTGATTTTCACCATGTCATGAAACCTGGAATTCGCCCCCTTGACGAGCATTTAAAGATTGTCGGTTTGGCACGTACTGGTATGTACCATGAGGTAAAGGGCTGCGCTCAAGAGCATAATCCTTACGCAGTTGAAATTGATTTAATCGATAGCATTCAGGACAATGAAGTCCTTATTCTTGGATGCGGGGGGTCAGATAAAATTGCGCCTTGGGGTGAGTTATTATCTACATCTGCGCAAGTTCGAGGGGCTGCGGGCTGTATAACGGACGGCATGATCCGCGATATTTTGAAGATTAAAGCCATGAAGTTCCCAGTTTTTCACGGCGGTATCGCCCCACTTGATTCCAAGGGACGTGGGGAAATGTTCGAAATAGATACCGAGATTATTTGCGGTGGTGCGAGGGTGGCCGCGGGCGATTTGATATATGGGGATGCAGATGGCGTTGTGGTCGTTCCCAAGGCTATGATTGTGGATGTGCTTGAGCAGGCCTTTGAAAAAGTCAGCAAAGAAAATGCAACACGTGATGATCTTCGCGCTGGCAAGAGCCTTGCGGTGACGTTTAAAAAATACGGTGTTTTATAAGGACGAAATTGTGGGAGACCCGCGCCAAATAAAACTGCTAAATCTACAGGCTGGGCAGCTGCAAATGTCGATAGCCCCGGAAATCGGTGGCAGTATCGCTAGCTTTACGAAGCATACTCACCAAAGGATTGTAGATATTTTCCGCCCTTTAAAGTCCCTTGATTATGACCGCAAGCAAGTCTTGGAAATGGGCTGTTTTCCATTGGTTCCTTATTCGAATCGTATTCGGGATGGAGAGTTTTTCGCAGACAATCAGAAGGTGGAAATCCCAAATTTAAGTAATCCAGACCCGCATCGTTGTCATGGTACGGGATGGGGGTCGTCATGGGATGTTTTGGATGTCACACCAAATTCTGCTATTCTTAATTTAGAACCTGACCATGATTTACCAATTCTTTTTGGTGCGCAACAAACGTTTATTCTCACGCCTGCGGCGCTTGAAATAACACTTGCGGTTAGCAATTTAGGTCCAATTACATTCCCGGTTGGGCTAGGTTTGCATCCATATTTTCAAAATAGAAGCGAAGCAAGTATAACGGCGGATATACCAAATGAATGGGTTCTCGATGATGAAAGTCTGCCAGTTAACTTTCGAAAAAACCCTGATGCAGCTGCGTTTTTTTCTGGCTACCCATCAAAAGATTTAAAAGAAATGAGCGCTTACTATGGCTGGGACGGCAGGGCGAAAATACTCTGGCCGCCGCAAAATATGAGCGTCGAAATTACCACAAACCCTAACTTGTCACATTTGCTTATGTGGGCACCGCCCGAAAAAGATTATTTTTGCGCCGAGCCGGTTAGCCACGCCATTGACGGGTTTAACCTAGCACAAAAAGGGCATGACAGTGTCGGGGGAGTTATGCTGGCCCAAGGAGAAACCTATTCTCAAGCATTCAAATTCACCGTCGGGAGCACCTAGGTATGGAGAGTTCTGGCCAAGCAAAACTGATATTATCGTGTGAAAACCGTTTGGGCGAAGAACCGATTTGGCACAAAAAAACACAGACGCTTTTCTGGGTGGACACGATTAACCCGGGGAAAATATTTGCTTATCACCCGCATAATGAAAAAATGAATTCATGGGAATTTGACCATCCGGTACTGGCTTTGGCACAACATTCAAATGGAGCATTACTCATAGCGGGACCAAAAACCATAAGGATGTGGTCGCCCACGACTGGTATAAAAACAACATATTCAACAGTAGAAACTGACATGCCCGACAATCGCATCAACTGTATGGCGGTTGACCCCTTAGGATATTTGTGGGTCGCCACAATGCAAAATAATGTTACCGAAAACGGCGCACCAAAAGACATTACGGGATATTTTGGATCTCTGTACCGAATTTCCGCACAGGGCGTTGCAGAAAAAATCATTGGTGATTACGCCTGCCCAAATACTATGCTTTGGTCGCCGGATAAGAAAGATTTCTATTTCGGTGATTCTGGTACGGGGTGGATGTACAAATATGCCTGCAATCTTGAATCCGGGCTAGTTGGCAAACGAAACGAGTTTTTCCGTTCCGAAGACAATGGCATACCAGACGGCTCCGCCATAGATGCTCAAGGCTATTTATGGAATGCAAGGTGGGGCGGCAACTGTATATTACGCATATCACCAGCAGGGGAATTGGTGCAAAAAATATCAACAGGCGCACGACAGCCAACCTGTTGCGTATTTGGCGGGAAAAATCTGGATACGCTTTATATTACCTCCGCTCGCTTTGGTATGAATGATGCGGATATAAGTATGGATGATGGAGCATTATATACCTACCGCCCAAAAACAGGTGGTCTTGATGCGAACTATTTAAAAGGTGAAATATGAGCCAGAAATTCTTGAATAAAAACATAGTTGTTACCGGTTCCGCCCAAGGCATAGGCCGCGCGATCGTTTTGGCATTTGCTCGCGAGGGCGCCAATGTCTGGGCGCTTGATCTTTCTGAAGACGGTCTAAAAACCCTAAAAACCGAGCACAAAAACATCCGCACCTATGCCGTAGATGCAACAAACCATGGGGACATTAAAAAATTTACGGACGACAGCGAAACTTTGGACGTGTTAGTGAATTGTGTTGGCATGGTGCATGAGGGTAATATTTTGGCGGCATCTCCCGCCGAATGGTCGCGCAGTTTTGATGTCAATGTGGGCAGCATGTTTAACATGACCCAAAATTGTTTACCTGCACTTATTGCGAATAACGGCGCAGCAATCGTCAATATATCCTCAGTCGTTTCTGACATTAAAGCCGTAAAAAACAGATGCGCTTACGGAGCTACCAAAGCCGCCGTCAACGGACTGACTAAATCAGTTGCCGTAGATTTCTTGGAACAAGGCGTGCGCTGTAACGCCATAGCGCCTGGAACCGTTAGTTCCCCGTCGTGGCATGATAGGGTCAATGCTGCGGCCGACCCCAAAAAAGCAAAAGCGGATTTTATTGCCCGCCAACCTATGGGACGGGTCGGCACACCAGAAGAAATTGCGAAAATGTGCCTATACCTAGCCAGCGAAGACGCGTTATATATCACGGGTCAGGTCTATGTGATTGACGGCGGGATGGCGTTGTAGGATATGAAAAATGGATTTAGAGAAAAACATAGTTAGCAAGCACAGTACATATACAAAATGGCGCAAGGATATTCATGCGCATCCTGAGCTTGCCTTTGCCGAAACCCGAACAGCGGATTTTGTGGCGTCGCAACTTCGAGCATTTGGGTATGACGTAACAGAAGGCGTTGGCGGGACTGGTGTTGTGGCAAGCCTCACTATAGGAAACTCAGACAAAGCAATTGGCATACGGGCTGATATGGATGCTTTGCCAATGGATGAGTTAAATGAGTTTCCCCATAAATCCAAAATAACCGGAAAAATGCACGGTTGTGGCCATGATGGTCATACTGTTATGGCGCTTGCAGCTGCTGAGCAACTTGCGCACGCCAAAGTTTTTAACGGCACCGTTCGGTTTTTCTTTCAACCGGCGGAGGAAGCTAATGATAAGGGTAGCGGTGCCAAAGCTATGGTCTCGGATGGCCTGTTTGAACGATTTCCTGTTGATTGTGTATTCGCTCTTCATAATGCACCAGGATTAAAAACCGGCAGCTTTGCGACACGGGCGGGGCCAATTATGGCATCCATGGACTTATTTGATGTTGTTATTAAGGGAAAGGGGACACATGGCGCTGTGCCGCAAGCCGGAATAGACCCAGTGCTTATAGCAGCACATATGGTCAGCGCATGGCAAAGTATCATTAGCCGTAATATTAACCCGCAAGAGGCCGCCGTCATAAGCGCCACGTCTATTCTGACCGGGGATAGCTGGAATATTATACCTGAAACGGCGCGTATAAAAGGTGGTATTCGCGCTTTGTCCCCAACTGTTCAAAAAATAGTCAAGGAAAGATTTCTAACGCTCACCAAAAACATTGCTGCAGGGTTCGGCGCTATTGTTGAAATTGCATTCACACCGAGCTACGCCATGACAATAAATGACCCTCTTCAATCAAAATTTGCTTGCGAAGTTGCGGCTTTAATCGTCGGTGAAGAAAACGTTGTACGCAATGTGTCTCCGGTTATGGGGTCTGAGGATTTTGCATTTATGCTCGCCGAAAAACCGGGCTGTTATATTTTAATAGGGAACACGAAACCTCAACACGGCAGTGTCAAAGGGCCTGATGAAAACAGTATTTTCTCTGGGCCTGGTCTGGAAAATATATCAGCCGCGAGCAATTGTATGTTACATGATCCGCACTATGATTTTAATGATGACATATTACCACTTGGCGCCACCTTTTGGGTCAGGTTAGCGCAAACATATTTACGCGAATAGGAAGTTTTATGAAACTATTACGATATGGTCCCAAAGACTTTGAGAAGCCAGCGGTGTTGGATTGCAATAATGCCATCAGAGACGTTTCTAAGGTCGTGACCGACATTACATCAGCAAGCCTAACGCAAGACGTATTAAGCCAGTTAGAAAACATCGATATTAATACAATGCCAATCGTGACAGGTAACCCGCGAATTGGCCAACCAGTTGCCAATGTGCGTAAAGTCATTTGTGTCGGTTTGAACTACCGGGATCATGCGCTCGAATCGGGAATGCCTATTCCGTCTGAGCCCATTTTGTTCATGAAAGCAGCAACGGCACTCTGTGGGCCATTCGACGACGTTTTGCTACCTGACGGGTGCACAAAAGGGGATTGGGAAGTTGAATTAGGTGTGGTGATAAAAAAACACGCAACGCGCATTTCCAAACAAAATGCAATGGCGCATGTAGCGGGATATTGTATCGTCAATGATTTATCCGAACGGGCATATCAATTAGAAAAAGAAGGACAGTGGGTAAAGGGCAAAAGCCTAGATACTTTTGGGCCCATGGGGCCATATTTGGTGACACCGGATGAGTGCCCGGATATTGATGAGAGGTCAATATGGTTGGAACTTAACGGCAATCGCATCCAAAATTCTAACACGCGCCAAATGATTTTTTCCGTTCCTGAAATAGTATCTTATATCAGTCAATTTATGACTCTTGAGCCGGGAGATTTAATCCTGACAGGTACACCTCCTGGAGTGGGTTTGGGCCTTGACCCGCCAGCATATTTAAAGCCAGGTGACATAATGAAGCTTGGAATTGATGGACTTGGAGAACAAATGCAAACGGTGTTTGATTGCAACAATCTTTAGGATTCCTGAATTGCCGTTTCCGCCAAAATGATTTATGAATACACTGCCTAGTTAATGTTAAGCGGTTTACATCATTTCAGGGGTGGCAATATACCAGACTATACCGTTAGTCTGTCCGTCTTCATATAAAATGGCACAGATTTAGGCCTGCACTAAATAACCGGCTTGTGGCTTCATGACGAAAATCATGAAATTTGAAGTCGATAATACCTAACTTGTCACGACCTTTCCGATATGTACTGCTAACAGATCTACTATTGTAGGGAAAGACGCACCCTGAGACGTTAGAGTGGAACCGTTGTTCTTCCAGTAATTTTTAGGCATCATAGCCTGTAAGGTTTATCATTGGTACCCACTGATCATTACCCTGCTTTTGCCGAGGGTCTTTTCTATCACGGACGGTAACGCAACGGGTTCGTGCATCGACATCTTCCCATGTAATACGGCAAATTTTGCTTTGCCGTATTCCTGTAGCCACTGCGAATTTAATAATTTTGGCTATTGGCATTCCAGTTTTCGCAAAGTTCTCAAAATAACTAATGAGTCTATCCAACTCCAATTTGGTTGGCCGGCGGTCTCTTTCGATTGAACGACCAATCAATCCTAGTCGTCTCAGTGCTACTCTTGCTAAGTCTACTTGTTCTGTTGATATTTTCACCTCGTGGACGGCTGCCGCATGGGTCAACACAGTATGAATGTAGGAGATGTCGGCAGCAAGTGTTGCTGGGCCAGCGCCTTCTTTCGCGCGCATACGTCCAAATTCGATTACCCTAGCTCTCGTTAGATGAGGAATTTTTATTTTACCTAGATGTTTATTGAGAGTGCGAAGTGCAAAATCTTTAGACCGTCCCAACGGCTTGTCCACCTCAACCATATCAGCAATGTGTAGTTCAATCAGTTGTCCGAAAGTATTGAACCCTGTAATTTTTGGAGCAATTATGCCCCGTACTTGATCGGAGCGGCGGTCAGCTTCAAACGACCAAGACAGCGCATCAGATTTATTTGAAAAGGTCTTTGACGCGTACTGTCCCTTACGTCTAATCTGGACGCGGTAATTACCTGATTTGAGTTTTACTATTGTTGCCATTTCGTGTGCAACTTGTGTGCAGTACTACAGAGAATCGGGGTGATTTCCAGTGAATTTGAGTGCACACGCTTCCTTTCTAACTGTTTGTATTATAAAGAAAAACTATGATAAATCAAGGGTTTACATTCGCCGTTGCACCCATGATGGATTGGACGGATCGGCATTGCCGAGTGTTTCACCGGATGTTGACGGGCAGGGCGTTGCTGTATACCGAGATGGTTGTGGCGGACGCTGTTATACATGGAGATCGGGATTACCTGATAGGATATGATGCGCGGGAACATCCTGTGGCACTGCAGATAGGGGGGTCTAATCCTGAAAAATTGGCAGAAGCATCGCGGGTAGGTGAGGCCTATGGCTATCACGAGATTAACCTAAATGTTGGCTGCCCGTCTGACCGCGTGCAATCGGGGCAGTTTGGCGCAAGCTTAATGGCCAACCCGGAATTAGTCGCAAAATGTTTTGAAGCCATGCAAGCTGCGGTCACCATACCTGTTACGATAAAATGCCGCATTGGAATTGATGAACAGGTTCCAGAGCAAACACTTCCGCGGTTTTTAAAAACTGTGCAAGGCGCGGGCTGTCAGCATTTTATTGTTCATGCGCGTAAGGCGTGGCTTGACGGGTTAAGTCCAAAAGATAACCGGAAAATACCGCCGCTAGATTATGATCTTGTACATAAGATGAAAGCTAAGTTTCCCGATTTAACGATTATTCTAAATGGAGGTTTAGAGACATTAGAACACGCATATGCACACCGTGAAAAACTGGATGGTGTGATGTATGGTCGGTCAGCCTATCATACGCCGTGGATGCTTAGCGAAGTAGACCAATGTATTTTCGGCGATGCTGCCTTCTCCAAGAGTAGAAATGATATAGTTTCTGAATTGATAGAATATGCGAAAAGCGTAGAGCAAGAACTACGATCTACAAAGGCGCTGACGCGGCACATCATGGGGCTTTATCATGGGCAAATAGGCGCGCGTATTTGGCGGCAAACTTTAAGTGAAGCAGACACATCCTTAGCGCCATCACAGAAAATAGAACTTGCATTTGCAGCGTTAAAACGGGCGCGGGAGAAAGCCGCGTAATGGATATGCAGCTGATCAATATGGCGCTCGCATTACTTGCCGTTGGTGCTCTGGCTGGCTTTAGTGCGGGCCTGTTTGGAATTGGCGGCGGCGCGATTATTGTCCCTGCGCTTTATTATTCTTTCAGCGCGCTTGGATATTCACAGGACATAGCTATGCATGTGGCGGTCGCGACATCAATGGCCACAATAACCGTGACGTCAGTGCGCTCTGCGTCTTCTCATCATAAACGCGGCGCCGTAGACTGGTGGCTCGTATGGCCTAAAAACCCTGCCGCTAGTTGGGGGATGTGGATTGGTGTTGGCTCATTATTAGCGGCAATATTTGTTGCAAATAAATTATCTGGGCCAGTCTTAGTTTTGATATTTGGTGTGTTTATATCCGCCATTGCTTTGCAATTTATTTTTGGTAGGCCAGATTGGAAATTAGCAAATGAGGTGCCAGGCGGCATCGCGCCGCCGCTCGCAGGAACCGTGCTTGGCGGGCTTTGCGCATTGCTAGGGATTGGTTTTGGGTCAATCGGGGTGACGTTAATGGCACTTTGCGGCAAGCGTATTCACAGCGCTATTGGAACTGCCGCGGCGCTTGGATTTTTTATAGCGGCGCCTGCAACAATTGGATATATAATAAGCGGCCAAAATGTGACTGGCTTACCTGATTGGTCACTGGGGTATGTCAATCTTCTTGGGTTCGTATTAATCTCGCTTACGAGTTTTTTGTGTGCACCCTTGGGGGTCAAATCCGCCCACAATCTGAGCCAAGATAAGTTGCGGCTAGTTTTTGGTGTTTGTCTTTTAGTCCTCGCCCTTAATATGGTCCGAAAAATATTATTGACGTAAAATCAGCGCATTTTGGGTTGCTTCCATTTTTTGCAATTGCCCAAGATAGCTCATGCCCAATAGAGAATGCGGCAGGCCTTCGGAGATAACAACGGCACGTACATTACGAACGGTTACATTTCCCACTGATATAATATCCAGTGTGACTGGCGCAGCCTTGACCGATCCAGATGCTGTGTTAACCGTTGCCGTATAATTTAATTCGTGTGGGCGAAATCCAGCTTTTTGTGAGTCAAGCGGTGTGAGGGCAACAACACTGGCACCCGTATCGACCAAAAACTTTATGCTTGTAGAGTTTACACGTGCCTCTGTCCAAAACTGTCCGTCGCCTGATTTTGAAATCGACGTAGCAGATCCGCGCACTTCCATAGTTGTGGCTGTGTTGATTTGCTCTATTGGCGCAGGTGGGTTTTCGCGCATTTCCCGTGCAGTAACAATATCTTGCGGGCTAACGCCGATAAGCTCATATATCATAGGGCGATGGGTAAATGCGTAAACGCCGCCACCAACAATAGCCGTCATCAACAGGGCATCGCGAATTAAATTATTACTCATAGAATCACCATAACTGAACGATGTTATAAAAAGGTGAATAATGTTTACAACTTCATAAAATATGGTTGAAAATAAATTGCTCATGTGTTTTTACATGGCGCATCAATAAAGGTATTTTTGTTAAATGAATCCACTAAATGATATTCGCGCGCTTGTCGGATCAATGCCTGCACACGAAGAGCGCGTTAGCGCGCAGGTTAAACATAAACTTGATGATGCCACATCAGGCCTCAAACCATTGGGTAAGTTAGGTGAAGCGGTCTCTTGGATTGGTGCGTGGCAGGGGTCTGAAACGCCAAAAATAAAACACCCAATGGTCTGTGTGTTTATTGGCGCGCACGGCGTTGCCCAATATGTATTGGGTGAGGATCCTAAAAATTTAGCGCGGAAACGACTAGAGACATTTAGCGATGGTAAAGCCGCAATTCGGGGCATAGCGGGCACTCATGGAGCCGCTTTTAAAATATATAATATGGGTATTGAAAAACCATCGCTTGATATGCGTGAGCATGCGTCTTTGTCAGCTCAAGAATGCGCGGCCGCTATTGCCTATGGAATGGAAGTGGTTGCGGAAGGTGCAGACCTTATTATTTTAGGAAATGCAGGTGTTGGCGGCGCAACAGCAGCAGCGGCAATTGCGCTTGGTCTTTACGGCGGCAGTGCACAATATTGGGCAAGCGGAGACGATGCCTTAGCTAAGCGGCGTATTGACGCCGTTGAAGCGGCTACAAGCACGCACAAGGCAATCCTTGGCGACCCACTAGAAATCCTTCGCTGTTTTGGGGGGCGGGATATTGCAGGGCTCGTTGGCGCGATGATTGCGGCGCGTCATCAAAAAATTCCTGTGCTCCTTGATGGGTTCGTTGTGTGCGCAGCGGCAGCAGTTTTGCACAGGCTTGATGCGCAGGCATTGGACCATTGTCTTGCGGCGCACGTGACTAAAGAGCCTGGGCATGGCGCACTGCTAGACCGTATTGGCAAATCACCATTACTTGACTTTGGGATCGGCGTTGGAGACGGAAGCGGGGCTACACTTGCGGCAGGGGCAATTATGGCAGCAGTTGCGGCAAATCAAGAATTATAGGGACAAGCATTTTGTTTCATATTAATAAGTATTAGTCTTTTATTTTTTCATATTTTAGTAAATTTAGGCACTAAATTTCTAGATGGTCGCATTAGTGTGCAATAAATCTGCAAGGATTGATTCCTTTCTAAAGTCCAAAATTGGTGTGAATTATGGCTATTTTTGAAAACTCAAATTTCGACAACCATGAAAGTGTACATGCTTTCACTGATACGAAAAGTGGGCTGAAAGCATTTGTTGCTGTTCACTCTACCGCTCTTGGCCCTGCAGCAGGCGGATGCCGTTTTTGGTCATATGAAACATCAAATGACGCGCTCACAGACGTATTGCGGCTTTCGCGCGGGATGAGTTATAAAAATGCCATGGCGGGGCTTAATTTGGGCGGCGGTAAAGCCGTTGTGATGAAGCCACAAGGTGACATTGACAGAGAGGCATTGTTTAGCGCGCTTGGCGCGTTTATCGACAATCTTGGCGGTAAATACTACACGGCTGAAGATGTGGGCATGTCACCCGCCGATATGCGGATTATTCAAAAAAAGACGAAATATGTAGCAGGCCTTGATGAAGGCGAGGCGGCGTCTGGCGACCCATCACCCGTTACGGCTGATGGCGTATTTAGATGTATTCGTTTGGGGGTTGAGAAAAAAATGAACCGCTCTTTAGATGGTATTACTGTTGCCGTTCAAGGACTTGGGCATGTTGGGTATGATGTGTGCGCGCGTCTTAGCGCAGTAGGTGCCAAGCTTATTGTCACTGACATTAACCAGGCGGCAGTGGCGCGGGCCATAGATGAATTTGGCGCGCAGGCCGTGGCGCCTGATGATATATATACCGCCGCAGCAGATGTTTATGCTCCCTGCGCACTTGGGGCTACGATTAACCCAAAAACGATAGATCAGTTACGGGTTCAGGTCATCGCTGGCGCAGCCAACAATCAGCTATCAGTTGCGGCTATGGGTAAACAGCTAGATGAACGGGGAATTCTTTATTGCCCTGATTATGTGGTCAATGGCGGCGGCATTATCAATATTGCTGGTGAAATTGAAGGTAAATATGATCCTGCCTGGGTTGAGAAAAAACTACAGGGCCTGGAAACGACGCTCGCAGAAATAATCGATATTGCCAATAATAGTAATATGACAACCGATGTCATAGCAGATGAAATGGCACGTGCTCGTATTGCTAAAGGGCGTAGTGCTTAGTCATGTTGTGCCTTGCTAGCCGGATGGCTGATGCCCTAGCGGTAATATTGACAAAGTGTGCCGACAATGGCGTGGCCAACACCGTCAACCGCTTTGTAATAGACAGTCTGCGCGTCGCGGCGCGAGGAGACAAGGCCGCTCTCTCGCATTTTGGACAGATGTTGAGAGATAGCGGGCAAGCGCATATCTACAGCCTGCGCTAATTCACCCGCTGATTTCTCACCGTCCATGAGAAGGCACATCAGCATAATTCTGGTTTCATTTCCCAGCGCCTTCATGGTCTTTGTCGCTTTGGCGGCGTTCTCGGACATTTGAGTGGCGATTGATGGTTCGGTTTTACTCACGTTTCCACCTTTGGCTCATAAACATGGTCAGGACCACGCAGGGCTACATAAATAGCAGGGATGACCAAGACCGTAAGCGCGGTTGATGAAGCAAGGCCAAATAAGAGCGAAATCGCAAGGCCTTGGAAAATCGGATCGGTCAAAATTACTGCCGCGCCAATCATGGCCGCGAGTGCCGTCAAGAGTATCGGCTTAAACCGGATTGAGCCTGCTTCGATGAGAACCTGATTAAGCGGTTGCCCGTCCACTTGTCTGTGGCGCACAAAGTCGACCAGCAAGATAGAGTTTCGCACGATAATCCCCGCCAGTGCAATAAAGCCGATCATTGATGTTGCGGTAAAGGGCGCGCCAAACATCCAATGCCCAAACATAATACCAATGAGCGTCAGCGGCACGGGCGCAAGGATTACCAATGGCAGTTTGAACGAACCAAATTGTGCAACAACTAGAATATAAATTGCGATGAGCGCTACGCCGAAAGCGATGCCCATATCACGGAAGGTCACATAGGTGATTTCCCATTCTCCGTCCCAAAGTAAGGTCGGGTGGGTTTCATCATCTGGCTGTCCAGCCATGCTAATAACGGGTTTTACCAATCCTGCGCCATCCCAGTCAAAATCATCGATACGTTTTTTTATCTCAAGCATGCCATAGATAGGCGCTTCATATTTACCAGCAAGCTCGCCCTGTACAAGGTCAGCAAAGCGGCCATCACGGCGGAAAATAACCGGGGAGCCTTCTTGTTCGCTAATATTGACAACAGCGCCAAGTTCAACGGGGTCAGAGGTAATACCAGCAAGGCGGCGCGGAACAGGGATTGTAGCAAGGCGCTGTGACCAAATTTTTTCAGCGCGCGGGAACGCAACGCGAATGTCAAGCGGGTCACGACCTTCACCGCGCGGGCTGGTGCCGATGGTTTGACCCGCAAAACTAATAGCAATAGTATCGAGAATATCTTGCTGCATAACGCCGTAATCAGCTGCGCTAGGGGCGTCGATAGACACGGCAAGGCGCGGGCGTTGTTCGCCAATGCTATCGTCTACGTCGACAATATAATCGGTTTCTTCAAACAGTGCTTTGACTTGCCACGCAACTTTGCGGCGGGTCTGCGCGTCGGGGCCGTAAATTTCAGCGAGCAATGTCGAGATAACGGGCGGGCCAGGGGGCACTTCAACCACTTTTACATTAGCGCCAGGATAAAGGGGGGCATCTTTAATGCGGGCGCGAATATCCAGCGCAATTTCATGGGAGGTACGTTTGCGGTGGCTTTTCTCCGATAGGTTAACCTGTAAATCACCCAGCTCTGGCGACTGACGTAAGAAATAGTGACGGACAAGACCATTGAAGTTTATTGGTGCGGCTGTGCCTGCATAGGCTTGTATGTTTTCAATTTCGTCTATTTCGCGGATAATTTCAGCCAGCGTAAACAGGCTGCGTTCCGTATCTTCCAAAGACGCGCCTTCAGGCAAATCAATGACGATTTGTAGCTCGGCTTTGTTATCAAATGGCAGGAGTTTTACCCGCACGGTTTTTGTCGCAAATAAGGTCATAGATGCCATCGTGACAATTCCAACGAGGATTAAAAATACCCATGACCTTTTGCGTGACTTGATAATGGGAGACGCTGCGGCGGCGTAAAACACGCCTAATTTTCCTGCGTCGTCATGGATGTGCGCTTTAATCTTTGCCTTAGAGGCAAGCTTAAGCATGAGCCATGGCGCAATAATAACGGCGACAAAGAACGAAAATACCATGGCTGCAGACGCATTGGCTGGAATAGGGGCCATATAAGGGCCCATCAGGCCAGAAACAAACATCATCGGCAAAAGCGCGCAAATCACGGTCAGGGTAGCAACTATGGTTGGGTTACCTACTTCGGACACGGCAGCAATAGCAGATTCGACACGAGATTTGTCCTTATCCATGCCCCAATGCCGCGCAATGTTTTCCACCATAACAATGGCGTCATCCACCAAAATTCCAATTGAAAAGATTAGTGCAAACAGGCTCACGCGGTTAATGGTATAACCCATCATATAAGACGCAAACATCGTAAGTAAGATTGTGGTTGGGATAACGATCAGAGTCACAAGCGCTTCGCGGCGACCAATCATCAGGGCAATTAAGATAACAATTGAGATCGTAGCGAGGCCAAGATGGAATAAGAGCTCATTGGCTTTGTGGTCGGCAGTCGCGCCGTAATTGCGCGTGACAATTACGTTAAGGCCCTCGGGGATAAGCCCGCCTTCAAGGCTTTTGACTTTCGCGAGAATGTTTTCAGACACGACAACGGCATTGGCGCCAGGCCGTTTTGCGAGCGCCAAGGTCACAGCAGGGGCTGTGCGCCAGTAGTCCTGTTCGCGTTCAAGTGACCAAGCGCGGATTTCGGTATCAGCGCCAACGACTTTGATGGTTGCGACATCTGAAATATAAACTTGCCGTCCGCCAGCGCCGCGCACTTTTAAGCGTTCCAAATCGGAGGGAGATTTAATCGTGTCACCTGCTTGCAGTACATAAGCCTTGCCATCTACTTTAGAAATGCCCGCAGGAAAGGCGTTGGCCGCGCCGCGCAAGGTTTGCACCAAAGTTTGTAAGGAAACACCATAAGCGGCCAGCGCATTAACATCTGGCTCTACCCGAATTTCGAGGGGGCGGCCCCCGACGATGTTGCTAAGGCCAACGTCTTCTACCTTAATCAGCTCGGCCTGCAACTCGTCCGCAATCATGCGCAGGGACGTGTCATTCCACAAATTATTAGTATAGTCTTCGGGCGTTATTGTCAGAGTAACAATGGGTACATCATTGATCCCGCGTCCAATAACTTGCGGGGCAGGGATATTTGGTGGAATGCGGTCAGAGTTAGCGTTAATTTTTTCGTGGATACGTAAAATGGCGTCATCAGCATCTGTACCTACGTCAAAGCGGGCTGTGATTAGCGCGCCATCGTCTTGGGACGCGCTGTAAACATGCTCAACTTCGGGGATAGCTTTGAAAATCTCTTCAAGCGGTTTTGATACTTGTTCCACCACATCGGTTGCCGTCAAGCCGGGCGCATATACGTGGACATCGACGAGAGGAACGGAAATTTGCGGTTCTTCTTCACGCGCAATACTCATGAGGGCCATCAGGCCAAGGGCGAGGGCGGCGAGTAAGAATAGCGGGGTGAGAGGCGAGCGTATCGTCGCTCTGGTGAGAGAACCTGAAATATCAGCCATTTAATTGTCCGCCGCTTTTTCAATCACATCGCCAGCATGAAGCCCTGAGAGAACTTCTACAAAACCTTGCACGTCTGCCTTTGGGTTAGAGAGTGTCACGGGCGCATCGATAATGTGCGTGCCTACACGTACCTTGACAAAATCTATGCCGTACCGCGTGGTGATAAAAGCTTTGGGTATGCGAAGAGCATGGCGTTCACCTACGGGAACAAGCACATCTATGCGCTCGCCCACTAGGGCAGAAAGGCCGCCGTCGACAACTGCGTCCGCAATAACTGCGCCGCCGCGTAGCTCTGGGTAGATTTTAGTGATAATTGCCTGTTTTGTTTCGCCGCTGCGTGCAGGCAAGCGTAGCTGTAGCGTTTCGCCTTCTTGAATTTGGCCTGCATGACGTTCTGGCAGGGACAGGCGAACAACGCCGTCAAGGGTAGCGAGCTTGGCGATAACCTCGCCGGGCGAGACGATAGAGCCTTTAACAACGCTAACTTCAATGACGCGCGCGTCAGAAGGCGCCGTGATCACGCCTTTAGTACGTGTGGCGGTGAGCGCGGAACGCTGCGCCTTCGTGGCGGTGAGCTCTTTTTGTGTAACATTAACGGCTGTGAGGGCTTGGTCACGCCGCGCGGGCGTTACATGACCGCTCACGAGTAATTTCTCTGCGCGGCCCAATTCAGTTTGATATTGAGAGAGCTGGTTTTCAATGCCAGCAATTTTTGCGTCTAGTGCAGCTATTTGTGGATTTATGGTTTCGTCACGAACAATCGCTAAAGTTTGTCCTTTTTTGACGATGCTGCCTTCATCTATATTTAGGCGCGTTACAACGCCTGAAAGCCGTGCGCGCGCTGTTGCGGTGTCACTTGATTCTAGGCGAGCAACGACAGGGCGGTAGTCGGTTATGACTTGTTCATGCACGGTAAGCCGTGTGGGCGTTTGTGCGTAACTAGCGACTGACAGTAATGTTAAGCCAAGTATGGCAGTTAAGCTTAGAATACTAGCGCTGTATTTATGCAATATTTTCGATTTTAACATATTTAGTCCTAGTGTTAGGGAACAGCTTTATTTTTTGTGTGTTTCGATGTATCTTACTAAGTCAGCAGCTTGACACATTACTCGATTGCAGACTATATAGGTAATTGCGTAATTGCGCAAGTAAGAAAATAATATAATAACATCTAGAAAACACTGAGGGAAAACCATGGCGAAAATAGTAATTTTAGGGGCAGGGCTCGGCGGCGTTGGGTGCGCATACGAGATGAAAGAAAAAGCGCGCAAAGAAGACGAGGTTATTGTCATCAATGACATCGATTTCTATCAATTCGTTCCCTCTAATCCGTGGGTACTTGTAGGCTGGCGCACACGTGAAAAAATCACGATTGATCTGAAACGACCCATGCAGAAAAAGGGTATAACCTTCATTGTAGATGCCGCGACGAAACTAGATCCGGATACTAAAACTGTTCACTGCGAAAGTGGACGCAAAGTAGAGTATGATTACCTTATTATCGCGACAGGGCCAACATTGGCTTATGGCGCTATCGAAGGACTAGGGCCAAAAAACCATACCCATTCTGTTTGTCATATTGATCATGCTGAAATGGCTTATGACGCGTTCGAAGAGTTTTGTAAAAATCCAGGGCCAATGGTGATTGGCGCTGTCCAAGGTGCGTCTTGTTACGGGCCAGCATATGAAACCGCGATGATTATAGATACAGAACTGCGCCGCCGTAAAATTCGCGACAAAGTCAAAATGACATTTGTAACGGCTGAGCCTTATATCGGGCATTTGGGGCTAGACGGAGTTGGTAACACAAAGGGCTTACTTGAAGCCGAAATGCGTGACCGCCATATCAACTGGGTCACTAATGCTAAAGTCACTAAAATCACTAAAGACAAAATGTATATTGATGAAATGGCGACGAAAGAGGACGTGAAGCAAAAGCACGAACTTGACATGGCATATTCTATGATGTTGCCTCCATTTAAAGGCATTGACGCGCTGCAAAATCTTGACGGGCTGGTTAATCCCGGCGGCTTTGTATTTGTAAATAAGAACCAGTATAACGATAAATACAACGAAATTTATGGAATTGGTGTTTGTATAGCGATTCCGCCAATGGGTAACTCTCTTGTGCCTGTGGGCGTGCCAAAAACGGGCTATATGATTGAATCTATGGCGGCGGCGGCTACTGATAATATTGCGGCAGTCTTAAGAGGCGGGGAAGCCACACATGAAGCGACATGGAACGCAATTTGCCTTGCCGATTTTGGTGATGGCGGCGTGGCTTTTATCGCAAAACCACAAATTCCACCACGCAATGTCAACAAAGCCTTTAGCGGAAAAATTGTGCATGTAGGCAAAGTTGCTTTTGAAAAAGTATTCCTAAGCCGCCTGAAACGTGGCAAATCATCTTCTGCTTTTGAAAGCGTAGCTGCTGGTATTATGAAGGTCGCAAAAATAAAGAAATAATAGCAAATACTTTCTACTAAAAAGGGCTCGGCTGAGCCCTTTTTATTACTGCCATCTATTGTGATGACAAATAACCAATCCAAGTAGGAAACATGGTACATGAACACTCGATATTAGTGCGGCTTAAGGTAACTTTATACAAGCTTTATAATGGGCAAAGCAGCAACGCTGTGCGCTTTAGCTATGGTATGCTCTTATTTGACGTTTTGACGATCTTATTTTTTATTGTTTCATCCATGTTGCCGCCGTCGCCTTGGTATCTTATTGCCGATGTGATTATTGGCATCATTGTTTTCCTGGATTTTTTGGCTAGGTTTTGGCTAGCGCGACGTAAATTACGCTACCTAACGCGCATGACTACAATTGCAGACATCATTGTAATTTTTAGTTTATTAGCGCCTGCCTTCCTAGGTTCATTTATTTTCTTAAGGGTTTTGCGGGCGCTTCGTTTATTGCGCTCATACCATGTGTTAAAAGACCTACGTAAACGTTATGCATTTTTTCGACAGCGCGAAGAAATCGTTGAAAGCGTTCTTAACCTGATCGTGTTTTTGTTTATCATTACGGCACTTGTCTATGTGCTGCAGGTGAAAACCAACCCAGGTATCAACAATTATGTAGACGCTTTGTATTTCACCGTAGCCACACTTACCACAACGGGTTTTGGCGATGTTACCTTGCAAGGCCAAAGCGGGCATTTGCTAGCTGTTGTCATGATGGTTGTGGGAATCACATTGTTTTTACGGCTCGTACAATCTATTTTTAAACCCGTGAAGGTCAAATATAGGTGCCCAAAATGTGGCCTCAACCGTCATGATACGGACGCGGTGCATTGTAAACATTGCGGTAAAATATTGAATATTGAAACCGAAGGCCTTTAAGGTCTGTATTTATTTCATGGTCATTTGGTAGAGAGCTTCAACCGCTTGAACGCCGCGAAAGTCTTCGGGTTCTGATGTAGTCACTTTGGTAATGTCACACCATTCGCCAAATAAACTCGTAACCTCATCTTCATTCACACTAAATGGAGGGCCATCTATTTTGCTTTGGTCATAATCTATGGCCACCAAAAAAATCAATGTACCTGCAGGCAGTATCGCCCGTAAATGCTCAGCATATTTCGCGCGTAGTTTCGCGGGCAAAGCGATAAGAGCTGCACGGTCATAAACAGCGCGTACATGTTTTAGCTGCTGCCCTGTGAGCTTGAAGAAATCACCCACAAGAATGGACAGTCCATTGCCAATATGTTGGTCAAAATCACCTTTTTGCAAAACCATAGATTTTAGGTCATTGTCAGCAAAAAAGCTTTCGGCTGCAAGCGCGTTGAGCTCTACGCCAATGACGTCATGCGAGCACTCACGCAAAAACAACATATCTTTGCTTTTACCACATAAAGGCACAAAGACAGTACTCCGTCTTTTAAGGCCCGTTTTCGTCCAGTATTTTTTTAGGAATGGGTGGAAGTCTTCCTGATGAAAACCAATTTCACCAGACGCCCATTTATCATGCCAAAAATTTGCACTTTGCATTATTGTCTCTTTTTAAGAAGATTTGGAAATTTTCTTGATGCATATAGAAATTTTAAAATTGTTCAATATAATAATTTATTACGTACAGTGGCCTAAACCTTATGGCTTAGCATCCGCCCTAATAACTCTCATTCGATATTAGATATTGGAAAACACTTAAGGCCATCAAGCTTTCTTCAAAAATGCGCTTACCAAAACGATTTGCTGGCCATTTACGCGGCCTTCAATATGGAGCGGATTATCGGTGAGGGAAATATTGCGCACGAGCGTGCCACGCTTGGCGGTGAAGCCCGCGCCTTTAACGGCGAGATCCTTGATCAGGGTAACGCTATCTCCGTCCATAAGGGGGGCGCCATTGCTATCGCGGGCTGGAGCGCGGTCACCTACTGTATCTTCAGGTAGACCCGCTTGCGCCCATGCGGCCAGGTTTTCGTCAAGATACATCATGTCGAGCAGGTCTTGAGCCCAGCTTTCACCCGAGAGGCGGGTGAGCAAGCGCCAAGCCAACACCTGCACTGCGGGCACAGGGCTCCACATAGAGGTAGACAGGCATTGCCAGTGGTTCGAATTTAGGTCTGAACTGGCGATACCCGCAGAGCAAACTGCGCATAAAACCACAGCGCTACCCTCTGGCGCTCCGTCTTCGGGTGCTACCTCATGGGCGCAAAGATTATCAATGCTGGTGCACAGCTCGCAAATGTTATGGGCGCGTTCAAGAAGTACTGAATCAATGGACATAAAAATTCTCACATATTTACGAGCGGTCTAACCTGCACAAGCGCCAAAGCAAAGGGGAAATGTTTGCGAAAT
>Ga0209633_10000584_pt1 | contig 41455 bp, 35 predicted proteins | sample Cruoilmetagenom1_FD_187290 | JGI IMG/M metagenome (GOLD analysis project Ga0209633, IMG submission 187290) | Oil polluted marine microbial communities from Coal Oil Point, Santa Barbara, California, USA - Sample 1 (SPAdes) (version 2) | ecosystem: Environmental > Aquatic > Marine > Oil seeps ...
TTAGTAGAGAAATCAGTAATTTAAAATCGATAGAAGTTGACGAAGAGCCCGTACCAGAAGAAAAACTAAGACTTCTGGCAGCATATTTTAAAGATGTTGGCAAAGAAGATCTTTTTAGCCATAAACAGGTTTTAAAAGTTTCCGCAACGATTAAAAAGTATGAAGACATGGCAGATGAAAAGGGGAAATTTTTAGTAAAACTCTCCCGAAAAGCCAAACCTCATCAAAAAAGCGAAATAGAGAGACATATTAAGCTCTTGAATTTTATTATCAGAACTTGTGTCCAAAGGGCAGATTCACTAAAGCTCGCGTTTACGAAAGCCAATTTAAGACTCGTATTGAGCATGGCAAAGAGATATATGAATCGGGGGATACCGCTAGCAGATTTGATTCAGGAAGGAAATATCGGGTTGATGAAAGCTGTGGAAAAGTTTGATCATACTAAAGGGTATAGATTCTCGACTTACGCTTCATGGTGGATACTTCAAGCGATGATAAGAGCTGTACATAACCAAAAAAGAACAGTTAAGATGCCTGTATATCTTCTCGAAAGAGCAAAAAGTGTAATTAACGCAAGTGATTCACTCAAAGAGAAACTGGGGAGAAATCCCACAACCAAAGAGATAGCTAAAGAAGCTAAAATGACTCAAGAACAGGTGAGCAATATTTTAACAGGTGATGAAAAACTCTATTCTCTAGACTCGCCGGTTGGAGAAGGGGATAAGACAACATTTATTGATCTTTTGGAAGACTCCGAATTACCTGCTCCTGATTCTAATGCCACTAATGCCGCACTTATAGAAAAGTTAAGCGAAGCTATATCCAGCCTTACACCAAGGGAGCAAAGGATAATAAGGCTTAGATTTGGAATAGGATATGAGACTTCACACACACTGGATGAAATTGGGAAAAAGTTCAACGTTTCGCGTGAGCGAATAAGGCAGATTGAAAAAGAAGCACTTAAGAAGATTGCAAGTTCTGAACTTGGAGAAACTCTTAAAACCTTCCTGGAATCATGATGTTATAAGTCCTATTAAAAAACCAAAACTTATTTTTGAAATCAGAACATCTTGACCCATTCTAGGAAAAGACGCAATCTATATATCTGGTACAAGCTTTGCTAAATTATTACATATAGTTACGCTCAATATAGGTTATACCGTTTTTGTCTACAAATGAGTTTGGAGAAAAGATTGAACTTATCAGAAAATGCAAAAAAAGTGTTAGATGCTAGATATCTGAGAAGAGATGCTGAAGGTTATATCATCGAAAATCCTGAAGAACTTTTTCGAAGAGTTGCAAACAGTGTTGCGCAAGCAGAGTTAATCTTTGGGGGAAAGGATAAAGCAGAATATTGGGAAGAAAAGTTTTACGAAGAATTGACTTCTTTTGAATTTCTTCCCAATTCTCCTACTCTAATGAATGCAGGGACTCCTGTGGGGCAATTAAGCGCATGTTTTGTCATACCAGTAGAAGATACCATAGAAAGTATTTTTAAAGCTATTAAGGATATGGCTTTAATTCAGAGGACAGGAGGCGGAACAGGTTTTTCTTTTTCAAGACTTCGTCCGAAAGACTCCATCGTTGCTTCTACAGGTGGGAAGTCCTCCGGCCCTGTGTCCTTTATGAAGATATTTAACAGTGCAACGGAGCACATAAAACAAGGAGGAAGGAGGAGAGGCGCTAATATGGGTGTCCTCAGAGTCGATCATCCTGACATAGTAGAGTTCGTTACGGCAAAGCTAGAAGAAGGAGCGCTTACAAATTTCAATTTGTCTGTAGGCATTACCGATAATTTTATGGAAGCTTTAAAAAATGATGATGTTTTCGAGCTTGTCCATCCGGTGACAAACAAAACAACGGGAAAAATAAAGGCACGGTTTCTTTTTGAGACAATAGCAGAGTGTGCTTGGAGCTCTGGCGACCCGGGTGTGCTCTTTATAGACAGAATAAACAGAGCTCACCCACTAAGTGAATTAGGTGAAATTGAATCAACGAACCCATGCGGTGAACTCCCCTTACTTCCTTATGAAAGCTGTAACCTGGCTTCGGTTAACCTATCGCGAATGGTAGATAAAACGAATGGCAAATACACACTTAATTGGCAAAAGCTAAAAACCCTAATCCATGATATAGTCCGATTTTTAGATAATGTTATAGAGATCAACAAGTTCCCTATTCCAGAAGTTGAATCAATTACGAAAAGTAATAGAAAGATAGGATTGGGCATTATGGGATTTGCAGAGATGCTGATAATGCTAGGAATCTCTTACAGTTCTGTGGAAGCGGTGAAGTTAGCTGATAAGTTGATGTCTTTTATCTATAATGAGGCATTTGTTGCATCAACCAAACTGGCAAATGAAAGAGGAACTTTTCCCAATTGGGGAAAAAGCACATATGCACTAAGAAACAAAAAAATTAGGAATGCGACTCTTACTTCTATAGCTCCTGCCGGGACAATAAGCATTATAGCCGGAACTTCATCCGGTATAGAGCCTTTATTTGCCATTGCTTACAGAAGGAGTAATGTTTTGGAGGATGAGATAATTAGCGAAGTCAATCCTCTATTCCTTAAATACATCAAAAGCGAAAAGTTCTATAGCAAAGATCTCCTTCGGCAGTTACTTGAAGAAGGAAATATCCAGAATATAAAAAAAATACCTGAAGAGGTAAAGAGAATATTTGTTACTGCGCTTGAAATACCATACGAACTACATATAAGAATGCAGGCTTCGTTTCAAAAGAATGTAGATAACTCGGTTTCTAAAACTATTAATATGCCGCAGGATGCCACAGTTGATGATGTCAAGAGTGCATATATCATGGCTTACGAGCTTGGGTGCAAAGGGATTGCCATATTCCGCTACGGTTCCAAGAAGCAACAAGTTTTGGAGATAGGCTCAGATGAAAAAGCATTTGAAAAGGAATACTTTACCAAATGTGACCCAGATGCATGTAGGATGTAGTTTGGAGACGATCTCCAAAAAGCATGACTTAATCTATGACATTTTACAAAATTACTAGGCTAAAAAGAAATTATTATAGTCCTTAACCTTGGCATCTTGTATGCACTTTATATCAAATAAGGTAATGCAGAAAAAGTAGATTGAATTGATTTAAAAAGTGAATTGTGAAAGCTCAAAAGGTGGTCAAATCTCATCCATAATAAAATTGTTCAGTCGCAAATGAAATTCTTATCTCTTACACTCTTCAATTTCTTTCATGTCTTCCATCCATTTCTTAACCGTCTCTTGGTATAAATCCTTTGCATCCTTTTCATCTCCGGTGGGTTCTATAGGATCCATCACGGTAAGAGTCACGTGGGTGAATCTCAAACCCGGATTTACAGGGGAGAGTGTTTTTGTCGCGCCGTCGATATAGATTGGAATGATAGGTGTATCTGTTTCCACGCTCAATAAACCAGCCCCTATTCGGGGCTCCATTATACTTCCGGTATTCGTACGAGCGCCTTCGGGAAAGATACAGACGGACATGCCGCGTCCGAGTGCCTGTGATGCAAGTCTCAGGGAATCAGCATACGTTCTGCTGGTTCCTGTAAGTATTATCCTCAAAGGATGCACAAACCAGGAAAGAGGAGGTTTGCTAAAATACTCACCGAAGCCGGTGAAAAACAGTTTCTCAAGCATCTCGCCTGGAAGTAGCGCAAAAATCAGTATCGGATCGATGAAGCTCTGATGGTTCGGACAGATCAATACCGGCTTATCCATCGGTATCTTTTTAACTTTGTTGATCCTGGCTCTGAATGCAATTTTTACTATTACTCTCACAAGGATTTGAATTATTCTCATGGCGGTTCTTTTAAAGATGCCACGGTCCAAATTAAACATGTCCTCTATCGATTCAGCTTCTTCTCCTTCAAATAAAGTTTTTAAATTTATAATCTCTTCAGCAATTATCGGTTGTGATTCCGGTAGTCTTCTGAGAATATCTCCGATTGTGCGGATGTCTGATATATCTCTTTCCGTTATCATGACTCCGAACTCCTTTTCAAGTAGTGCCGTGACCTCGACTAGAGTAAGCGAGTCGAGTCCAAGATCCAGTGTGAGGTCGTCATTAGGATGAAAAGGTCCCTCAACCTCGGCTATCTCGCTAAAGCGTTTCAGAAATCTTATGGATTCGGACTTGTTCAGGATCTCTATTGCTTTGGGTGTCAGGTACGTTTCCCTTGGTCGTTCACCAGCCTTTATCTCAGCGGCTATTTCCTCAATTTCGCCTCTCTTGAATTTGCCCAATCTTGTCTTCGGCAATTCGTCGTTATAAATGAGGACCTCGTATATCTGCATGTAAGAAGGCAAGCTCGACCCTATCATTGATATGATAGAACGCATTCTATCTCTAATATCGAAAACATCTCTTTTTCTGACCTCTTTCATCTCAGGGACTACTACCATGCTAAGCCCTTTTATGTTTCCGGAATCCGACTTCAATGCTATGACACAAAGCTCCTTTATAAGTGGACTCTTTTTATATAGGTTTTCCACGTCCTCAGGATAGATATTTTTTCCGGAAGGAAGAACTATAACCTCTTTTGCCCTCCCGGTTATATAGAGATTATTCTTCGAATCCAAATTCCCCAAATCCCCAGTATAAAGCCAGCCGTTTCTTATCAGTTCATTCGTAGCATCCTCGTTTTTATAATAGCCCGGTGTGACATTCGGTCCTTGTATGCATATCTCTCCAGTACCGAATTCATCAGGGCTATCAATTCTTATTTCAACTCCCGGCAGAGGTTTCCCCGCACTTCCGGGATTCGGGCTATCCGGAGATGTCAAAGTCGAAACAGCTGATGTTTCGGTGAGTCCGTATCCTTCGGCAATTTTGAAACCGAGACTAAGAAAGCCACTATATATTTTAGGGTCGAGCTTTGCGCCGCCTGATGTGAAAAAACGGAATTGCCTGCCGAACTGTTCGTGAATTTTTCCGAAAAATAATTTTCCAAATCTCAAATTTGTTGACTTCCAACTCAGTTCCGATATTTTGAACAGACTTTTGAATACAATCTTTTGATTAAAAGACAAACGTTTTACTCTGTTCTCTATTTCGTTGTACAGAAGCTCAAATAACCTTGGAACTCCCGGGAATACGGTAACTTTAGTTTCTCTAATACAGGCAATCAGATCGGTGCTTTTAATTGACTCTGAAAATGTAACGGTAGCACCGGCCCATAGAGGAGAAAGCAAAGCCACTATGGATGAGTATCCGTGATGGAGAGGAAGAATATTTAATATGTTGTCCTTTGCTGTCACATCAACCGATTTCAATATCGCTCTTACGTTACTGAAAATATTACCGTTCGATAACTGAACACCTTTTGGAACTCCGGTAGTGCCCGAGGTAAACAGTATGGCAAGCAAATCATTGGGGTCCGATATATTAGGCTCAACGGATTGCTTTTCTTCAGGTTCATTAATTATCGATTCCATTTGGATTGCTTGAATATCGGAGCCTCTGGCTGTTAATTCTTGCCTCACTTTATCTATATGCGATTTATCTGTTATTATTGCTTTTGCTTCCGAGAAATCCAGAAAATTGAAAATATCCTCGGGGCCGAGCAGAGCGTCAAGCGGTACCACGGTAGCCCCTAAAAAGTAGATAGCTATATAAGATATAACCCAGTTGGGAGAATTGTCTCCGTATACGGAAATACGGTCTCCCGGTTTATATCCCATAGACTCCAGTTTTGATTTAAGCTTGAGACAATTGTTGTATAAATCAGGGTACCTTATTCTGGAATAAGCGCCTTCGGCGTCTCTTATCTGCAGGGCGATTTTCTCGGGCTGGTTCACGACCCAGTGCTGTAGTTGTTTAGCGAACATTTATAAGCTTCCACATATTTTATTAAAGTCGCGATTCTTAAACATTATAACTTAAATTGAAAAGGTGGCGGGATTCAAAGTTTAGGGACGTGTACTAGCAACTATCTGTTAAATTTTAATAATTTATCGATTTTATTAGGGTAGTTTTCCGGGTATTAATATATTATGTTCGGAAAGCGAATTGCACTCTTTAAACTTTTGGGTTTTGAGGTGAGGTTAGACCTTAGCTGGTTTATTCTTGCGATACTGATTACGTGGTCTCTCGCTAAAGGTTTTTTCCCTCTTTACTTTAAGGATCTCCCGGATTCCACTTATTGGTTGATGGGCGTAGCAGGAACGCTTGGCTTATTTATCTCCATAGTTCTTCACGAACTAAGCCATTCTTTGGTAGCAAGAAGGTACGGTATTCCTATGAAAGGAATAACGCTTTTCATATTCGGGGGGGTTGCAGAGATGGATGAAGAGCCGCCGAGCCCAAAAGCTGAATTTTTAATGGCAGTTGTAGGGCCAGTGGCCAGTATTGTCATAGCTTTGCTATCTTATCAGATCCACATTCTCGGTAAGCAATATGGATTGTCTGTACCAGTTAATGGAATATTCTTATACCTTGGCTTTATTAATTTGGCTTTGGCTATCTTCAATTTACTTCCCGGGTATCCCTTAGATGGTGGGCGGATGTTGAGATCTGCCTTATGGTATTGGAAGAAAAATATTAGATGGGCGACGCGGATTTCATCCCAGATTGGGGCAGCTTTCGGACTTGGATTGATATTATTAGGTGTAGTTAGTTTTATTCTCGGGAATTTCATTGGCGGTATATGGTGGGTGCTTATTGGATTTTTTCTTCGAAATGCAGCTCAAATATCGTATCAACAGCTTTTCATTCGTAAAGCATTAGAGGGCGAGCATGTAAGGCGTTTCATGAAAACTGATCTGATTACAGTATCAGATTCAATGCCGATTAACGAGTTAGTGGAGAATTATTTTTACAAGCATCATTTTAAGATGTACCCGGTTCTGGATAACTCAAAGCTTATCGGTTGTGTTACAACGCATATGGTAAAAGGAATTCCAAAAGAGGATTGGAAAATTCGTAAAGTAGGGGAGATAGTTAGTCCCTGCAGCGATGACAATAGCGTTAGAGCGGATGCGGATGCTATGGACGCTCTTTCCAAAATGTACCGGAGTGGCAACAGCAGGCTTTTGGTTGTAGAAGACGGGAAATTGGTCGGTATTATCACTCTCAAGGATATGATGAAATTTTTATCAATCAAAATGGATATTGAGAAGAATTAAAAAAGAGAAATGACTAGCTTAGTGGATATTCTTTTTGTGTTCTTGAGCAAGATTTTCTAAACTGCAAGATTCATAGAAATCAAATAATATATTAAAGAATGAGAATCGTGGCCCGAGATTTGCATTTTACTAAGGATGATTTTGAGTAGATAATAAAGATTGAATTGGCGTAAGGGTAATCATATTCTATAAAACTAAGATTCAGAAGGGTATCCTGGATGAAATAAGAGCAAAAACTTTTAATCGGAAAGTATTCAAATCTAAGAAACCGGTATTAGTCTATTTTTGCGGTCGTCATTGTTCTCCATGTAAGAGAATTGAACCTATACTTAATGATCTTTCTGAAGAACTGGTGGGTCAGCTGGAATTTGTAAAATTTATGATCGATGAGGACTCCTTCGAATTTGCCGAGCGATTTAATTTAAATGCTGTTCCGACTCTACTCATATTCAAAGGTGGCGTGATGATAAATTCGCTTGTAAGTTTCGTGCCTAAACCAGTATTGAGAACGTTTCTTGAAGAATCGATTAAGTTGTCTAGCCGTAAAGGCAAAGCTTAGTAACATTTTGTAATAAAGGAGAGAAAAAATGAAATATATTCTTATCACTTTATTGGCGGGGATTGTAGCGACTACGGCAAGGATTTTATTCCTAGAGTTGATTAGTAAAATCAGACAAGCACATGTGGATATGATAAAAGCTATCGGTACTTTATATCATGGATCTTACTACCATGCCTTATTAAGAGGGGCCACAGCGCATTATGTGTTTGGCATTGTCTCTGCCTTTATTTATCTGCTGTTGTTGGGTGTGTTTCAGCCTCTTACAATCTATGGTTCCGCTTTATATGGGGGGCTGATAGGTCTTTTCCACGGCTGTGTCGTTAGTTTTACCTTAACTGTAATAGTAGATGAAGATCATCCCCTTCCTCAGTTTAGAAAATACGGTTATGAAGTGGTTATTTATTACTGGATAGCCCAAATTGTTTATGGAATAGTTTTGGGAGCTATAATTGGGACTATTCATCCTAAGTTTTTCTGAGAATTAGTTGATTGTGAACTGAAGCATGAATTTTTGTCGATAATATTGTTTTTATTAATCTTGATCTAGTTCTGTGGGACAGGCATTACTTAATGTAACGACCATGCTTACATCCCCAAGTTTGGATGCCTTTTCGAACGCTTCCTTGAGTGCCTTAAATATCTGCTCAGGCTCTCCTTCCAGAAGCGTGCTCATTTCACCTTTCTTGTAAATGAGCTGATATTTCTCAAATATCCGCAAGGCGGAATCAATGGCTGCTGAAAGCTTAGCCTGACGGAGAGGGTATATACTGACTTGTACCAAGATTTTCATAATACATCACTTTTTGATTTCACTATAAATCGCTTTAAACAAGATCATAACGTATGAAATGTATCTAATTTATTCTCATCGATATCAAATTCAGAACTTTTCATATCATCAACTAATTAATGTCAATACCATCTTGGATTTTGTTAATGCTTTGGTTTCATGGGCTTGATTGACCGGGATTATTACTAGTTCACCTGCTTTTACTCGAAAAACTTTGCCAGATATAACCATTTCTACTTCACCTTCAACTAGATAAAATAAAGCATCATACAGTGCTAAATGTTCACCCCATTTCTGTCCTTCATCAAAAGCAAATAATGTTACGGATCCTGATTCTTTATCAACTATAGATCTACTCACCACAGACTCTTTTTTGTAATCTAATAAATCAACTAACCTTAATGATTGAGATTTGAGTATTTCAAGATCTGTTTTCTTAATATCAGCCATCTATTTGTCTCCTTTTATTGAATATTGCTTTATAATATAACACATATCTCTCGTTTGATTCATCTGTCGGTTTAATATTCTTGGTCTAGATGTGGTTAAAGGATATTATTAAATATAGTTTTATAATAGGTTAGATTATGTCGGATGTCGAAAAATTCGTTAGATTTTATGAGAGCAAGTTTGGGAAATGTCTTCTGGAGAAAGAAACGGAGTATATCTATAACGAAGTTAAGGACTGTAAAACAATACTAGACATAGGATGCGGTATAGGTTCTTTTGAGCAAAAATTATCGGAACTAGACATAACCGGTTTGGATATTTCAGAGGAGATGTTAACAGAAGCCAAGAAAAGAAGTGAGAAATATTTTGTTTTGGGAGATGCCGAGAATCTGAAATTTGACGATTCATCTTTTGATGCCGTTTTTTATGTAGCGACATTGGAGTTCATAACAAATTACAAAAAAGCAATCCAAGAAGCTTGGAGAGTAACAAGAACAAACGGAAAACTTTTGGTAATCATGTTAAATCCAGAATCTCATTATTTTCTTGAACAAACAGCAGATAAGGATTCGTATTTTAGGAATGTAAAACATACTAATGTTAAGGAAATTAAAGATTACATTTCGCAATTTTACAGTGTCATAAAAGAAGAATATTTTTTAGGAATAATGCAAAAAGTAATATTTGAGACTTCCGATAAGAAATTCGCAAGTTTATATGCTGTTGTTGGAACAAAAGATAGAGACTAAGATATGGAAACCCTCATATGGATAATTGGTAGCAGTCTCTTGATGAGCGCTATTGCACTGGTTGGCAGTGTTACACTTATTCTCAAGGAAGAAACTCTTAACAAGATAATTTTGCCTTTGGTAGCCTTTGCGGCAGGTTCATTGATTGGTGGTGCGTTTTTTCATATGATTCCTGCCGGAATCATCTCGTATGGAAATACAACCGGATTTTATTTGTGGATTGTTATTGGATTCACAATGTTTTTTATGCTCGAACAATTTCTACACTGGCACCACTGCCACCGTGTTGACCTGGATTGTAAAAAACCGCTTACTTATCTGATTCTAATTGGTGATGGTCTTCATAATTTCATTGGAGGCTTAGCGATTGCGGGTGTTTTTTTAATCGATATCCGTCTTGGGATTATGACTTGGCTTGCTGCAGCGGCTCATGAGATACCGCAAGAGCTTGGCGATTTTGGTGTGCTTATTCATGGAGGTTGGACAAAGCATAGTGCCCTAATTTTTAATGTATTGTCGGCTCTTACATTTTTGATTGGAGGATTAATAACATACATCCTCTCATCCGATTTTGATGTAACCTTTCTTGTCCCTTTTGCTGCCGGAAACTTTATCTATATCGGAGCATCTGATCTGATACCGGAAATTAAAAAACATGAGAATTTAAGAATGAATATAATTCACTTTCTCTCATTAACTGCTGGAATAGTTCTTATGCTTATCATAAGAATTCTAATTGGACAATAAATAAGGAGCTTATGGATTCTGGATCTATTAATCAACGCCTCGAGAATGTTTCAGAACAGAATTTTATCTTTTTCAATGGTGGTACGATTAAGTCCCAAATGGATAGGTATCAGGTACTCCTTCTAATTGTGCTGTTGATAGAGGCGTTACGGCCCTTGTATGATCGATCCAGATATACTCATCAAACTGTCGGGGCAGAACTGCCTCGAAATAATGGCTGGCAAGCTCCGTTTCGGGTCGGTAGATGACGCCAATAGCCCGCTCCAGCTTTGGCTTGCTCAACTGAGTATAGAGTTCGCTTTTCTGTTCACCGTGCAGAGGAAGAATGAGGCCGGGCTTATTCGTCAAATGGAATAGTCGCTCATAGCTTTGCGGATGGGATGGGCGGATCTGCTTAACCTCCATAGGACCATCCCAGTTTGAAGCTGCTGCAACAGTGCCATGATCAGTGCCAAAGCCGATGCTATAGGATTCATTTCTTGCAAATTACAATTATAGAAGCATTTTAGAAACATGATGAAAATGAATAAGAAATTTATTGCTTACGAAATTCCTAAAAAGAAAGTAGAGAAACGTAAAGTAAGCATTTCACCTTGGTGAAAGAAGACCTCCTCTATAATTTTTTCTCTTAAAAAGCTCGGGCCAAAAGATTGGTCGGATCTTGGTAGTCATAACAGAGACTTCCGCCGTCTCAGGTAAGGTTCAGAAGTACTGTATTTAAAAGAATCCTTCTTTTTTCGTGTTCTGAACATCTGAAGAACTTACTGTTCAGTATTGATGGATGAAATATATCAATTGTTGAGAAATTTCTGCACAGAATTTGTCAAATAAGTTGATGAAGGATACTAAACAGGAGTTCGAAGTGTATCAACTAGCCCGAGCCGAGGAAAATAGTGTTAGACCGGATGCAGATTCAATATCGGTATCATTGCTCTCAAAGATATGATGAAATTTTTATCAATGAAAGTGGATATTGAGGAAAAAATTGTCGGATGCCCTTTCAAAATATACTGGAGCGGGAACAGCAGACTCATGGTTTTAGAAGACAGAAAATTGGAATGGGTCAGTTATTTACTGTATGACACCGGGATGGCATCATTTGTACTCAAGTAGCAGGGATTGCAGCAATTTATGTATGCTACATAAAAATTATCCAAGATTCAGAATTAAGATTTTCTAACTTCAATTTTTTGAATAGAGTTCTTCCTTTTTGTGACGGCGGTAATATTCGTGACACTCGGCTTCTCTTCCACGGATTACCCTTTTTCCTGTTAACTGTCCCTGCCATTCTGTTACGACAGTACACTGGTCTTCTTCTCCGTCTCTCTCATAATAGATGATTACCCAGTCCATGATCCTGCGAAGTTTATGTGCCAGGGGTGAGTTAGAGAATAGGGCAGTGAATGACCACCCGTCATTATCGGTATGGTAAATCGGCAGCCATTTCTCTCCAGAGGGGTTAAAACGCTTTGGCGAAATTTCCCTTAAGGAGCCGCGGGCGGCTTTTTCTCTGTATTCACGATCCACTTCAAGCACAAGCCCGACTTTTGGCTTGTGAAAGCTGAGCTCCTTCATTTCATGCTCAAGCCAGCGTAGCCTGCGCGCCCGACGTCTCGAGGACCTTGAAAGAATTCCGGACAATGCATCTTTTATTCCCTGAATCTTTCTTCTACCTAGTCCCTGTACTTTATTCAATCTTCCGTCGTGTGCAGCCAATTCAAGCTCCTCTAACGTTTCGATACCTAATGTTTCATGAATCCTGTGCGCAGTCCTCACACCTATTCCCGGCACTGTCTCGAAGAGTTCCTCAGGCGAGGCCTGACCCTCCAGGCGTTCGAGCAGTGCAATTCGCCCGGTCAATAAGAGCTCCGATATTACTGATGCTATGCTCTTTCCGATGCTGGGTAGTGCTTCGAGCCCACTTACTCCCTCAGATTCGAGGACTTCTGACACAGGAATTTTCCTGTCTCTGAGTGTGTTTGCTGCATTTACATAAGCCCTTACGCGAAAATTGCTCGCTCCTTGTACTTCAAGTAGCGAAGATATTCGCTCTAAGGCGTCTGCTATTTCTTCGTTTGTAAATCTGAGTTTCTTGGCCATTGTTTCAAATGCTTTTCCTGAATAAGAAGAGAATAGTAGATAGTGTGGAGTGAAGCAAGATCTTCATTGGTACTCGCCGGAAGAATAATTTAAAAGCATAATCAACCCACTTTATATTCCACCGCTTGGTTTTCTTCCTTAATTAGCTTCATTTGATAGATAACTGCCGCTCCGTAACCGACAACTGAGTCATAATCTCCTGAAACTTCACCTGAATTAGCGTAGTTAAGAACCCTTACCTTATTAGCCCCGAGTTCACGGCAAGCGTATAGAGCAGTCGATATCGCTCCCCTTCCACAGGCAAAACCTCTTTCCAGAATCTCCACCTGTATCACACCTTCGGGATCAAATGCTTGGATGCGCCTTAGCATCTCCTCATCGAAATTTCTAGCTATTTTGTCAGGGTAGAAGTGAGATAAATCCGAGCTTGCGACGAGCAGTGCATTACGATCCGCAATGACTTGAGCAATCGAATGTCCCAAAGCGCTAGCTATCTCAGAAGATTGGTTAAAAATCATAATAGGCACCAAACGAAAAGACTTCAGTATGTATTGCAGAAAAGGCAATTCTACCTCAATCGCATGTTCCGGATCGTTACTTACGTGTATTAATTTTTCCTCAAAATTCTCCATCAGCTTATTATTGATTTCATTCAAGGTAACCCTATCTATTTCGACTCTACCCAGCGGAGTTTGATAAGCGTCGTGAGAAGTAGTGATAATATTACCGTCAGGTAGGAAATGAGAGGGAGACACAACAATTACCGTATCAAAATCCATACCTAGAATGCACTTAAAGGCATGTGCAGCCACTTGCCCTGAATACATATGACCCGCATGGGGAACTATAATTCCGAATAACTTTCCATCAGTCTTTTCCACCTCCACGTTTGAAAGATACATCTCCAGATTTTGAACTAGGAGTTCGGGGTTATCCGGATACCACTGTCCACCGATAGAAGGCCTGATATTATTCATTTCTTGATAACTGATTTTCCCCAGATGCAGTATTCATCTGCTATCCTTGCTTAGATTAGCATCTCATCCCGAACGTGTATCATTCGACAGAGGAGAAACTGCCATTTTCTTTGTCCTGGAATGTATAGAAACTGGAAGTCTTTTCGATCCCCAGGTGCCGGGTTTAGTATCAAAACAGCCGGTTAATCTTGTTCCGCAGAATTTGCAGCATCCGTCTTTATCAAGATTCCATTTGCCCAATTCATACCAGTTGCGCTCTATGAGGAGATTATCACAGTAGGAGCAATATGTAGACTGCCCTTCTTTATCGTCGACGTTTCCCGTGTACACATGGTGTAGGCCTTCCTCTTTAGCGATCGTGCGCGCTCTCTGCAGGGTAGAAGGAGGGGTAGGGGGGACATCCATCATTTTAAAGTCGGGATGAAAGGCAGAGAAATGCAAAGGTACCTCAGAGCCGAGATTATCTAAAATCCATTCGGAAAGCTTTTTAATCTCATCACTCGAATCATTGTGACCGGGAATTAAAAGAGTAGTTATTTCGAGCCATATATCCGTCTCATTTTTAATCCATTTCAGGTTGTCCAAAACTGGCTCAAGTTGAGCAAGGCAGATCTTGCCGTAAAACTCCTGGGTAAAAGCCTTTAAGTCAACGTTGACCGCGTCAATGTGCGCAAAGAAATCTTGTCTCGACTCATGTGATACGTATCCTGAGGATACCGCAACGGTCTTTATTCCGAGTTCATGCGCTGCAATAGCTGTGTCTATAGCATACTCGGCAAAAATAATGGGATCGTTATATGTAAAAGCAATGCTTTTGCATCCGTGTTCTTTTGCTTCCTGAGCAATATCTTCAGGAAGTGCTGCAGAGGTAAGTCTTTCGTCCTCCCTTGCTTTTGAGATGTCCCAATTCTGGCAGAATTTGCAACCTAAATTGCATCCGGCTGTTCCAAAGGACAATACACTGCTGCCGGGATAGAAATGGTTCAAGGGTTTTTTCTCTATAGGATCGATACAAAATCCAGATGCACGCCCATAACTGGTTAGCACAATCTGGCGATTACAAGCCTGCCTTATGTAGCAGAAACCGTGCTGGCCCTCGCGAAGTCTACAGTATCTGGGGCATAAATCACACTGTAATCTACCGTCATCCAGCCGATGCCACCATTCACCCTTAATCGTATATGGAGCTATGATTTTGCGTTTCTTCATCTGTTCTTATTCTTACTTTCTTTTATAGATATATTCTACACAAACAATCATGTGTGCGGTAGTTGTAATGCTTGTATAAAATTCTTCAGATTATAATATATTGAGTTGCTGGCTAGTGCTTACAGATAAGCTAGCAGCTTTTAGTCAAACAATTCTTGGATTAATTTATCGACTATACTGCTCCCCATTAAGAACATCATAGTATTAAACTGGCAAAACTCTATCCGGGTACCTTCACTCAGCACATGGATATCGTACACCGGTTCAGGTAGAAGAAGAGTATTACAGGAATCATAACTCACATTTAAACGCTGCTTGACCGAAGGGGGCAGTACAATACTTAGCTCAATAGTGGCAAATGACGTGCCAGAAGAATAATAGGCACAATTTGTTAAACCGATCCAATCTTGAATTGATCACTAATCTTGTAGCGAATTGGCTTGTGTCAGAATTTGAGACATCATACTTAGTATAGAATTTGATGAAAATTATGAAATCTATCTATGTAATTTAAATAGCTTGATTTTTTATAGTGGCACAGAATTTGCATATACATATTTCTGTAGTTAAAACTAAAAACAGGGGGTATTTATTGTGTCATTAGAAAAATGGACACCAAAAAAGGATGTTGAAAGATTTTTTGAAGGTATGTTTGAGGAGCCATTTTCTCTACGTAATTGGAAGGGGCTTCCTTCATTTAGAAAGATGAGGGAATTTATGACGTTCTCTCCCGCAGTTGATATGTACGAAAACGAGAAGGAGATAGTAGTTAAAGCGGAGGTTCCCGGAATCGACAAAGAAGATATAAATATATCTGTTTCCGATGGAACACTCATGATTAAGGGTGAAACGAAGAAAGAGGAAGAAACAAAAGAGGAGGACTACTATTACGCAGAAAGGACGTACGGCAGTTTCAGCCGCAGGCTCGAGTTGCCGGAGAAAGTGCAGGAGTCTAAGATAAAAGCTAATTTTAAGGACGGCATACTGGAGATTCATCTTCCAAAGGCTCCGGAAGCCAAAGCTAAAAAGATTAAGATCGAGGCAAAATAGTCCTTGCCCGTGAGGCTGCTTGAAAGAGGCTTGAGAAATAAAATTAAATCCTAAGAGGTAAATAAAATAAATTTTGAGAGGTGCTTAAAATTACAAGTTTAAACAGGGTAGAAACAATATTCCCGAAGATGGTGAAACTAAGGAGAATTTTCCACAGCCACCCGGAACTTGCTTTTGAAGAAGTCGAGACGGCAAGGATCGTGATGAAAGAACTAGATAGATTGGGTATTGAATATAAATATGAGGGTAAAGGCAGTGCTGTTATCGGTCGCTTAGGTAGTGGAAATAGTAGTTCGCCTGAGGTAGCGCTCCGTGCCGAAATGGATGCCCTTCCCGCCATGGAGAATACAGGCTTATCTTTCGAATCGGTAGTTCCGGGAAGGATGCATGCCTGTGGGCACGATGCTCATATGGCAATGGTCCTGGGCGCTGCTTCGCTGCTTAAGGACCATCCTCCAGAGGGTAATGTTTTGTTTGTGTTCCAACCTGGGGAAGAACGTGGTGGAGGGGCGAGAGTCGTTTTGAAATCAGGAGTTCTTAAGGATGTCAAAGCCATATTTGCCGGGCACGTGACACATCACTATCGTGTTGGTGAGATTATGATTGCCTCAGGTGTTGTTACAGCTCAATCGGACCGTTTTATCATAAAAATCAAGGGTAAGGGAGGTCATGGAGCCCGCCCACATGAAGCTATAGATGCCGTCGTAATAACTGGAATGCTGATTACAACTATCCAAACACTTGTGTCACGTGAGATTAACCCCTTATACCCTTCAGTAGTAACCATTGGCCGCATAGAGGCAGGCAGTGCCCCCAATGTTATAGCTGAGGAGGCCATTCTTGAAGGTACCATCCGGACCACACTGCCCGAAGTGAGAGACCACATTCATAATGGTTTGAAACGGATGGCCAAAGCTATGGAGAGTTGTCATAATGCTAGACTTGATGTAGAGATCCGAGAAGGGTATCCACCAGTAGTTAATAGCCACAGGGAAGCAGAAATCGCAAATAGAGCAGCTACGCATATTGTAGGAAAGACCGGATTAGTTGCCATGGAATACCCGAGCATGGGTTCAGAGGACTTTTCGTTTTATCTTCAAAAAATACCGGGCTGTTATGTCCGCTTTGGGGCTCGCATAAAGGAAGATGATTACATTCCTTTACACAGCCCACATTTTGACATTAACGAAGAGGTTCTAAAAGTCGGTGCCGAATTCTTCGATCAGATCGCCCGCGAAGCTATAAAGGAGTATGCACAAAGTGGAAACGAATGAGTTTAATTGGTCTGACAAACGCACTATCGGCATGGAGATCGAGCTTCAATTGGTGGACTCCAACACGCTTGATCTCGCAAACGCAATACTACCGCTAATGGAGCATTATAATGATAATATCTATATTAAGCCCGAATTTATACAATGTTCGGTGGAGGTGATGTCCAAGATCTGCCGAAACATACAAGAGCTTGAATGGAATCTCAGATCATTGGTTTGCGATCTCCACAAAAAATGTAAGGATCTCGGTATAACGCTGAGTGGTGCTGGAACGCATCCTTTTCATAATGGTCTTGCTGTCATTACACCTATACCTAGATACCTTGGAATCGAGAAACGAGTAGGCTATGCTTGCTACAACTACATCACCTTCTCTATGCATGTTCATGTGGGTATGTCGTCGGGGGAAGAGATGATAGCTCTCATGAACCGTCTGAGACCCTACATACCGGTACTGCTAGCACTTTCAGCCAGCTCTCCTTTTTGGAGAGGACATGACACCGGTCATGTCTCCTATCGCCATAGGGTGCTGGCGACTGCAAGGACTTATGGTCTTCCGCCCCTTTTTGAGAATTGGGAGAACTTCTGCACTTTCTTCAAAGCAGCACGTTATGCCGGAATTTACAATACTTTTAGGGATTATCACTGGGACCTCCGGCCCAGACCCGATTTTGGGACGCTTGAAATCAGAATGATGGATTCCCAGCCCACTGTTGGGGAAGCGATTGCGCTAGCGGCGTTTGCTCAATCCCTGATTGAATATCTCAAATCAAACTATGAGGAAGGCGAAGAGCATTTGCTGAAGCCGCTTCCCTTATGGATAGAGCAGGAAAACCGATACCGAGCATCTCAGCATGGTTTAGCTGCAATGTACGTGGAGGATGAAAGCGGGAACAGCCGTCCTATACTTGATATAGCAGAGAATATCCTCAATTCAATAAAAGAAACTGCCGACAATTTAGGAGTTTCTCAAGAACTCGCCGGTATTGCTGAAATTTTATCAAATGGACCGAGTTACATTCGCCAGCGGAATGTATACGGGGAAACAGGGTCATATAAAGCTGTTGTTTCTTGCATTGCGGGCGAACTAGAATCTGAGATAGAAGAATTCAATCTTGGGCAAGTGGGTATGTAACTTCAATAAGGCATTTAGGGAATTGAATTTTGTAAGATGTCAGTAGAACTTAAATTTGGCACAATTATTGCCTGTTAAATATTAGTAGGATATAAACACTGAGGTTATGTTTAAATGGAATTAAGAATAATATTATGATGAGGTTACAAAATGAACTTAGAATTTATAGGTAAAGGAATAGATTTATCAGATGATCTAAAAAGTTATACCGAGCATCAGGTTGAGAAATTTGAAAGACATTTAAAGGAAGTGGGAGAAGGGGAGGTTGAAGTAATTGTTACTTTCAATGTGCAGGAGCACAGGCAGCGCCATCGCGTGGATATAGATGTATATCTTAAAACTCCAGGCGGAGGCGCGCTCCATGCCTGGGAGGAAAGTAACGATATTTTTATGTCTTTAGAATTTGCACTTGATGATATAGATAGACAGCTCAACAGGCTTAAAGAGAGACGGATGGAGGTGAGAAAAGAGGTAGCCCGCGAAAAAGCCAAAAGCCGGGAGGAAATCCCTCCTTCCCTCTCGGAGATTCTTGTGGAGGAGAAACTCTCGATTGCAAAACCACTGAGCGTCGAAGAAGCTTTAATGATTCTGCAGGATGAAGAGAGATTCTTTTTGGTTTTCAGAAACGCCGGGACCGGGGAGTTAAACGTTATATATAGAAAAAAGACTGGCAAATACGGGCTGATTTTGCCCTGAAGATATACGCCTGGAGAGTTTCTGTTTAAGCTGTAAAGTTGATAAAGGTTACTTAAAGTGATTTAACAATGGACTCACAAATTCAATTAAATAAAATACACGATTACCTTTGGGAGATTCCCAAGACAGGGGGAATGATAGTTCCGGGTAGGGTATATGCAACTGAAAAAATGCTAAAAGATATACATGAGGATAAAGCGCTTGAGCAGGTAATTAATGTCGCCCATCTCCCTGGGATACAAAAATACTCAATAGCAATGCCGGATATTCATTGGGGTTACGGGTTTCCGATAGGGGGGGTAGCTGCGTTTGATGCCGAAGAGGGGATTATTTCACCCGGAGGTGTAGGCTACGACATCAACTGTGGAGTGAGGTTGATGAGAACGAATTTGGTTGAGGAAGACGTAGGTCCTAAGCTCAGGGAGCTCATTTCCGAGATATTTGACACGGTTCCATGCGGTGTCGGCGTGGGAGGTATAGTAAAACTTTCTAGGGATGACTATGACTCTATAATATCAAAAGGTGTCAACTGGGCGATAGAAAAAGGCTTTGGTGAAAGCGAGGATTTACAAAGAATTGAGGACTACGGTACATTCCCCGGCGGTGATCCTGATGCGGTGAGCGATAGAGCCTATAAGAGGGGTAGGGATCAGATCGGTACCCTGGGCTCGGGCAACCATTTCCTTGAGGTTGATATAGTAGAGGAGATTTATAACCCGGCTGTTGCGGAATCATTCGGTCTTTTTAAAGACCAGGTATGCGTGCTTATACACTGCGGATCAAGAGGGTTCGGACATCAAATATGTACAGACTATATAGATACAATGCTTTCATATATGAGAAGAGAAGGGCTTGTACTCCCTGATAAACAACTTGCCTGCGCTCATATCAAGTCTGAGGAAGGAAAAAGGTACCTTGCGGCATTCGCTGCTGCCGTAAATTACGCATGGACAAACAGGCAAGTCATCATGTCATTGGTAAGGGGCGTATTCCACCGTGTATTACGAATTGGGCCTAAAGAGTTAGGAGGCGAACTTGTGTACGATGTAAGTCACAACATCGCAAAGTTCGAAACTCATAATATTAACGGAGAGCAAAAAAGACTGTGCGTCCACAGAAAGGGCGCGACAAGAGCGTTTCCAAAAGGGCATCCTCTTATACCCGAAATCTATAAGGATGTGGGTCACCCTGTCTTTATCCCCGGTGACATGGGGAGGGCATCATTCGTACTCGTAGGAACTGAGGCGGCACTTGAAGAAACATTCGGTTCGAGCTGCCACGGGGCAGGTAGGATTCTCTCTCGGAGAAAGGCGGTAAAAATAGGGAAGGGAAGGGACATCGTATCGGAGCTTGAGAAGAAGGGAATTATTGTTTTAGCCAGGGGGAGAAGAACGGTTTTCGAGGAGATGCCGGAAGCCTATAAGGAAGTCGAAGAGGTCGTCAATGTTGTGCATAATGCCGGGATTGCGAGAAAGGTAGCGCGCCTTAGACCCATAGGGGTTGTAAAGGGATAGAGTAAATCTCATCCGATTATATCCAAACTACAAAATATATGCTCTCCGTCTTATTCCAAGAAGATTCATTTAGTTGATTTTTTTAATCTCTTCTTGACCGAAGCGATTTTGCTTTTCATAGTCACATCTTTATCCCGACGGTCATCCACTAAAATTGAGGTGAATACACGTTTTATACCCATTTTTAAGGCCGCTGTGTGCATTTTGCCTGCAATTCTGAAAATATCTGAAGACCTGCCTTCAACCAGAGTTCCTGTCGGGCTAAGTTCATATTTTATGCCCTCCTTTTCTAAAATTTTAACTGCTTCGGCAATCCAATCACCTATGCTGGGTGTGGGAGTCCCGATTGGAATAATACTAATTTCTGCTAGTGCCATTTTTAACCTCCTATTAATGGTTTAATCTCATTTCCTTGAATAAACGCTCCGTATCTTCACGGCGGCAAAGTTCGGTTCCCGGTGTCATAACTGCTGCTGTTCCTGCTGCAACACCAAAAGAAACTGAATCTTGTATAGTATTACCCCGCGATAGCGCCAATACGATGCCTGCGACCATGCTGTCGCCGGCCCCGACTTTGCTTTTTATGGGAACAGCAGAGGGTCGGATATACCTGCTCTCTTCCTTCGTAACCATCAGAGCACCCGCTGCTCCAAGTGATACCACTACTACTTCGCTCCTACTGCTCTGAACTATTTTCTCAGCCATCTCTTCTATCTGCTTTTCGTTTTCAATCAAATGCTCTCCAAGCTGGCTAAGCTCCCTTAAGTTCGGTTTGACTAAAAATAACCCTTCTTCCAGCGCCAGTTGAAAAGGTTCGCCTTGAGTGTCTACGATTATTTTGCTGTCTAGCTGCTTAGCGACACGAGCTGCCTCAGCGTAAAAGTTTTTTGGTGCGCCTGGTGGCAGACTACCACTAGCAACAATGAAATCTGGTCTTGGGTCCAAAGCAATAATTTGGTCGAGGCTTGATTTCATTTCATCATCTGTAATCATCGGTCCAGGCATACATAAACGGTATTGCAAGGTACTGGATTCTTCGTACACAATAATATTTTCACGAGTTCCATCCTTAATAGGAATCGGTCTATGATTTAGACCTTCATGATGCAATAACTCTTGAAACATTTGTCCCGTGAGTCCTCCACATGTATATAAAGCGATAGATTCGCCTCCTAATTTTCTAATAGCCCGAGATACATTAATTCCCCCCCCACCCGGTTCTCTGGATGGATTACCACAACGTAATTTTCGTTCCGCCACAAAATTATCAACAGACGTATTCACATCAATTGCAGGATTCATTGTCAAAGTAACGATATTTTTCAACCAAGACTCTCCTTTAATAACAGTTCTCTACTTGAATAGTGCAATTAATATGCCAACAACTTGTATAAATAGTCTTTAAAATATTCAAGCGAAAAATCTTCTTGCTGATCATTGGCACTGCCTGCTAACCCCGGAAACACAATGCTTCATCAATTCAAATGCCCTAAAAAAAATGAAAATTGAGGTCTTGATTATCAAAATAAGCAGGGGTGCCGAAACTACTCTATCCAATATTACTGATTTTGAAAAAAGCGGCTCATGTGTAAACCAGATTACAGCAGATCGAATGAAAAAGTAATCACATTCTGATTTAATGACTCATATTATTTATTGCAGATCCTGATAAGGTGTCAGATGTCGTAAAATCTGACAGCAATTAAAATCTCCGGCCTTTCTTAAATCTATCAAAATAACAAGATTATTTATCCAAATACGACTAGTTGAGTCTCTGGCATAAGAATTGCACTTCTTAATTAGTACAAATAATGTTAGGGGGTAAATTACAATGATGAGGGCTAACATATTAAAGGACGTCAACAAAATTGGGCTCGAAGATCGCCCGATTCCAAAAGCAGGTCCGGGTGAGGCTGTAATTAAAGTAACTCTTACTACCATATGCGGGACTGACATTCACATAATGAGAGGAGAGTACCCGGTTGAGCACGGCCAAATTATCGGGCATGAACCGGTTGGGCTTATACACGAAATAGGTGATGGGGTAGAAGGATATGAAAAAGGTGAGCGCGTCGCAGTGAATGCTATTACGCCTTGCGGTCAATGTGAATACTGCCTATCAGCCCACTGGGCTCAGTGTGGAGGCTTCTTGGGAGGGTGGAAAATGGGCAATACGATCGACGGATGCCAGGCGGACTACGTAAGGATTCCCAATGCGATGGCAAACCTGGCAAAAATTCCCGATGAACTTACTGACGAAGATGTTCTATTTACAACAGATATCTTTTCCACCGGACTTTCAGGCGCTGAAAGCGCCGATATTAAGGTAGGGGACATTGTAGCTGTATTTGGACAAGGTCCCATAGGCCTAAGTGCGGCGGCGGGAGCAAAACTCAAAGGAGCGTCATTGATAATAGGTGTCGATACCGTTCCCGAAAGAATGAAAATGTCCAAGAGCATGGGAGCCGACATTGTGCTGGATTATAAAAAAGCAGATCCTGTAAAAGAGATTATGGACATAACTAACGGAAGAGGCGTAGATGTGGCGATTGAGGCCATAGGTCTTCAGGAAAGTTTTGAAAACTGTGTCAAATCTACTATAGTAGGAGGAACAATCTCAAGCTTGGGCGTTTATCCAACCGAACTCCATAATTTAGGAGTGCCTAATCAGGATTTTGGATTCGGAATAGCCGACAAAAAAATTGTTTCTACTCTCTGCCCCGGTGGAAAAGAAAGGATGAGAAGGCTTATGGACTTGGTGAAGAATGAAAGGGTTGATCTTAAGCAACTGATCACGCACCGTTTCTCCTTGGATGATATTGAAGAAGCTTACAAACTGTTCTCATCCCAGACAGACGGGGTTATTAAGGTTGCAATACAACCGTAGGCGAAATTGCCCTTTTGACCGCAACACGAGTTCTTATTTATTAGGAGGTATAAATGTCTAGGCAAAAACACGAAGTCGTAGAGATTTTGTCTTATGTTCCTGAGGTAATTGTTGATGCCTCAGACTGGTCTGTCGAGGAGCTACAGGATTTTGCCTCTGTCAGCAGTATCTCGAACTCAAAACTAGTTATTAAAAACACAAAGCATCTTACCTGTGACGAGTTAGAAAAAATCATTAAGATCGAAGGCAGTAGCGCCCAAAACAGCAATATTGCCATAGAACTTTGATGCTGGGAAAGGAGTTTCAATATGGATGAAATAACAGTAAAAAATTTCAATCGGAAAGTCTTCAAATCAAAGCAACCGGTATTAGTATATTTTTGTGGTCTTCATTGTTATCCGTGTAAACGAATTGAACCTATACTTAAGGATCTCTCTGAAGAGGTGGGAAAGAAGATGAAATTCGTCAAATTTATGGTTGATGAGGACTCCTTTGAATTTGCTAAGCAATTTAATTTGAATGCTGTTCCGACTCTACTCATATTTAAAGGTGGAGTGATGGTGAATTCACTAGTAGGATTCGTACCTAAGCCGGTATTAAGAAAGTTTATTGAAGAATCAGTTAAGCTGTAAAATGACAAAGACTCAGCTAAGAGAACTATTCTAAGAAGGAGTGAAAAAATGAAATACATTCTTATCACTTTATTAGCGGGTATTGCAGCAACTACTGTCAGAGTTCTATTTCTTGAGATACTTGGTAAAATCAGACAAGTACATGTGGATATGATAAAAGCCATCGGCACTCTATATCATGGATCATACTACCATGCCTTATTAAGAGGCTTCACAGCACACTATGTGTTTGGTATCGTCTCAGCTTTTATTTATCTCCTGTTGCTGGGTGTATTTCAACCTCAAACAATCTACGGCTCTGCATTATATGGGGGACTAATAGGATTTTTCCACGGCTGTGTTGTCAGCTTTACCTTAACTGTAATCGTAGACGAAGATCACCCACTTCCCCAATTCAGAAAATATGGTTATGAAGTGGTTATTTATTATTGGGTTGCCCAAATTATTTATGGAATAGTTTTAGGAGCTATAATTGGGACTATACATCCCAGATTTTTCTGAGAATTAGGAGGCTAAAAATGCTAGTAAGAAATTCAAGCAACTATTCTTTCGGCGGTGAGACAAAATTAGGTTTTGATGACGCTGTAGCCAAGGTTGAAGAAGCGTTAAAGGAGCAAGGGTTTGGAGTATTAACTGAGATCGATGCCAAGAAAGTGCTTAAGGAGAAGCTTGGACTGGAGAGAAGACCCTACAAGATTCTTGGTGCCTGCAATCCGGATTTTGCTCATAGGGCTATAGATATGGAACCTGATATTGGAGTGCTTCTCCCGTGCAATGTTCTGGTTTACGAAAAGGAAAACGGGCAAGTTATGGTATCAGCGATGAACCCGGAAGCTGCCCTTAGTCTTGCAGGAAATCCGGATATTGAAGAAATTGCAAAAGAGGTTAGAAATAGAATAGAAATGGCATTAAGCAAGGTGTGAGAATTATAAAAGACTCTATTAAAAATCTTTATGATTAGTCTATAGGGCAATATCAAAATAGAAAGTTTTTTGAAAAGGACTGGAGTGATTTTTATGGCAAGTATGCCGGACAGCGAATTATATGAGTTGAGATAGCTAGATTTAGAAGATAGTCTTATATAAATAAGCTTGTAATGTGCTTGCCATGTTGGCTCACGTCTCATCTCTAAGGGGCCTTAAAGATGATAAACAAAATACTATGGGCTACAGATGGATCAAAAGATTCGTTCGCAGCACTTAAATATGCTGAGTTTCTTGCAAAAAATTGTAAAGCGGATATTTATGGACTTGCAGTGTTACCCAAGGATTACGAATTTTTTGATACATTCCCCCCTGAAGAAAAGAAAAAGTTGAAAAATAGCATCAAAGAAACTCTTGAACTAAGAGAAAGAAAAAGGATGGAAGAAGTTAAGAAAAAGCTTGAGCAACATAATTTGCATTTTTCATACAACATTGCTAATGGTATTGCATCAGAGGAAATAATTAAATCAGCCGAAGGCGAAAACGCTGATCTTATTGCTCTGGGAAAGGGTCGATCCATTGATAAATTCATTCTAGGCGGAACTGTACTTAAAGTCTTAAGAAATTGTACGATACCAATTCTGACGGCAAGAGAAAATGATACGAGAACAGCAATTAAAAAAATATTGGTTCCTGTAGCTTTATCACACGGCATAACAGCGAACTTCGATTATGCACTAAAACTCGCAGAAATATTTAACTCCGAAATACAACTAGCTAATATTGTAGAAACATCAGAACATGAATTTCTCTCTGGTTTGGTGGGGAAAATAAAATCTCACACGAAAAGGGAGCTGGGATATATATTGAAAAAATCTAATGTGACAGAAAACATTCAGATACATGTAGAAACAGCAAAGAATGCATGGATAGGAATAACAGAGTTAGCAAGGGAAAATGATATTGATTTAATCGTAATGATGACTTATGGAGGAATTGCTGTTAAAGAGGAATTTATCGGCAGTATCACGTGGAAAGTAATTCAGGAGTCTTCTGTACCGGTTATAACTCTTACTCCAAGTAAAGTTATTTTGAAAATGACGGGCGATGCTAAATAAAGATCAAAAAGTTGTTTAGGCTTTGTGTCGTAAATTTTTAAGACTGGGGGTAAAATTGAGTGATATCATCCATAGATAACCCGGATAATGTAAGCTCTGCGGAAATAGTAATCGGTATTCCTTCATATAATGAAGCAAAAACAATAGCTATCCCCACACTGCAGGCAAGTTTAGGGCTCACACAATACTTCCCTGACAAATCCTCCGTAATAATTAATGTTGACAACAATTCGGAAGATGGAACAAGAGAGGTATTTCTAAATACCAAAACGGAAGTTCCCAAGATATACGTTTCAACTCCCGAGGATGTAAAAGGAAAAGGTTTTAACATACACAATTTGCTTAAAGTTTCCGCCGAACTCAGGGCTAAAGCCATAATTATGGTTGACGCTGACCTTACGAGTATTACACCTGAGTGGGTTGAAAGCTTTTTAGAGCCTATATTTGATGGTTATGATTTTGTAGTGCCTATTTACTCCAGGCACAAATATGACGGCACGATCACAAACAACATTGCCTATCCCCTGCTGCGTACCTTGTACGGACTTCGGGTTAGGCAACCTATAGCCGGAGATTTTGGCATTTCGGGAAAATTGGCTCGTTCTTTCCTTGTTGAACAGACTTGGACTGACGAAGTTGACCACTTCGGGATAGACGTTTGGATGACAACGATTGCGATCTGCAGAAACTTCAAAGTGTGCCAAACATTTCTTGGAACCTCAAAAGCCCATAGAACAAAAGACCCTGTGGGTTTGGGTAGAATGTTCTCTCAGGTAATCGGAACCTGTTTTCAACTAATGAGTGCTTTTGAGTATCTCTGGAAAGATATTTTTGAATCTAGCCCTAGTGTCATATACGGTTTTGGTCTCGGTCAAAAAGAGAACTTTCCCGAAGTAATAGTTCATTCTGAAACACTATACGATTCATTTATAGAGGGCTTTGATTCTTATTCAGACATTTGGCGTAGTGTTCTTGATTCTGAAAATTGGAAAGCTGTTGAGAAGTTAAAGAAACTTAAAAGTGACAATTTCTATTACGAAAGCAAACTTTGGGCTAGAATAGTATTTGATTTCGCCATTGCCTTCAATATTCAACAAATTGAAAGGGATAAACTACTTCAAGCTCTAATACCGCTCTATCATTCAAGGACTCTTTCGTTTGTGAATACAACCTCAGAAATGGAGACCCGGGAAACTGAAGCTATAGAAGAAAGACTGAATCGCAACTTCGAGGCCGAGAAAGGCTATCTGATAAAACATTGGGATCTTGCATCTAAAAATAATGATATTCCTATTGAATTATTAAAACTGCATGTCAATGACTAATATGTTCAGCCACGGGTATAAAAGCCGGAATTTTGATGTTTACAGTTATTCCTTTCTTGCAAATTAGAATTATAGAAGCATTTACGTTCTTCCAATGATCATTGAGTTAATTAAAAAAATGATGAAAATGAATAAGAAATTTATAGCTTACGAAATTCCTGAAGAGGAAAGTAGAGAAAAATACTGTAAGCATTTCATCTTTGTGAAAGAAGACTTCTTCTACAATTTTTTCTTTTAAAAAGCTTGGGGAACCGATATAACATAAAAAATAAGCCGGCTGCAAGACACAAAGCTGAATAGGAGCAGCTTATTAAAGGTCTTCAACGGAAATCGCTCCGAAAGCTCCCGTTGAATGATTCTATATGCGCCTTATCCGTTAGTTTCCAGTGACCAGCCCTCTATAACAATTCCATGTATTAAATTAGATCTAGTATAAACAAAACGGAATATTCAGCACAAAGATAGTTGCATCTCCTTATTTCGAAAGATTTGTTGAATATTGTTTATGAGAGATTTTTTATTTATCTCTATTATCTTCGTTCGGAATACGTCCGGTAAGGGACCCACTTCAAATAGTATAATAATATAGGCAGATTAGGAGCGCTTAATGCATTTTAGCTGCGCTATAGTAATAGGCTCGTCTGCTCTAATATAATTCCAATCAGTTTTATTTGATGTTTCATTCTGCACATGGATACCAAACACCGATGCAGGCGGAAGGGGGTATTACAGTAATCATATTTCACATAAAACCGCTGTTTGACATAATAAGGTGATAATTCTTTTAAATTCATTATCAGTCTTGAATAGTCAAATTATTTTTTAGCAACTGTTAAAACCCCCCATTGTGAAAATTGTAAAAAAGTTATATTGTAATATTGTCTCTAAAAGGAATGAAATATTAAGATGAAAGTAATAATAGAGATTAAAACATCTAAAGGTTTATCTGAGAAGGCTATTTTAGATAGTTCCACAGACTTGGAAAAAGTCGGGTTAAATCTTGATAAAGCCTACAAACCCATTTATGTAAAACCTCCCGAACGGGATGATGTGAAAATAAATCAAGACTCTGAAGAGGTGTATTGTATTCGAGGTGAGATTGATGAGAAGCTAATTCCTGAATTAGAAAAACTTCCCAATGTCCTTTCAGTTTATTTAGATACACCAATAGCTCCTTTTAATCAACCAACTACAAATCACTTATTCTATGAACAATCCGAAGTACGAGGCGCTTGTCCAATTCCACCATGCGACTGCCAACCTGGAGTACCAAAGGGAAGTTTGATTGAAATACTAGGTCAAATTGGCGTTGTAGATATTTGGAAGCAGGGAGTCACAGGCAAAGATGTAGTTATTGGCATAGTTGATGGTGGAATTAGGGCTACAGGCCGCGTTCCCGATGGCAAAATAAGCAGGGTAATTGGAGGCTGGCCAACTGATTGGGGAACTAAAGCAGATTGGAATGAACATGGAATGATGACAGCTACCGATGCTATGTTAACCGCATCACAATCTGAACTTTATGATATACGCATTTCAGATGCCGGTTCTATTATGGGAGTCATATCGAATGCACTGGCAGGTTTTGAATGGGCGATTCAGGAGCATCGTAACAGTGGAAGATCTCTTGTTCTTTCAAATAGCTGGGGGATTTATAAGGAGTCCTGGGATCCTATTTATGCAAGGGATCCTAACCATGTTTTCACAAGGAAGGTAGTTGAAGCTCTGGATGCGGGTATACTGGTCTTGTTTTCAGCGGGCAATTGCGGTGGAACGTGCCCGGATAACAGATGTGGTGCTGACAATGGCCCAGGAAAAAGTATTTGGGGTGCAAACGGACACCAGGGTGTAATGACCGTAGGTGCAGTTAATAAAAATTTTGAATTTATAGGTTACAGTAGCGAAGGCCCTGCGGCTTTAGATTCGAATAAACCTGATTTCTGTTCTATCAGTCATTTTACTGGCTATTTTGTCAGTGACACTGGTACATCCGCAGCATGTCCGGTTGCTGCGGGTATTGTAGCATTATTAAAACAAGCTGACTCATCTCTTTCTCAGTTTGAAATAAAACAACTTCTAAAAGATACTGCTTATGATATTGGACCTGCTGGGTGGGATTTACACAGCGGAGCAGGAGTTATACAACCCTACGAAGCCTACAAAAGATTACTTCCAGCAAAAGAAGTAGTATTTCAAAACTTTCACGATGGTGGTTGGCTTTTAGGTGGAGCACAAATATTAGCTCAGGTAGGAAAACCAGCTAATAATATTAGAGAGCTTTTAATGCCAGCTAAGGCTCATGTAGTTGCTTCCGGTGGATTTAAAGATGCGGATTCTTTAATGGACTCTGTTATTCAGAATCCTACTGCCACTAAGATTTGGAATGTGATTACGAAATTCCAGGTCCAGCTAGAAGGAAAAACCTGTTTAAAAAACAAAGCAATATTGGTTCAACATATTTTGAATACCGGAATCCAGCTTGGGTGGGCTCAATGGGGAAGCGCAAACGGTATTCCTAAAGCAAATATTATGGAGAATTTAAGGGTTTCAAAATTACACGCGGATGCATTAGGCCCAAGTGTATATTCTACGATGACAGTTTATATAACACGCGCAATGAATAGGCTTCAGCAAGTTTCTAATCCGATTCAGGCACACTCTGCAATTGCCGAGGCTCGTACAAAGATGTATGACCAGTTGGCTGGAAAAAAATGTTTTATATCAATATAATTTAATTTTTTCACTCTGCTCAGATACATGCTCATTTCTCATCAAATAGGTTCTAACCTCGTCCAGCCAGGGACCCCATACCGTACTCTCATTTCTTTCTACTAGGAGGTTGAAAGATTTTTGGTAATCATAACAGAGATTCAGGCGGAAGAGGGGCATTTCCAGAATGGAGGCAGGAATCTGCCGAAGCCATTTTCCCCTGTAATTTTTATGAGTTTCTAAAGAACCTGTTTACGACACTATTTTGTTGGTGAAAATTTTGCTTTAAATTCGTCCATTATCTTTTTAACAGCCTGACCAATTGCACGATAATCATATTCGGTCAAATTAGCCAAAGAAACGCGGGCGGAAGGGTGATCCACCTCAAATCCTTTCCCCGGCAGCAAAACCACTCCGGTTTCATCCGCCAGGCGCATGATAAACTCGGCGCCTGAGTACTTTTTCATCAGCCATTTAGAGAACTTGCCGCCATATAGATTAATCGCCAGTTGCTCGAGGTCTATAATTGCGTAATAATCAACGCTGTTTTGATCAGGATCCGGCAAAAATCCAATAGCTTCGTATAAAATAGCATGGCGTCTTCGTATCAATCGCTTTGCTTCAGCTTTATAGTTTTGACTTTCGTCCAGAATGTTTGCTAATGCGAATAAAGTCATTTGTAATTGCTGAGGCGTAGATAAACCGGCGGTATGATTTAAGGCAACAGAGCGGCTGTCAGCCACCAGGCGGTCTATGAAGGTGAGCTGCTCCGGTGTATCCGTTAATGAAGCATAGCGCTTGCTCAGCCGTTTTTTGACAGAAGAAGATAATTTGCTGATAAGACTGTCAAAAATATTGTCTTTATGCAGTAGCATAGTGCCTAATCGCCAGCCGGTCGCACCAAAATATTTTGAAAACGAATAAACACAAAGCGTGTTATAAGGACATACTGAGAAGATAGAGCGGAAATCATTGGCAAATGTGGCATAGACATCATCTGTTACAATCATCAAATCATTTCTCTTTTTAGAAACGAGCTCGGAGAGTTGTTGCAGAAAAGCATCATTCATCTTTACGGAAGGCGGATTTGATGGATTGACCATGAAAAGTAGTTTTATTTCCGGGTCAAGCAATTTTTCTAATTCTTTTTTAGGCACCTGCCAGGATTGAGATTCATCGGCTTTAATATACGTAATATTCAAGTCGTAAGCAGGCACGCGTGGAATTTCTAAATAAGGTGAAAAAATAGGCGTAACAAGTGCTATTTTATCACCTTTGCTCAAAAGACCATTGTACTGGAGCGATTCAAATAAATACGTCATTGCTGCAGTGCCGCCTTCTGTGGCAAAAATATCAAATTGATCTATTTGGATTTGAGTTGCGCAAAGTTGATTAGATAAATAAACTTTAACAATATTTTGGCAAAGTGGAAGCATTTTGGGTGGAACAGGATAGTTGCAGCCTAAAAACGCTTCTGACATTTCATGCAGCAATTCGGCTTTCTTAATACCAAGATGGTCATCAGCAAAGGATAAAACCGATCTAACAAAATCAATGCCGGGCAAGCCTTCATTGAGTAGTGCATAGGCATCAAAACGATCAACAATACCTGTTATTTCAGGCATTCCGCCAAAACCGGCGCTCAGATAGGAATAAGAGCGTTCGGATTCTTTTAATGAAAAATCACCAATACGTAAAAAAGCATGGCGGGCTTGAGTGGCTAAGAAGTTTGGATTGCCGCGTCCGGCATTTAACATCATTATATCTTTATGTGAAGTTGCCATCCCAATTAGTAAATCTTTAAATTCAAATGGACTTAAATTCTTTAGTTTTTCCGGTAACATCATAGCACCTCTCTGATTTTAGTTTGCATTTTTGCTAACCAGCGCCACAACAACCGGCCCCCACAGGGTAAGCCAGATATTGGCAATGGCATAGGTTGCCGTAAAAGCGACAACTGGTGTTGAATTACCGGCTTTTTCCAATAAGGCCGCAAAACCGGGATTAGCGCTGCGACCGCCGGCAATAGTAGCCAACAGCTCAATCGGATTCTTTATCCTTAATAAATAGTAGGAAATGAAAAACGTAATCACCTGCGGGATGATCGTGACTCCAACCCCGAGCAGGAATAGTTCCAGGCCGTATTCCTTGATCGCCACAACAGCTTGTGGTCCGGCCGTAATACCAACGGTTGCCACAAAGACCGCCAAACCGAAATCACGTAGAAAATTAGAAGCGCCGGACGGTAGCGCCCCGAATTGCGGATGACGTGAACGCAGCAAGCCAAAAACCAAACCGGACAAAAGACAGCCGCCGCCTGTTCCTATCGACATAGAAACCCCAAAGATATTAATTGTCACCATCCCTATCAGAATCCCCAGGGACATACCTATGCAGAAACTGATAAAATCAGTAAGCCTGGCCGATGAAATAACCAGGCCGAGCTTTGACGATACTCTATCCAGATCAGCAGGACGACCAATAAGCTTGATTTCGTCACCGCGCCTCAATACTAAGTTACTATCAGGCTTGAGTTCCTCCCCTAGCCTTGATACACCAACAACAAATAATCCGCAGTGATCTTTATCGGCGGTTTTATCATAAAACTCTTCAACCGTTTTTCCATCTAAATCCGGATTGTGTAGAATGATCTCCCTGACCTCTTCAGTTAGCTCGAGCAGTCCAGGTTTTGCAATTTCCTTTTCAAATAAATCATATTTTTTCGAAAAATTTCCGGTCCTAGTTGTCACGGCAACAATATCATCAGCCTTTAAGACGGTATCGAGCTGTACGTCTATTAACTCGTTATTTCTAATCAATCCTTCAATTGCGATGTGATCTTCACTGTCAAAGAGAGTAGTTGTTGTTTGACCAATTACCTTGGAATCCGGCAGAATTTGATAGACTCGTGTGTCGATATCGGAGATAGCCTGAAATTGACCCGGCTCTAATTCTATTGATCGACTGCCCGCCATTTTTTTTGCAAGATCCTTGGCTTCTTGGCGAAGATCCCATTTCATGATTGCAGGAATAATAGTAGCCAAAATGATAATTGGTCCGAAGGAGCCGAAGATATAACACACGGCATAACCAACTGCGATATTGGCTTGCATAACTTGGGTAGCTTGAGCGGAGAGGCCAAGCTTTGCAATTGCGTCACTTGCGGTGCCGATTATGGCGGATTGTGTCAAGCCGCCGGCCGCCAAACCCGCAGCGGTACCACGATCAAGGTGATACGCCCAAGCAGCGATCAATACGCAAAGCAGACCGAGTATACACGTAATAGTGGCGGAAATTAGCTGAACGCCTGTTTCTCTATTCAAAGAGCGAAAAAACTGTGGCCCGCCCTGATAACCCACCGCATAGATAAAGAGTGCAAAGAAAATGGTGCCGATACCTGAAGGCATCTTGATACCAAACTGACCAATTAGTACTCCCATAATTAGGGAGCCGGCAATTCCGCCTAAAACAAATGTCTTAAAACGAAACTTACCAATGAAATAGCCCAGCGATATAGTTATAAATAAAATAAAAAGAGGAGATTCAATCAAAAGACGATACAGGTCATCAAACATATAATTGCCCCTATGTTTTCGTTAACTAGTGCAAAGATATCTAATGAGTACTTTCATCAATATTTCTTCATCCGGCTTGAGTTTCTTGTATCTTAGTTTCTCATATATAACAATATATTAACCATGGTAATAAATATGTAAAAATTTGTCAAAGAAATTCTTATTATAAACTGAGCATGTTTAACCTAGCCTGAATATAGATTTAAACTAAATTTTAAATAGCTTGTTTGAGTTCGCATATTTATAACTCCATTTCAAACTTAAATCCCAGTACCAGCGCATCGTCTATATCCTCATTACCACTTGGATGAACCACGTACTGCGTTTGAGGCTGCACAACCAGCCATTTCAGCGCCTGAATCTTGTATGTTAGCTCTATGACCATTTCAAAGTCCTGGTCGGGAAGGTCATCGCTAAATTCACCGACAAGTAAACCAAATGCGGTTTTGTCATGATTTCGGTTTTGTATTAACCCGATGTAAGCAAGACCGCCGGCATAGTAAAACGGAAATGTATTAATCTCCTCCTGGGGTGAATATGTAAATACAGAAAAGAATATTAGTCCCTGACCATCTATATTGTTTTCCTTATACAGCATCTGATCCATAAAGAAATAAAAACCGTAGTTGTTTGATTTTGTCCGGTTGGGTTCATTAAAAACATTGAATTCACTGCTATCAACATAAAATCCAAGCTTATAATTGCCGGGTAAGCTATGAGGAGAGAAATTTAATTCCGGGCTAAAACCGATTTCACTAATATATAGAGCCCCGCCGTCAAATGAAAAATCAAGACCGTTATTGCCCGCATTCTTATTATCGCTGTTTGAAGTGTATACCCCCGACATCAAATAAAACTTATTATTTGGTTTTAACCTTAACCTCACACCCCAAGTAGAAAAGGGGTCAATAGTAATTGTTGGGATATTTACTTTTATGCTCCCCGCATTTGCATTAAGTGCGGTGTTAACATAAAAGCCAAGAACCTCCAAGGTCGCAAATTCATTTAGCGTGGACATCCTTCCTGCTGCAATATTGATTTTATCTTCAAATAAAGATTGCTCAATCATTAACTGATACAATCTGTATGAATCAGAACCGAATGTGAAACCTATATCCAAGTCAAATACTTCGGAAACATCGAATATATTACCAATATGGTCCGCACTAAGGCTTCGGCCTGTAATCCATGTACCGGATACTATAAATTTTAAGCCGCTTATTCCTGCTATTTTTTCCAGATCAATCTCGGTACCGACAATAAGCTGACCCGCATAGTCAAACCCCTTGCTCTTTCCTCCTACGGGGTTGCCTAGAAGTGTAGTATGGAAGTTGCCAAAGAACATAACACCTTTATCTACGAGCTCTTTACGCTTGCCGCCCCAACTGCCCGTCATATACTCGCCGTCTAACCATTTATCAAAGGAACTTTGCCCGTAAGCTTGGGAAGATACATAGCTAACCGGGATACAAAAAAAGAGAAGGGATGAAAGAATTAATAATATTCTCATATTAAGATTTTGTATTAAGCAGATAAGTTATAATAACAGTTTTTGGGTATGGTTCAAAGGTACAAATATTTAACTTAAAAGGTGGGTCGGTTTTCGGGGGCTGGACAAGATAGTTTTACTCCTATTGAAAAAGAAAAAGTTTCGGTATCGCTGGAGACTTCTGTAGAAATTTCCGATATCTGGATGGAAGTATCCTCTATTTGGCGAGTTTATCTCAATCTTGTGATTAATGCGCTGGATGCTATGGAGTGTGTAGAGGAGGAAAAGATACAGATACGTTTCGGCGGTTAGGGGAATTTGTTCAAACATCTGTTTCCGATAGTGGCTGTGGGATTCCTGAAGGGACGCTTGTAAATATTTTTGATTTGTTTTACACTACAAAACAAGTAGGGGAAAGGCGTAGCGCTTGGTATATCTCGTGATATGACGTTGAAATATTGATAGAGATATGCCTACATCATCACGGCCTTTCACGAAGAATTCTTTATCAACTTAAGACAGCAGTAGACAAAGATTCTCAATTTGAACTTGCCGAGGAACCACGGGGGGATAAAATGAAGTGCTATAGACTATACATTTCATGGTTAGATGAAAAAGCAATAAAAATCATCGGAGATCTAAGGGAAATATTGAATAATGAGGTTGAAGGTGATTTCTATCTTGAGATCATAGATATATTAAAAAGTCCTGATCAGATAGCTGATGAAGACGAAATCATGGCTACTCCAACATTGGTTAAATCTTTCCCCCCTCCGAGGAGAAAGGCGATTGGGTATATCGCAGACAAAAATGCTCTTCTGAAATTATTTGCGTGATTCAGATAGATTGCCCCTTATTTACTAGTCCATACCATCTGGTATAATCCCCATTCTTAAATCCCTAATATGGAAAGAGGCTATGATGGAAAATAAGAGTCTTATGGAAATAATGACTAAGGATGTATTGACCGTCCATACAAAACAAAAGTTGAGTGATGTGACCAGCATTTTCAGAGAAAATTCGATACACCATCTCCCGGTGCTCAACGGGAAAAAGCCGGTAGGAATGATTTCTTCTCAGGATGTGTTTAAGCTCGTATTTAATGTTGATGCCACTGACCAGAGAATGCTAGATTCCATATTGGACGGCAATTATAGTATCGAGGATGTGATGACAAAAAAACTGGTCATCTTCGATGACGCTTCGACTATAAAGGACGCAACCAAGATCCTCGGCGAAGGTTCGTTTCATTCTGTAATTGTGGTAGATAACAAGGGTGATCTAAACGGTATAGTTACTACTACAGACCTTATCCGGTATCTACATAATAATATCACGTCCTAAATTATACTGCGCATACAGCTGATAGTAGGGCTATAAGTAAAGATAGGCGAGACTGATAGAGGCAGATAGCTCATTAGCACAAATTCTAACTCTTTATACTGTCTTAAGTTTTGAGGTTTAAGAGCATCAAACAGGTTCTAGTCTCGTCCAGCCAGGGATCCCCATGTTCTCTTGATATTTACAATATGTTGCAAAAAGTATTTAGAAAAATCGTAGGGTTGAAATAAATATTTTGCGATGATTTTACGATAACTATTTTAATTAAACAACCGATTTGTTCTCCCCCCTTTCTTAGCTGCATTAAACATACTGCACAGACATCCTATTTCTCTATTATTGTGGCTGTTTTTACTGATGTGATTCGGCGAGATTTAAGAAAATGGATGCTTCATTAATTGTAATTGACAAGAACGCAGAGACTGCATTATAATGAGTAGTGGGAGGGTATTTTGGAAATATTGGTTTATAATGGCTGATCTGGAGAAACAACACCGCGAACGGATGGTTGCGGAGCAAATTTTTGCACGCGGCGTGCGCGACAAGCGGGTATTGGATGCCATGAACAAGGTGTGTCGTGAGGCCTTTATGCCTGAAAATGTACGCAACCTTGCATATGAAGATAGGCCGTTGCCGATTGCGGCCGGCCAAACGATCTCACAGCCCTACATTGTTGCCTATATGATCGAGGCGCTGGTGCTGAAAGGCGGCGAGAAAGTGCTTGAAATTGGCGCAGGATCCGGTTACGCAGCAGCTGTTCTCGCCGAGATTGCCGGTGAGGTTTATACCATCGAACGCATCGAGCAGCTGGCGGAAAAAGCGGCTTCTAACCTGATGGATGAAGGCTATGAAAATGTTCATGTCCTTCATGCTGATGGAACAATAGGCTGGAGAGATGAGTCACCGTTTGATGCAATTCTCGTTTCCGCTGGAGCACCCGAGATTCCGCTAGCTTTGAAACAACAGCTTGCCATTGGTGGTAGGATGGTCATTCCGGTCGGGGCCGATCTCAAGGCACAAGAGCTCATACGTATCACACGCGTGGATGAAAATGTATATGACCGCGAAGATCTGGCAGACGTGCGCTTTGTGCCGCTAATCGGTAAGGAAGGCTGGGAGCTTGAAGAAGCCGAGAGTGAAATCACGCGGCCGCGCGTCATTCAGACACTGCCCAGAGCCAGCGAGTCACTGCCTTTTCTCATTTCGTCCAACTCTGAAGCTTTTTTCACACTAGAGGAAGCATCATTGGATCCACTTCTGAAGCGTATTGGCAAGGCCCGTGTCGTTCTCATTGGCGAGGCCAGTCATGGTACTTCGGAATTCTACCGAATGCGGGCGCTCATTACCAAGCGACTTATTGAGGAGAAAAATTTCAATATCGTTGCTGCTGAGGCCGACTGGCCGGATGCAGCACGGATTGATCACTATGTACGGCACCGCGATACTCCACCATCTGAATGGACGGCATTTGCCCGGTTTCCGACTTGGATGTGGCGCAATACAGAAGTCAGGGATTTCATCGATTGGCTACATGATCACAATAAGGCCCTGCCGTATGATGACAGAGCAGGTTTTTACGGTCTAGATCTCTACAGCCTTTATAATTCTGCTCGTGCTGTCGTAGACTATCTCGAGGAGGTTGATCCTGATCTCGCCATAGTAGCACGGCGGCGTTATGGTTGCCTGAGTCCTTGGGAGGCGGATCCGGCGGAATATGGTCACGCGGCGCTCACGGGTGCTTATCACGACTGCGAGCAGGGTGTTGTGCGCATGCTTGCCGAGCTTCATAAAAAACAGCAAGAATATGCATGTCACGATGGTGAGCGCTTTCTTGATGTGACGCAAAATGCCCAGCTGGTCGCAAATGCCGAGCGCTATTATCGCGTTATGTATTATGGCTCCCGTGCCTCCTGGAATCTGCGTGATAGCCACATGTTCGATGCACTGCTGAACGTTATGACCTTTCATGGAGAAAGCGCGAAGGCTGTCATTTGGGCCCATAACTCACATATTGGTGATGCCTCGGCAACGGAAATGTCGGCGCGCGGTGAGCACAATATCGGCCAGCTTTGCCGCAAAAAATTTGGGAAAGAATCCTATAGCATAGGCTTTGGCACCGATCACGGCACAGTTGCAGCGGCTTCAGACTGGGATGGTCCTATGGAGGTCAAGCAGGTCCGCCCATCCCATCCGCAAAGCTATGAGCGCCTTTTCCATTTGACGAACGAGCCGGGACTCATTCTTCCTCTGCATATCGAACAGAAGGGTGATCTCTATACTCAGTTGAGCAAGCCGAAGCTGGAGCGGGCTATTGGCGTGATCTACCGGCCCGAGACGGAGCTTGCAAGCCACTATTTCGAGGCAGTTCTGCCCCGTCAGTTTGATGAGTATATCTGGATCGATCAAACAAGTGCCATAACGCCGCTATCAACAGCACAATTAAAAGGCGTGCCTGATACTTATCCTTTCGGGACTTAAGCGTGCCACACTTGAACAGGATAAAATTCTATCCACACAGTGTGACTCTCAACTCATTTTAATGGAACAGGATTTCTAAAATATTCCTGAACCTTTGTAATCCACCAGTAGTCATCGGTAGGAGGAGAGCCGACACCATCTGTGCTAATACCTACTCCCGCACCGAATAGTATGGCGTTTACTCCGGAATCTCTGGCAAGATCTATATGAGATCCCCAGGTAATTTGTTGGCCATTTGAGCTGACATCAGATATACCGCCGTCTTCTTGTGCGAAATGTGTGAATCGGTTTCCATCTGTTATAAAGGTATCACCTAAGAAGTATGTTGGTGCTGAATCTTCATAGTGCTTTGTATCGTTTTCTAAAACAGGGAACATTCCATCGGGATGGTAAGGGCTAAAAGCCTGACTTTCGTTTATATGACCGACAGGAATCTGCCAGAGTATTACAGGGAGTTGAGTCTTCTCATGCATTACACTGACAAAGGTAAGATAGTTTGTCCAATGAACAGCATTCCAAAACCATGTCGCGGTAGAGGGGTTATCTGATTTGCCCTCGGCTCCTGCATCCAGACCATATTTGTCTATCGATACAAAATCGGCCCCATGTGTGAGGACACCTGCGTCAATGTAATAGTCGGTAATTGCTCCTGACTCCTCAATAATCGCCGTACGTCCTGCGGTAATTCCCAAGGTATCGGTTAAATGTACTATTCCATTTCCAGGAACAGTGTTAGTAAAACCTCCTGCCGGTGACGCCCATAAGTTAAATTGCCACCCAAAATATGCACTTGGCATATGTTTTCTAATTGTGTAGTTAATAGCTTCCACAAGTCCGGCCAATGTATTTGGGAAATCAGGATCTATACCTTTTTCTAAAGCCCCTGAGCTATAAGCAGCATCAGTACTCGCGAATATATCCTCCGGTCTACCATCGTTCTGAGCAAAGTAACCGAGAAAGTCAGGTTCCAGGAGAAATCCAACAAGTTCATCTCCTGCTTCATTTGCGGCAAGCTCAAGAGCGAATTTCAGATCGGTGAAATAACCCTCCATATAGTCCAGGCTTTCAATATGTTGTTTATCAAGAAAATAGCTTTCACCACCATCAGGTATGTTGTAATAGACTAAGAAGGGAATCATCCCTAGCTTTAAGCTCTCTCGTATGTAGGAAGTAACACGAAAACCATCAACCGCTGTCCAGGTTCTCCAGCCACCTCCCTGATTCTTTGGACCGCCATTTATATAGATGTAACGAATATCCATCCTGCGGTTCTTGAGATCATCGTCTGAAAAGTCTTTCCAAAAATCGAGATCAGCCTCTGTGTCTTCACTCACTGATGCCATTGCCAAATATTCAGGCATTCCGGGAAGGTTGCCATTTTCATCCCTGACCCGAACCCCAAGAAACCTTACTTCCGCTGAATTTGTTTCTTCAATGCGAATCGAAGATCGGCCCGATTTTAAACCTTCAATACGGATTGTTGAGTTGTCGACCATCGAGTAGGTGATTACAGAGTTATTATTAGTCGATAATACGAAATCAGGATTATCATTATCAATCATATGAACAGCTAAATCAGTAGGTACACCTTGATCGATTGTTGCTTGAAGGGCCTGACCCTCAATATCAATAGAGTCAATTACGATCAAGCTGGCCCCGTCGACAGAATAATGAACTTCGTCACTTTCGGTCCTGCCGGCGCTGTTTACAAGAACTACTTTGTAGAAAAATACACCGTAGTTCTTTTCCGAGATGTAAAAGGATCCGGATTGCTGCCCGCCATTATTTGTTTGAATTGATTCTTCATGGATTATTTGTCCATTTTCAAATAGCTCCCAACTTGTTGCTTCTGTTCCCGACCATTTATTCCACTCGATTGTAAAACCACCGTTTTCCCAGTCTTTTAATACTGATATTGTTGGTTTAGCGGGCGCCTCTGTAATTGATCCTGCGTCATCATCTCCGCCACCACCATCACCGCCACCACCACCATCTTGTAATTCTCCGTTGAGAACATATCCCGTAGGTTCATCTGTTATGTTTCCGGGTGAACCGCCAAAACCAAATGAAACAGTGCTATTAGGGGCAATATTGGGGCTCCATGATGGATGACTAACTGTGTAATGATTTCCATCACGGGTTAATTCTCCATTCCAGAGGCTAGATATGTCCTGTGAAAAATCGAATTCCAGTACCCAGCCCGCAATTGTCTGATCCGAATTATTAATAATTTTAATTTCGGCATTGTAACCGCTTGTCCAATCTTCCGTAACATTAAAGATAAACTCAATATCGGCGTTTGGCGTTTCGGGTATTGGAGTAGGAGCAGGTGTTGGTGCTGGAGTAGGTGCAGGTGTTGGTGCAGGTGTTGGTGCTGGAGTAGGAGCGGGAGTTGGTGCGGGTGTTGGAGCAGGTGTTGGTGCTGGAGTAGGAGTGGGAGTGGGAGTGGGTGTGGGTGTGGGTGTGGGTGTTGGTGCAGGAGTAGGAGCGGGTGTTGGTGTTGGACTTGGAGTGTTCTCAATATCCATACCGTTTAATTTATAACTGGTTGGTCTATCACTCGAACTACCGTTTACAACAAAGCCAAAAGTA
>Ga0209633_10000585_pt1:0-35000 | contig 41419 bp, 28 predicted proteins | sample Cruoilmetagenom1_FD_187290 | JGI IMG/M metagenome (GOLD analysis project Ga0209633, IMG submission 187290) | Oil polluted marine microbial communities from Coal Oil Point, Santa Barbara, California, USA - Sample 1 (SPAdes) (version 2) | ecosystem: Environmental > Aquatic > Marine > Oil...
CGTAACAATATCATTCACAAAGGTTTTTAATTCCTGCGAAAAATCAGTCGAGGCTTCCCGGGGAAATTCGCATGGCAGATTATCAATTGCCATTACAGTAATGCCACCATCTTTTATCCCATCAGCATAACTGTCATTTTCAGCATAATAGGTATAGCAGGCCTTATCCGGCATTGTTGATTCTCTAGTAATTTCAACAGAACCATTGATATCACAGGTAATATCACCGATTACCTTCAGTCCTGATTCTTCACCCGGATGTGCATTCTTTTTCAGGTTCTCTTTTGTAACAAATCGTGGATACTTCTCCGTCCAGTAAACACAATTTATAAGTATTTCCAGGTATGGGAGATAGTTGTGAAACAGAGATTCAAATCTTTCAGGATGATCATAATATTCCTGCAGGTCGAATGCTCCCTTTAACGGTTTTACAATGTCCTCTTCTTTGAAGATTACCTTGTAAAGACAACTCTTGTCCGAACCATTTTTACCGTGCCCCCTCAATTGTTCCAGCTGATCTGGCTCAATAGTTTCAAAAGGCAGGAGATCAAACATTTCCTGGGCACCTTTTGATACATTGCCATACCCGAGAAATCCCACTGTCAACGGTGCCAGCTCTTTTGGAAGACCGTTTTGTGTTATAATCTGGCCAACGTTCCGGATATGATTTTTTGCCTCTTCCAGGGAATCGTACTGGTATGCTTGTTTTATTCCTTCAAACGGTGTCGCGTATCCGTTCAACTTCATTTTCCGGCCAAAGGCATGCAAGGTTTCTATCAAACCCGCCATTCCCGCATAGCTGCTAAATGTTATTAAACGGTTGTTTTTCCTGCCGGAAATGAGTTCATAGTCGACAAGGTTGCATTCAAGTTCCATCAACCTTTTCAACATTTTCATATTATATGGCTGACCTTTTATGGTATGGGAGAAAAATAAATACGTTTTTCCATGCTCCAGCAGATGAAGCGGGATTTCTTTTACTGAAAAAATTGCATCTGCTACCTGCAAATCTTCACCTATTTCAGCTCCGGCTTTTCGATATTCTTCGTCACTGAAAATTCTGATTTCAGATGGCTGAATGATGGTTTTTATGCCAAACTTTTTACGTAATTCTGACACATCATTCGGAACAAGAGGAACTCTTCTTTCCCATTCATTCTTATCTTCTCTACGAATACCAATGGTTTTTGTCATACCTGTCTCATCTAATGTTTTCCTGATTACCATGAAACTCAGCTACATTCTCCATCTTTCCCTCGCAGGCAGGAGGTAAGCGTAGACTCCGAGCCAGAAGCCTTGTTCGTGACTGGATCCCCGCCTTGCGGGATGACACCCTGTAACTCATATTTCTCTTTTGTTATCAATAAATTAAGTCTATTCGAATAAAATTGGCTGAGTTTCATACGTAATGAGGGATATTTTTGTTTTATGATCTCAGGGTATTGGAAGCAAAACCTGCACCAACAACTCTCTTTTTCATTTCTTATTCAGATATTTAACACTTTTTGAACAGTTGTAAACGAAAACAGAAGTGTATAAAAACAAAAAGCCAGGCAGAATCCGTAAAAACACGGTTCCTGCCTGGCTGGATTCCTGATCTAAAGATGAGGAACTAACAGATAACTACTCCCTATTTAAACTTCATCTCAAGGGTCTCTGTATGGTAGAGATGATTGATCTGGGTATTGTCGAAAACAGCGATGCCGAATGGAAAGCTTTTGCTTTTGTCAGCAAACTGCACATCCTGAGTCTCTGCATTCTCTCCTTCAGTTTTCAACGCCCGCATAACTTCCAGGGTCCACATGCCGTTCGCATAGTGGTTGCGGGCAAGAATATCCGCACGACCACCCTGCATAGGTGCGATAGTAATACCGGGAACGATATCACCTTCCTTGAAATTGTCCACAAAAGGTACTCTCTTGCTTGGTATGACGTAATACAGATCATCCTTAGTACTATTCAGATTCATAAAGGCAGGGGCCGATTTATCCGAATTATCATTATTTTTGTATCCACCTTTACCGGTATCTCCCTTACGGCCCCAGCCCTTATTCTTCTTGGGGTCGGTGTTATTGTCAACATACTGATCATCGAACATCCCCATGGGCAGTGAGCGCACATACTTGGCATGCCACATATCGATGGTCTGATCAGCGGAATCGGTATATTTCCGGCCGGCGGATGTATCACCCGGTTCATCCAGATGACAGGCAATCATACAACCGTCTTCTTTGAAACCTTTGGTACTTATATTCCAAAACATCGCCAGTTTATCTTCATAATAAGTGTTGTCATGACCGGTACTGTCTTTTTTGGCCAGTTTTTTCCAGCTGCCGTCTGCCTGTTTAACCCACGGAAACCGGGCCAGACTTTTGGTCGGATCCTTATAGGTGATCAGGAAGTAAACATTCTTATCATCATAAAGTGACTTGATGTTAACTTTTGTGCTCCCCATCCCCTCATACCCATTACTGGGCTCATATGGAAGCTCATCTACCGTAACGGTGATAGCTTTGGCTGCATCCCAGGCTTTTTCAGCCATTCCATCAAGTGTAATTGGCGAGCCCGCCTTTGCACTGGTAAGTATCTGGTCTGCGCCAAAAGCTGAGGTGGTAAGGGCAAAAACGGCTGCTGCACTGAGAATTCCAATCTTTTTCATACATTCCTCCTTAAATTGTGATTTAGACAGCCCAATCAAAATATTTACTACTGTGTGGTAGTGTATGGGCTCAAGAGAAATCATTCCAGATAAAGGTTACTCACAGAATAGCGTTTTTATGTGAAATCAAGTTCACAACAAAACGTATTTACTTGTTATTCATGAAGAAATTTTTTTGGAAAGCAACTGCAGATAATCGATTATTTTCTCACCCTGCGGTGTTAACCGGTACGATTTTTCCCGATTCTGGGAGACAAAGCGATTGAATTTGAGGTTTTTCAGGTGAAAATTTACCTTGGTGTGATCACTGATTCCAAGATGCCGGGTGATATCCATAAAGCGCATCTCTCTTTTTGCCGACAAAGCAGCAAGAATCTGTCTTCTGATCTGGTTCGAAAGACAGGCAAGGGTCGCGTCCATATCGGGTTCGGACAATTGCTGTTCGAATTTCAACTCTTCCAGGTTACGTTTTACGGTAACCAGAAGCTCATCCCGTTTGAACGGTTTGGAGAGATAATCGTCAGCACCACTTTTCATAGCAGCCACTGCATTATCTACTGTTGAAAAGGCAGTAATCATGATGATCTTGAGACTTGGATAATCATTTTTTAATAGCGGCATAAGTGCCATGCCCCCCATACCGGGCATCATATTATCCACGATAACAAGACTGGGGACTTCAAGTTTGATTTTCTGCAGGGCCGTTTCGGCAGACTCACAGCCGGTCGCCATAAAATCATTATCCTCAAGGATCTCTAAGATACTTTCGCGCAGATCCAGATCATCATCAATGACCATGATAGTTTCAGTTTTCATCTGTTATCACCGGAAAGGCTATAGTCACAATGGTTCCTCCATTTTCACTGGAGACCAGGGAGATCTCCCCTCCATGCTGTTTTATAATATTATAGCATACAGACAAACCCAGTCCTGTCCCTTTGCCGACATCCTTGGTGGTATAGAATGGATCAAATACCTTAAAAATATCGTCCTGGATAATACCATGGCCGGTATCAGTAATAGTCACCAGCACTTTACCGTTATTACTAAACGTTTCAATCTCAATGCTATCCTCTTTACTGCAGGCATCGATACTGTTCATCAACAGATTGATAAAAACTTCCTCAAGTTTCCAGGATATTCCCATAATTTCCGGAACATCCTGCGCCGTCAGCCGAATAATTGAACTCAGTTTCTGATTTCTTATAAGATTGCATGAACTTGCAAGAACTTTATTAATATCAGTGAGTTCAAGTTTCGTTTCCTTTTCACGTGAAAAATGCAATAGCTCTTTAGCAATCTTCGAAGCACGAACAGTATTGCGCTCAATAGCCTCGAGCTTTCTGTTAACCTTGTCATCTTCCCCCACCAGGTCTTTAAGCATTTCCACATTGAGGGAGACATTGGTAAGGGGGTTGTTGATCTCATGGGCAATACCTGCAGCCAGAATCCCCATTGATGTCAGTTTCTCCGACTGCGAAAAACGCAGCAGCCTTTCATTGATCAATTCCCGCTGTTCAAGGCTGAACACCGACAAGGCCCTGATAGTAAAAAACATAATTAAAAAAGCACTCATCCCCCTGAATAAAATAACCTTAATACCAAGAACAGGCACAATTACGTCCGACGGAATCACTCCGGTCAAAATGGCATAGCAGATCATACAACTGCCTGCAAAGATAAAATTAATCGCCACATTGCGGGAAAACGACCGCACTGTTCTCGAATACATTATCAGACCGATTCCAGACAGTAATCCTCCCGGAAATGCAACAAACATACGGGTGTTGATGTCCTGGCCGCTGCCAAGATCAAAATAGGTTGTGACAAGAATAAGAGAGAGGGCAGATACACCAATCATCGCTTTAGCAATCCGGGGAGTGCTCTTCAGTGCCTGATCACCATAAAAGGTGATTATATTGATGAATAACCCGAAGTAGAGGAGAAACAAAAAAGAGAGACTGACTACGGCCAGACGAAACAGCGTGAAGAAAGGGGTCTTGATAACTGGTTCCAGCTGCTCCAGCAGTTCCAACCATTCATGAAAACCGTGGACAATACCAAAAAAAGCAAGCAGCCAGATGATTCTTGCAATTCCGAGCTCGCTTTGCCTGACATCCCTTGAGAGAATTGCCACTCCCAGGGTGAAAAATGCCAGGCCGTAAAGCAGATACAGTATGAAATTCAAAACCATTCAATCACCTGCATAAAAAATGATCATAAACCGGTCGCTCAACTCCCGCAAGTTTCATTGCCGGGTGGTCAGGAATCTCTCAGGGCCGATGCGGGCTGCAAAGAAGCCGCACGCACTGCCGGATGCACACCGAACACAATACCTGTAATCAATGCTGAAAGAGGGGCAACAATCAAACTGAATGAGGAAAAAGCTACGTCCCAGCCGGCATATTTCTGAATGAATAGAGCAAGAATAACACCTGCTGCCATACCCCATATCCCTCCTGTCATAGTGAGTAGAAATGAGTTCCAGAGATAAAGATTGGCGATACGGCTCCTTGATGCCCCGACAGCCATACGCAACCCTATTTCCCTGGTCTGTTCCGCAATATTAGCAAGCATCACATTCATTACTCCGATCCCTCCTACCAAAAGAGAGAGACCGGCAATCGTCCCCATTATGAGTGAGAAAAGCCTCTGACTATCCCTAGCCTCTTTTAAGAGGTTTAGAGGAATTACAAGGGAATAATCTTCCACTCCCTTGTGCCTGACCAAAAGTATCTCTTCTACCTGCGCACCAATGGACAAGATTGATGCTTCATCACTGTCATTTAATGTAATTACCAGACCATCCAGCCGGGCTTCATCTTTTCCCGGAAAGATAGCCTGCAGGGAAAAAATTGGTAGAATTACCGTATTATCAAAATCCAAGGCAGATAGTCCTGTCCCCTCTGTAAGCAGCCTCCCTTTTGGAGCCAGAACTCCTACAAGGTTTGACGGAAAGCGCTGCAGCATGATTGAGGAACCTGGAGCAGTTCCCAGAATTGTTGTTATTTTGCTCCCTGCTACGCAGACATTTTCCCGAAGAGTAATATCACCCTGGTTTACAGATCTGCCCGATTGCAACTGAACCTTCTCTGCCTCAAACCAGCCTGCTGAAACACCCAGCACAGTCGCAACCACCGACCTGCCCTCCCTGGAAATGGTCACATTTTCTCTTCTCACATAGGCTCCAACATTCCCACGCGTCCCCAACCACTCTGCAAGATATTCCGCATCGGCCACAACAAGCCCTTTTGAGATATTGGCAAGACTGTTTCTGCCTGTAAATGCCGCCTGGCTGTTATTTTCTATCCTGAGAGCATCAGTACCAAGGGATGCTATTTTATCCAGAGCACTCTTTTTTGCGCCTTCACCGATTGATAACATTGCAATGAGGGCTGTCACTCCTATTCCGATACCAAGACTACTGAGCAGGGAACGCAGAGGACGCCTGGACAGACTCGCCCAGCCGTCTCTCATATCAAAAAGGTGATAGTGAAAAATCATACAGGTTCCTGCCGTAGAGAAGATTCCACCTTGTCCAGGTGAACTATCCGCGTACCATAGTGCACAGCATCAACATCATGACTGGCCATGATCACGGTACAGCCTCTTTCAACCTGCTCCTGCAGCAACCGCATAATTTTCTTAGAATTTCCTGCATCCAGACTGCCCGTGGGCTCATCGGCAAAAATCACTTCAGGCCTTCGCGCCAGCGCCCTGGCAAAAACAACCCTCTGCATTTCTCCACCTGAAAGGGTATCAGGATACCGCAAACCAAACTCACCCAAACCAACATAGTCTAAAAGCTCACTGCACCGTTTCTCCACATCCACTTCCACAGGTAACTTCCCGTAATGAAAGGGAAGTACAACATTTTCCAGTACTGTTTTTTCAGGCAGCAAATGGGGCATCTGAAAGATAAAGCCAAAGCAGGAATTTCGCAGATGGGCAATTTGCTTCTCATTCATCAGGGTCAGGGAGACACCATTTAACATCACCTCTCCATGGGACGGTTTGTCGAGAGTACTGAGCAGATTCAGCAGAGTCGACTTACCGGAACCGGATCGCCCGGTAACAACCAGAAACTCCGCCTCTACCACAACAAGTGACAGAGGTGCCAGAGCCATACTCTTCCTACCGTCAATAAGAAACGACCTTTCAATATTTCGTGCCTCTAATAACACAGTTTTTTTTACTGCCCCTCACTATAGATAATGTCCCCCCTGTTCAGACCACCAACCACCTCCACCCATCTGGTGCCCCTTGCACCAAGAGAGACGGCCACCTCATGATCTTTCTGTCCCGACTTTCTTTTGACCATTGTCTTCCCGTCTCTGTAAATAACTGCACTGACGGGTACTGCCAGCACATCCTCTAACTCCCTGTAGATAATTGTGGTTGTAGCCGACATACCTACATATACATTACTTATGTCACCAATAAATCTGATGCGGGTATGGAACCGACGCACACTGCTGTTAGCATCATCTTCCTTTGCAAGGGTTTCAATCGATTCAACCAGCCCCGGGAACTTCATACCAGGAAACGCATCCAGCTCAATTTCCGCCGCCATCTCCTTGTCAATTTTAGCCACATCAATCTCTCGTATTTTTACTTCAGCCATCAGTTCACTTGTGTCCGGCACCTGTAAAAATGTCTGGCCGACCCACACAGAATCACCTATCTGAATTTTCCTCCTTCCATTTTCTCTTGGAAGATCGGAATAGAGCAATATTCCTTTTGTCGGTGAATAGAGGTCACAGTTCTCCAGATCTTTCTGGGATTTTTCAAGAGCACTCTTTTTATTTTCGACCTTGCGTCGATTTTTCTCCACCGCTGCAACCCGATTTTGTATCTGAAGTTCAGCAGTTCTTTTCACCCTCTGCAAGTTGCTTTCCGCTCCGTTAACCAGTAATTCCGCCTCACGCAGCAGTTTTGGCCATGTATATTTATCAAAATTTTCCAGTTCTTCCCGCGCCACCTGAGCCTGTTCTTTCCCTGTAGCAACCTTATCCGCCGCTTTATCTCTTTCGCGGGTACTCACATGTCCTTTTTCCAGCAACACCTCAAAATCTTCAAGTTCATTCCGGTTAATTCCAAGGGTTCTCTCTGCCTGGTGGCGTTTCTGTTCAAAAATCTTCCTCTTCAGGGGACCCGAACCGTTTTCAATGTTATTCGCCTGAATTTTTGCAATTTCAACCTTACGAACAGCTTCTTCAATCTTGCCGTTCTCCTCCTCTTTCTGCAACAGCAGCATTTTTTCAGAGGCGAGAAAAGTTGCTCCAGCATCGGCAAAATCCTGCTCTGCCTTCAGCATGCTGTCAATAAATGGCTTGGTATCAAACCGAGCCACCAGAGTCCCTTTACTAACCGGACTTCCTTCCTTGATAAGCCATAAAATCTTCGCCTGATTACTGGAAATCTGGGAGCTTACAGGAGATACTTTTGCAGGCATAACTACTCCTCGCTCTATAATATTGAGCAGAAAATTTTTCTGATCCACCAGTGTCAGGGTTGGCTTCTTCTCACCAATTATCTGATCCGCTTTAAAAATATAGCTTGCCCCAAAGCCCGCGAGCAACAGAAGAACCAGACATCCTCCCAGAAGTGTTTTATTTGCAGCAAAGCTTCTCATTATGTTCATCAATGTAATTGCTTACCACCTGTACTCACAGAAGTCTGCTCTCCATAAGGTGTCAATGAAGCCTCTATCCACGCAGGATCGAGAACCCCCAGACTATAGGCAAGGTTGACCGCCGCAATATTATATGCAGTCAATGATCTGGCAATTCCTGATTCAGCCTCTGAAAAAGAGCTCTCAGCATCAAGGACATCCAGATTATCAGAAATCCCCTTCTCATATCTTCTCTTTGCAAGATCCAACGCCAACTCAGCCTGACTCAGCCTCCTGATATTAATCTGGTGATTCCTGTCTTCGATCAATAGATCAAATAATGCATCGTCTGCTTCCCTTTTTATCTTTCGTCGCATAGCGTCACCGGTACGACGGAGTTTGGCCATCTCCATTTTTTTTCGCACAAGGATGTTTTCTTCATTAAAGTTATCAAAGGATGAGAGCATTTCCAACTGAAACGACCAGTTCGTCTGATCAAGCTCAATAGCCTCTTCTACAGTTTCTCCTTCACCCTTCTGCTCGAGAGTGAAGCTCAGACCAACGTCAGGAGAGAGGTTTTGTTTTGCTTTATAAAACTCAACCTTACTCACCTCCACGTTCACCCGGTGGGCCTGCCAGTCCAACCTGGTTTCGAAGAGGTCTTCCTCCCAGGTATCGGAAACAACCGGCACCATTTTTATTATTTTCTCCACCAATACTACATTTGCTAAATCAGAAAGCCGCAACAACTCCCGAAATGCATCCAGCGCCCTATTTTTCTGCCGCAGCTGACCTTGTACGGAATTTTCCGCATCAAGAACTGCCAGTTCTGCGCGATATACATCTACCTTGGAAACCAGTCCAACTGCTTGTCGTGACTGTGCAGATTGAAAATGTTCGCGGCTTCGTTCCTGGGCCTGTTGCAATTTTTCCAGTAATTGACTTGCCAGAACCAGATCATAGTATTTCTGTACGGTATCGAAGATAAGCGTCTGTTTTGCCCGCTCTGTAATGATTTCCTCTTCCTTGGCTCTCAATTGCGCTATATTGAGTTCTGCCAGATTATACTTTCTTCCCCAGCGCCTGAACAAACCCTGAGACACCCTTACATAGGCCCTGGCAGTTTTTGCATAATTCACCACGTAATCGCTGTCCTGATCCAATCTGTCACCTACAGCGCCATAGGCAATTTCCCCACCTGTCCCGGTTTCTTTGCGAAACTCGAGACCAATTTGCTGTGATCCCGTCCCCCGTGTGAATCCGACTCTTGTTAATGGAACAATTTTGGTATCAAACCGATGCTCAGCACCGGCAACATCCATTTTGCTGAGCATTAGATTATCCTGTAAATCATAGGCATAGTCACTTTGCTCAAGGGCTCGCTCTACTGCTTCGGTTAACTCCATCCCTTCTACTGACAAGGAGTGAAAGAACAGAAGAAAGTGAAAGAACAATCCATACCTTGCAACATTGTATATCAGTGTAAACATTTCTCGTAATTTGCCGGAATTTAAAAATACCCCAAAGACTTCTTTTGAAATTATGAACAAGACCATACCACCAAAATACTTATCCCGCTCGTCGGGTTAGCGGTATTAAATGTCAATGTTTTTTCATACCCTGCTGCGACACATTTTATAACATGTTTTCAAAAAATATTGCCTTAATGACACTTCCAAAATAAAGTATGCTCATGATCAAACAGCTATCCATCATCGAAGAAACCTCCCGACCCTCCGACATGCCCCTGGCAGAAAGATGCAGACCACACCATCTCGCCGATATAAAAGGCCAGGAGAATCTTCTATCTCCCGGTTCAACCTTACGGGTGATGATCGAGACTGATGACTTCAACTCTTTCATCCTCTGGGGGCCGCCAGGGAGTGGAAAAACGACCATAGCCAAGTTAATCGGAAAACAAACTCGACATGCCTTTTGTCCTTTCAGTGCTGTCCTGACCAAAATCGGCGAAGTCAAGCAGCTCATGGAACAGGCTAAATTCCGCCATCACACAGCGAATAAAAAAACCATAGTATTTGTTGACGAAATACACCGTTTTAATAAGTCTCAACAGGATGCATTCCTGTCTTATGTGGAATCCGGCGCTATCATCCTCATCGGTGCAACGACTGAGAATCCCTCCTTTGAGGTGATCCCGGCCCTGCTCTCCAGATGTCAGCTTTTTGTGTTGGAAAGTCTCAGCGAAAAGCACATTGCTGAAATCATCAAAAGAGCATTATCCACCATCCCCAAAAAGATCAGCCTGACAGAAGATGGACTGAACCTGCTCTGCAATAAGGCTGCCGGTGATGCGAGGAGAGCCCTCAATGACCTTGAAATGATCTGTCGCTACGCAGAAAATGGTGATGAGATTACGGCTGAAATTATCAATAATTCCCTCAATAAACGATCCCTTTTTTACGACAAGCGCGGAGAAGAACACTTTAATCTCATCTCAGCTTTCCAAAAATCCATACGGGGGAGTGATCCACAGGCTGCGTTGTACTGGCTTGCGAGAATGGTCGAGGCGGGAGAAGACCCTTTGTATATCACAAGAAGACTGGTACGCATTGCCACTGAAGATATCGGTCTGGCAGATCCCCAGGCAATCGTCCAGGCAATAGCGGTCAAGGATGCTGTCCATTTTCTCGGTATGCCGGAGGCAAACACTGCCCTCAGCCAGCTGACCATTTATCTTGCAACCGCACCAAAAAGTAATTCTACAGAGACAGCCTACAGCCGCGCCAAGAATGATGCATTATCAACAAGCCATCTCAAGGTGCCGCTGTCAATCCGCAATGCTCCTACGAAATTGATGAAAGATTTAGGGTACAGCAAGGGGTACCGCTATTCCCACGACCATGAGAACAACTACAGCTATCAGAATTACCTTCCCGAATCCCTGGAAGAAAAAACATACTATACCCCCTCTCAGTTCGGCTTTGAAAAAGAAATTAAAAAGAGACTGGACTGGTGGCGGAAATTAAGAGAACAGCAGGAAAAAAAAACCGGCGAATAAGAAAGACTCTTTGTTCCATGAAAAATCAGTCCCACACCCCGGGAATATTCTCCCCGCATTCGGGACAGCAGCCCGCCTGGAGCAACAGCTCATCCACCCGAAAACCATGCCGTTTTATAACCCGATGTCTGCAGGCGGGGCAGAAGGTATCTTCGTCCCCCGATCCCGGCCTGTTGCCGGCATAGACATAGTTGAGACCTTTTCCAAGTCCGATCTGACGTGCTCTCTTGAGAGTGGAAACCGGAGTTGGAACTCTATCCATCATCTTATAAGTGGGATAAAATCCGGTTACATGCCAGGGTATTGACGTATCAATAGAAGCCAGAAATGAGGCAATATCGGACAACTCATTTTCAGATTCGTTAAGGCCGGGAATAACCAGGGTAGTTGCTTCCAACCATACTCCCAACTCTTTCAGGAGCTTTACACTATCCAGAACCGGCTGCAGCCTTGCTCCACACACTTTTTTATAGAACGAATCACTGAAAGATTTTATGTCAATATTAATAGCAGAAAGGAACGGCGCCAGAAGTTCAGCTGTCTGCTCTGTCATATAGCCATTTGAAACAAAAATATTTTTAATCCCCTTTTCAGCTGCCAATACACAGCAGTCATAAGCATATTCTAAAAATATCGTTGGCTCAACATAGGTGTAGCTTATCGAACGGCAGCCAGCGTCGACAGCTGCTGCGACCACTTCTTCAGGTTTTTTTTCCACCCCCGAAACTGCGACATTTTCTTTTCGGTTAAGCTGCGATATGGACGAGTTCTGGCAGTGCTTACAGCGAAAATTACAGCCGAGAGTTGATATTGAATAGGATAGTGTTCCGGGCAATACATGAAAGAGAGGTTTTTTTTCTATCGGATCCACATGCTCAGCCACGAGTCTGCCATAGACGAGACTGACCAGCCTCCCCTCAACATTCTGGTGAACGACACAAAGCCCCCGCTGTCCCTCCCGTAATCGGCATTCATGGGCGCAAATCCTGCACGTTACAGATCCATCTCCATGTGAGGTATACAACAACTCTAACGCACCTGCTATTTTCATCTTTTTTTCTGTTTCCATTTTTTATTCAGCAGAAGATAATGAGGGCTAAATCTTTCTTTATAGCTCATTGCTGAAATATTCCTGATAAAATACCCAAGATAAAGATAATCGATTCCCCACTCCTGACAGATATGTACAAGCTGGAGAATGTTGAAAATCCCAAGGCTGCGTTTTGATTCATCCGGATCAAAATAAAAATAGACTCCATTCATCCAGTTTGCCCCGACATCAAGAATAGAAGTACCCACGAGACAACCATCTACCCTGAACTGCAACTGGATACTGCTGACAATGCTGTTGAGAAAAAAATCGCGATAATAGCCCCTGGCACAATTGTTCTCTTTGGAGTATCTGGCCTGCAGAAACTTTTCGCACAGATCAATATTTTCTTTATCAACAGAGAGGGCCGACAGAGTAACCTCAACATCTTTGTTTTTTTTGATTACCCTTTTCTGGTTTCTATTAGGCTGAAACGCCTCAGGATGTATCCTGATCGGGATACAGGCCGAACATTCACGGCAGCGCATAGTATAAAGACTGTTACCGTTTCGTCTAAATCCGGCAGCCAGGAAGAGTTCCATTGCACGATCACTCAAGGGAGCAAACGTTGCCTGATGAAAGGTGGCTACTGCAGGCAGTCCATAAGGACACCCTATGTCAATATCAATAAAGAGATGCTCTATCCGTGACTGTAAAAGATCAAATTCAGCCCGACAGACTTCATCATAACTGATCTCCATACCTTTCATAGTAAAACACCTTCAATCTGAGAACACATAACGTGCCTGCCTGCACAACCATACTCTCACAATCCGTTATCTGGGAGCCTTGTTTCGCATGTGCACTCTCTTTTTATGAGCTTGGGAAATGACTATCTGGAGGCTTTATGATAAACTGTATACCCCTTTTTAAGAACAAAAAAATGGGTGCCAGAAAAAGTAGTGACAGCAGGGCTATTTTTTATCAACCACTATTTGCTGAAATCGACAATACATGTTACGCTGTAGTACTTTTTAAGTAATTTATTATAGGGTGATATGGAAAAGAAAGATTTCACAACTATCAGAAAAAAACTTGGCAAGACACAAAAAGAGGTCGCCACGCTCCTTGGAGTCTCTCTCAAGGCTGTCTGCAGCTACGAACAGGGATGGAGAACAATCCCCACCCATGTAGAACGACAGCTGCTTTTTCTGCTTACACGAAAAAGAAAAAGCTCCACAAAAAGCCAGAACTGCTGGGAACTGAAAAACTGCCCTGAAGAGAGGAGGAATAAGTGCCCTGCCTGGGAATTCAACTCCGGCAAATTTTGCTGGTTTATTAACGGCACAATCTGTGAATGTGCCGCCCAAAAAAGCTGGAATGAAAAAATCCTTATCTGCAGAAACTGCATTGTAATGAAAGACACCAAATGATGACCCGGTAGATACTCGTTTACTGCTTTGTCACTCCATCCGCTTTACCTGCTGCAGCTGCTCAGGAGTATTAACATTTTTCCAGCCATCTCGCAGGGACTGGGGGATTATTGGATTTGCAATTTTCCGGTGAACGGCTACTCTACCTATCCGCAGCACCTTTTTCTGCAGCTGATGCTCAAAAAGCTGTCCTGCCCTCATATCGTACCAGGCAAAGAGCGGTTCAAAATAACCGGTTTCCTCCATGCGAGGTACAACCCCCCAACAACCTGGACATCGACCGCCGAGCAACCAGTCTACTGCCTCTTTAGAAATATGCGGCATGTCACACGCAACAAGGAGCCAGCTAACCTGCGGTTGCCGGCGGCTGGCTGCAAGAACTCCCGACAACGGCCCTGCGACTCCTGGTATATCCTCCACACGCATCGTACCTGACAATGACTCAGGTACAGCTCCTGCCCCGGATATAATTATTCCGTCAATCAAAGGTTTAAGAATATCAATAGTACGTTCAAGCCAGGTTTTCCCACTATCATCTTTAATCAGATGCTTTGGCTGTCCCATTCTTGAACTTTTCCCTCCAATCAGGATACAGCCCCAGACAGGCATCCGGCTGTTCATCTCCCGAAGTCGTACAAGAAACAGCTTTAAAAAAGTGCCAAAACTATCCCCGTCGCCAACGACACATTCGAGTCCACTTCCAGTTTTTTCACTGATTACAGGAAAAAGGGTTATTTTCTGTAAGGGGAGATCTGTTTTGCCGGCGACAAAGACCACATCATATGCCCTTATCAGTGTGTACAAGCTCTGTTGATCCTGCAAATCATCCGGATACACCGCAGTACAGAACAGATTCAACCGGGCAAGCTCAACAATCAACCGTTCTAAAAAGGGTTTATGGAACTCTTTTCTATTTCCATCAATCTGAAAAACAGGTAATTGGCTCAACTCCATAACGGTATTCCTACCCATGAATTATTTTTCTCTGGTAAGGTATCTGATTCCAATTGAGTTGCAGCAGCAGGGAAAATTATGGTATTTACATTTTGCATAACTATTCAAATAAATAAAAAACTTCACCGGACTTCGGGATTCACCAACAAACTACAAAGCAGGAGATCGGACTTTTTGACCTAGGAGGTTGTCCGAGAATAAGCATTTTGTTCAAAATCGAGGATTTCCGAAAAAATAAGCACAGCCATATACGTGATATCGGAGTCTGCGCTTGCCTGCGAGCATTATTTTTTCGAAAATAACGAAGAGTTTAGGCAGATAGCGTAGACATCGAGTGACCTTTTTACGAGTCTATCTTACATGATAAACTCGTAAAAACTTAAATTCTTTGCTATTCCGTCATTCCCGCGCAGGCGGGAATCCAGTTATTTCCACACATTATGGATTCCCGCCTGCGCGGGAATGACGGCGCGGGAGACTTTTTTACGACGCCATCTTACATGACAAGCAGAGCAAAATGAATAACGACCTCACCCTCAAAGGATACAACTATCACCTTCCTAAAAATGCGATTGCTCAACATCCAACCGATAAACGAGACAATTCAAAATTACTGGTGCTGCAGACCGGAGCAAATACAATAACCCATCAACGCTTCAGCGATATTACCCGGATAATAAAGCCGGAAGACATGCTTGTGGTCAATAATACACGAGTCTTTCCGGCCAGACTTTTAGGACAGAAGGAAACCGGAGGGAAGGCAGAACTCTTCCTGCTAAACTTCCCTGCCACCGGGGAAGGAGAAGACAAGATCCCGACGGCAACTGCTCTTATAAAAAGTTCAAAAAAACCGAAACCGGGCAACGTGATCACAATTAATAAATCGCTTTCATGCACTGTACTTGACCTCCTTGATGGAGGCAAAGCCCAAATCCAGATCAATTTTGACCACAACCTGGGCCTGCTGGAAACACTGCAGCGAGCAGGACAGGTTCCTCTTCCCCCCTATATCGACAGAAAAAAGGGCTGTACACCTGAAGATGTGATCCGATACCAGACAGTGTACGCAAAGGAAATCGGCGCAGTAGCTGCACCAACAGCGGGACTGCACTTCACAGGAGAACTCCTGGAAGAAATTGAGCGTCAGGGTACCCGGGTGGGATATATTACGCTCCACGTTGGCTACGGGACATTTGCTCCTGTAAGGGTTGAGAAAATAACTGAGCACAGGATACATAAGGAATATATTAACATACCGGAAGAAACGGTCACAAAAATTGAGGCAACTAAAGCACGGGGAGGGCGAATCTGGGCTGTTGGTACCACCACGGTAAGGGCGCTTGAGTACGGTGCACAGCAGAAAGGGCATCTGACTGCAACAGAAGGATGGTGCGACTTATACATCTACCCGGGGTTCACTTTCCGGGTCATAGATAACCTGATCACAAACTTCCACCTGCCAGACTCCTCACTTATGTTTCTAGTGTCCGCCCTCTGTGGAAGAAAAACCCTCCTCAGTTGCTATGAACAAGCAATCCAAAAAGGTTATCGATTTTTTTCCTATGGTGATGCAATGGCTGTTCTTGCTGAACCATAACTATTTCTACTGCGAGTCAACCTGTTGCTGCAGCTGCCGGACAGCTTGAGCTGCCGGTTCCTGCCTGGCATGCAGGCGGTTCAGATTTACCGGCGCTACTGGGCGGTTTAGGTGTATCGGCACTGCTGCCTACTCCATTTGTGGTACTCGAATACCCGTCAGAGTACCAGCCACCACCCTTTAACTGGAAAGAACTCATGGACATCAGTTTTTTCACCGGCGCCCCGCATTCAGGGCAATCTGCAAGCGGTGCATCGGACATCCGCTGCTGTACCTCATAAACCTTCACACATTCATCACATTCATATTCATAAACTGGCATGTATCTTCCACCTATCGCACTGTTGACAAGCTATCAACAGAAAATAAATAACAAAAATCACAACTCAACCCGGTGTATTCTGATCAAGATGCTCTCATGACTGAGGGCTAACTTAATTCTCCTTCATCTTGCTGTCAACTTCCAATGATAAAGAACCCTCTCCACAAACTATTTTTTAATCTTGGCAACAGCACCCTTGATCGATATTGCGTATGGCTTGTGCCTCTGAAGAAAGGCAGGAATGGACTTCAGCGTTCGCCGAGCTTCCGTAATGGTCTGATATTCACCATAATAGACGAGGATGGCTGCAGGGGAACTGTTTTTCTTGAAGATAAAAAAATTGGTTGCCTGCTTTCTATACTTTTCCTGAGCCAGCATCAGCTTGAGATTATGCTCAGCGTTTTTTGAAGTTAAGGACATAAGCTGGATGGTATACATACTATCCTTAACACCGTATCTCCACTCTCTCCCTGCTGCAATTCTTCGGCTATACAGTTGATCCACAGTAAAATTGGTTTTGGTTGCGGTTACTTTCTGCACCTCTTTACGGGGCTGTACAACAATATTGTTTTTCCTTACCGGCTCCAGCGTACCAACTTTTTTCTTCAATGACGGAGATTGACGCAATTCAACAACAACTTCCTCCTCCTGAACCGGCTCAGCCTCAACCTCCGGGGTTACAGCTTCCTTCTCTTTTTCATCAACTGCTACAGCCTCTTGCACTATCTCATCATCTAGAGCGCTCTCTTCTACAACAGCAGTCTCAGTTATTTCGATCTCCGGTTTGAATTCGTGAAAAACAGGGGAGATCTTGCCTTTTCCAGTATCGTCTTTTTCACTGTCATCCTCAACTACAATTACCTCTTCAACCAGTGCTGCTGTTTCTTCGACTGTTGTTACTGTTTTTTCCACCGGATCCGGGATCACAAGCTTCTCTTGTTCAACAATCACAGCCTGTTTTTGTTCTACAATCTCTTTCGACGGTTTAACTCTTTCTTTTTCCTGCTCATCCCCCGACCCGAAAACCAGCAGCAACACAAGAAGAATACTTAGAGATCCACCAACCCACGGCAAATATGGTATAAACCGTTTAAAATCAATTGCAGTCCGTGGCCAGTTCCAACCAGCTTTCTGTTCGCCCTCCTCGCCGATAACATTATCCGGCGAAACCATAAAAGAGCTGTCATCAGTAGATATCGCAATTGAATCTTCAGCAACAACATTGATCATACTGAAATTCCCTTTCGCAATTGCGTGTATCTTTGCAACAGCCTCTCCAGTAAACATATCTGTTCGAACACCCTCACCCGGAAAGGGCTCGATGCAGCCATTGAGGTAATCTGCTGTCTCTGCCGCAGAAAGAGGGGACAGTGAGAAATGCTGTTCTTCTACCTGTTTAAAATCACAAATAATAAGCTGATCATAATTCTCAAGGAATGAAGGTTTCCCTGAAAACAGAACATGCAGGTACACCCCAGCTTCAATCATCTGGCCAAGCATTTTTCTAATACGTTCCAGTGTTGCCAGATAAATATTTTCAGCTCCATCAAAAATGATGAGGAGATGACGTTTTTTTTCCAGAAGGAATTCTGCGATTTTACCAATCGCACTCCTCAGCTCTTTTCCATCATTTATTTCAGCAGTAACAACGCCCAGCTTATGACCAATAATCAGGACAACATCCTCAAAAGACTCAACAGTCTCAGGAAAATTAATGACCACACACTCCACTGCCAGCCGGTGCTCCAGTACTCTGCATATCGTCGTCTTTCCGCTCCCCTCTTCACCGGTGATAATAAGTAAAGGGACACCGGCAATAACAGAAGCATGCAACTCTGAAAGCACCTCAGCTCTGCCACCACCTGCAAAAAAGTTCTCAAGATCATTTCTTTCCTGGAAAGGAGAACCTGATATCTTTTCGGGATCTTTGTCCATTGTCATCGATGTTTAAATATTTAATTAAGTTTACATGAAAGTCGTATCGCTTTCCGGACGGAAAGGGATTTGTGGAGTGTTAGTAAAATCCACCAACTTTCGCGCTGGTATATTCTTCTCAAGTTAAAACCACTCTATAATACTACACTCATGAAATAAACAAAATAGTATTGTCCAGGAGTCTCTCCGCAGCAGGCAATGATACCTCCCGGAGAAAACGTATTTATTCCAACCCTCTCCTTATCACTTTTCTTCTTTCCAGATCAATGGTAGATTATCTGCACTTGTCTCACCATGGGGCACTTATGGAAATTTTGCGTCCACCTGAATAGCCGGCACCATCTGAAAATGTCTATTTTTCTGCTCAACGACCAAAACATTTTCCCTCCTCCGAACCTTGCAGAGGAGAGTGGGCTTCTTGCTGTTGGAGGTGATCTCAAGCCGGAACGGCTTCTAGCCGGATACAGATTGGGGATTTTCCCCTGGTTTTCCAAAGGAGATCCTCTTTTATGGTGGTTTACCTCACCACGGTTGGTACTCTTTCCTGATGAATTCAGAATTCCTAAACGACTCCAACGATATCGAAAAAAAACCAGTATCGCAATAACCCGGGACAAAAACTTTGCCCAGGTCATTAAAGCCTGTGCAGATATACGGCGTCAAGCCGGAGAAGAAACCTGGATAGTCGAAGAGATGCAAGAAGCTTATTTAAACCTGCACCAGATGGGTTATGCCCATTCGATCGAATGCCGAATAGATGGTGTTCTTGCCGGAGGTCTTTACGGAGTTGCTCTTGATAAGGTCTTCTTTGGAGAATCGATGTTCTCGTATGTCTCGAACTGCTCAAAATTCGCTCTTATCGAGCTTGTTTCGTACTTAAAGAGTATGGAATACAGATTAATCGATTGCCAAATGACGACAGATATCTTACTCAGTTTTGGTGCAAGAGAAATTACAGGCGAAGAATTTCAAAAGCAACTACAGTCACATATTCAAAATATTACCCCAAACGGAAATTGGAATAATGACATCAAAAACAAAGAATGAGTTCTGCCCGGCCTGTGGGAAAAAGAGAAAACTCACTAACCGTGGGGAAATTACTCTCTGCTCCGCCTGCCACACGCTGACAGACAACATCAGAAAGAATCCTCAATATCTTGATCAACTATCCAGGATTACAGATCTGCCGATATCCTCACTCTCTTTTGACCCTGCCAGACAAACTGAACCGGAACTGCCGGAAGAGCTTGATGCGATACGATATCGGACAACTGACCGGGAGAGAAATACCTGGTATGTCTCCGTGAGCGAACTTGAAGGTGCACCCGTAGAAATTTTTGCTTCCACTGCATTTGACCGGGATCAGCACCTGCAATCAAGGATTTCAAACCTCACAACCATCACCCGGCTGATTTCACTTATTTTACGCCATGTTTTTATGGGAGAACGACTAACCCTTGAAAAAACCCTGATACAGCTCCATAGGAGTTCAAGACAAAAAAATGATCTTCCGGACATGTTGAACAGGGTGCTCAACAATTACAGTAAGAAAGAAAACCCTGATGATAAGGGGGAGGTTACCGCACCGTAGGAAAATTTATGTGAAAGACATCTGCTCCCGGCTACATATCTTTCATTCCAGTGAAACAGTATCACCGTTGTGAAAGTATTCCATGAGTGTCAAACACATTCAACAGTCAATGTAGAATTCAAAAGGAACATTTGATTTCTCGAAATATCGTATTACTTTTTGCAGTATGTAGAGATTCGATACCTTGAAGGTCAGTTCCCAGGCTGGCTGCAACTGGGAGTAACTTGAAAGAATCTGAAGATTTTCCATCTCCATCTTCTCAGGCGCTCCTGCTGTTACATCCATAATTTCTTTTCTGGTTGCTCTCAAAACATGAATAATCTGCTTCTTGCGAATGTGGGTTTGCCTGGTTCTCCAGGAAATGTCTACGGCGTCTTCACGTTGAAAATTAAGCTTTAAAAACCGTTCACATTTTTTATGATGAACGGACAACCCTTTTTCAGTCAAAAGAGCACAATTGTCTTTTGCACTTGGGTTGGGTCTGCAGCAGGAGGAGAGTTTCACTGAAACCGGATCTAGGGTCGTCAACTCAATTTTATTAAATGCCCCCGTGGGCATCACCAATGGAGACTCTCCACCAAACAGCCTTATCTTTATATTCTCAATCACATCCCGCAGCCGCAGCCTCCCTTCACCGATTTTCACATACAGTTCATCCAGAAATTCTATGGCATAATAATTAAGTAAAGCCGGCAGATCTTCGTTCTCCAGCACATCAAACGGGATGCCATAGCGCAACATCTCTTGTTTCAGCATGGATTGTCCAACTTCCCTTGTGACTTTTCTCCGTCTGATCCTGAACCCCTTGGCTAGTTCCCCCCGGGAACGCGGCGTCTTACATAACCCCAGGATCTCCTGATCAAAAGAGATCGGTTTGTCGGCACGGATGATTTTGACCATATCCCCGTCTTTTAACAGATGCTCCGCAGGTACTCGCTTATTTTGTATCAATGCCCCGAAACAGGTATGTCCAACTTCAGTGTGAACCCGAAAAGCAAAATCAAGAACCGTCGATCTCACAGGTAAACAGAGCAGATCCCCCCTGGGGGTATATGTGTAAATCTCCTTTTTACCGCTGGCCGCTATAACATCCCGGTACGAGACAGAATCTTCAGACCCGATAACATCAAACATCTCCTGTATTTCCTGAATAAATCGGCCCTGTTTTTTGGTCTGGGAAGACCAATTCCTGAACAGCCCCCTCTGAGCCCTGCGCTCCATTTCATCTGTCCGTATTTTGAACAGATATTTTTGCCCTTTTATTATGGCTCTTGCGTGCAATCCCTGATATCCTGTTGGTTTGGGATTGGCAATAAAGTCACGAATTGTCCTTGGAATCGGCTGAAAAGTCTGGTTGATTACACCAAGAGCGCTATAGCAGGCCTGTGTATTCTCGACAACTGTCAGGATTTCTACAGGAGTGTCGATTCGTTTCAGAAGAATACGATTCGCCAAATCGTAATAAGCCCAGAGTTTTTTTGTCCTTATAGCAACACGGCATTGAAGTCCGACCTTCTCAGCAGCTTTTTCTACATCTTCAATAATTTCCAACCCCACCGGGGAGTTCCGTAATTGCCGAATATGGTAGTTTAATTTTGCCCCCTGTTTTGGGAATCTATAAAGCAAAGCAAGATTGTACATTTCCCGTTTTAAATTAAATAGACCGAAAACAGTTGCCAAAGGAGCATAAATATCTATAGTCTCATCTGCTATACGTTGTCGTTTTCGTTTTGGCAATACCTTCAAGGTGCGCAGATTATGCATTCTGTCGGCAAGTTTTACCAGCATAACCTCAGGTCGCAGTGCCGCACCCGAGAAGATCTTGCGATGAGTACGTTTAGCGATGGTCTGTTTATCACCCGATATATGTGTAACTTTGGTACAGCCCTCCACGATTGCCTGAACATAACTGCCGAATTTTTGTCCGACAAGCTCAGCGGTGACCTCTTCCACATCCTCAACTGTATCATGCAGGAGAGCGGCGGAAAGAATCTCCGGATGAGTGACATCCATCTCTTCAGCAAGTATCTTGGCTACGGAACATGGGTGAAGGATATACGCATCCCCTGAACGCCGCCACTGATCGAAGTGAGCTTCAGTGGCAAAGTCAAGAGCTTCCCAGAAGGTTTCTTCCCCAGGGGTACCGCTTATAAAAGACATCATCTGGTTACGGTAAAGCTCTAGGTCAAATGGAATACGGCGCATACGTTCCTACTGTGTTAGGATGAACAATTCATAGTCTTAAAGTCTCACTTATCTACCCGGAGAGTTTGTACTAACAGCCATGAAATGAATTTCACAACAAAACATGAAAGTAATGTAACCGGGATTTGGAGGAGTGTTGCCAAACGTCCTCGCCAGCTGTGGATCGGTGTCTCGCAAGCTCGCTTACCTGTTGTGGCAACACCCCCTCCCAACCCCTTTTCTTCCGGATAGCACATGGCTTTCATATAAAGAATTAACACTATCCGAGCAGTAGCCCCATCGATCAGCACCCTCTTCAACATAGAGATAGAGAAAGACTTGCTGAAAAATAGAGGGCGACCGTGTTCAAGTTAACAAAATTCCTTCAATGGAGAAAACAAAAAAAGTATCAATGTCAAAAAAAAGAAAAATTTATCGCTACTCTTCAACTGCAGAGGAAAAAACGCGTAACCAACAACGTAGAGTGATTCAGCATAGATTAGAGAACAATATCTTCGCATATCTCTACTCATCTGAGAAACCAGTAACGACCAGAGAACTCTCTCGTTTCTTGTCTGCAAAGAACAGCGAGAGTGAAATTAAATCAATAATCGATTCCCTGCTGTCACAAAAATATATTTATAAAAATGGCAGGAAACAGCTCGTTCTACATAAGACCGCACCTCTTTACAAAGGCAACCTGGAAAAGAATTCCAAAGGTTTCGGTTTTATCACTGAGCCAACTCCATACCTCAATGCAGCACCATTGGCTAAAGATCCCTACATTTCTGCTGCCAAAATGGGATCAGCCCTTCACGGAGACAGACTACTCATTCGCATTACCCGAATCCGCAACGATAACAGGCCCGAGGGCGAGGTTGTTAAAATTCTCTCCCATGGCCGAGACACAATCGCAGGTTTCTACTTTCCTCAGAAACAGGGCTCCATTGTCCATCCGGAAGACCCCCGCTTTCCTTTTCATATTAAGGTCAAGGATTCAGCTGTCAAGGCCCATGAGGGCGACGCAGTAATCGTTCGTATTAATCGGGACAACCAGTCTTCAAGGGAGATGTCCGGGGAAGTTATAGAAATACTGGGCAGCCCTGACAATATTGACGTCCAAATGCGCCTGGTAATTGAAAAGTTCTCACTTCCACATAGATTCAGTGGTCATGCGCTCCGGGAAGCGGAAAAACTGTCGGACAGTTTTAAGTCTTCTAAAGACCGGTTGGATCTACGGAAAGTTGAACATATAACAATCGACGGCGAGACTGCCAAAGATTTTGACGATGCTGTCTGCGTCAAAAAGACGCCGAAAGGTTTTCTGCTTTACGTCTCAATTGCAGACGTAAGCTATTTTGTACGGCCCGGTTCCTACCTTGATCAAGAAGCCTATGCGAGGGGAACCTCTATATATTTCCCGGGCCGGGTTATCCCTATGCTGCCGGAAAATCTGTCAAATAACCTCTGCAGCCTGGTTCCTGGAAAAGATCGCTTTACCGTTACAGCTATCCTCGATTTTGATCATAATGGCAAACTGCTGAAAAAGGAATTCACCAGATCAGTTATCCACAGTCACCGCAGGTTCACATATACCACAGTGAAACAGATTCTTATCGATAAAGATTCATCTATTCAGCGCCTGCATAAACCCTTCCTTACCCAGCTGGAATCGGCGTATGAGCTTGCGACAGCACTTTATGCTAAACGAAAAAAAAGAGGCTCCATCGGTTTTACTCTTCCCGAAACAGAAATCACTCTTGCGGATAGTGGTGAAATAGCGACAATCAGCACTCTTAAACGCAATTTTGCTCACCAGATTATTGAGGAATTCATGCTTGCGGCGAACGAAGCCGTTGCGGATCTGTTTTCTCATAGCCACAGTAAAGCCCTCTATCGTATCCATGAACAGCCGGATGTTGAGAAAGTGCAAGAATTTTGTGTCTTTGCAAAGACGATGGGTCTTCACCTCACCAAGGCTGACAACAGCCCCGAATGGTTTGCCGGAGTTGTTGAACAGTGCAAAGGGACCAAAACAGAATATCTGATCAACAATCTCCTACTCCGTACAATGAAACAGGCTCGCTACTCCCCTGATAATGCGGGCCATTTTGGTCTCGCCTCATCGGATTATACCCATTTCACCTCCCCCATTCGACGCTATCCCGACCTGCTGGTACACCGTGAACTCATCCGCACAATTTTGAAAGATACCACCGAGCAGAAAAAACATGGGAGAAGTCTAAATCTACAGGAAAAAGGAGATTTCCTGTCCGCCAGAGAAAGAGTTGCTATCCGTGCAGAGCGGGAAATGAACGAGCGGCTGAAGGTCAGATACATGAAAAAACGTATAGGAGAAACCTTTGACGGGATAATTTCCGGAGTGAATGACTTTGCCATGTTTGTCGAACTGAGAGATCTCGGCATCAGCGGTTCAATAGGAATTAAAAACCTTAAAGATGATTATTATCTGCACGATGAGAAACGTTACCGACTGATAGGTGAACTGAGCGGCACTATTTACCAGATGGGTGACTCCATCCGGGTCACCCTGCTTGATGTGGACTGCCAGCGAAACAGGATTAATTTCGTCCCTTCTGAAAAATCCTCCTGACCCCGACCAACATTAAATGACTACCCAACCCGCTCTTCTTTCTCAACTGGCAATTGTACTCGTACGACCTAAGTATGCCGGTAACATTGGTGCCACGGCCAGGATAGCCTGGAACATGGGGATTTCCCGCCTCATCATCGTCGGCGACGAGCTGCCCGAAAGAGAAGCAATGGCACAGATGGCGACTCATAAAGCTGCCCACCTCATCGACAATCTTAAACTCCATACAACTCTTGAAGAGGCGCTTTCTCCCTACTCGATTATAGTTGGTACTACTGCAAGACGAGGACGACAGAGAATCATTGAAAAATCGCCTCGAGAGATAGTGGAGGCAGTTCTGCCGCAACTCTCCAACAACAAAGCTGCGCTTATCTTTGGCCCTGAAGATAGCGGCCTGACGAATGAAGACCTCAAGCACTGCCATTTTTTATCTGCCATCCCAACAGCCGATTTTTCTTCACTTAACCTGGCACAAGCAGTTGCAATTCATTGTTATGAATTCTATTATGGGCTCGTTCATTTACAAAAAGACATAATGCCGGCGCCCAGACTCGCCTCATCTTTTGAGTTAGAAAGCATGTATTCCTATCTTGAAGAATCATTGACGAGGATCGAATTTATGGGTGAAAAAAGCCGCATCTACTGGATGAATAATATTCGACATTTTTTTGCTCAAACCACACTCTCCTCCAAAGACACCAATATCATAAGGAGAGTCTGCAAAAAATTTCTTCTCAATTTCAAACCGCAAGATACCAAGGACGAGAGTGACTTATGAGAGCAGAAGAGAACAGCCTTGACTACGCCATACCTTCTAACAAATTCTACCCGCCCCATATTGACAAATCACAATCCCTGCTCAGAACCCGCCTTTTAACAACCAATCTCCAGCATACAAAGCACAATAAAAAGGTAATTGTGATAGAGGCGCAAGCCGGCCAGGGTAAAACTACACTGGCTTCACAATTTCTTGATTACAACAACACTGACTACCTCTGGTATCAGGTAGGCCCGGAAGACTCTGACCCTGTTCTGCTGTTATCATCACTTCTGGCCAATCTCGTAAGCAATCTGCCGGACTTTAATTCTCCACAACTCACAACTATTTTAACAGAGGGCAGTGTCGGCCCGTTAGATCTGACACGATGTGCAAATATTCTCCTCAAGGATCTCGATCGCTATCTTTCAAAAGATATCTATCTTGTTTTCGACGACCTTCATCTCATTGAATACAATGCTCTCACCAATAGTTTGCTCGAGCATATCATTGATACTTCTCCCCCCACGGTTCACTTTGTTTTTATCAGCCGTCAACCATTGGAATTAAAATCGAAAATCCTTCGAAACGGCAATCAAATCTCATATGTGAGCACTGCGGATCTTGCACTCGACAATAATGAGATCGAAGATCTCTTTAATAATGTCCTCCGCAAAGAGATCAGCAGACAGGATGCAATGGAAATCCAGAAGGTCACAAATGGCTGGATAATGGGTATCATCCTTGCCAGCCACCCCATCAGCGGACGAAATCGATTTTGGCTGGAGCCAGCAGGCGCTGCCCTCACTGCCAGTCACGATAAAGGCCATATGCTTGAATATTTCCAGGCAGAGATTTTTGATCAGATTCCAGAGAATTTACACACTCCATTTCTTGAACTTTCGATACTCCAGGAGATTCCATCAGACCTGGCTACCGAAATAACCGGTATGAACAATTTCAACAGGATACTGGTTGAATTGTCTCAGGCTAATTTTTTCATCTACAGCCTTGACGACAAGCAACAGGTTTTCCGCTTTCATCACTTCTTTCAGGAATTTCTACAGAGGCGGGCCAGAACTCAACTTGCATCCTCAGATATCGCACGTATATACAGTCACGAGGCTCGTTACTATCTCGAACGTGAACAGACAGAAAAGGCTCTTACCTGCTATAAGAATGGCGGCGATTATAAAACAATGGAAAAAATCCTCCAAGAAAAAGGGATGCACCTGATCGCCAGGAATAGAACCATCACTATCCTCACTTTGCTGCAAAGTATTCCGCAAGAAACCTTGTTTAACCACAGTTGGCTTACCCTTTACGCAGGACTCCTGCGAATTGACTTTGATCCGCAATCAACCCTCCCATTTTTTAATTCAGCCCGCCAGCATTTTATTGATACCGGGGACGAGACAGGAGAACTTATTACTCTATCGCAGACGATTTACTTCCACTTTGTTATCTCTGGACAATACAATGTTGGTTCTGAGCTGCTGCAACGTACGGAGACACTGCTTGAACAGCTTAAAACCACTCTGCAGGTACCCATTATGATCATGGCCGCACGCAACCTTGCCTCAGGGTATTGCTTTTTTAATGGAGACATGGGAAAAGCACGGTATTTTGCCAATATGGCTAGCACTCTGGCATCCCGGCACGACATCAGAAACTTTATTGCATCAAGTAGATTTATTCAGGGATATATTGAACTGCTGAGTGGCAACCGGGCAAAATATCTGAGGGAAGCGGAAATCTGTTTTGCATTATTTAATGATCCCCTCGTGGGTGAGTCAAACAAACTCACTATGAGAGTAATGAACCTCTGCTTTCTGTCTATGACGGGAGATCATCAAAACTACTCCCGACGGCAGGAAGCACTGCAAAAATCAATCGACAATAAGGTAATCGATCAGACTGTAGCCGCACCGTACCTGTTTATCTGGGGCAGCAGCAACCATTTTTCCAGAGGCAGGACTGTCCAGGGCCTGGCTCTTTTGACCAAAGGCCTTGGTATAACTTCAACCGCATCAACAGATCATATGCACAGTCAAATCCTGCAATGGCAAGCCTTTGGCTACGCATTGGCGGGTAAAGATAAAAAAGCAATAAAACTCCTCAGTGAATCAGCAGAATTGAGAGAAAACGCAGGGGGACCTTTTTATATCGCCTTTCATAACATCATTGCCGGGGCTGTCTTTACTCGTCTGAAGATGTTTGATAAGGCCGAAGAAACACTTAAAAAGGGGCTGACAATTGCACAGTCAATTTCCTCAACTTACCTCACTCTCTGTGCTCTTATAAACAGGAGCTTTTTCAAATATGAATCTGAAGCTCACGAGGCAGCTTTTGACGATCTTGAAGCCGGACTTTCTCTTATGAAGATCAGCGGCTACGACCATTTCTGGAGCTGGGAGCCGGCAATGATGAACAAACTGCTTGGTTTTGCAGTAAAAAGAGATATTGAAAAAAACTTTGCTCAATCTCTTGCCCGGAAACGACTTGGTGTCAATTTTTCTGATGAGGGTGAGCCCATCCCCCTCCTCAAAATTACATTGCTTGACAGCTTTACACTCAGTATAGGTGGAGAAATACTTTTCCAGGCAAAAGATCTCACTCCTTTCCAGCGCGAACTGCTGGGGCTGCTCATAACCGCAAAAGGACAACGTATCCCCCAGGATAAGATTCAGCTGGAATTATGGCCTGACAAATCCCCCGACAATGCCAGAAAAAGTTTTGATACCCTTCTTTCCCGTCTTCGCAAACTGATTGCTCCCCGTCTGCCTGTTGATTTAAAGAAATATCTCTATATCCAAAAAGGAATACTCTGCCTGGCAAACTGTGAAATAGACGGGTTAAAATTTATTGAAGCTGCACGGATTGGACTGTCCCACAACAAAAATGGTGACCAGCTGCAGGCACACAATGCTTTCCAGACAGCATTTTCAACCTACAAAGGAGTGATGCCGGAAGATACCTTCAAGAGCGAACAAGTTCTTGCATATAATGATCAACTGATCCATATATTTGTCGAATTCGCAACGATATGGGCAACGAACATGGCAAAGAGCGGACAGCAGGAAGAAGCAATTATCCTGATAGAACGAATTCTGCAAATCAACCTTCTCGAAGAGAACCTGACTCAACTCCTCTATCGGCTGTACAACCAGAACAACAATCCTTTAAAGGCACATGGCACTCTTGAAGGCTATAGAAAGGCTTTGATTAAGGCGGAATACACAGAAGAAGAGATAACTGAATTTCTCGATGAGATTACAACAGCCTGATCTGGTAATAATTTTGAAGAGTTTGGACAAAAGGGCATTCCAGGACAGGCTCCTAGCTATAAGTTAACCCCTTGAAGAGGACACTGGTCACAGAGAGGTTTTGTTTTTTTACAGAACTGTTTTGCAACAAGTACAATAAGAGCGTGGAATTCATTATAGAGTTGAACGTCTACCGGTAGATGATCCATAAATAGTGTCTGCATTGTGTGATAGTCGGTCTCCTCTTCAACCAGGTTATGACGGGAAAAAACCCGGTGCGTATAGGTATCAATCACAAAAACCGGGTGGCCGCATGCATAGAGTAAAATAGAGTCGGCAGTTTCCGGCCCGATCCCTTTGACACTAAGTAAATTTTCTCTTGCCGAAGCCACATCATCTTCCAGGAATTGATTCAGATCGCCACCATATTGTGAGTTAATCATATCCAACAGGTTATGCAGCCTCCCGGCTTTAAGATTAAAATACCCGGAAGGCCTGATATATTCTGCCAAATGATCAACAGGAAGCTGAAGTAATTGTGCATAACCAAGTATCCCCTCCCGCCGTAGATTATTAATTGCCTTAGTAACGTTTATCCAGCTTGTATTCTGGGTCAGAACAGCTCCCACCATCACTTCAAACGGAGTTTCTCCAGGCCACCAATCCTGGGACCCGAAGTGAGAAAAGAGCAAATTATATGCTTCAAGATACCTGTCGTCTGACCCCACCCTCACGTTATACTCTCCTCCTGCTTTTCAGGGTTATCTCCCAGGCAGATCCCGATTTCACGCGCAGTCAGAATCTTATCACTGCTGAGATCCACTTTTTTCCTCCCTTTAATGGCATCAGCAATTGGTACAGCCACCATTTGAGAATCCTTCAACGCTACCATATGGTCAAAATTCCTTTCTTCCACAAGACGAACAGCTGCAGCCCCAAAACGCAAGGCTAACAGACGGTCAAAAGTGGTTGGTGATCCACCTCGCTGCAAGTGTCCAAGCACAAGTGTCCTGGAGTCTTTGTCAGTTCGTTTTCGTACCTCGGAAGCAACCCACTCCCCCACTCCGCCAAGGACCATCTCATCACGTCCTATCTCCCCATGCCCTTTATTAAAAACCTGACCATCTTTTGTCACCGCACCCTCGGCAGCCACAACAATGGCATAGTCTTTGTCCCGCAACTCGTTATCGGCAATTTTATTACACACCTCTTCCATATCAAAAGGAATCTCCGGAAGAAGAATAACATCAGCACCACCAGAAATACCTGAATAGAGAGCTATCCAGCCAGAGTCACGGCCCATAACTTCGACAACAAATACTCTGTCATGGGATTTTGCGGTTGAGTGCAGTTTATCCAGAGCGTCAGTTGCGGTGGAGACAGCTGTATCAAAACCAAAGGTTCTGCTGGTCATTTCCAGATCATTGTCTATGGTTTTGGGTACCCCTATCACCGGCATCCCTTTTTGTGCAAAACGGTGTGCAATATCGAGGCTGCCATCTCCACCGATAGCAATGTGACAGTCGAATCCCATTCGCCCAAAATTACGAAGAATCTTATCTGAAATATCAATTATCTGAATCTCACCAGCGAGATTTTCCACTGGCCTGCTAAAGGGATTTCCTTTGTTAGTTGACCCCAGGATGGTACCGCCTGTGGAATAAATACCTTCAACATCTCTAAGTGTCAGACGAACCATCTCATCAATATCAAGGAAACCTGCATAGCCGCTTTTACTTCCGTACACTTCCCATCCTTTACGATAACACGCGTGAACCACCGAATAGATTACTGCATTCAACCCCGGCGCATCTCCACCGCCTGTTGATATGACAATCTTTTTCATACTTAAACCTCTTGTATATTCTGGTAAAAACTCCTAATTTTAATATAAAATTTCCTCAACCCTCCTTACAGGAAGATCTTCATCTGATGCAGAACTATAAACTAGATGCAGAACTGTACAATAAAAGAATACAAAACCGGAGTCACTTTTTCTCTTCTGCCACTCATCACTTTTATTAATGTAATAAAAGTGATGGCATCGTAAAAAACTCCCTGCTCCGTCATTCCCGCGCAGGCGGGAATGACGGAGTGGCGAAATATTTGAGTTTTTACGAGAGCATCAATTGTGAAGAGTTTTACTTAACCATCCAAAATTTTACGTCTTTACGACTATATCAAACATGGTTCTATTCAAGGAAAAGCTTGAATATTTCAAACTTCGTACTATTTTTACATGAGACGGATTGACTAATGAGTGTCACTACCTTACTTTGTAGTCAAATATAAATACTACGCATCAGGGGTAAAGATACGTTCTGATATAAGTATTTAGTAATTAATTTTTTACAGGAGGCATTTCATGTCTGAATTTAATGTGACAGATTTAGCTGTCGATAAGCTAAAAGAATACATGGAGCAAAATAAGATTGATTCTGCGCTACGCATAGCCCTCATGCAGGGTGGCTGAGCAGGCCCATCCCTGGGTCTGGCTCTGGATGAGCCAAAAGAAAATGATAAAGTATTCGAAAATGATTCTCTAAAGTTTCTGGTAGAGGACAGCCTTTTAACAACATGCGGTGGAATCACTGTAGATTTCGTTGACGCAGGCCCACGTTCCGGTTTTGGTATTACCTCAATCAACCCGATAAATGGCGCTGGCGGTTGCAGTTCAGGTTCATGTGAATCCGGCGGTTGCGGATGATTTGAGTGATTTAACCAGCTCAAATAGATCAATAAAAATTAAATATCCTACTCTGTTTAAACAGATATTTTTTCAAAATTGATTTGTTTCCTGCAAGTGAACAAATTTGGCAGGCTTCGTTAAGGAGCTTGCCATTTTTTTTGCCCGACCTCTGCGTCAAAATATTGACACAGCCCTTAGTCGTCCTTATATTCACTCCCAGTGATCGAAAACAACACTTTATCAACAGGCACTACGTTCATTTTTTCATAGAACAGCTAAGGAGGGGATAAAATGCAATTTGATAAATTCACACACAAATCCCAGGAAGCAATTCAGGCGGCACAACAACTTGCCCAGAGCAGCAATCATCAGGAGATTGGGGTTGCGCACCTGATCAAAACCATTTTACTGCAACCAGACGGCATAGTTGTACCGGTTCTTCAAAAACTCGGAGTTGATCCATCACGAGTTCTCAGTAATATAAATCAATTATTAGAAGATGTCCCACAGGTTTCCGGACAAGGGGCCGGTCAAAGCTATGCCTCCCAGAATCTAAACGCTTTATTCGACACTTCTATTTCTGTTGCCCAACAGATGCAGGATGAATTTATCAGCCAGGAGCATCTTTTCCTGTCTGCTCTGCAAAACAGAAAAAGCAATATTTATAAAATCCTCGCCAATCAAGGTATTGATGAAAATAATTTTCTTCAGGCACTGTCGGAATTACGCGGCAGCCATAGAGTCACCGACCAGTATCCTGAAGAAAAATATCAGGCACTTGAAAAATACGGGCGCAACCTGACCAACATCGCAAGGCAGGGGAAAATTGACCCCGTTATCGGTCGGGATGAAGAAATTCGTCGAATCATTCAGGTCCTCTCAAGAAGAACTAAGAATAATCCCATCCTGATAGGTGAACCGGGTGTTGGTAAAACAGCTATTGCCGAAGGACTGGCTCAGCGGATCATCAGTGGCGATGTCCCTTCGACCATACAAAATAAACAGGTCATTACCCTGGACATCGGCTCACTTATTGCCGGGGCAAAATATCGGGGTGAGTTTGAGGACAGGCTCAAAGCAGTTCTCAAGGAGGTAGAAGAAAAAGCCGGTGAAATCATTCTCTTCATAGATGAAATCCATACTCTTGTAGGTGCCGGTGCGGCAGAAGGATCCATGGATGCATCCAATATGCTCAAGCCGGCTTTAGCCCGTGGAGAGCTCCACTGTATTGGCGCCACAACGCTTGATGAATATAGAAAATATATTGAAAAAGACAGTGCACTGGAACGAAGGTTTCAGCCTGTCCTGGTCCTGGAACCAACAGTAGAAGATACCATCTCGATCCTCAGAGGGATTAAAGAAAAATACGAAGTCCATCATGGTGTCCGCATTCAGGATGGGGCAACTGTTGCGGCAGCTACCCTTTCAAACCGCTACATTACCGACAGATTCCTGCCGGATAAAGCAATTGACCTCATTGACGAGGCAGCCTCAAAGCTCCGTATTGAAATTGATTCGATGCCTGCTGAAATCGACCAGCTGGAACGACAGAAAATCAAACTCGAAATCGAACAAGAGGCTCTCAAAATTGAAAAAGATAACGCTTCCAAGATCCGTCTCGAAGAGTCAAAAAAGAATCTGGCCGACCTGGATGACGAATTAAAGGCAATAAAAGCCCAATGGACCCTGGAGCGAGACACGATTCAAAACATACGCCACATAATAGAAACAATTGATACCACGCATATGGAAGAACAAAAAGCTGAACGAGAGGGTAATCTGAGCCTCGTGGCGGAGATCAGATACGGCAAAAAAGTCCAATTAGAAAAACAGCTCGAAGAGGCAAATACTAAACTCCAGGAAATTCAATCCCAACAGATGATGCTCAAAGAAGAAGTTTCAGCTGAAGATATTGCACATGTTATCGCTAAATGGACTGGAATCCCTGTAGCCAAGCTGCTCGAGGGAGAAAAAGACAAGTTAGTCCATGCAGAAGATATGCTGAGCAAACGGGTCGTTGGCCAAGCAGATGCAATAAGTGCTGTTTCTAATGCTGTCAGAAGGGCTCGGGCAGGGCTGCAGGATCCAAACCAACCCCTTGGATCTTTCATTTTTCTTGGCCCTACCGGGGTTGGTAAAACTGAATTGGCAAGGTCATTGGCCAATTTCCTTTTTGACGATGAACAGGCTATGATTCGTATCGATATGTCTGAGTTCATGGAAAAACATTCGGTCGCACGACTCATTGGAGCGCCTCCCGGATATGTCGGTTACGAGGAGGGTGGTTATCTGACAGAAGCTGTTCGACGCAGGCCCTATTCCGTGATTCTCTTTGATGAGATAGAAAAAGCTCATCCGGATGTTTTCAATGTTCTCCTGCAGGTTCTGGATGATGGGCGAATGACAGATGGCAAAGGTAGAACCGTTGATTTCAAAAACTCGATTCTTATCATGACCTCAAATCTCGGCAGCCAGTTGATTATGAAAATGACGGAAGAAAACGCGGATGCGTCAACTATTCGACAGCAAATAGACGACCTCCTGCAAAGTCATTTTAAACCGGAATTTCTCAACAGAATAGATGAAACAGTTATTTTTAACAGCCTGAGCAAGGAAGACATGCTTGTAATTGTAGATATCCAGCTTAAAAAACTCATCAGCCGTCTGAAGGACAAAAAAATAAGCCTCCATATTCGGGAATCTGCAAAACGTTTTCTCGTTGAAAGTGGATACAATCGTTCCTTTGGTGCAAGACCGCTGAAAAGAGCCATCCAACGCTCACTCGAAGATCCATTGGCGATGAAACTCCTCAACAATGACTTTACAGAAGGTGACAATATTGTAGTGGAAGGAAGCAGCAGCGGCCTGACCTTCGCTGTACAACAAAAATCGTAAGAATGGACCGGCTAGGAGCTTGTCCGAGGAGTTTGTCCCTTTACATACAACGTGAGGTGCATTACATAATGCACCTCACGCTCGGTGAGAGCAGCATTTAAGAATCTCCCTCTATACGGAAAAAATATGAGTTCAACAGTAGATGACCTGACAGTGAATTATGAAGATGAAGGCCTTCTCGTCGTAAAACAGACGGGAAAAGAGGTTCTCACAAAGGGTGCCTGGGCAACAATTATGTACCGTTATAACAATTTAAATAAGAGTTCCGGCGAATATGGAAAGGATATGTATACGATCCGCCGCTATCAAAAACGTCAGGGGGCATATATTCCCAAATCTAAATTCAACATATCCAGCTCCGACCAGGCAAAAAAAATCATTTCAGCGCTGGAGGGTTGGATCAATGAAGATCAGGGAAGTTAATGAAAATAATTTCATTTT
>Ga0209633_10000586_pt1 | contig 41400 bp, 35 predicted proteins | sample Cruoilmetagenom1_FD_187290 | JGI IMG/M metagenome (GOLD analysis project Ga0209633, IMG submission 187290) | Oil polluted marine microbial communities from Coal Oil Point, Santa Barbara, California, USA - Sample 1 (SPAdes) (version 2) | ecosystem: Environmental > Aquatic > Marine > Oil seeps ...
CATCTGCTGTTTTTAATAATAAACGAGGATAATCCCCTTTCATAGTATCTAAGGTTCTACCTGAAAATTGAAAAGCTTCGCCATTAGATTCTAAGATAGAGTCGCGTTTTAAATTGATATTACCAATTCCAATGGCAATTCTAAAATCTGTTAATCCACTAATTTTCTTATGTTTATTAGGTATTTTATTAATAGCTGTTTTTAGAGTAATTACTAAATCTAGAGCTATTGTTGGATCTAAGACTACACCTTGAAAACTATCCCCTCTAAAAATTTTAAAATCCGTTTGATAAGCAGCACGAAAATATTCAAATTCGGCATTAATGGTATTAAGAATTGTATCTAATTCTTGTGGTTTATAGCTTGTAGAGTCTATTAAGTCTCCTGTTATGACGGCTTGCATAGTACAAATATACAAAAAATATTAGTCTGTAGGCTAATAAATGATAAATATTAGTCTGTGGGCTAATAAATGGCAAATATTAGTCTGTGGACTAATATAATTCTTGCAGGTCTAATTTAAAAATAATATATTGCAAGTATAATAGTATAAACATCTAATACTCCAAATTTCAATTCTTTTATAAACTATTATTTAATAAAAAATGATCGATAAAAGCAATCCCAAACATTATACATAGGGAAATGATTGTGACAGTTGGGTAATTCTTGACAATGACAAATTATCAATAAAATTAGAATCAATGCCAATTGGAACTAAAGAAAAATTACATTTTCATTCTAATACTCAACAATTCTTTTTTATTCTTAAAGGAACTGCCACATTCTACATTGATAAAAAGCAAAAATTAATACAAGAAAACCAAGGTATTACTATAGATACTAGCATAAAACATTTTATCGCCAATGCCTCTGAAAAAATGTTAAGTTTTCTCGTTATTTCTCAACCATCAACAAACAATGCCCGGGTAAATATTAATAATTAAATTAAAATTAATGAACATTTCAGTCAGAGCAATGAAAAGGAGCGATATAGTATTGATCGTTGATTATTTTATCAATGCAGATAGTGAATTTCTCAAAGGTATGGGAGCAGAAAAAAGTAAATTACCTAATAACCTGAGTTCGACCTAAGGTTAATAGAACAACATGGATTAAAAAATTAAACCAGAAATTTGATAAACATATAGAGGATAAAGAATTCTATTACATAATATGGCTGATAAATAACATGTCAAGGTATTAATCTAACCTTTCATATTCTGAATTATTAGAAATATATTCATTTACAATACCTTTTATTTTCGTAACAATTTCAAATTTATCCATATTATCGAGCTTAGATAATTCGACGATTTTCTGCTTTACTACTGCATAATCTAATTCATCTATTTTAGCAATCATAATTTTTTCATTGTAGGTTGGAATTGTATTTTCCTCATTACTCAACAACTCTTCATAGAGTTTTTCTCCCGGACGTAAACCAATAATTTTAATATCAATATCATCAGGATACTTTAAACCTGATAAATGAATCATTTTCTTCGCCAAATCGAATATTTTAACCGATTCACCCATATCGAACACATAAATTTCTCCACCTTTACCCATAACACCAGCCTCTAAAACCAAACTACAAGCTTCACTAATGGTCATAAAATATCTGGTGATCTCTTTATCGGTTACTTGAATAGGGCCTCCTTCAGATATTTGTTTTTTGAATAATGGAATTACTGATCCGTTAGAGCCAAGGACATTTCCAAAGCGTGTAGTTATAAATTTAGTTTTCTGCTCTATATTCAGGCAATTGGCATATACCTCTGCTACTCTTTTAGTGGCTCCCATAACATTAGTAGGGTTAACAGCCTTATCTGTAGAGACCATTACAAATTTTTCAACATCATGAGCTAATGCTAAATCCATTATTAATCGTGTACCATATACATTTACCCTAACTGCTTCATAAGGGTTTTCTTCCATAAGAGGTACATGTTTATAAGCAGCTGCATGAAAAACCAATTCAATCTCATATTTTTTAAAAATTTCTTCCATACGTTGCTCATTGCTAATATCAGCAACCTCTACTTTGAAATTTTCATATGCTTTTCTACGAAAACTTTGTTGCACATCATAAAGGTCAGATTCTGCTTGATCTAATAAGATCAATTGTTTATATTTATAATTAGCAACTTGATGAGCAATTTCACTTCCTATAGAACCTGCGGCTCCGGTAATTAATATCACTTTATCATCTAATTCTTTTTGAAGAATAGGGTTATTAATTTTTATAGGCGTTCTATTCAATAGATCTTCTATTTTAACTTCTGTAAGTTGCCCTACATTTAGATCACCATCAATCCATTGATCAACCGGTGGAACTACCTTTACTTTAATAGGTAATGGAATTAATTTATCGACAATTTCAAACAATTGAAATGGTTTAATATTATGAATAGAAACAATAATCTCTTTAATACTATTTTCTTCAACAAAGTCTTTCGTAATAACTTCAGAGGAGTATACTTTAATTCTGTTGTATTTTTTTCCTTTTTTGCTTTTATCATCATCAATAAAACCAACAATATTGGCACTGTTATTCAGATCATTACTGATGGCAGCATAGGTTAACATACCAGAATCACCCGCTCCATAAATTAAAGTTTTTTTTGGTGGCTTATATTCCGTTACTATCCTCTGGATTAACATTTTAAAAATAAACCTACTAGCAATTAGAACAATAACATTCAGTAAAAAATGAGGAATAACTACAGATAACGGAGGTGCAAATCTTTCTAGTATATCAAACTCACGATGTACTAAAATAATAAGAATTAATATGATCAATAATATACTTGCACCGTAAAAGACATTAATAGCATCCTTAATGCCGGTATATCTTACCGTGCCTTTATGAGAGCCTACAAATAAAAAGCTAAACATGGCTAAAAATGCCACAAGCACCATTTGCGACAGAAAGCCATATTTCTGAAAACTAAGTACAAAATTAAAACGAATTAAGTAGGCTAAAAAAAATGTTTGGAGAACTATTGAGATATCTATCAATAATACCACCCAACGCGATACACTAGCATTGGCACCTTTTAAAAAAAATGATTTCAACATTTTTAAATAATTAAATCAGACTAGCATCTGAAATTACCTCTCTCTTAACGCAAAGGTCGTAATTCTAAACGAATTTTATGAAGTTTTATTTTCTATTTTTTTATAATAATTAATCCCAAATAGATAAGCTAGAGAAAGTACTACTATCACCAAAACAAGCAATACAAATTGTATTTCCAATTTTGCATTATAATAATAATAAATTAGAAAATTAACCAACATTTGGATTCCTGCATAGCATAAAGAAACTTTTAAATGAGGCCAACCATCAATATCTACAAACTTTTGATATAAATGGTGTCTATGGGCTTCAGTAATTTTTTCCTTACGTAACATTCGTAAAAAAATTGTCAACGAGCTGTCTATACCATACACCACAATAATTAAAATTATAATGGGGGAATTTAAGTTAATCATTAACGTAGCTCCTAAAAAAAAAATTAAAGTAGCCATAGTCATGCTGCCAATATCACCAGCAAACCATTTGGCTTTTTTTCTGAAATTAAAAAATCCGAACACTACTAAGGCTAATAAAACATAAATAATCAAATCAGAATTTATAATCTGCTCTTTTAAGTTTATTGATAAAAACCCCATCAATACTACTATACTATACAAGCCTGTCATACCATTAAGGCCATCCATAAAATTATAGAGATTAAAAAACCCAACAATGATTATAGGAACAAGCAATAATAACCAAATAGGACTTGCTATTAAACCAAGCTGCCATAATAACAAAAATGCAGTGGTAAAATGAGCCACTAGTCTTACTTTAGGCCCTAGGGTAAGCAAATCGTCTATAAAACTTACCAAAGCGATTAGAGTGACGGCTAAAAAGAAAGGTGTGTATTGAAATTTTGTAGTTAAGTAAAAACCTACTATAGCTAAATAAAATATAATACCGCCACCTCTTATGGTTTGTTCAGTATGAGAACTTCTTTGATTTGGTTTGTCTATAATATCAAAATGATCAGCTACCTTTACATAGATAAATGCCAATATAAAAAGACTGATAAAAATAATAACATAGGTTATCATAAATTCAATATACTAGATAATTTTTAAAATATAAATTAAAATATTCTTGTCCAAACAAATGCTTCTCGATTTATAAATTTAATAAATCATCTACAATTCTTTTGGCTGTATGACCATCCCATAAATTTGGAATTTCTCCTGCTTTCCATTCACCTTTATGTAACTTTTGCATATAAGGTGCTACATTTTTTGGGTCAGTACCCACCAATTCATTGGTTCCTATAGTTATAGTTTCCGGACGTTCAGTATTATCTCGTAAGGTCATACAAGGCACTTTCATCACAGTTGTTTCTTCAGTAATACCTCCTGAATCAGTAACAACGGCAAAAGCATGTTTTACCAAATAATTGAACTCTAAATAGCCTAATGGTTCTACCATATGTAAATTTTCAGCATGAATACCTATTTGTTTTAAAATTTTTGCCGTACGCGGATGTACAGGAAAAACAATAGGTAAGTCTTTGGCACCTTTTACAATTTCATCAATCAGTTCTTTTAATTTGGCTTCTTGATCAACATTGGCAGGGCGATGTAATGTCATTACAAAATATTTTTTATCTTGTAATTTCAATTCATCCCATACCTGAGGTTGTTTTAATCGAGGCATATTTTTCAATAAGGTATCGATCATCGTATTCCCTACATATCTAATTTTACTTTCTTCATGACCTAATTGTCGTAAATTTTCATTCGCTACTTCAGAAGTGGTATAAAAAATATCAGTAATAGCGTCTGTAACCATTCTATTGATCTCTTCGGGCATTGTAATATCATTAGATCTTATTCCTCCTTCAACATGTATTACACTTACCCCTAATTTTTTAGCAGCTATAGAGCAAGCCATAGTAGAAGTTACATCACCTACCACCAAACAATAATCGGCCATATCATTTAACAATAATGCTTCATAGCGTTCCATAATTCTGCCTGTTTGTTCGGCTTGAGATCCCGAGCCTACTTCTAGATTTACATCAGGATCAGGTATACCTAATTCTTCAAAAAAACTACCCGACATTTTTTTGTCATAATGTTGGCCTGTATGAATTAATCTGTATTGAATTTTTTCCTTTACTTTTTCTAATGCTTCAATAATTGGAGCTATTTTCATAAAGTTGGGTCTTGCTCCTGCTATAATATCTAGTTTCATAAGCTGTTGATTTTTATTGTTTTAAATTGGTTTCCGAGGTCTTGGGACTGTTTGCAATTTATTATACTTCAAGAATATAATAGTGCTAACATGTTGAGTTTATTTATTTATTTTTTCTTTAAACGTATTTTGAATATAATTAGTGTAATATAATTGTTTTAATTATCTTCCTTAGTAACCATTGTGCTATACTTTGTGTACTCCGCGGTGAATTGTTTTTACCACAAGGTTCACTAAGGCAGTTCACTAGGAGCACAAGGAATTTGTACTTAATTTTATATTATCTTTCTTAGTGACCTTTGTGTACTCCATGGTGAATTGTTCTAACCACAAAGAGCACAAGGGTAATTCACAAGGTGCACAGAGCAATTCTACTTTTAAATTTTACACCTATTGCCTAGTGACCTTTGTGCTTTACTTTGTGCACTTATAGGTTCATTTTTTTTTCTACAAATTACCATTAATAACTCTTTTAATTCCGTTTTTTATTAAGGTAACGTTAAAATTAATTAGCATTCCAAGTTTACAGTCAGACAATTTCAAATAGGTCAAAATTTGAGCTAAATGAATGTCATTTAAACTATCAACTGATTTAACCTCTATTATAAACTTATTTTCAACTAATAAATCAACTCGATAACCTACTTCCATTTTAACATCTTCATAAATCAAAGGTAAAGCTTTTTGTTTTTCAACAATTAATTTAGATTTTAATAATTCATAATACATACACTCTTCATAAGCACTTTCTAATAACCCAGGCCCAAGTGCTTTGTGTACCCTCAGTGCACAATCAAAGACCTTTTTTGCTATTTCATTTTCTGTTATCATGTTATGTTGTATTAAAATGTAATTCCTATTCTTAGCGAACTTTGTGCTTTACTTTGTGTACTTCGTGGTGAATTGTTCTTACCACAAGGTTCACGGAGCAAATCTACTTTTAAATATTTTGTTTTCCTAGTGTACTTTGTGCTTTACTTTGTGTACTTCGTGGTGAATTGTTCTTACCACAAGGGGCACTAAGGTAGTTCACAAGGAACACAAGGAATTTGTACTTAATTTTATATTATCTTTCTTAGCGACCTTTGTGCATATCTTTGTGTACTCTGTGGTTAAGCCTTTTTTTATTCCGTCTTTAGGCTTCTTGCTTTTCTTAATACAAAAACCCGAATATCCATAAGGGAATGACATTGTTCGAGCCTATCTCAATAGTATCTTTTACCACATAAGCATTTTTAATATCTTTTATTTGTTTTTTGGATTTACTTTTTCCTCCAATTTCGAACGAATATTTTTCATTGACATAAAAATCGGTGTTTTTGGAAGCATTCACCTTATTTTTATAATTTAATTGGTTATAAAAGAAAGTTTCCCTATTATTTCCAATATTGGTATTTCTGCTTAGATTATTCATTAAATTTGAATTGTTCAGATATATTTTTTTAGGTTTATTTAGACTATTTACTCCTTTATTTTCGACATACAGTAATTTTATAAGTTCGGCATCATGCAATAGTTTTATATACAGTTTCATGGTATTTAGGCTAATGCCTGTTATATTACTCAATGAGTTCATATTTGGCTGAAAAGGCACGGACTTACTTATAACGGTCAATAATTTTTTTAATGCTAATATGTTTGACGTCTGTATCAATGCATATTGTGGAATATCAACTTCTAAAATTGTCAATATTATTTCACTTAATTTTTGATGAAATGATTTTTTATTCTCCAAATAAAAGGGGTAATAACCATAATTCAAATAGTTCTCAAAATACTGTAAAGGTTTTATTTTTTGTTTTATTTCAATAGCAATTTCGATATGGTTTTTTAAAATTTCATTTAAGTCAAGGCTTTTAAAATTTGTTTTGGTTTCAAAATTTAAAAATTCTCTGTACGAAAGACCTGGCATGCTATACATAACCGCACGTCTGCTTAGATCTGCCTTCGCTTGATTTATGTGTAACAATGAAGAGCCAGTAAAAACAACCTTTAAACCGGGCAGGTTGTCATAAATATTCTTTAGTTCAATAGCCCAATGTGGATAGCGATGTACTTCGTCAATAGCTAAAAATTCACCACCTTTTTTATAAAACTCATCTGCTACCTCATAAAGTTTATGTTCAAGAAAATATAAATTGTCTAAACTTATATACAACACCCTGTTATCCGGCTTAAAATTTAACCTTATGTGTTGTAAAATTAGTGTTGTTTTACCAACACCCCTACTTCCTTTTATACCAATAAACCTATTACTCCAGTCAATTGTATCTAAAAAACTCCTAGTGCTTTTTGTTTGAACCAGAGCATACTTTTCGTAAAATAGTTGAATTAATCCTTCCATTTCTTTTTTAGTAAAAATAGCAAAAAGTATCAATACATTGATACTTTTTTAATTTTATTTGTCAACACGTTGATGTTTTTGAAGTGAAATTGTACTCTGTAGAACATAAATTTTTGCTCATTACAATATACAATTTGTGTTAAAACTAAAGCGAAGTATGAGGTTTGGTTTTACCACAAGGTTCACTAAGGTAGTTCACAAGGTACACGGAGTAATTCTACTTTTAAATATTTTATTTTCTTAGTGACAGTTGTGCTTTACTTTGTGTACTTCGTGGTTCTCTTTTTTTACCACAAAGAGCACTAAGGCAGTTAACAAGGAGCACAGAGCAATTCTACTTTTAAATACTTTGTTTTCCTAGTGAACTTTGTGCATATCTTCGTGTACTTCGTGGTTCTCTTTTTTTACCACAAGGTTCACTAAGGCTGTTCACAAGGAACACAAAGAATTTGAACTTAATTATACTATCTTTCTTAATGACCTTTGTGCTTTACTTTGTGTACTCCGTGGTCAATTGTTCTTACCACAAGGGGCATAAATGCAATTTTATCATTTTAAAATAGCTCTATATACAAATCTGAAAGTTTTTCATAAGTTAAGTTATCCTCAAGATATTTTTTACCTCTTTTACCTATTTCTTGTAATTCTGCTTTAGGCATTTTAGAATATTTTAAAATTGTTTTTGCTAGTAATTCCGGATTATTAGTTTCAATAAATTCACCACAGTTAGCCTCATTAATAATGTTTTTAAACCCATTAAACGGAATTATTATGGGTTTTTCTGCATACATATAATCTATCCATTTGTTAGGCGATACGCCATATTTATAAATTCCTTTATCTTCCCAAGGATTTAACAAAATATCGCATGTATTTAAAAAATTACCCACTTCACTTTTAATTACAGCCGGAAAGAATTCAACGTTATTCAAGTAATTATATTCATTTATATAATTTTCTTTTAGTACACCATCCCCAAGAATTTTAAATTTAACATTTGAATTTTCTTCTAAAAGTTTTGCCGCCTTTAAAATTAACTCAATGTTATTTGATATTCCAATAGAACCAGCATAGCCTACTATAAAATCATTAGATTTGTCCTTTACAATGCTACTTGATTCACCTAATACTGTACTGTCTAAGCCCATAGGAATGTATCTAAACTTATGCTCGTTACCTGGAGCTATCAACTTTATATGTTCTCCTAAGTTCCCCATAGAACCAACAATAAAATCGGCTTTTTTATAGGCTTTTTTTTCAATTGATGCTAGTATTCGTACAAATGGATTGTTTTTGCTTAAATTTTTTAGGTCAATTAAAGACTGAGGCCAGATATCTCGAACTTCCACGATAAGTTTTACACCATATTTTCTTTTTAAATATAACCCAGATAAAAATGTCAAAATTGATAATGAAGATACAATGACCGTATCATGATTGGAAATATACTGTTTTTTAAGAAATCTCCGTAATCTAATTTCAAATAAAATCCAGGAATAAATTCTTTTTATATTAAAACCTAAGTTAATTTTAATACCTTTTAATACATAATGTTTAAAAAAAGGTTTTTCATAAAGAAAATAATTTTCATCAAATTCTTGATATTCAAAACCATTAGAATTGGACGAAATTAATACAGTTTCAAATCCTTTTAATGCAAAATGTTTCGAATATAAGTATTGCCTAATTGGACCGCCTTTATTTGGTGTTCCGGCGTATTTAGATATGTACCAAATTTTATTTGAATTCAATTTTGTGATTCTTTAAGAGAAGATTTATTTAATTCGACTACAGCACCTTCAAAGTTAATAAATTGATATTTTTTGGTTTTTAATAATTCAATCAACCAAATGTACCATTCTTTTATAACTGGAAACTTATTGGAAAAATACAGATCATGAAAATTGACCACGAAATATGGTATATTTTCATTTTCTGCTAACTTTAATCGGTTTAAAGTATTTGCCTTCCATAAATCAATATCTTGATTCAGTTGTGCATTATTAACTAAAGAAACCTCCATAATACTAATAGGAATTACCCATATTTTATCAAGTTTATAAGGATCCTTTATTTCGTCAATTGATGAATCAAATATATAACCTTGTTGTTCAAATAATTGTTGTGAGTTTTTAGACATTCTCAAATAATGTGTTCTGATACCAAATACGGGTAATCCGCTCAATTCTTTAAACCTATTATATTCTGTTTTTATTGTTTCTATATGGTCAAAAGCAATTCCATGAACTCCAACCCGATGGTTTTCTTTTAACAATTTATCAATCCACTTTTTCGATTGCTTATAATTATAAGATAATCCCAAAGCGTTGTTCATACCGAAAAAAAAGTTTGCTTTGATATTTTTTTCTCGATAAAATTCTATGAGTTCAGGTAATCGGTGTAATCGTCCCCAACATTTTAAGCGTTTAATATATAATTTTAAACTAATATTACCTTTTAACCACCCTATTGTATTTCTAAATATTGTACCAGGAGTATATATATCTTTGAAATAATGCTCTTGCCAGTATAGGTGATCTACATCATGTGATAAAATGATTTTCATTTGTATTATAATTACTTAAATAGAAACATTATATTTACTTCTATTTATATTCATTTTTTATAAATTTCAAAATATTCCTTTCCAAATTGTTTATTATTATATTTAATCAATGCTTTCTCTCTTGCTTTAATACCTAAATTATTAACTTTCTTGATATCTAATAACTCCATAATTTTTTCCGCTAAATGGTTTTGGTCATTATCATTAAATATTAAGCCGTTTAGGTTATTGTCAATTAATTCAGGTAATCCTCCTACATTACTACCGATAACACAGCTACCTGCTGCAAATGATTCCATACCTACATTTGGAAATCCTTCTGTTCGACTAGGTATAATTGTAACATTAGATCTTTCATAAACTTTTAAAATATCTTTGGGATTTACTCTTCCTAATATTTCTACTTTTTCTCTATGATTTAAGCCTTTTTTCCAATTAATAAGATCATTATTATCTAGAGTATTTGCACCTCCATAAATTAATTTTACCAAAGATTTTTTTTGAATTTGCATATCAATTATTTGCCACGCCTTCATCAGAGTAATACCACCTTTTAAATTTTCTCCATAAGGGCTATCTTTATTGGGTTCTAATCCTCCTAAAAATAAAAATACGACTTCATTTTCCAAACTTTTCGTCACATTAGTAAATTTATCTAAATTTACTCCTCTATAAACAACCGAAACATTTTTATCCAATCCAAATACTTTCTTAACTTCTTTTTTTAAAGAAAAAGAATTACAAGCAATTTGATCAATTCCTTCCAACGTATTTATACAACGTATATTTTTTAATTCTGGTAAAGTGTAATTAATATCAGCACCTATGAACTGAGCAATGTGTTTGAATTTATATTTTTTCTTAAGATTATCTAATGAAACAATGCTAATACCTGAAATTGAATGAACAACGTCAAATTCCTTTAAATATTTATTTAAAAATATAGGTAATAAATACTTATTTAAACAGGTTGTATATTTATTAATAAATGGTAGTAATGGTATCGTTATCTTAATTAATCTGTAACCATTTTCTTCAAGAACTTCATATCGCTTTCGCCCGGGTATAAATATTCTATAAAAAATAACGGTTAAATCAACATGTTTTGAGATTTCAATGGCTGCATTTTTATTAAAAACACCCCTCATTGGGTTTTTTTTTGTCGGAAATCCTCCAGTTAATATTACGACCTTCATCTTTTGATGTTTATTAATTTTAAATAGGTAAAAGTTTATTTACAGCTAATATAGGCTCGATGAAATTTTCTCTTAAAAATTAATTTCCAATCCTAATACATAAGAAATCCTCTCTTTAGCAAATTGAAATTCAGAAAATTCACCTTGTTCAAAACTCCATTTATCGTTTTCAAAACTCCATTTACCAGAGTTTTCATCTGTTACTAATTGTTGAACACCAAATACTGTATGTATTTCATTTACAAACAATTCTCCATCTGAGGTTTCAAAGATGTCAACCCCCATGCTTTTAAAATTTCCTTTATCTGTAACTTCTTTTGCCATATCTAGAATTTCTGGACGAGCCTTTTCCCAATTAATTTTCCCAGAACCGCTATGAAATTCGCCCACCTTTTCTTTTAATCTTACAAAAAAGCCATCGCCAATTCTAGAAACTCTCCATTCTTCAACATCTTTTAAATATTCTTGAAACATTATAAAGCCCCATTGTGTTTCTCTAGGGTCTAACCTTTTCGGAATAAATGTCTTATAAAACAATTGGTCAACCAACTGTTTTGCCTCACTCTTTGTTTTTAAGATTCTAACTCCTGTACCTCCAGCCCCCAAATCCGATTTAAAAACTACCGGATATTTTGTTTTATCCAAAAAATCAATTGCCTCACCACGATGATAAAAAACATAAGTTTCAGGTATTTTTATATTATTTAAATTGAACCAATCTTTAAGTCTTCGTTTACTTTCATAAATCCAAGTAGACAAATTTTCTGGAAAGACCTTCTTATTAAAGTGTTTTTCCAAATACATAAGTCGCTCATCTAAAACCGTTTTCCAAACATTAGAATATGTGGATGGCCAAGTGAAATAGTGTTCAATTTCAGGTTGTTTTTCAATCATTTCAATCCAATCATTTGAATAAATATCAATAACCTTATATGAAATTCCTAAATTGATGCAAGCATCCAAATAATTAATATGTCTTTGTGAAAAATCATATATTATTCCAACTGTAATTGAAGATTTTCCTTTAAATTCAAACTCTTTATCAGTCCCAATTAAAGGAATATTAGATTTCCAATTATTTAAATTATACTCATATAGATTTGACCTATTACGCAAAAAATCTCTTAGACCTACTGGAAGCAATTTTTTTAAACCACTATTGTTCCCTAATTTAGCTATTAAGTTCTTCAATCCTGTCATTATGATCTTTAATTTTTTTAATAATTAATGAAATTGATACCACATTATAATACCAATTAATGGATGATTTAATATATTCAATTTTAATACCATCTATATATTCAAGAATATAAGATAAAATTTCTTCAAAAAATTCATTTTCAAATTGCTTATTATTTTTAATATTTTTTTCGAAGCTTCTTTTTTGAAGCTGATTTTTTATGACTAACGAATATTTACTATTCATTATTTTATGCTTCAAACTAAATAATTTGGGATTTTTATCAAATGTAAAATTATATGATGAATTTATTTTAGCTAGTTCTGGAGATAGATTATTTATTAAGTTAGCTTGAAAGTTCCAATTATTTTCAATAATTTCATTCATTTTATAAGAATTCTTTTTCATGTCGTTACTTATAAAAGGTGAAATAAAATATGACATTTGATTTTCCGCAAATGATTTAATTGAATACGTCATTGGAATCCAGATATCAGAAAAATAAAGTCTTCTTAAGGCAAAAGAAATTTTATTTTCATTCTTAATTCCTAATTTTTTTAGTATCTCCTTTTTTGCCGTTTTAAGAAATTTCTTATTTTCTTTTGTCATCTGAATGGCTGCATATTTATAATAGCTAAAGACAAAATTTCTAAACCATAAATTAACATTTAAATATCCACTTGGTTGATAACTGTAGTTTCTAAATATTTCACCTCCAAATCCTGTTAAAGTTACTTCTGTATTTGTAGTTATATATTCTCTATACTTTCTGGAATAAATTTCATTAAAGAACCCTGTATTCAACACGACTCTACCATCATAATAGTAAAAAGTGTCTTCAAGGGCATTATTCAATTTGTCTTGTTGCTTAATATCAATAAATGGCTTTATTTTTTTTGTATTTAACTTTAAATTTAATGCATTACATAATTGTTGGGCAATTTCTAAATCTTTATCATATCTTTCTTTATAATGAGAATGTGGATGAATTTGCATCTTGTCATTTGCCAAAATTAAATTCAATCTACTATCATAGCCGCCTGACAATCCTATATCAACACCTTTCTCATGGAATGCTTTAGAAATAGAAATATATTGGCTATTTAAGGATTTATGGATGTTTTCTAAAGCTTCTTTTTTAGTGTATTGCCGTATAGTAGCTCTATTATCAATTGTGGAATGAAAATTTTCAAAATTTATTTCATCAAAATTATTGTTACTATTTATCTCATTAATTTCATTCACAAGCGTTTTTGATCCAAGTATAAAACCTAATAAAACATTTTCTTTAACTGACTGTTTATTAATTGAAAATTTCTGCTTACTAGAGAATAAAATTGCCAAAAAGGAATTGCTAATAACATTATCATTTAAATTAAAAACTTTTGATGATTGGAATTTTTCTCTTACAATCGTAATAGCTGATTTCAACTTTATGATAAGTATAAAATCTCCATAAATCAAGTCTTCATTAATGCAATTATTTTTAAAATCATTTAAATATAATTGTATAGCTTCAATATAAGACTTATCCTTGTAAATAAGGGTACCCACTGAATAAATAGCATCCTCCTCATTTAAGTAGTGGTTTGATTTCTTTTTTTCATTACTAAATAAATGCAATATATAATCTCCAATATCTTTCTTTAAATAAAAATCTAAATTTTTCTTTTTACTTACAGCATATAATGATTTCTCGTCAATATTTGTATTGTCTTTTGTTAAAACAAAAACTCCCATTATTTAGTTATTATTTTGTATAGATTAATCAATTCAATTAAATCCTTTTCATAATGAAATTCATTAACTACTGCATTATGCCCATTTTCTCCAAATTTTTTAGCTTCTTCAGGATTTAAATAAATATGTTCAATTTTAGCGACTAATTCATCAATATTCTCTGAGTTTATATAATAACCACAATTTACTTTATCTATTACGGAAATAGGTTCCGGCAATGCTTCACATATTACTGGAATCTTACAATACATATATTCATACATTCTGTTGGAAGTTGCAATATAATTCTTTTCGTTAGGTTCTAATAGTACCAGTCCCAAAGAAACCTTGCTACTCCTTTTAAATTGCTCTTCATAGGTCAAAAACCCTTGCATTTCAAACCTATCTACAATATTAAGTTCTTTTGCTAATTCTTCCAATTTATTTTTATAGCCTTCCGGTCTATACATTCCTCCAAATAATAATTTTATATTATCATATTTTTTATACAATACTTTAAAGGCTTTCATTATATGAATATTCCTTCTATCAGGACTATTCAGTCCTGAAGTATAAATTATAAATTCTATTCCTTTACCATTTTTATTTAAATCAAATTGGCTTACTTTCGATAATAAATGAATATTTCTTACAACTGCATTAGGTTTTTTTAGTCTTTTATACCATAACTTTTGCATACTTTGAGATGGTATTGTATATCCAGACATGCCCTTAATACATAGATGTTCAAATTTTTGATAAGCATTGGCAAAAAAGCCTTTAAAAATATTTGGAATAAATTTCCATTGCGAGAATCTAACTCTGTACAACTCATGGATATCATAAACTACATTTCTTCCGAACACGGAAAGAATAAGCATAAATGGTATTAAATCGGGATCATGAAAGTGATAAATGTCAGCCTTATTATTAAACGCTATTCTAGTGGCTTGAAAAGAAGATAATACTCTCCTTTTTAATCCCTTTCTTACTTTTAAGGGATAAATATTTATACCCTCTATTGAAATTGGCTCATTACTTTCATATTGTGCAATTAAACCAATATCAACACCTTCTTTTGCCAACCCTACACATGCTCTTTGAAAAATTCGATCATCATCAAATTCATGCATACTCGTAATATGAATAACTTTCATTTAAATAATTAAATTTTTGATTCTATTTAAAAAATATATCAAATTCATTATTGAATTAAACTTGGTTGCAGTATGCTTTAGGTCTAAACTCCCTCCTAGTCTTCTATACATTTTTTCTACACCTTCCACATCAGATCCTTCATAATCAAGTATCAATCCCTTATCTTCAGCTATTATTGATAATTTATAATATAAATAATCTCCAATATTTTTTTCTTTATTTGATAGTATTTGATAATTTACGATGGGAATTAAATTATACAATTTCTTATCATCAAATAAATATAATCCCGCTGCTAATAATTTTTCTTCTTTTGAAAAAATTTTGACGCACCCCCAATTTGTAAATTTTGATTCTGAGTTAAAAATTTCAAACAACAAATCTTTATAAACATTGAGAGATTTACTTTTACCAAATTCAATCCATAAGGATAATACTTCATTAATATTAAAATCTTCAACAATTTTTAAATTACCCTTATTCTGTTCCTTAATATATTTATTTATTGATGATTTTTTCCTTTTAGCAATTGAAGTCATGAAAAGAGATGGGTCAACAGTATAATTTACTTTAGGACTGATTTTAAAACCATGATTTTGATAAGGAAAAAAATATTTTGTGTTTGAATCAAAAATTAAAGATGTATTATACTTAGCTATTTCTTTTAGGATTTTTGTTAAAATTTCAATTTCCTTTTCAGAATTACCATCTCTTGAAATCTCTTTTATTAAAGGATGGAAATAAGGTGTATAAGGAGGTTTAAAAATACCACTTACCCAAGCTTTTTTTGTTACTATAAAAGCAAAGCCTGCAACAATAATTGAATCTTCTTTTATAACGATTATCTTAAACTCTCCTGATTGATTTCTAAGCCATTTTGATGTATGAAATATATTTCCTTTTGCATGTTTAGAAACAAAATCATCCCAAATTTCATATTCATCTTTATTTAAATATTCAATTTTCATTATTAATATGTATTAATACGGCTATTCCAAAAGTATATCCTGCTATTATACCAAATATTGACATGCTAAAAATATCGAAAAAGTTAGGTCTTCCAAAACCTAAAACTACCATAGTTAAAATTATTGCCAAAAAAATATTTAATCTGTAAGTCACATTTCTATCACTTACATTACGTTTTATAGTTCTAATTGATTTTATTAACCAATAATAAATACTGCTATAGATTAACACCCCAATTATACCTAGTGTTGCAAGTAATTCAAAAAAATCATTATGGGCATATTTTCCAGATTGAGAGTACTCTTGAAAAGTACCTAGTCCTACCCCTATTAATGGTGATTTTTTAAATATATCAAATCCTTCGGTAGCAATATCATATCTACCCTCACCAGATTTGGTAATATTTTGTAGCCTATAAATCATTACAGAATCTTCATAAATAAAATTAAAACTATAATAGCCTACTACAGTGCCAATTGTTACAAATAATAATATTCTAAAAATATTTTTTTCTGAAGCAAATAAAATAATTACCCAAAGTGTAACAAATACCAGTAAAGAAATTAATGATTTTCTAGAAGCTGCAGCAACAATTCCATAAAAAGATACTAAAAGTATTCCTGCAAACGGAATTTTTAATTTAAAATTTGCTTCTTTCCAAAGTATAGCGACCCCGAAAATAGCATATAGCATAAACATTCCTAACAAATTTGGATTCGATGTAATTCCCGTTTCTCTACCGGCAATAATTTCTTTGGGAGAATCATCTAAAGTTAAAATAAATAAAACGGCAGAAACCATTAAGGCATAACAGATTGCATGTAATAATTTTGGATTTTTAACTAAAATGACAACGTAAATAAAAATCAACATAAATGACCCAATCATTAATTGAAAAAAACGTAATGTTTTAGATATGTTAATGGTATGAATAAAACTAGTTGTAGCAAAAATGATAAATAATAAATACAATGAAAGTATACCAATTTTAGAAACAAATTTTGGATTTTTTAATAATAATATTAAAAATAGTATTGGAACAATCAATTTTTGAAATAAAAAGGTAAATGATTCAAATCTAGCGAAATAGACAAGACTTAAGGTAAAAAGAAAAATTAATATCTTATTAATCATATTCTTCTTTTCAAAATTTTAACTAACATATTTCTGTGAATATCATTTTGAATGATATTTAATAAAATCTTACTAAATGACTTATTATAAAAGATTTTAATAATATTAAATTTATTTAAAATCCTTAACACGAGTAGGTTACCAAAGGAAAAGAAAATATTAAAGTAATGAGATTCTTTTTTAGAAACCAAATCATCATAAAATTTATTCAGAAACGTAACATCTAGTAATTTTTGTGATTCGTTTAGTTTTTTAGCTACAAACTCAATCTTTTCCTTGCCACTTAATACGTCAATAGTTATTCCATTTCTCTTAAAATATATAATCTCAACTTCAATGCTATTATTTATAATTTCGAGCTTTAAAAGACTTCCAAATTTTCGATAATCTTTAACGTCTATGCCATAATCAAATATAAAATCACCTTGTCCGTAAAAAATATCTTTATTTTTATACTTTTCAAAAGTACCAACCACATGTGAATGTTGACAACTGATTAGGTCTGCTCCTAAGTCAATTAGAAGTTTGCATTTTTTTTGCAAATTTGGCGAAGGATATATACTTCCATCAATGCCCGTATGGTACAAAATAATTAAGAAATCTACTTGTTGTTTAAACTTTTTAATTACATAAAACCAATTTATTATATCTTCTGGATTGGCACCAGCTTCATTCTCGGTAGCAATTGAAAATTCATTATTTGAAATCGCATAAAATCCTATTTTTTTATTTTTTATTTCTTTTATAAATAACTCATTTGACTCCTTACTGTTTAATCCTGCACCAAAAAAATCAATCTTGTTATCTTTTAGCGTTGAAATTGTAGACTGTAAACCGTCTTCATCTGCATCTAAAATATGATTATTGGCCAACGTACATGCATCTATTTTTAATGACTTGATACCATTAACAACATTAGGAATTGCAACTAAATTAGGTAATGCTGTTCTTTTCGCTGATTTATTTTCACTTAAAGGAGCTTCAAGATTTACCACGGAAAAATTTGAGTCCTCAAACTCTTTTAAAATTTGAGCATCTATAAATCTAAAGTCTTCGTTTGAAAATTTTTCTTCATATCGTCTAACTGGTGCAAGGTCTCCACCAATAAGTATGGTTATTTTATCGCTCATTTTGACATAGTAAAAATGCAATCTTAAAATAATAATTGGGTATTTTCATAATATTAAAGATTAAGCACAAATAAAGGTTACATCACTTTCCAATAGAATCTAATATAGTCTTTGCTCTACCGTGATACGAATGTGTGGTAGCAATTTTTTTTATTTCTTGTTCATTTAGTTGATAGTCTGCAAAGTTATTCATTATCTTTAGGAGTAAAAAATTTATTTTTCCAATCTTTATTGGATAATATTCCTTATTCGGAATCAACCAATCTGTGTAATAATTTCTATCATCTGATACTTGAATCGCACCACAGGATGGAATTGCAAAAAAAAGCGGGTTTATAGCTTTATCGCCATCATTTTGATGAATATTTACACAAACTTTGGAAGAACAAATGTAGTCTATAAAATTATTGTACATTAATCTTTCATGCACTTCGACGCCTTTCGTTTTTAAAATCTCCTTCATATCATCAGGTACATTAGAACCTACAAAAACTATTTTATATCTATCAGCCAAATTAGAAACTTCCAAAAAATAATTAAGCCTTTCAGAATAGTATTTCAAATCACAATTTCCAAAAAGTAAAATATCAATATTTTTTGATTTTTTGTTATAAAATATATCTCTGTCAAACCCTAATGGTAGCCAATCGCTATCTTTTATACTTTGAACATCATATCCATCTTGTACAAAAACTTTATCAACATAATCTTTTATTGCAATTTGCTCTGGCACTCTTGTAATGGAATCAGTTGTCCATAAAATTTTATAGACAGATTCCATTTCTAATAATATTTTTTGACAATTTTTACTAATTTTTTTTCCCTTTATAATTAAAAAGGCATCATAAGGGTTTTCTAAATGTTTCGCATATATTCTTTTAATATTTATATTAAATAATTTTGTATAATATTTTTCATAACCAAATATTTTCCAAAATAATCGCTTTTTTAAAGTAGGTTCCCCAGAGCCATAAAAAAAAGTATCAACTTGATTATTATTATCTTTTAACGCCTGAACGATTCCTTCTTGGGCTGGGTAAGAATACAAGACTGCTATTCTCATTGATTAATAATTTTCTCATTACTGTCCATTAAGTTTATTGGGCTTGTTAAAAACTCAATATTGTCAATAATTTTTTTATCATCCCAATCCCACCATTTTATTTTTAAAAGTTTTTCTATAATTTCATTTTCAAACCTATTCCTTATTATTTTACATGGAACTCCTCCGGCAACAGCATATGGAGGTATGTTTTTTGTAACAGTAGAATTGGTTGCTATTACGGCACCATCGCCAATAGTAACACCTGATAGTATTGTTACACCAGTTCCAATCCAAACATCATTTCCAATAAATATATCCCCTTTGGAGTAAGGCATCCCATTTTTAAATTTTCCATTCAAATTAAATTTTGCTCTGAATGGAAAAGTTGATATTCTATCAACGGGATGTATGCCACCAGTAATTATCCTTATATTTTTAGACAAAGAACAATATTTACCAATGTGAATTTTTGCTTCACTTCCCTTATATTCATCAATAATTAAATTCTCTAACCCATAAGTATGTTTACCGACACTCAATACACCATTATCAATGAACTTAAGAAAATTTTTACGTTTACTAGCACTTATAATCTTTATATATAATCTAATCAGAAAATTTTTCATTCTATTCTAAAAATAAACTATTAACTATTTTAATATTAGCTTCTAAACCCACTTTATAATATAAATTTGTCATATCTGCACTTTTTTTAACACTTTTTGAGTCAGTTATAAATTTATGCAATTCATAAGTTGTTTTTATTAAAGGAATATTAAAATAACTGTTTAACATTATTCCATTACCAGATGACATTTCCAAATTATCAAATATAACAACATTAACTCCATTTAACAAAGCCTCGTTTGCAATACCGGAATTATGTGTAACCAACAAATCACATATCAAAAATAGATTATTATTAGATACAACACTTTCTAAAAATTGTTCTGTTGATATAAATGGACATATTTTTAGAATTTCATCTTTTTCTTGTGATGGATGCAATTTAAGTAAGGGTACGCAATTATCTACCCCCTTAAAAGCTTCTAGAAACCCATTAATGTGTTTTCCTAAATCTTTATTATTAATTGGATTAATGGCAAGTACAACTAATTTTTTATTTATTTCAAAGCCTAGCTTTTGTTTCAATTTGTATTGTGTTGATTTTGTTCTTTTAATCTCTATTTTTTCAATTATAGGAGTCCCTGAAACTTTTATTCTATTTTCTACAACCCCAAGTTCAATTAATTGAGATTTAGCAATGTTACCCCATACTAAAACTTCATCAGCAATCAATGGATAGTATCCTCCAGAACCAACGTTAATAACACCGTGCTGTAAAACGGTAGATTTAATTTTGATTGCATTTGATGCTGCAAAGAAAGGTGCAGAATCATCACCTCTATCATAATCTCCTATAACTAGTTCAACGTTACACCTTTTTAAAAGTTCTTTCCAGTAAATAGCTTTAAACATTTGAAAAATTAAGTCAATAAAGAATGAAGTTGAAAATGTATTAATTTCTATTAATTTTTTTTTAATTTTTGAATAATTTTTAACAATCCATAATAAAATAACAAATTTCTGGCTAAATGAAGTTAAACGATAATCATGATAACAATCGTTTAAGTTTTTATTTCCGCTAACATTAATTACCTTATAATTGATGTTTTGCACACTTTCGTTTAGACGATTATGATGATTGGCATTGCCAGATTTATAATACAAAATAGAAGATTTAAAACAATGAGGAGGGCGACCTTTAAGGCTATAGAATAAGGCCTTACTAATAAGTAAAACTTTAAAAAAAATTCTATTGGTATTAGTATTATAATATCGTTTACTAATTAATTTATCTAAAGAAGGAGCTAACAAACTGCCTATTTCAATATTTTTATAAGTTATTGCATTCAAATCTAGCTCAATTTGATTGATTTTTTTATAATTGTAATCATCCATTGGCTAATTTAATGTTTTATCATTCTGTTAATAAAATATAGTGATAATACAACTTGTATTATGGTACCTATAATTATCCCTTGCGGAAATAAAACGAGATTAAAACCGGTTAATTTTATCATTAATAATATATAGACTGTACCTAATATAGCTCCAATTATTAACGATATAAAATAGAAATTTTGCTTTTTTATAACATTATAAATATTATTAACCAAGCCTAAAGAAGCTGCTACTGGAATAAATAGTGTCCATTGGGCTACTTCAACACCATTTATGTATTTCGGTAAATATGCTTCAACTAGAATTGGCAATAAAAAATAGGAAATGATTGCTACGCCTAACAGTGATATAAATTGAAATAAAGTTGGTTTAACCACTTGCATAACAATACTTTTTACAGAATTACCTTGACCAAATTGAATACTCATTCTTGGGTAAACTACCGCACTTACAGCTTTAGGAACTATACCAATCGCACCATTTACAATATTTGCTAATGCATAATAACCAAAACTAATAGCCCCACCAATAGAGAATATCATGCTATTTAGAATGGTTTTCCACATCGGTTGAATCTGACCTACTGCAAAAATAGGCAATCCTGTATTAATTAATTCTTTAGCTACATTATTATCCCATTTTGGTTTTGACTTGATTGGTCTGTTTTTAAATAGTAGTGCAAATTCTACTAACGATAATAAAACACCTCTTAATGCCAAACCCAATAAATTAAACTGCCATACCATAATAACACTAACAATATTTATCAGTGCAAAATATATATTAATCTTAGATAGTAAATCAAAATCATTATTTGTTCTGTATAATACTGGTAAATAAGCCTTATTTAAGGTATGAAAAAAGGCAATAATAATATAGGCTGCATAAACAATTGTCAGGTTGGTATCATTATTAGCAAAAGCTACTAAAAAGAAATAGAAAAAAACGATTGAGGCTATAACACCAATAAAAAGGCTCACAAAAAAGCCTAACGAAGATAATTTATCTACATTACTTTTATTATTCTGCCCAAGTTGAAAAGGTAATTCTCTTCCCAAACCATTTAAGATACCTCCATGGCCTAGTAAAATATAACCTAAAAAAATGCCTACTCCGCTAAATAATCCGAAAATTTCTGGAAGTACCAATTTAACTACCATAAATCCAGCAATCATTCTCAAAGCATTATAAATCAATTGAGAACTTACGAATTTAACTAATACTTGGCCAAACTCGCCTATTTTTAATTTCTTAAGCAAAGTGTTCAAGTTTTAAAGGGCTGCCTCTTTCAATTTTTGAGGAAAACTTTTTACCCAAAATTTCGTAATAAAATTTCGGATGCAATCCAATTCCTGGCCTAATAGAGCGAATGTTTTCTTTAGAAATAATATCTCCTTCTTCTACATCTTGTACAACAAAAAGAGATCTCGAAAACTCTCTACTTATCAGCTTCTTTTCTGTCATATCATAATCTACCTTTCCCATAAACTTCTCTGTTAAACGAACGGCATCAACCATTCGTCTAAATTCAGTTTCATCCAAAGAAAAATGAGCATCAGCTCCACCTATTTTTTTATCCAAAATAAAATGTTTTTCTATTACTGTTGCCCCTAATGCCACTGCTATCATTGGCCCTTCTACCCCCGTAGTATGATCAGACAATCCCGACTTTACTCCAAAACGTTCTGAAATATCCGGTATGGTTAGTAAATTAGCATCCTCGGGAGCTGCAGGGTATGCAGAAGTACATTTTAAAATGGTAATATCTACGTTTCCTTCTTTTTTACAAGTGGCAATGGCTAATTCAATATCTTCTACAGTTGCTATTCCTGTAGAAATTATTAACGGTTTTCTTTTAGAAGCCACATAAGCTATTAACGGAATATCAGTGATTTCAAATGAAGCAATTTTATAAATTGGGCAATTTAACTCTTCTAATAAGTCCACCGCAGTAAAATCAAATGGAGATGAAAAACAAACTAAGCCTACTTCTCTAGCAGTCTCAAATAATTCAGCGTGCCATTCCCAAGGTAAAGCTGCTTGTTTATACAAATCATATAAATATTGCCCATCCCAATGAGTTCCTTGTGCAATTTTAAAATATTTTTGTTTACCATTAAACGTAATGGTATCGGCTGTATATGTTTGCAATTTTATTGCATCTGCTCCTGCTCTTTTTGCTGCAAAAATAGTTTCTTTAGCAACTTCTAGACTTCTACCATGATTTGCAGACAATTCAGCAATGATAAAACAAGATTCCCCTTCCATCATTTTAATATTTTATATATAACATATTATTTACTAAGTGAACAAATATACTTAAAACATTCTTCATTGTTAATGCTGAGTTCTTCTGATTTAATAAATCCAGACTTTTCAAAAATCTTAATTGAGCCTATATTATTACTTTTGATAAATGCTATAATATTCTCAAAATCAGCATTATTTTTAATATATTTTAATCCTTCTTCAATAACCTTTACCCCTAGATTCTTACCCCTATAATCTTTATCCAAGGAAATGCCAATGACACCCTCTTTATCAAATTTAACCTGACCAACAGGTTTATTTATTAAATTTTCTTCAATATCAACAACCAATAAAATATTATCATTAACTTGTAATTGATTGTTAAACCATTCTGTATGTGTTTTTAAGGAAATTTTATTGGAATTAAATGACATTTTTCTAGTTAAGTCGTCATTAGCCCAATCAAAAAATAATTGTAAATCATACTCTTCTGCTTTCCTAATTCTTAATTTTTTTTCATCAAAAATAACAGATTTTACTAATTCCAATAAACGAGAAGCAATGTGTTTATCAAAAAGTTTTGATTGACTTTGTAGATAATCATTAATATCAATATTGCATATTGCATCAGATACTTTTTCTTTAAAATTATCTATTGTATATTTCGTAAAATCTCCAGCAGGAATTATTACTTTTTTATCTAGTAATCCCTGATAAATGGGCTTTTGATTCTCAACAAAATAACCACTTAATACTGGCATTTTAACACAGCAAACCTCATATAAAATGGTACTAGAAGGAACTATGGCGAAATTAGATTTTTCCATAATTCCAATTAAAACCTTCTCTGAAAGATTCCTAAATATTTCTATTCTATCGTCATATTTATGTTGCAAATCATAAATTTCTTGATGTATGTAAGCGTTTCCTAATATTATATTTATCTTTTTAAAGTTAGAGATTTGTATTAATGCTTTTACTACTGTTAGTGTTAAATTTTCAGGATCTGCACCACCAAAACAAACAAAAGCGATATCTAATTTTTTAATGATTCTCGTCTTCTTTGCAGATTCTAAAAAACTTGGTCTTAACAAAGCATATTTAGTTCCTAAATAAAGCTGAGTATATCCTTCTTTACTATAATTACTATTAGTTATATACGGTGAATGATTAATGACTAAATCAGCAAACATATGTTCATTAGCCAAGTCATCAATATAAATTAATTTATAACCTTTACTTTTAATATCTTTTTGGTAATTGGAATTAAAATGATAACCATCTGCTACAATTATATATTCTTTTGGAGAATACCTTTCCGCTAACCAAGTACTTTCTAATTCCAAGGATACTGACTCAGGAATAGTTTCTATTCTATAATCTTTAGGGATAACAGTTATCGTAGATTTTTGACTAACAACAAAAACAAAATCTATTTTACCCTTAATTGTTTCAGCCAAACTAAATAATCTATATAGGTGACCAAGGCCAGTTTCTGAATTTCCATCGGCTCTAAATATCACCTTTTTCATTGACTTACTATTTAATTTTTGTTACCTCATTTAAAGTATTAATTAATTTTTGGTCTGTTTTATAAGTTAAAGTCAAATTCCTATTAATATCAACAACCTTCTTATTTTCATCTAAAAATCTAAACAATTCTTTTATTGAATATTCTAAACCTTTTTCTTTAAAATAATCTTCAACTTTATTGAACATCACTAAATCCTCTTCATAATCAAGTGTTAAGCGATATTCTCTAACCAAATCTTTAGGTAAATCAATAAAATTTAATTTGAAATGATCCGGATTATTCTGAAAATACCAAGTCATATATTCAGAATAATCTGCATTTGGAAAATGTTTTTGAACTTTTTCTAAAGCCGCCGTGTTGATAATTTCCAAATTAGTACCCACAGCTGCAGCATTGGCTACCGTATAATCTGCACCAGTTTCAAAATGTGATTTTAAAAGTATTTGTAAGATATCATTAGAAATAAAAGGCATATCGCCAGTTACACGTACAATAATGTCGATTTTTAAGTCTCTAATAATATCTAAATAACGCTTAATAACATCATCAGGATCTCCTTTATGAAAAATTACATTATCTCTATAAGTATGATTTTGTAGGCCTGCATCACTTTCCAAATTAGAGGTTGCAATTATGGTATGGTTTATATTTTCAAATTTTAAGGCATTCTTTACACAATATTCAATAGAAGTTAAATCACCAATCTTTTTTAATGCCTTACTTTCTAATCTTGACGATTTCAATCGTACCGCAATTATAGTAGCGATTGTAGATTTTTTAAGATCTTCTTTAAAAATAGTGGCATTCGCACTCTTGCTGGTGGTTAAAATGTTTCCATTTAGAATGAGTTTTTCTAATTGTGATGTATTCAGTCCATGTTCATCCGTTCTTTTAAAATCAAAATCATTCCATGACAATAATTCTCCCTTACTTTTATTTTTATTCAACACTGGTATTTGCTCGCTTTTTTCTAAATACACTCTTTCTTCTGGAGTTATAAAATCTTTTAGAGTTAAAGCTGAATATCGGTCTAAATTCGAAACATATGCTTTGTATTTCTCTACTGATAATGAAGAATAATGGTCGTATTTTGTTTCTAAGGTGCTATGTTTAACATGTTTTTCAATCATGTTTACTCCTAAAGTAGCTGCAACAACGGGAAGCCAAAGTGCATCTTCATTGTTGGCATCAATATGGTCTGCAAAAACCAATTCATTCTTGAAGTTATTTTGTATTTCTTTTATTTTTACAAGACCTGAATCTTCCAATTTTGTAGGATAGCCTTGAAAACCTATTTGCAATAGAATTTCCGCACCTTCCATTAATTCATTAAAACGTGCAACTACTTCCTTAATCTCATCTATTTCAAATCCGCTAACATTTAATATTATCTTTTTGTTTTCTAAATCAAGCTCAGATAATGCTGTTAATATATTTTTATTAAGTAAAATTGAAGCTTGTATTTTGAATCCATATATTTTATCAAAATTATTCTGTATTACTTCAATACTATAGCTATCAAAAACATCAATCCATATATCTTTATGAGTCGCCGCCTGATTTATAATCTCTGTCCACTGGTTATGATTAAAAAATAAATCTTCATACACATGATACCATGAAAAATCTGATAATGCTATTTGGTCATATTTAAAAGGTTGAAATTTTATACCTGTATTTTGATTAAATTCTTTAAATTCTTCTACTAAAGATATTAAATAATCAAAACTACCGCCGTGAGTATTTGCAATTTCAATAATATTATATACCATATTGGCTATCTATTTATAAATTCTAAAATTTTTTCAATAACATAATCTTGTTCCACATCTGTTAAGCTAGGGTACATGGGTAAACTCAATGCTTTTTTATAATAGGCTTCCGCCATAGGAAAATCTCCCGCTTTCCACCCAAACTGTTTATAATAATTCAATAAATGCACAGGTATATAATGCACTTGTGCAAAAATTTTATGCTCTCTTAAAAATTCATAAAGGTCTTTTCTGTTTTCTACTTCTATTACAAAAAGATGATGTGCATTAAAATGATTACTTTCTTGTTTCTGATATTTAACATCTACATTTTCAAATGCATTTCTATATATATTAGCAATTTCTTGTCGTCTTAACAGCCCTTTTTCTGCATTTTTTAGTTGACTATTCCCTAATGCAGCTTGTATATCTGTAATGCGATAATTATATCCTAAGTCTTGCATTTCATAATACCATGATCCTTGTTTTTCAGCTTCAGGAAAATCATATTTCATATTCTCTTTTGTTATACCATGAGTTCTAAGTAATAATAGTTTATCATACAATTTCTTATTATTTGTGGTGATCATACCTCCCTCTCCCGTAGCAATATGCTTGACCGGATGAAAAGAAAAAATACTAAGATCTGCGTAAAGGCCATTTCCACAATTTTGACTTTTACCATTTGAGTCTATAAAATAACCACCTGGAGCATGACAAGCATCTTCAATTATCCAAAGTTCATGTTTATTAGCTATTTTTCTTAACCTTTCCAAATCTACTGGATAACCAGCAAAATCAACAGGAATGATGCCTTTATAGGTGCCATTTGGATTATTTACTAGTTTCTCTTCTAATTTATCTAAATCTATGGTATAAGTTTCCGGATCAATATCGACAAAATCAACCTCTCCTCCACAATAAATAACGGAATTTGCACTTGCTGCGAAAGTAATAGGCGTAGTAATAACTTTATCCCCTTCACTCACATTTAATGCCATATTACATAAATGCAATGCCGCTGTTCCATTTGAAACTGCCACTGCATATTTTGAACCGATATACGAAGCAAACTTATCTTCAAATTCCTTTATTTTTGGACCTTGTGTTAAGAAATCAGATTTCAAAGTTTTAATAACAGCATCAATATCTTCTTGGGTTATTTGTTGTCTTCCGTAAGGTATTATTCTCATTATACTTTAAAATTTGGATCAACATGAATTTTTATCAGATCTCTTAAGCTTTCAATAGTTTCCCAGCTATCATTTTCACTAGAATTATAACTAAAACCTTCTTTAACTTTCTTAGCATTAAAATGACTTACATAGTCCTCTAATTTAAAGATTGTTTTTTGTGGAAGTATCGCATAATATTTACCTAAATCCCAAGTATTAAAAGAATCAGACATGGTAATCATCTCCTCGTGTAATTTTTCTCCGGGTCTTATACCCACGTTTTTTTGTTCACAATTAGGACAAATTGCTGAGGCAACATCTACAATTTTATACGAAGGTATTTTAGGTACAAAGATTTCACCACCCCATGCCTTTTCTATAGCATTAAAAACCATTTCACAACCATCAATCAGGCTAATATTAAATCGGGTCATTCTATCATCAGTAATTGGCAGTATACCTTCTTTTCTTTTATTTAAAAAAAACGGCATTACTGACCCATTAGAACCCATAACATTTCCATAACGCACTACGGAGAATTTAATATCTCGATTACCTTTAATATTATTTGCTGCTACAAACAATTTGTCAGAAGCCAATTTTGTAGCTCCGTATAAATTTATAGGTGCGGCTGCTTTATCAGTAGATAACGCTACTACACTTTTAACTCCACATTGCAATGCTACATTAATAACATTTTCAGCACCAAGTATATTTGTTTTTACACATTCCATTGGGTTATATTCTGCAATATGAACATGTTTCATAGCCGCGGCATGTATAACAATATCAATACCTTCAAAAGCACTCATTAAACGTTCCTTATCTCTAACGTCACCAACAAAATATCTGATGGCCTTATATTTATCTTCTGGATAGTTCATAGCCATCTGAAAGTGCTTTTGTTCATCTCTAGACAAAATAACCAAACGTTTCACATTTGGAAATCTTTCAAAAATAAGTTTTGTAAAAGTTTTACCAAATGAACCAGTACCACCAGTTATTAATATTGATTTACCATTTAAGTCTAACATTGTATATTTTTATTTTTTATAATTTCAATTGTCAAAAATATTCATATTATACCAATTATATTACTTAATAATAGCATTATTTTAATAAATAGCAATTGAATTCAATTATTCTCCTTTTAAAATTGGTGAAAATAAAGTGTCTTTTGATATATTATTAATTAAATTCTGAGTTACTAATTTAGCTCCTTCGGTATTTAGATGGTCAATATTCCTAAAAAAATGATTTTCAAGTTTTAAATTATTTGGTATTAATAAACTCTTAGATTCTAATATTTTTAATGCCTCGTTATATTCTTTTAGATAAGTTTTATTAAAGTAATTATTTGACAAGTTTGTAGGTAATTCAAAATACACAATTTCTATTCCTTTTTCCTTTATTTTAATAAAATAATCAATCATATATTCAAACTTTTTAGTGTCAAATTCTTCTGATAATAGTGGTAAATATAAATGTTCTGAATTATTTAATGATTTTTTATTATTAATTACTATAGATCCAATAAATCCTTTACTTTCAATTAATTCTTTGTCAAAATTCTTTTGTTTATTTAGAAATAAATTTGACAAGCCTTTTTTAACACTTTTGGTTAAAAAATCTAAATATTTAGCTTCTAAATTATAATCAACAACAATGCCCTCATTCGAAATTTGTTTTTCCAAATAGCGATGTACAGGATAAATCATAAAATTATCTGCATAATTTGAAAAAGTCATTGGTGATACTAGTACAAAGATAAATTTGGGTTTTGTTTTTGTATGTATCAAATAGTCATTCGTAATAAGTTCATAAAAATAAGGTCCTGCAGTAGCAATACCAAGGTTATACGTTTTTATATTTTTCTTATCAAATTTAATTGGCATAATACCTGAATAACAATATGAGTTACCGACAAAAAGAATATCAAGAGCATCAAACCTTGATTTTTGTTGTAAACTGACAACATTACTGTTATCAGTAATTGACTTGTCTAGGTTATCAAACGGGCTAATTATTAGAATAATTATTAGTAACAAGATGAAAAATAATAGCGCCTTACTTAAAAATTTCTTCATCTTATTAAATTAAAATTGAAAATATATAAATTGTTGCTTTTCACCTGAAAATGAAATTATTGTTAATAATAATAAAATATAGAAAGTCCAACGTAAAATCAAAGAGAATTTTGACACGATACTTTCTATTGCGAATTGACTATTTCTCCCAAACCATTCAATAATGATAAATATAAAAATCAACAATATTACAGACAAAGAATATCTTTCTGGCATAGAAAAAAAAGATTTACTAAAAATTTTTAATATATAGTCATTTGCCATTACAATATTATCAGATCTAAAATATACCCATGCTAATAGTGTTAAGAAAAAGGTAATTAAAATATTTACAAATTCCTTTAACGAAGGAAAAATCTTATCTTTTGCTATTAAGTCGGTGTTGATTCTATTTTTCTTTAGTAACATTAATGGTAAAAAATATAATGCGTTTAAAAAACCCCAAACAATAAATGTCCAATTTGCACCATGCCAAAAGCCACTTACCAAAAAAATAATAAAGATGTTTCTTACCTTCTTTAATGTATCTCCACGACTACCTCCTAATGGGATATATAAATAATCTCTAAACCATGTTGATAATGAAATATGCCATCTTCTCCAAAACTCAGCTATATCACGTGAAAAATATGGGAATGCGAAATTTTGCCTTAAATTAAATCCAAATAATCTAGAAGTTCCTATAGCAATATCAGAATACCCTGAAAAATCACCATAGATTTGAAAAGCAAAGAAAAATACACCTAAAAATAATGTACTACCTGAATAATCATGATAATTTTCAAAAATATCATTTACCAAAATTGCACAATTATCTGCAATTACCACTTTTTTAAATAGTCCCCAAAGAATCTGTCGTAAACCGTCTACAGCCTTATTGTAATCAAAAGTTCGTTTTTTATAAAATTGAGGCAATAGGTTTGTAGCTCTTTCAATCGGACCTGCAACTAATTGTGGAAAAAAGCTTACAAAGGCAAAAAATGCAACTATATCTTTAGTAGGCTCTAATTTTTTGTTATATACATCTATTGAATAACTAAGCGTTTGAAATGTATAAAAACTAATACCAACAGGTAATATTATATTAAGTCTAGTTATATCTAAAGGATTGCCCAATAATGTATAAGCATCAGCAAAACTATCTGCAAAAAAATTGAAATATTTGAAAAAACCCAAGAACCCTATATTCACAAATATACTTGTAAATAAAAACAATTTTCTCTTATTTTTATCTTCTGTTTTATCCAGTCCTATCCCTACCAAGTAATCAACAAAAGAGCTAAAAATAATTAAAGACAGAAAACGCCAATCCCACCAACCATAAAAAAAGTAACTGGAAATAAGAAGTAATACATTTTGGAGTTTTAATTTTTTTTGGAAAATAAACCAATATAATATGAATACAATAGGTAAAAATATTCCAAATTCTATAGAGTTAAAAAACATATATCTAAATTAACTTTAAACATTCTTTTAAACTATCTCTCCAATATGGAATTTTTATTTTACAATTTTCTTTTATTTTTGTTTTATTCAACACCGTAAAACGTGGTCGTTTTGCTGGTGTAGGGTAATGCTCTGTTACAATAGGAATAACTTCAGTATTTAAATATGAATATTCAAATATAGCCTGGGCAAAATCAAACCAGCTAGAGACACCTTCGTTACTGTAATGATATAAGCCATATGAAGTATTATTGTTTTCGATAATATTTAAAACAACTCTTGCTAAATCTCTCGCAAAGGTTGGTGTACCTACTTGGTCATCAATAACATTCAGTGTATTTTTAGTTATTGCAAGTTTTAACATTGTTTTTACAAAATTATTCCCAAAACTAGAATATAACCATGAAGTTCTTATTATAAAGTATTTTTGAAGTATCTTTTGTACGGCGAATTCACCTTTTAATTTTGTTTCGCCATAAACATTGATAGGAGCATGAGCATCATTTTCAGTATAAGCAACATTACTTTTTCCATCAAAAACAAAGTCGGTTGATATATGAATTAAAATTGTATCATACTTTTTACAAGCTAAGGATATGTTGGAACTTCCCAAATTATTGACCTTATCTGCTAAAATAGCATCTGTCTCTGCTTTGTCTACTAATGTGTATGCAGCACAGTTAATACAATAATCAAATGAATTATTTTCAAAATAATTAAGAACTTTTTTATCGGAAGTAATATCTAACGAATGTGTATCCGTAAAATCAAAATTAAACTCAGGATATACATCTGAAAGCACCTTTAATTCTGATCCTAGTTGACCATTACCACCTGTAACTAATATTTTCATAAAAAAGTATCTGCATTTAAAAGCGGTAGTTCCATATCTTTATTATTCACTACAATCTGACTTTTATCTAATATCCAGTCTATTCCTAAATTTGGGTCATTGTACAAAACTCCGGATTCCGATTGCGGTGCATAGAAGTTATCAACCTTATAAAAAAATTCTGCAGTATCGCTTAAAACAATAAAACCATGAGCAAAACCTTTTGGCATAAAAAATTGTTTTTTGTTTTCACTACTTAGAATGACAGCAATATGTTCGCCATAAGTTGGAGACCCTTTTCTTATATCAACCGCAATATCTAAAACTTTTCCAGACAGCACCCTAACTAACTTCGCTTGTGAATGAATACCTTTCTGAAAATGAAGACCACGCATAACACCAAAAGTTGAAAAGGATTGATTATCTTGAACAAAATTAACCTTATACCCAATTTTATCTGAAAACAAATCTAAGTTAAAACTTTCGAAAAAACTACCTCTTTCATCTTCAAAAACTCTTGGTTCAATGGTATAACAACCTTCAATTTTTGTTTTAATGATTTTCATTCATCTAAAATTTATCTCATAGATAGATACCTAACTACCCATTCAATTCCAAATACTTATCTACAAAATTTCTAACGCCAACTTCTAAAGATGTTGAAGGTTTAAAATCTATATACTCAAATAAACTTTCTACATTTGCATAGGTAGATGAAACATCTCCGGGTTGCATAGGTTTAAAAACTATCTTTCCTTTTTTATCTAATGTTTTTTCTATGGCATGTACATAATCCATCAAAGCCACTGGGCTATTATTACCTACATTAAATAGTTGATAAGGAGCAGAACTGATTGCAGGGTTCGGTTTTTTTGCATCAAACTTCGGATTATTGGCTAGCGGAGGTTTTGGTATCAAACGCTTTACACTTTCTACAATATCACCTACATAAGTAAAATCTCTACTCATATTACCGTGATTAAATACTTCAAATTCTTTATCTTCTACTATGGCTTTAGTAAAAATATGTATTGCCATATCCGGTCTTCCCCAAGGGCCGTAAACCGTAAAAAAACGTAAGCCTGTACTGGGTATATTAAATAAATGAGCGTACGAATGTGCCATCATTTCATTGGCTTTCTTACTCGCAGCATAAATGGCTAAAGGATGATCAGTATGGTCCTTCGTTGCAAAAGGAACACTTTCATTTAACCCATAAACAGAACTGGTTGAAGCAAAAAGTAAATGCTTTACCGGATAATTTCTACAGCCCTCTAAAATATTTAAAAAACCTGTAATATTATTGTCTATATAGGTTTGTGGATTTTCTAAAGAATAACGAACTCCTGCTTGAGCTGCCAAATTCACCACATAATCAAATCTTTCTTTTTTAAACAATGCCATTACATCTGCAGCATTTTTCATGTCTAATTTTACAAATGTAATATCACCTACCAAAGGTTTATTATCTTCTATTTTAGTAATGTCAATTCCTAAATCAGTTAATCTTGCTTTTTTTAAATTTTGGTCGTAATAATCATTAATATTATCAATTCCAACAACTTCATAATCGTTTTTAATGAGCAACTTTGATAAATGATGACCAATGAACCCTGCCGCTCCGGTTACCAATACTTTTTCTTTTTTGTTATTCTCTATCATTTTGTTCTCTAAGTTTTTCTTGCCTTGTGAAATAAGATTTGAGCCGTTTGGCCAGGAACATCTTACCGTAATATGTTTTTAAATATTTTTCTCTCCTTAAAGCATCTTCTTTTAATTTACATGCTTCGTAATATATCATTTTAAATGGTAATCTATGTTTTGTTGATTGAACCTGACCCTTCTGATGTTGCTCAAATCTTACATTCAAATCCTTGGTATATCCTACATAAAACTTCCCGTCTTTTTCACTTAATAATACATATACAAAATAAAATTGCATGATTTGAATGTATTTCACTGGGTGAACCCCGCGGCACCAGTAATTAATACTTTGTTCTTTTTATTATTCATTTTAATTATTCTCTATTATTTTCTTGCCTTGTGAAATAAGATTTGAGCCGTTTGTCCAGAAACATCTTACCGTAATATGTTTTTAAATATTTTTCTCTCCTTAAAGCATCTTCTTTTAATTTATATGCTTCGTAATATTGCTTTTTAATTAATCCTCAACATATGTATTAAAACTTACAAAAGTTAGAAATTTCCTTGTTTTCGAAACACCATTCACCTTTGGCGTAATGGCACTCAAACTGACCAAAATTTTTTGACAACAGTCACTTAGTAATGGGTGTACAAAACTCGTTATTCATTTTAATAAATCCTGTCTCCCAATAGTTATCGGGACAAGTGAATATTACCAATGACAATGAGTTAAACCAATTTATCTTTTACCAATTTGAAAATACTCAAATCCTTTTTTATCAAGATGAAAAACACTATATTGATTCCTGCCATCAAAGATAGTAGGATTTTTTAATTTTTCTTTAATTCTATCGAAATTAGGTGATCTAAATTCTTTCCATTCTGTTAGCAACAACAAAGCATCAGCATTCTCTAAAACTTCATATCGACTTTTACAATAATTCACTTCTATATCTTTTAAGTAAAAGTGTTTTGCCTCATCCATGGCTTTTGGATCATAAGCATTAATTTTAGCACCTCTTTTCATTAATTCTTTGATAATATAAATAGCAGGTGCTTCACGCATATCATCTGTACCCGGTTTAAATGCCAATCCCCAAATGGCAAAGGTTTTTCCAGAAAGGTCTTCACCAAATCTTTGAATTACCTTTTTGGCAATCACTAATTTTTGGTTATTATTTACCGTTTCAACTGATTTTATCAATTGCGGATTGTAATTATTTTCTATAGCGATTTTATATAATGCTTGTACATCTTTAGGAAAACAAGACCCTCCATAACCACTTCCCGGATTGATAAAGCTATAACCAATTCTAGAATCTGAACCAATACCGTTTTTAACCATATTTACATCGGCACCAACCAATTCACAAATATTGGCAATTTCATTCATAAAGGATATTTTAGTGGCTAACATAGCATTGGCAGCGTATTTAGTCATCTCTGCGGAACGAATATCCATACTGATCAACTGATTATCACTCTGTAAAAATGGATTGTACAATTCTCGCATAATTGTAATTGCCTTTTCACTGTCAGCTCCAACAACAACCCTGTCAGGTTTCATAAAGTCGTTGATAGCATCCCCTTCTTTTAAAAATTCAGGATTAGAGACCACATCAAATGCAATGGTAACCCCTCTATTACCCAATTCAGCCTGAATGGTTTTCCTTACCAAATCTGCGGTTCCCACCGGTACTGTTGATTTATCAACAATTACTAATGGTTTTGTCATCAATTGACCAATTTGTTTGGCAACTTCAACTACATATTGCAAATCAGCAGACCCATCTTCACCCATAGGAGTTCCAACAGCAATAAAGATTAAGTAAGCATCATTAATTTCATTTGATAAACTGGTAGAAAATTCTAAATTTTTGGATTGAGAATTACTAATCACCAATTGACTTAGTCCCGGTTCAAAAATGGGAATTACACCATTTTTTAGACCTTCTATTTTAGCGGTATCTATATCTATACAAACCACGTTATTACCCATTTCTGCAAAGCAAGTTCCACTAACTAAGCCTACATACCCTGTACCAATTATTAATATTTTTTCTTTCATCCTTTTTCAGTGTTCAGCCCGCCTTCGCAAAAGCTACATACGGGTAAATGTTCAGTGTTCAGTGTTCAGTGTTCAGTGTTCAGTAAAAAAACTTATAATATTCATTTCATTTAGAATATAAAGTCACTCAAAACTAGTATACTGTAATCAATCTTCTATACTAATAGCTCTATACTTGTTATAGTCGACTATGAGATTTCTCTTTAGATAAGGTTGATTTAACATCAAAAATAACATGATCATTTTTTACATAATCATTAAGGTCTACTTCTTTAAATTCTTTATGTGATACCGCAATAATTACACCATCATATTTCTTCTTAATATCTTCCTTTTTACAAATCAGATCAATACCATATTCATGTTTTACCTCTTCGGCAGTTGCCCAAGGATCAAATACATCCACGTTTACTTCAAAAGATTCAAATTCTCTTACAATATCTATGGCTCTAGAATTTCTAATATCCGGGCAATCTTCTTTAAATGTTATCCCTAACACCAATACATTTGCACCTTTTATAGGAATTCCCTTTTTAATCATCATCTTAATTGATTCTTGAGATACAAACGGGCCCATACTATCATTCAATCGTCTTCCTGCCAGGATAATCTCAGGATTATAGCCCAATTCCATAGCTTTTTGAGCTAAGTAATAAGGATCAACACCGATACAATGACCACCTACCAAACCGGGTCTAAAAGGTAAGAAATTCCATTTGGTACCTGCCGCCTCTAATACTTCTAGGGTATCAATATCCATTAACCTAAAAATCTTAGACAATTCATTAACAAAGGCTATGTTGATATCCCTTTGAGAGTTTTCAATCACCTTGGCCGCTTCTGCTACTTTTATGGATGGGGCTAAATGTGTTCCGGCTACGATTATAGATTGATATATTTTATCAATATAATCAGCCATTTCCGGAGTTGAACCAGAAGTCACTTTTAAAATTTTAGTCACTGTGTGCTCCTTATCTCCCGGATTGATCCTTTCAGGAGAATAACCAGCATAAAAATCTTTATTAAACACTAATCCTGATATTTTCTCTAGAATAGGAATACATTCATCTTCAGTTGCTCCCGGAAATACAGTTGATTCATAAACCACAACATCATCCTTACTCAATACTTTACCTACGGTCTCACTTGCTTTATACAATGGTGTCAAATCTGGTCTATTATTTCTATCAACTGGAGTTGGCACCGTAACCACATAAAAATTGGCTGATTCTATATCATTCAAATTGTCAGTTAACCATAGTCCTGTATTTGCATTTTTTAAGCTAGTTAATGAAGCAACATTTACTTGTTCTAACTCTTCAGAAGTAGTTTCTAAGGTAAAATCATTATTTTCTCTTAATTCATTAATTCGCTTTGTATTGATATCAAAACCAACTACCTGATATTTTTTTGCAAATTCTACCGCTAATGGTAGTCCAACATATCCTAAACCAATTATAGCAATTTTTGTTTCTTTCATTCTATAAATTTTTATTATTCTTTTTCTTATGAGCTATTTTATTCTATTATTTACAAGTCTTAAAATTTTAGGTAAGTATTCTTGTAAGTATCAACACTAATTAATTTAGAATCCATGCCCTTATTCTATTTGAGTTATTTTCTATCCTCATGGAATGAACGTTTAACCTAAAAAAATATTATTTCTTAAACAGTCTTTTTAACCAAGGTAACTTCTCGTTACTATGATATCCATTACCATACTTGCCATAACCTCCATACCCGTAACCATAACCGTAACCATAGCCATAGCCATAACCGTAACCGTAACCATAAGTATCCTTAACCTTAAAATCATTCAACACGTAACTAATATTTTTCACTTCGCCATTTTGATATTTATCATCAATCATTTTGGGCATGCCACGCTGTGAATAATTTTGTCTTATAATGTACATTATAGCATCGGCATATTTAAATAATTCAATAGCATCGGCCACCAAACCCACAGGAGGTGTATCAACAATAACATAGTCATAATTATCTTGTAAATAACGCATCATGTCTACAGTCTGATCACTAATGAGCAACTCAGAAGGATTGGGTGGTATTGGGCCGGAAGTAATAACATCTAAATTAGGGATTCTTGTTGCTTGTATCACCTCACTTAAATCTTTTTGACCAATTAAGTAATTTACAACACCAATATCATTGCTTACATCAAAATCTATATGTAATTTAGGTTTTCTTAAATCCAATCCAATTAATATTGTTTTTTTATCACTCATGGCAAATACTGAGGCCATATTGATAGAACATAATGTTTTACCTTCACCACTTACTGAAGATGTAATAACTACTGTCTTAGATTTACTTGCATTTTTAAATAGAAATTGAATATTAGATCTCAATGCTCTAAACGATTCTGCCATAGATGATTTCGGCTTGTCAAAAACCGCTAAATAGCTGTCTAGATTTCCGCTCCCTATAACTCCTAAAACCGGAATTTTATATATTTTTTCAATCTCTTCAACTGTCATGATCTTATTGCTTAGAGCTTCTTTGATCAAAATATAGGTAAATGGTAAGCCTAAACCTAGAATAGCACCAATCAAATAATTAAATAAGGTGTTTGGGCTTATAGGCCCTTGACCAACATCTTTGGCCTTATCCAACACTTTAAGGTCAGACACATTGGCCGCAATAGCTGTACCGGCCTCGTATTGTTTTTGTTTTAAGTACTCATAATTAGCAGCGGTGAGATTATAATTTCTTTGATATTTTACTAAGCCTTGTTCCTTTTTTGGTAACGTTCTCAACCTCGAATTATATGTGCCAATTCTTTGTTGCACATTGGTTAAATTAATCTTAGTTTCTTTTTTAAGATTAGATAAATTTTCCAAAACCACATTTCTGGTAATATCAATATTATCTCTTATATTTTTTAAGGGAGGATAGTCTGCTTTGACCGTTTGCTCTAAATTCTTTTTTCGTTTTGAAAGTTCAACAAGCTCTACAATATTTTTAGTAATATTTGGATCCTCTATGGTGACATTAACCGGCACAGGAATATCACTATTGATATCATTATTTGTGGAAATATAATTTTCGAGGTTTACATAATAATTCAACCTATTTTTAATCTGTTGTTGTTGTTTGTCTAGTTCAGATACTTCTTCAAACAATGATTGTCCTTCTATCCCCAAGTCATAAACTTTATTTTTTTGTTTAAAATCACCCAGATCTTCTTCAATAGTCTTTAAGTTGTTGGCTGCTAAATTAAATACGGTATCTATGTATTCTTTAGTTTTTAAGGCATAAAGAATTTTTTGCCGTTGTTGATCCTTATCCAATACCTCTACAGAGGTATTGATATAATCGACAATTTTCTTTTTATTTGTACCGTTTAAACTTAATTCTACAATTGATGTTCCGTCTTTTTTGCTGTTAACCTTTATATTCTGGTATTGTCTAACCGTAGCATTAAAATCTTTAAACAATATATAATAGGTCGTATTTGAAAAATCAGAGCCAATTCTATTTGGCTTTATTTTAAATTCGCTAAAAGGTGTTTTTACTAAACTATTTACAGTATACTTTTGAGAAAAAGTGGTGTTTTTTGGTTTAAAGTTCTCCTTTTTGTTAGTTTCATAATTAATCAATGTTAATGCATCATCATCAAAATTTGCAGAGACCATCACTTGATTATTTTCTAAAAACTCAAGTTTAATTGGCGTATTTAATAATTGATAACTATTTGAATCTAATAAAATTTCAAAAGGCACCTTACCATAAACATCATCCATTCTAAAATTACCTTCTTGTAAGTAGTTGATATAATATTGCAATTCCTTTACTACTTTTTCATTATGGGTTCTTGATTGTAATATGGTAATGATCGTTTCTACTTTATCACTTGGGCCACCCCAGTTAAATGCAATATTGGTTGTTGAAGTGAATAATGGATTTTGTTCTTCTTTTACCGTAATAATACTATCTAAACTATAAATGCGCTGTTTACGCATATTGACGTAGGTGGCAATAATAAGACCTATCAAAAACATTATCAAAAATAATTTCCAATGTGAAAGTACCTTGAAAATATATTCCTTTATGTCAAAAGACTTTAAGTCATCAATATCAAACTTATCTAATTGTTTCATTATAAATTTTTAACTAATAAAATAGATGTTGTCACCAAAGAAAGTATAGAAATTAATGTAGCAAATGTTTGGGCACCAGTAGTACCTGTACCCCAAGATTTTTGCTTTAAAGGTTCAATATATATGATATCATTGGATTGCACATAATAGGCTTCAGAATCAAATGTAGAGACATCTGTCAAATCAATCCTCATTTTTTTAGTACCCTCTATATTTTTTCTTATAATAGTTACATTTTTTCTATTTCCTGTAATTTTTATGTCACCCGAATTGGCAATTGCCTCAATAATATTTACTTGATTTTGAAACAAAACCAGTGTCCCTGGACTAACAACCTCACCCAACACTGTAAAACGGATACCTGCCAATTTAACTGTGATAAAAATATCATCAATATCTTTAAAATATTTACCTAATTCTGACTCAATCTTTTCTCGTACCTCTTTCTCAGTATATCCTAATACATTTAAATCTCCCACATATGGGATTCTAATCTCCCCTTGTCTATCTATAGTATAAGAATTAAAATATAAAGTACCTTGATTTATTTGATTAGTAGATTGGTTATGCTGCACATTAGATTGATTAAATAACGCTACCAATTCTTCATTATTGGCTTTGATCCTGATATCTAAAATATCGTTAACCTGCAATTTATAAGCCTCATTTAAGATTTTATATACCGCCTTTTTCGATGAAGGATTTCCTTGAAAATAGACGAGTTCTTTATTGGGGATGCATGAGCTCAACAATATGCCCAAACCAAATATGATTAAAATTTTACGTATCATGTCAATTTTTAACATAGCTGCAA
>Ga0209633_10000587_pt1 | contig 41396 bp, 37 predicted proteins | sample Cruoilmetagenom1_FD_187290 | JGI IMG/M metagenome (GOLD analysis project Ga0209633, IMG submission 187290) | Oil polluted marine microbial communities from Coal Oil Point, Santa Barbara, California, USA - Sample 1 (SPAdes) (version 2) | ecosystem: Environmental > Aquatic > Marine > Oil seeps ...
CATACCGCGAGGGCGGGTTGGAAACCCGCCCCTACGAATAATCGAAATGAGGACGCGCGCGGGAGCGCCCGTCAACGTGCGCGGGTCACAACACGTTAGCCCCATCCAAAACGCATTGGTGTAAGATTGGCCAATGCCCCGACTTGATCGCCCGCGCCTGATCGCCCCGCTTCACCATACGCATTGATGGCCACCGCCGAGAAATCCGACAGACCGACCTGGCTGCAGACGCTGGCGGCGTTCAAGGAACGCCCGGTCATCACCATGCTCTTCCTCGGCTATTCCGCCGGCGTGCCGCTGATGATGGTGCTGGCGACCTCGGGCTTCTGGCTGCGCGAGATCGGCGTTAGCCGCACCTCGATCGGTTTTCTCATCTGGGCGAGCCTGCCCTGGGCGCTCAAGATCTTCTGGGCCCCGTTGGTCGACCGCATGCCGCTGCCGCTGCTGACGCGCTGGCTCGGACAGCGCCGCAGCTACATCCTGCTGACACAACTCGGCATTCTTGGCGGGCTGGTGGGCATCGCTTCGCTCAACCCCCAGGCTGTCTTCAACGCCGCCGGCAACGCGACCAGCACCGCCGCGCGGATGGAGGGGTTGACCGCCTTCGGCGCCGGCGTCGTGCCGCTCATCGGCGGGCTCATGAATGTGGGGCCGACGCCGCCGCCGAGCGACGTCGTCGTGACGATGGGGCTGTTGCTGTTCCTGGTGTCCTTCTTTTCCGCCACGCAGGACATCGCCATCGACGCCTTCCGGATCGAGTCGGCGCCGTCTGAGCTGCAGGGGGTGATGGCGGCAGCCTACCAGTACGGCTACCGCATCGCCATCCTGGCAGCCGGCGCGGGCGCGCTTTTTCTCGCCGCCGCGTACGAGTGGTCGACCGCGTATCTTTTGCTCGGGCTCTCGATGGTGATCGGCATGACGACCATCCTGCTGGTCCGTGAGCCGCCGCATCCGGTGAGCGCACAGACACGGGCGCTGGAAACGGCGCTGGCTGCAAAGGTCGCGGCGGCGGGGCACATGCAAGGTTTCCTGGCGCGGGCCGCGGCCTGGATTTCAAGCGCCGTCGTCAGCCCCTTCGCCGAGTTCTTCGCGCGCAATGGCTGGATGGCGCTGGTGATCTTCCTGTTGATCGGATCGTTCCGGCTTTCCGATCTGACCCTCGGGGCGATGGCAAACCCGTTCTACGTCGACATCGGCTTTTCCAAGGGCGAAGTTGCGAGCATCGCCAAGGGCTTCGGCGTTGTCATGACGATTGTCGGCGTTGCCATCGGCGCGGCGTGCATCGTGCGGTTCGGCATCATGGCCATGCTTCTCACCTCGGCGTTTCTGCTGACCGTGACCAATCTTCTGTTTGCGTTGATGGCAGTCGTCGGCAGCGAGATCTGGATGCTTGCGATCACCATCAGCGCCGATAACCTGGCGGCGGGAATTTCGGGCTCGGTGTTCATTGCTTATCTGTCGTCGCTGACCAACCGTGCCTACACCGCGACGCAGTACGCGCTCTTCACCTCGCTGATGAGCCTGTTCGGCAAGTTCGTCGCGGGTTGGTCGGGGGTGGTGGTCGATGAAGTCGGCTGGGTGACCTTCTTCATTTATGCCTCCGCGCTCGGCATCCCTTCGGTGCTGCTGATCGTCTACATCATGGTGCGCGGCAAGGAAGGCACGCCCGACTATCACATTGTGACCGTTGCCGGTGAACCGGCGATCGCGGCCAAGCCGGCCGAATAGGCTGCCTGACCGGGGCCGCTCTGGTTTACACTGCGCCTCCCGTCCCGCTACCGCGAGCCAAACACCCATGAGCGAAGCCCCGATCACCCTTGCCGATATCGCGGCGACGCGCGATGCCATCGCGCCCTGGGTGATCGAGACCCCGGTGGTGCGCTGGGGCGGCCGCGAGATGGCCGCGCGGGTCGGCGCGGATACCGAGGTTTGGCTGAAGCTCGAACTCATGCAGGTCGCAGGCTCGTTCAAGCCGCGCGGCAGCCTCAACAACTTGCTCGGCCTCGATGCGGCGGCGCGCAAGCGCGGCGTCACCGCAATCTCCGCCGGCAACCATGCCATCGCCGTCGCCTTCGCCGCTCGCGAGCTTGACGCCAACGCCAAGGTTGTGATGCCGGTGACGGCGAACCCTTTCCGGGTCGCGCGCTGCCGCGAGATGGGCGCCGAAGTCGTGCTGAGCGACGATATCGCCGGCGCCTTCGAGGAGGTCAAGCGCATCGAGGCGGAGGAAGGCAAAACCTTCGTCCATCCCTTCGAGGGCCGCGCCACCATCCTCGGCACCGCGACCGTGGGCTTGGAGCTGATGGCACAGCTCCCCGATCTCGATGCCGTCGTCGTGCCGGTGGGCGGCGGCGGGCTCATTTCCGGCATCGCGCGCGCGGTCAAGCTGATCAAGCCCGACTGCCGCATCTATGGCGTCGAACCGGAAGGCGCGCCGACGCTGACCAAGAGCCTGGCCGCCGGCGAGCCGCAATCTATCGACGCCGTGCGCACCATCGCCGACAGCCTCGGCGCACCGCATGCGGCGCCGATGTCCTTCGGGCTGATCCAGGACCATGTCGAGGAGGTCGTGCTGGTCGATGACGACGCGCTACGCGCCGCGCTGGCGCTGTTGTTCGCCGAGCGCAAACTTGCCGCCGAGCCGGCCAGCGCGGCCTCGACGGCGGCACTGCTCGGGCCGCTCAAAGACAAGCTCGCCGGCAAGCGCGTCGCGCTGATCGTGTCGGGCGCCAACATCGATCTTGAGAGCTTCGCCAAGCATGTCGGCGCGGGGCTTGAGGGGAGAGCTGCTTAGTGTCCTGCCCCGGAAATTCATCTCACGAATTTCCGGGGCAAGCAGGCGATTGAATATTTGAGGCCCGTGTGATTCAGCTCCCGAACTTCGCGACATTCATGCGACGAACTTCGGAACCATCACACTAGCGGAGAGGGAGCGCCGTGACGGAAGCCGGAAACGAAAACGCGACAGCAACCACCGCGAATCCTGCCGATCAGGGAGGCGGCCAAAGCCGGATCGCCGCATGGCAACGTTTCGCCGCCTTCCTTTGTTTTGGCATGGCGGTGGGGGCGCCCGCGGCGCAGAGCCTGACCGCGCTGCGTTTCCTTCCAGGTTCGAGCGTCGTCGAGGGCATGTTTGCGCTGCCGATCTTCGTGATCGGCATCGTTGGGCTGGCGCGGATTGCGCTCGCGCCGTTCGTCGATGCCTTCGATCCGCCGATCCTGAAAGGCCTCGGCCGGCGGCGCGGCTGGACGGCGTTACTGACGGCGCTGCTGCTTGCCTTGAGTGTACCGATCCTGGTGATGGCGCCGGCCGGCAATCCGATCGGCGCGCCGATACGGCCGGTCGATGTCGTGCTGATGCTGGCGACCGTGCTGGTTGCCGGCGCGCTGCTGGCGACGGTCGACGGGCTGCGCTCGGTGCAGCCCGGTCGGCGCTGGCAGGGCGCCCTGGCTACGGCACAGTATCTGGGGACCATCGTTCCGGCGGCGCTGCTGCCGGTCATCCTGCGCCAGCCCGATAGCCTGACGATCAGCATCTTCCTCTGCGCCTTCATCACGGCGGCCTGGCTGGGGCTGTGGCTGTTGCCGGGGCGCGAGGCGCCATCGCCAAAGCTTTTCCAGCGGCCCGAGCTCGAGGGCTTGCTCCGCGGCGAGCAGAACCTGTCGCGTGGCGGCAAGGCGGTGACGGCTTGGCTCTACGGGACGTTCATCTGCCCGGTCGCCGATTTCTTCCGGCGCTTCGGCGGGCTCGCCTGGTCGATCCTGGCGGTTCTGGTGCTGGGCGATCTGGCGACCAATCTCGACACCAGCCAGATATTGCAGTCGAACGCCGGGCAACTGACCTCCGCCCATGTGACCAGAATCGGAGCGATCCGCAACGTGGCGCAGTTCGGCGGAACCATAGTGGCCGCCTGGCTCATCTGGCGGGTCGGCGCCGCCCGCGGTCTGGCCGCGACCTTCGTGCTTGCCGGCGCCGCTGCTCTTTCGGGCCTGGGGGCGATCGCCGCCGCGCCGTCGATCCCGTGGTTCATGATCGCCCTTGCGATCGGCGCGGTGGCGCAGGGCGCCATCCTGATCGGCTTCGTCGCCTTCATCGCGCGCGTGACCACGCCGGCCTTCGCGGCCTGGCAGTTCAGCCTGCTGTGGCTTGCGGGGTTGCCCAATAGCGCGATCACCGTGCTGCGCAACACCAGCAATCAAATGGTCGGCGTTAACGGCACCTATCTGGTCTTCCTCGTGCTACTGGCCGCGGCGATCGCGCTGACCTTGTGGGTGGGGCGGCGGCTTGATGACAGCGTGGACCAAGGTTGACGGGACCGCGGCGGCGGGCGATATCGGGGGCGCCCGTGAAACGTGCAAACCGCACCGGAGCTGAGCGATGCGCATAGGCTGCCCCAAGGAGATCAAGACGCTGGAGCACCGGGTGGGGCTGGTGCCCTTCGCGGTGCGCGAGCTCACCCATCACGGCCACCAGGTTGTCATCGAGCGCGGCGCCGGATCCGGTATCGGTATTGCGGACGAGGTCTACGCCGCGGCCGGCGCGCGCATCGCGCCCTCGGCCGAGGACGTCTTCGCCGATGCCAATCTGATCATCAAGGTGAAGGAGCCGCTGGCGCCGGAGCGTGAACGTCTGCGCGAAGGCCAGACGCTGTTCACCTATCTGCACCTGGCCGCCGACAAAACGCAGACCGAAGAGCTGCTGGCCTCGGGCGCCACAGCGATCGCCTACGAGACCGTTACCGACCGCGACGGCGGGCTACCGCTGCTGGCACCGATGAGCGAGGTGGCCGGACGCATGGCGGTCCAGGTCGGCGCGCATTTGCTGCAAAAGGAAAATGGCGGCGGAGGCGTGCTGCTGGGCGGCGTGCCGGGGGTGCTGCCGGCACGCGTCGCGGTGCTTGGCGGCGGCGTTGCCGGTACAAATGCCGCGCGCATGGCGATGGGTACGGAAGCCAATGTCATCGTGCTGGAGAAATCACTCGCTAAGCTCAGCCATCTCGATCTTCATTTCGGCGGTCAGCTACGCACGCTCTATTCGACGGTGGAGGCGGCCGAGACCGTGGTTGCCGACGCCGATCTGGTGGTCGGCGCCGTCCTGCTGCCCGGCGGTATCGCGCCCAAGGTAGTGACGCGCGAAATGGTGCGATCGATGCGGCCTGGCTCGGTGGTGGTCGACATCTCGATCGACCAGGGCGGGTGCCTGGAAACCAGCCGGCCGACCGATCACTCCGACCCGACTTATGTCGAGGAAGGCGTCACTCATTATTGCGTCACCAACATGCCGGGGGCGGTGCCGCGCACCTCGGCCTTCGCGCTCAACAACGCAACGCTGCCCTTCGTGCTGGCACTGGCCGACAAGGGCGTGAAGGCGGCGCTCGCCGACGACCCGCATTTCATGGCCGGCCTCAACATCCACGCCGGCAAGGTGACGTATGAGCGGATCGCGCGCGACCTCGATCTCGATTACACCCCAGCCGAGGAGGCGTTGGCGGCATGAGCACGGCGCGTTTGGAAGTTATGCAGGGCGACATCACCAAGCTCGAGGTCGATGCGATCGTGAATGCCGCCAACGAGACGTTGCTGGGCGGCGGCGGGGTCGACGGCGCGATCCACATCGCCGCCGGCTCCGATCTGATGAAGGAATGCCGCACGCTGGGCGGCTGCCCGACCGGCTCGGCGAAGATCACCGGCGGCTACAATCTGAAGGCCAAGCACGTGATCCACGCGGTCGGACCCTTCTGGCAGGGCGGCAATGCGGGCGAGGCCGAGCTGCTGGCGAACTGCTACCGCACTGTCATGGCGCTGGCGCAGGAGCATGGCTGCACCGTACTGGCCTTCCCGGCGATCTCGACCGGCATCTATGGCTATCCCAAAGAGGCCGCGGCCGGTATCGCGGTTTCGACGGTGCAGGCCGCGCTCGCGCAAGCGCCGGGCGTGACCCAAGTCATCTTCTGCGCCTTCGACGCCGAGACGGCGGATATTTATCGGGGGCTGTTGGGGGGCTGACAACACTCCCCCTCCCTCTCCCGCCAGCGGGAGAGGGTAAAGCTGCATCGCCCACGCGCCGTCTATGATCGCTCACGCGCGGCGGGTAAGCTGACGACCAGCCCCGCACACCAGAGATGAGCCGCCGCCCACCATGACCACGCGCAATCTCGACGCCGTCTTCAATCCCGCCTCGGTGGCGCTGATCGGCGCGAGCCCGGAGACTGGTAGCCTCGGCCGGGTGGTGCTCGGCAATCTGCTGCGCGACGACTTCAAAGGGCGCATCTGGCCGGTCAATCCCAAATACGACGAGATCATGAGCGTGCGCTGCTATCGGTCGATCGCCGAGCTGCCGCGCCCGCCCGACCTCGGTGTCATCGTCACCCCGCCGCGCATCGTGCCGGAGGCGGTGAAAGAGCTGGGCGCGGCCGGCGCGCGCGGCGCCGTCGTCATCACCGCCGGCTTCGGCGAGGACGGCCAGAAAGAGGGCAAGGCGCTGCAGCGCGCGATGCTCGAAGCGGCCCAGCCCCATCTTCTGCGTGTCGTCGGACCAAACTGCCTGGGCGTGATGGTGCCGGGGATCGGGCTCAATGCCGGCTTTGCGCATATGGCGCCGCAGCCCGGCAAGCTCGCCTTCCTCTCGCAGTCGGGGGCCATCGTCACCGGCGTGCTCGACTGGGCCGCCGGGCGTGATATCGGCTTCTCGCACATGGTCTCGATGGGAGCGATGGCCGATGTCGATTTCGGCGACCTGCTCGACCATTTCGGCCGCGACGCCGATGTCGGCGCGATCCTCATCTACATGGAAACGGTGACGCATGCGCGGAAGTTCATGTCGGCCGCGCGTGCGGCGGCGCGCACCAAAGCCGTCGTCGTCATCAAGTCGGGCCGCCACGCGGCCGGCGCCAAGGCGGCAAGCTCGCATACCGGCGCCATGGCGGGGGCGGATGCGGTGTTCGAGGCGGCCTTCCGGCGCGCCGGCATATTGCGCGTCAAGACGCTCGACGAGCTGTTCGACGCCGTCGAGACGCTCTCCAAATGCAAGCCGCCGGCAGGCGAGCGGCTCGCCATCCTCTCCAATGGCGGCGGCTTCGGCGTGCTGGCGGCCGACGGGTTGGTCGATGCCGGCGGCACCATGGCGAGCCTGCCGCCCAAGACCATCAAGGCGCTCAACGACGTGCTGCCGCCGACCTGGTCGCACGGCAATCCGGTCGACATCATCGGCGATGCGCCGGGCTCGCGCTACGTGGCGGCGCTGGAAATCCTGCTCGAAGACAAATCCTCCGACGCGGTGCTGGTGCTGAACTGTCCGACCGGCGTGGCAAGCTCAGAAGAAGCCGCGCGCGCGGTCGCCGAGGGGGTTGCCCTGGGCGCGGGCAAGAAACTTGTGCTCACGAGCTGGGTCGGCGGCGCCGCGGCTGCGGGCGGACGGCGCGTCTTCGCCGAAGCCGACGTGCCGAGCTACGCGACGCCGGGCGATGCAACGCGCGGCTTCATGCATCTGGTTCATCACCGCGCGGCCCAAGCGGCGCTGATCGAAACCCCGCCCTCGCTACCCGAGGAGTTCAGCCCGGACCTCGCCGCCGCGCGCGTGCCGATCGAAACGGCGCTGGCCGAAGAGCGCGAATGGCTGAGCGAGGTCGAAGCCAAGGCGCTGCTCGCCGCCTACGACGTGCCGGTCGTCGCCACCGAGGTTGCAACCGACGCCGATGCGGCGGTCGCGGCGGCGCAAAGGATCGGCGAGCCGGTGGCGCTCAAGATCCTTTCGCGCGACATCACCCACAAATCGGATGTCGGCGGCGTGGTGCTCGGCGTCGACGGTCCCGACGACGTGCGTGCGGAGACACAAGCCATGTTCGCGCGGGTGCGCGCCGTCATGCCGAAGGCTAAGATCGACGGCGTTACCGTGCAGCAGATGATCGTGCGGCCCGGCGCGCATGAGCTGATCCTGGGTCTGGCGGAGGATCCGCTGTTCGGCCCGGTCGTGCTGTTCGGCGCCGGCGGCGTGGCGGTCGAGGTGCTCGACGACAAGGCGCTGGCGCTGCCGCCGCTCAACATGAAGCTCGCCATGGATGCGATCGAGCAGACGCGGATCTACAAACAGCTCGTCGGCTACCGCGACCGGCCGCGCGCCGATCTGGAGACGGTGGCGCTGACGCTGGTCAAGGTCTCGCGCATGGCCGCCGACCTTGCCGAGATCGCCGAGCTCGACATCAATCCACTTTTTGCCGACGACAAGGGCGCCATCGCGCTCGACGCCCGGGTGCGCGTGCGGCGCACGAAACGCGGCGTGAAACCCGAGGGCCGCCTCGCCATCCGGCCCTATCCGGTGGCCCTCGAAGAGAGCGTGGAGGTCGCCGGCAAGAAACTTCTGCTGCGCCCGGTGCGCCCCGAGGACGAGCCGATGTTCCAGGACGCCTTCGCGCGGCTGTCGCCGCAGGCGGTGCGCCTGCGCTTCTTCGCCCCGCTCAAGGTGCTGACCCATCAGATGGCGGCGCATTTCAGCCAGATCGACTACGACCGCGAGATGGCGCTGGTGCTGGTCGAGCCCAAACCGCCCGGCAAGGCGCGCGGCTTTGGCGTCGCGCGTATCTTGGCCGAGCCGGACATGGCCCATGCGGAGTTCGCGATCACGGTGGTCACCGACATGGCGGGCAAGGGCCTCGGCGCGCTGCTGATGCGGCGGATCATCGACTACGCCCGCGACCACGGCATCGGCGAGCTTTATGGCGACGTGCTGGCCGAGAACACCGCCATGCTCGGCCTCGCCCGTTCGCTCGGCTTCCACATCGAGCGGTCGCGCGACGAGCCCGAAGTGCTGCGCGTCCGCCTGCCGCTGAAAAAGGCGCGCAAACCGGCGAACAAGCCGGGCGCTTGAATGGCCGACACGATCAAGCCGCGCAGCCCCTATTTCGATGACACCCGACCAGTGCGCCGGCCGTCGCTCAAACGCTCGCTCGGCTTTTGGCCGCTCACCTTTTACGGACTTGGAACTATTATTGGCGCCGGCATCTATGTGCTGGTGGGCGAGGTGGCCGGACGCGCCGGCATGGCCGCACCGTTCGCTTTCGTCGCCGCCGGCATCGTCGCCGGGCTGACCGGGCTCTCCTACGCCGAGCTGGTCGCGCGCCACCCCGAGGCGGCAGGCGAGACCGCCTATGTGCAGGAAGCCTTCGGAAGCCGGGCGCTGGCGCGGCTCGCCGGGGTCGCGCTGATCTTCGTCGCCATCATCGCGGCCGCCTCCATCGCCAAGGGCGCGGCGGGCTATCTCCAACAATATGTGGCGTTGCCGCGTTGGGCCGGCGGGGCCATCGTCGTGGCGCTCTTCACCATCGTCGCGGCGGTAGGCGTCACCGAAAGCGTGCGGGTCGCCGTGGCCATGACTATTTTGGAGATCGGCGGGCTGGTGCTGATCGTCGTCCTGGCGGGCCCGGCCCTCGAGGCGTTGCCGGCGCGCGCGGGCGAACTCATACCCCACGACCTCGGCGGCTGGGCCGGGGTCTTCGCCGGCATGTTCGTCGCCTTCTTTGCCTTCATCGGCTTCGACACCCTGGCCAACATGGCCGAGGAAACCGAGGAGGTCGCCCGCAATCTACCGCGCGCAATCCTCGCCGCAGTGGCGATCTCATCGCTGCTCTATGGCGTGGTGGCGCTGGTCTCGGTCTTTGCCCTGTCACCGGCCGATCTTTCCGCCCATGACGCGCCGCTGGTCGCGGTGCTCGAGAAGACCGGCTTTGCCTACAGCCGGCATTTCGCAGCGATCGCCCTCATCGCTACCGCCAACGGGGTGATGGTCGAGATCATGCTGGTGGCGCGTCTGGCTTACGGCATGGCGCGGCGGCGCCTGCTGCCGGACTGGTTTTCGGCAGTCAATGCGCGGACCCGCACGCCGCTGCGGGCGACCTTGATCGGCGGCGCGCTGGTGCTGGCGCTGGTGGTCGCGGTGCCGTTCAGCGCCCTGGTCAGCGCCACCAGCACGGTTACCCTCGCGGTCTTCGCTCTGGTCAACCTCAGCCTGATGCGCCTGCAAATGAAGGCGCCGCGACCCGATCTCGCCATCCGCGCACCGCGCTGGGCACCGCCTCTGGGTGCGCTCACCTGCCTCGGCCTGATCGCCGCGCAGATGGCAGACTAGGCGCGACCTGCAAAAGCGCCGCACGCTCACAATCGCGGTGGCGTGCCGGGGGGCGTTCGGTTACATATCCGTGACAATACCGTGACACGCCGCGCGCGCCGCACGCGCGCCATGGACCGTAGCGCCGCATGACGTCTGACACCGACGCTCTCAACGGGCCGGCCGCGAACAAGGGCGAAGTCGCCGAGACCGGCGCGTCGTCATCCGCGGACAAATCACCGGATAATTCCAAACCCCTCAAGTCCCTCGACAAGGACCTGAAGGGCGTCGGCTGGCTGCAAAAAGCGAGCCTGGAGCAGTCCAGCCGCCTGACCGGGTTGAGCCTTGCCTTCCTTTTCCTGGTGCTGGTCTGGGCCTTCGTCGAGATCTATACGGGCCATGTCGCGGGCAGCGGCTTCGTCATTGTCGCGGCGGTGATCGGCGGCTACATGGCGCTCAACATCGGCGCCAATGACGTCGCCAACAATGTCGGCCCCGCCGTCGGCTCGCGGGCGCTTACCATGATGGGGGCGCTGCTGATCGCCGCGGTCTTCGAAACCGCGGGCGCGATGATCGCCGGCGGCGACGTCGTCAAGACCGTCTCCAAGGGGATCATCGATCCGGGTGCGATCGGCGATGCGGACACATTCGTCTGGGTGATGATGGCGGCGCTCCTGGCGGCGGCGCTATGGATCAACCTCGCGACCTATATCGGCGCGCCGGTCTCGACCACCCATTCGATCGTCGGCGCGGTGATGGGCGCGGGCATCACCGCGGCGGGGGTGAGCGCGGTCAACTGGCCGACGATGGCAAAGATCGCCGCCTCCTGGGTAATCTCGCCGGTGCTGGGCGGGGTGATCGCGGCGGCGTTCCTGGCCTTCATCAAGTTCATGATCCTCTTCCGCGAAGACAAATTGGGCGCGGCCAAGCGCTGGGTGCCGGTGCTGGTCGGGCTGATGGCCGGCATCTTCTCGATGTATCTGGTGACCAAGGGGCTGAAGAAGATCTGGAAGCCCGATCTTTCCTGGGTCGCGCTGTTCGGGCTGGCGGTCTTCGCGGTGACCTATGGGGTGGTGCGCCCGGTGGTGGCCAAGCGCGCGCTGACGCTGGAAAACCGGCGCAAGGCGGTGAGCTCGCTCTTCGTCATTCCGCTCATCTGTTCGGCCGCGCTGCTTTCCTTCGCCCACGGCGCGAACGACGTCGCCAATGCCGTCGGCCCACTCGCCGCCATCGTGCATACGACTGCCACCGGCGACATCGCGGCCAAGGTCGACATCCCGATCTGGGTGCTGCTGGTGGGCGGGATCGGGATCTCCGCCGGGCTTTTCCTGTTCGGGCCCAAACTGGTGCGCACCGTTGGTGAGAAGATCACCAAGCTCGACCCGTTGCGCGCCTTCTGCGTGGCGCTCTCCGCCGCGATCACGGTGATCGTCGCCTCGGGGCTCGGCCTGCCGGTGAGCTCGACGCATATCGCGGTCGGCGGCGTCTTCGGGGTCGGCTTCTTTCGCGAGTTCCACGCCAATTGGCTGCGCGACGCGCTCGAACGCCGCAAGACGCGGCGATTGACGGGAAGCGAGATAAGTTCGGACGACGAAAAGGCCCAAAAACGAGCGAAGAAGGCGCGTCGCAAGAAGCTCGTGCGACGCCGGCATCTCATCAGGATCGTCGCCGCCTGGCTGGTCACCGTGCCGGCGGCGGCGGTCCTGTCGGCGCTGATCTTCCTGGCATTGCAGGCCTTCGTCTAAGAACCCACCAATCTCACAATCGCGCGCGTCTGCCTGACAGGCCGGGCCCGCGATGCTAAAACGCTCGCCTTCGGCAACGGAGGATCCTCGATGACGGCGGAACGTCCCGGGCAGGTGGAGATGAAAGAAGACAAGGCGGCGGACACGGCGAGACCAAGCGATTTGCACCGCGCGCCGGGGTTCCTCTGGCTGATCTATCTGAACGCTTTCGTCTCGGGGGCCGTCATCATGTCCTTCGAGATGCTCGGCAGCCGCTACCTCAATCCCCTGTTCGGCAGCAGTATCTATACCTGGGCGGCGCTGATCTCGACCGTGCTGATCGCGCTTATGGTGGGCTATTTTCTGGGCGGCTGGCTCGTCGACCGCTGGCCGACGCACAAGCTGCTGGCCGGGCTGATTATCGCCTCGGCGGTCTATTTGGTCTTCGTGCCGCTGGCCGCTGGGGGCGTGCTGAGGGCAATTGCCGATACGATCACCAGCGACCGCACAGGCAGCCTCGCCGCGGCCCTGGCGCTGCTCCTTGTGCCGTTGACCCTGCTCGGCGTCTACTCGCCCTTCGCCATCCGCCTGACGCTGCGTTCAACCGAACAGTCGGGGCGGGTAGCCGGTCGCATCTACGGCATCTCGACCTTCGGCTCGGTGTTCGGCACGCTGTTTGTGACCTTCTGGCTGATCCCCACCATGGGCTCGCGCAACATCACCTATCTCTTGGCCGGCGTGGCGCTTCTCTCCGGGCTCTCTATCCTGGCCGTAGTGCCGGCGATCGCCGGCACCCTCAAGCGCGCCACGGTGGCAATGGTCGGCCCGGCGGCAGCGCTGGTTGCCTTGGGCGCTTTTTCCATCCCCGCATTGGCCCAAAAGGGCACCATCTTCGAGCGCTACGACGGCGGCGCCGACGAGCGGCGCCTGATCGAGCAGGCCGAGACTGCATACAACAACATCTTCATCACCCAACAGGGTGACTTCATCACCATGTCGTTCCGGGTGCGCCGGCGCGACGAGACCGAGTCGGTAGTCAATTTGCGCGATCTCGGCGAGCTGCCGCTGCCCTACACGCGGGCGATGACGGTGGCGCTCGCCTATGCCGACAAGCTGGAAAGCATGTTGATGATCGGGCTGGGCGGCGGCACCACCTCGCGCTATGTCAGCCAGTACATAAAAGCCATGGAGGTCACCGTGGTCGAGCTCGACGGCGGCGTGATCAAGATGGCCAAGAAGCATTTCAAGCTGAAGGAGGGGCCGCGCTATCGGCTCATCGAGCGCGACGGCCGCGTGCATCTGATGCGCAACCGCAAAGCGCGCTACGACATCGTCATGGTCGACGCCTTTCGCGGCGGCTATGTGCCGTTCCATCTGCTGACCCAAGAGTTTTATGAGCTTTTGAAAAAGCGCCTCAGCCCTGGCGGCGTCGCCGTTTTCAACGTGCATGGCGGCACGCGGCTGTTCGAGTCGACGATCAAGACGCTGACGGCGGTATTCGGCCATGTCGAGACGGTGCCGGCAGCGGGCAGCATCATCACCCTGGTGCGCAATGGCCCGCCGCTCTCGGTCTTCGATGCGACCAAGCGCGCCGAGACGCTGCAGGCCAAACACAAATTCCGCTACGATCTGCGCATCCTGATGCAGGGCCGCCGGAAGATGGGCATCGGCCCACGCGCCCGCGTCTTGACCGACGATTTTGCGCCGGTGAACCTCTACGACAGCATCAAGAAGTCGAATAAGAAGCAGAAGTAATTTTATCAGATATGGCAGTTCGTTATCGACTGGCGGCCGACCGCCTCTTCCGTCTGGCGAAGTCCCGCTACCGGCAAACGAACCACAATCTCAGCGCGGCAAATCCATGACAGAGCAGGAGATGATCGATCTGGCGGAGCGATACTTCGACGCTGTCGACCGCGAGGATCTCGACGCAGTCATCGCCACCCTGACCGATGACTGCGTCTTCACCGTCGAGACCCATGGCGTGCGGCTACAAGGCCACGAAGCGATCGAAAGCATGATGCGCCGGCTATGGGCCAACCACGCGGCGGTCCGTCACCTGGATTTCGTTTACGTGCCGGCATCAGATCACGACCGCATCGCGGTGCAATTCGCCGTCGTCAACACCCATCACGGCGGTGGCCTGATCCACAAGTCGAACTGCAATTTCTTCGAGATTCGTGACGGACGCTTCGATCGCGTCGCGGTCTACATGGCGGGCGATAACACCCTCGATACCGATTGAGGCTGAAACGCCGAAGGCGTTTCAGCCTTATTCCGCGATCGCGTCGTGCGCCGCCAGGGCGGCGGCGTTGACGAGGTCGTTGACGCTGGCGCCCATGTTGACGATTTGCGCGGGTTTTTCCAGGCCCAGCAAGATCGGGCCGATCACCGAGCCGCCGCCCAGCTTCTGCATCAGCTTGGCCGCGATGTTGGCGCTGTTGAGATCGGGCATGATCAGCACATTGGCCGGCCCCGATAGCCGCGCGAAGGGATAGTGCTCGAGTAGCGAGGCGTCGAGCGCGGTGTCGGCGGATATCTCGCCCTCGTACTCGAAATCGGGACTGCGCGAGTCGAGCATCGAGACCGCCTCGCGGATGCGGTCGGTCTTCTCGCTCATCGGGTTGCCGAAGTTGGAGAAGGCGAGGAAGGCGACGCGCGGCTCCTGGCCGAACTGGCGCGCCTTCTCGGCCGCCTGGATGGCGATGTCGGCGAGCTCGACCGATGAGGGCTCCTCATGAACAGTGGTGTCGGCGATGAAGACCGTACGGCCGCGGCGCACCACGATATGCATGCCGAAGACGCGCTCGCCGAGCTGGTTGTCGATGGCCCGGCGCACCTCCTCATAGGTGACGGCAAAGCGCCGCGTGATGCCGGAGACCATGGCGTCGGCGTCGCCCATCGCCACCATGCAGGAGGCAAAGAGGTTGCGCACATTGTTCACCATGCGCTGCGCGTCGCGGTAGAGCGCGCCCTTGCGCTGCAGGCGCTCGTAGATGAAGTCTGTGTATTTCTTGTTCTGGTCGGACAGGCGCGCGTTGATGATCTCGAGGGCCTCGGTGCCCTGAAGCCCGGCGGCCTTCACGGTTTCGGCGATGCGCTCCTCGCGGCCGAGCAGAATGGGGATGCCGTAACCCGAATCGCGAAACGCCAGCGCGGCGCGGATCGTCGGCTCTTCTTCTCCCTCGGCGAAGACGACGCGGGCGGCGCGCGTGCGCACCCGGTCGACGATGGCCTGCATCGCCGAGGCCGTCGGGTCGAGGCGCGCGGTCAGCTCCTTGGCGTAGCTTTCCTCGTCGACGATCGGGCGGCGCGCGACCCCGCTCTCCATCGCCGCCTTGGCTACCGCCGCGGGCACGGCAACGACGAGGCGCGGATCGAAGGGCACCGGGATGATGTATTCCGGCCCATAGCGCAGGCGCTGGCCGGCGTAGGCTTCGCCGACCTCGTCGGGCACGTCCTCGCGGGCGAGCCGGGCGAGCGCTTCGGCGGCGGCGATCTTCATGGCATCGTTGATGGTCGAGGCCCGCACGTCGAGCGCGCCGCGAAAAATGTAAGGAAAGCCGAGCACGTTGTTGACTTGATTGGGATAATCGGAGCGTCCCGTCGCGACGATGGCATCGGAGCGCACCGCCATGACCTCCTCGGGCGCGATCTCGGGGTCGGGATTGGCGAGCGCGAAGATGATCGGCTTCTTCGCCATCGAGGCGACCATCGCCTGGTTCACCGCGCCCTTGGCCGAAAGGCCGATAAAAACGTCCGCGCCCTTCATCGCCTCTTCCAGCGTGCGCAGCTTGGTCTTGACCGCGTGGGCCGATTTCCACTGGTTCATACCCTCCTTGCGGCCCTGATAGATCACGCCCTTGGTGTCGCACATGATGACGTTGTCGTGGGACATGCCCATCGCCTTGAAGAGCTCGACGCAGGCCACCGCCGAGGCGCCGGCCCCGTTCACCACCATTTTCGTGGTCTTGAGATCACGGCCGGTGAGCTCGCAGGCGTTTATGAGCCCGGCCGACGAGATGATCGCGGTGCCGTGCTGGTCGTCGTGGAACACCGGAATGTCGAGCTCTTCGCGCAGGCGCTGCTCAATGATGAAGCAATCGGGGGCGCGAATGTCTTCCAGGTTGATGCCTCCGAAGGAGGCGCCGAGGAAACGCACGCAGTTGACGAATTCGTCGACATCCTCGGTGCTGACCTCCAGATCGATCGAATCGACGTCGGCGAAGCGCTTGAACAGCACCGCCTTGCCCTCCATGACCGGCTTGGAGGCGAGCGCGCCGAGATTGCCGAGACCCAGGATGGCGGTGCCGTTGGATATCACGGCGACCAGATTGCCCTTGGCGGTGTAGTCGTAGGCGAGCGCCGGGTCCTCGGCGATGCGTTTGACGGGGGCGGCCACGCCTGGCGAGTAGGCCAGCGCCAGGTCGCGCTGGGTGGTCAGCGGCTTGGTCGCGACGACCTCGATCTTCCCCGGCCGGCCCGAGGAATGCATGAGCAGGGCTTCTTGGTCGGTTACATGTGCGGATACGTCGGCCATGGCGCTTCAAGCTTTCGGGATAGAGACGTGTTCGTGGGGTTGCCCCGATCAAACGGTGAAACGCCTGGGCGCGCAAGGGATTCCGGTTGAAATCTCGGTTACGAGGATCGGGGTCGGGGAACCGCGGCGGCCCAGGGAGAGAATCGGTGGCGAACGCATGAATGACTCGCGTCGGTTGTTCGCCATCAGAGATTGAATCGTTATGCGTGATTCAACCATAACTATTGGACAGAAGCTGCGTCGGATTGTACCTTTAATGGACACTTCAATGGACCCGACCGCGATGGCAGAACTAACCGAGCAAGAGCGGATCGTGCGGCAGAATTACGAAAGCTTCCAGGCTGAACTCCCGTGGATGCTCCAGGCCCATGACGGGGAGTTTGTGGTCATTCGAAACAGGAAGGTCATCGGTTTCTTCAACTCGCCGACCGATGCCCGTGAATTTGGCGAGCAGAATTTTCCAGACGGACGTTTCTCGATTCAAGAAGTGACGGATCGAAAGGCTTTCATATCACCGCACGTCTATGCCGTCAGAGACGGTAAAGCTTGACCCACGGATCGGGGCGAAACTAACGGTTGCTCTGGCTTTGCCCGGAGCGATCGCAGCCGGACCCGACTTGGGCAAACCGGCTTGGGCCAAATTCGACGCGTTGGTCGATACCGGCTCGAACACAAGCTGCGTCGCCACCGCAATAGCGCATCGCGTAGGCCTGACGGTCGCCGGAATCACGACTATGATGTCCGGCAATCAGACCACCGATGTGAACAACTACCAATCTGACGTCATCGTTCCGCTCGGATTGTCGATCAACTTTCTGCCCAGTCAGCTCTATCCCGGCCTTCGCCTCACCGAATTACGCGGCGAGATGGACGCCGATATCCTGCTCGGCCTCGACGTACTCCAGAACCTGACCATTCATTTCGATGGGCCGTCGCGGCAAGTCACCGTGTCGGCAACGTGATCGGCGCGATGCAATCGTGACGGCCGTGCTCGTCTCATGCTAGCTTGGCGTGGTCGATGAACGAGACCTCCAGACCCCAAACCGCCCCGTCCGACGAGATACGAACCACGCCGATGATGGCGCAGTATCTTGAGGTCAAGCGCGCCCATCCCGACGCGCTGCTGTTCTACCGCATGGGCGATTTCTACGAGCTTTTCTTCGACGACGCGGTCGCCGCTTCGGCGGCGCTCGACATCGCGCTGACCAAGCGCGGCAAGCATAACGGCGAGGAAATCCCGATGTGCGGCGTGCCGGTGCATGCTGCCGACAGCTATCTCGCACGGCTCATTCGCGAGGGCTTTCGGGTCGCCGTCTGCGAGCAGATGGAAGATCCGACGGAGGCCAGAAAAGCGCGTGGTTCCAAGGCGTTAGTGCATCGCGACGTGGTCCGCATTGTCACCCCGGGCACCCTGACCGAGGACACGCTGCTCGATGCGCGCCGGCACAATTACCTGGCCAGCCTGGCGCGCGCCGAAGGCGGCCTCGCGCTCGCCCATGTCGACGTCTCAACGGGCGAGCTCTCAGTGCGCTCGCTCCACGAGCCGGGCTTGCCGGCCACGCTGGCCGGGCTCGAACCGGGAGAGATCCTGGTCGGCGAAGCGCTGGCCGAGGCGCCGTTGATCAAGGCGGCGCTGGCGGATTTCGCGCCCGCGCTGACGCCGCTGCCGACAAGCCGTTTCGATTCGGAGAACGGGCGGCGCCGGCTAGAGACGCTCTACAACGTCGGCTCGCTCGATGCCTATGGCGCTTTCACCCGCGCCGAGCTGGCCGCGCTTGGCGGGCTCGTCGACTATGTCGAGCTGACGCAGAAAGGCAAGCTGCCGCGTCTGGCTCCGCCGCGCCGGGTCGAAGAGGGCGCGGTGATGGCGATCGACGCGGCGACACGGCGCAACCTTGAGCTCACCCGCTCGCTCTCCGGCGAACGCAAGGGCACGCTCTTGGCCGTGATCGACCAGACCGTGACGGGGGCCGGCGCGCGCCTGCTGGCCGGGCATCTGGCCGGCCCGCTCACCGATCCCGCGCGCATCGCCGAACGGCTCGACATGGTCGCCTTCTTCGTCGAGAACGAGGGCGCGCGCCGCGGCGTGCGCGAGCGCCTCAAGCGCTGCCCCGATCTTGAGCGCGCGCTGTCGCGGCTCACCGTTGGGCGCGGCGGTCCGCGCGATCTTGCCGCCCTGCGCGACGGGCTCGATCAGGCCGCGCCCATGCGGCTAGCCATCGCCGAAGGCCAGGCCGCCGCCTTCGAGGCGCCGGAGGGCATCGCGGCTTGCGCGCGCGATCTGGGCGACCACGGCGGCCTCGTCGACAAGCTGATGCGCGCGCTCGCGGCCGACCTGCCGCTCATGGCGCGCGACGGCGGCTTTATCCGCCAGGGTTTCGCAGCGGAACTGGACGAGCAGATCAAACTGCGCGACGAAAGCCGGCGGCTGGTCGCGACCCTGGAGGCCCGGCACCGCGAGGAGACCGCGACGCCCTCGCTCAAAATCCGCCACAACAACGTGCTCGGCTGGTTCATCGAGGTGACGGCGACCCACGCCGAGAAGCTGATGGCCAAGACCGGGACGAACGGCCCCTTCATCCACCGTCAGACGATGGCCAACGCGGTGCGCTTCACCACGGCTGAACTCGGTGAATTGGAGGAACGCATCGCGCGCGCGGCCGAACGCGCGCTGGTGATCGAGCTTGAGATCTTCGGCGAGCTGGTCGCGCTCGCGGTCGGCCAGGCCGAGGCGATCGCCACGGCCGCCCGTGCCATGGCGTCGCTCGACGTCGCCGCCGGGCTCGGCGCGCTCGCCGTCGCGCGCCGCTACAACCGTCCCACGGTCGATGATAGCCTCGTCTTCGAGATCGTCGGCGGGCGCCATCCGGTGGTCGAGGCCGCGCTGGAGAAATCCAACGAGGCCGGCTTCGTCGCCAATGACTGCCGCCTCAATGTCGATGCCCGAACCGGCGGAGGGGCGACGAACGGCGAGGATGCGGAAAGCTCGGGCCGGCTCTGGCTGCTGACCGGGCCCAACATGGCGGGCAAGAGCACGTTCCTGCGGCAGAACGCGCTGATCGCGATCCTGGCCCAGATGGGTTCCTACGTTCCCGCCGAGGCGGCGCGGATCGGCGTGGTCGACCGGCTGTTCAGCCGGGTCGGCGCGGCCGACGATCTGGCGCGCGGGCGTTCGACCTTTATGGTCGAGATGGTCGAGACGGCGGCGATCCTCAACCAGGCCGGCGAGCGCGCGCTCGTCATCCTCGACGAGATCGGCCGTGGCACGGCGACCTTCGACGGGCTGTCAATCGCCTGGGCGGCGATCGAGCATTTGCACGAAGTGAACCGCGCCCGCGCGCTCTTCGCCACGCACTACCACGAGCTCACGGTGCTGACCGCGCGGCTCGATGCGCTGACCTGTCACACCATGCAGGTCAAGGAATGGCAGGGCGATGTCATCTTCCTTCACGCGGTCGCGGCCGGTGCGGCCGACCGCTCCTACGGCATCCACGTGGCACGGCTCGCCGGGTTGCCGGCCTCGGTGGTCGAGCGGGCCGATGCGGTCCTGAAGGTGCTGGAAGCGGACGAGCAGTCGGGCGATCTGGCGCGTCTTGCCGACGACCTGCCGCTGTTCAGTGCGAGCGCCGATGGGCGCGCCGAAGCCGGCGTTGCCGCCGAGATCGAGGCCGAGCTTGCCAGCGTCAATCCCGATGAGCTCTCACCGCGCGCGGCGCTGGAGATGGTCTACCGGCTGGTGGCATTGCAGCGCGGAGAGTAGATAGCGTCGATTGACCGCCATGCTGTCATCGTCATTCCCGCGAAAGCGGGAATCCAGCCTTGCAGGGAAAGACCGTTGTCCGTCTTCCCTGGACCCCCGCTTTCGCGGGGATGACGGCGCGAGAAGCGCGGGAATGACGGCGCGAGAAGCGCGGGGATGACGGTAGGAAAACGCGGGAATGGCGAATTCGGGATTTGGATTTACGTACGTCCTTACCGCACCGCAGGCGCGGGGCGCTTGATCGTCTTCGTCGAACCGAGGCCGCGCTCCATCACCACGGCGACCGTCCAGCGCGCCGAATTGGTGCGGTAGCCCGCAGGGTCGGGCACGCGGACCAGCGCGCGCGTGCGGTGGGTCGGCTGGCGGAACAATCCGCCGAGCGGAATGGTGATGCCGATCCCGGTGAAGATAGGGCCGCCCGAGCCGCCGGCGATACCAAAATGCCCGCGCGGACGCCCGCCCAAGCCGCCATAGTCGGTTGTCCGCCGGCTGCGCAGATCGCGGGCGCGGTGCCATTCGCCGTTCGGCGCGATCAACGCCACCTGCGCGACCCGGCGAAAAAGCGCGCGGTGGCGGATTTCGACTTCGACGAACTCACCGTCGGCGACAGTCCGCGAGACGATCGAGATATCCCGGGCGCCGGCCCCGCCGCCCATTCCGCCGGTTCCGCCGGTTCCGCCGGTCCCATATTGCGCGCAGCCGGCGAGCATCGCGGCCCCGGCAAGGCAGGCCAAGGCGAACACGGTCACGGTGCGGAGCGAACTCGGCAAACTGTTGCGCATTGGCTATGGCTTCCCGGATGAGCCCGCGGCGGCAATCGTGAAGCCGCCAACGAAGGCGGCCATGTCCGACGCTTGTGGACCGAAGCTTATGGGCCGACGCTTATGGGCCGACGCTTATAGGGAAGCGACGTTAATTTTTCTTCCTCTTGGGGGCGGCCGGGCCCGGCAGCGTCGTGATGTTGATGCCAAGCGTGCGCTGAATCATATGCGGGGCGGGCATCGCCGCGATCAGGAAGACCGGCACGGTGGTGCGGGGCTGCACCGTCACCACGACCTTGCCTGGCCGCTCGATGAAGGCCCGCACATGCTGGATCTGACGCCGCAGTCTGGCGCTCTTGGTGCGCCGCATCTCGGCATCGAGATCGCGCACCAGGCTCGCCCGATAGGTCTTGGCATCGATGCCGCGCTCGGCCGCATAGGCCTCGATCAACCGGTCCGTCAGCGAGCCGTCGGTGTAAGTCACGCGTATGCCGCGCACGACCGACTGCATGGCAATGGCGATCAGATCGCCCAGGTTTCGCACATCGAGCGAGCGGACATTGGTAAGCCGGCCGCTGATCTCCAGCGTGCCGACTTGCGGCCCGGTGATGCGCGCGCGCTCGATCACCAGCTCACGGAGATCGGGGCGGTAGCGATAGGCGTATTCGACGTCGACGGTGATCGATTTGTAGCGCAGCTTGTCCATCCAGCGCCGCGTCGCCGCATTCGCCTTCTCGCGCTTCATCTCGAAGCCGCGGACCTTGACTTTCACGTAATGCGGGACGCGATGGAACTTGTCGAAATCGGCGACAGTCAGGCCCTTGATGCGAGCCTCGCCGGCGATGTTGGAAGCGACGTTGACGTCGCGCATCCGGATCTCGCCGTTCCAGATGCTGTAGCCGGCGCTGCGGTATTTGACCGCCGTGCCTTCAGGCAGCTTGGTGAGGATTTGCCCGATGCGGCGGTCGGCCACACGATCGGCGTAAAGCTGGGCGACGAAATAGCCGCCGCCAGCGATCACCGCAATGACGGCAAGTCCGGCAATCCGGCCCTTCTTCATGTGATTGCGTCTCCCCTCGGGGCGCCCGGGATAGCTGCGATCCGATGGCGTATGCGGGTTATAGCATTACTACGACGCAGCGCAATATAACCTCCCCATCGCAGTCGGCAGGCCTACCACACATGCTGTCGCACACGCCGCGCGACACCATATTCTGGTATATAGATGGAGTGCGGCTCGCGCGGCGCAACCGCGGCGCAGTGGGGCGACGATGGGCGGATTGGATCGACGGGCATGAACGTGATCGCCAAACAGCGCGACATCATCGACCGACGGGCGCTGGTCGCCCGCATCGATGAGCTTGTCCAGGACTGCGGCGCCGACGAGGCGCGCGGCGAGGTCCTCAAGACGCTGAAGGAAGCGCTGGCGGCCGGCGGCGCGGAGGTCCGGCGTCGCTTTGAGGCGAGCAGTGACGGGCGCAGCGCCATGCGCGCCCAGGCCTTCCTGATCGACCAGATCGTGCGGGTGATCTACGACTTCGCCTTCGAGACGGCCTATCCGCTCTCTAACCCGACCGAAGGCGAGCGTATCGCCATGGTCGCCGTCGGCGGCTATGGACGCGGCGAGCTGGCGCCCTTCTCCGACATCGATCTCCTGTTCCTGCTCAATTACAAGGTCAGCCCCCATACCGAGCAGGTGATCGAATACGTGCTCTACATGCTGTGGGACCTCGGCCTCAAGGTCGGCCACGCCACGCGCTCGATCGACGAATGCCTGCGCATGGCCAAGTCCGACCAGACGATCCGCACGGCGCTGCTGGAAGCGCGGTTCCTGTGGGGGGACAACCGCATCTTCCAAGAGTTCCGCCGGCGTTTCTTCGAAACGATCGGGCCGGAGAACGGGCTTGATTTCGTCGAGGGCAAGCTCGCCGAGCGCGATGCGCGTCACCAACGCCTCGGCGATTCGCGCTATGTGCTGGAGCCGAATATCAAGGAGGGCAAGGGCGGTCTGCGCGATATCCAGACGCTCTACTGGATCGCCAAGTATCTCTACCGGGTCGATGAGATGGCCGACCTGGTCCATCGCGGCGTCTTGAGCGCCACTGAGTCCAACCGGTTTTCACGGGCGCATGGCTTCCTGCGCACCGTGCGCTGCCACATTCACTACGAGGCCGGACGGCCCGAGGAGCGCCTGACCTTCGATCTGCAGCAGGCGATCGCGCCCAAAATGAACTTCACCGACCGCAAAGGCGCGATGGGGGTCGAGCGCTTCATGAAATACTACTACCTGATGGCCAAGCAGGTCGGCGATCTGACCCGGATCTTCTGCGCCGCGCTGGAAAGCGAGCACCAGCGGACGCCGCGCCTGAAGCGCTTCTTCGGCGGGCGCCCCCGCCAGATCGAGGGATTCATCGCCGAGAACGGCTGGCTGCGTGTGGCCAAGGATACGGCCTTCGCCGACGATCCGGTCAACTTCATCCGCCTGTTCCGGGTCGCGCAGAACCAGGACCTCGACGTTCATCCAGAATCGCTGCGGCTCATCACCTCGAACCTCACCCGGATCGACGACGCGCTGCGCAACAACGACGAGGCGAACCGTCTGTTCCTGGAGATCCTGACCGACAAGGACGATCCGGCGACGAGCCTGAAACGCCTCAACGAAGCGGGTGTGTTTGGCCGCTTCGTGCCCGATTTCGGCCGGGTGGTCGCGCAGATGCAGTACGACATGTATCACGTCTACACGGTCGACGAGCACACCATCCGGGCGATCGACCTGCTGCACCGCATCGAGGCCGGGGCACTGGAAGAAGACCATCCCCTTTCGACCGAGATCATCCACAAGATCCAGTCGCGGCGGGCGCTTTACGCTGCCGTCTTCCTCCACGACATCGCCAAGGGCCGCGGCGGCAGCCATTCCGAAAAGGGCGCCGACGTGGCGATGGTGCTGGGCCCGCGCCTTGGTCTTTCAGAGGAAGAGACCGAGACGGTGGCCTGGCTGGTGCGCCATCATCTCGATATGTCGAACATCGCCCAGAAGCGCGATATCGACGACCCCAAGACGATCGCCGACTTCGCCGAGGCGGTGCAGTCGCCCGAGCGCCTGAAGCTGCTGCTCGTGCTCACCGTGGCCGACATGCGCGCCACCGGCCCGCATGTCTGGAATGCCTGGAAGGCGGCGCTGCTGCGCGATCTCTATTCCCGTACCGAGGAGATGATGCAGGGCGAGGCGATGCCTGGCGGCGGCGCCGAAGCGCGGGTCCGAAAAGCGCAGGAGACGCTCGAAGCGCAGCTGCAGGGTTGGACGCCCGCCGAGATCGACGCCCATCACGCGCGCGCCTATCCCGGCTACTGGCTCTCGCTCGACACCGACACCCAGCTTCGCCACGCTGGCCTGGTGCATGACGCCGAGGCGAACAACCAGGCGCTGGTGGTCGACGCACAGGTCGACCGCCGCCGCGCGATCACCGAAGTGACAATCTACACCGCCGACCATCCGGGCCTGTTCTCGCGGATCGCCGGGGCGATGTCGCTCGCCGGCGCCACCATCGTCGATGCCAAGATCTACACGCTTACCAATGGCAAGGCGCTCGACATCTTCTGGGTGCAGGACACCGCGGGCGGCGCTTTCGACGATCCCGACCGGTTGAAGCGCCTGGAACGGCGCATCATGGAAAGCTTGTCGGGGGAGATCGTGCCGCGGCGCGAGTTCCAGGACCGGGCGCAGAGGCGGCCACGCGCGCATTTGTTCCCGGTGCCGCCGCGGGTGCTGATCGACAATGCCGCTAGCGCCACCCATACGGTGATCGAGGTCAATGGCCGCGACCGGCCGGGACTGCTGTACGAAGTGACGCGCGCGATCACCGATCTCGGCTTGCAGATTTCCTCGGCCAAAATCTCGACCTATGGCGAGCGCGTCGTCGATGTTTTCTACGTCAAGGATGTGTTCGGCATGAAGGTCGAGCATGAGGCCAAGCTGGAGGCGATCCGCGCGCGCCTGTTGGACGCACTCACGGACCCGAATGCACCGAAAGACACAAACGCGGCAAATGGCGCAGATGCAAAAGACGCTGCCGGTTCTGCGCGCGCGCCCGCCGCGGAGTGAAGCCCAATTTGTCGTAACCGTTTCGTGATGCGCCGGGCGCGCGCGCAGAAAGGTGTTGCACGCGCCGACGATGGTTGTTTTATCTCAGGCGAAGCTGAGCAACGGGGATGACATCCATGAGCCTTGAGGAACAACTGGCGAAGCTCCGCGAGGGCGCCGCCAAACGGATTCCGGAAGAAAAACGCGCCGTGATGGGCCAGGCCACCAAGGATCTGCGCGCCTCCGGCATCATGGACAGTGTGATCAAGGTGGGCGATCCGTTGCCGGCCTTCGCGCTGACGAACGCCGGCGGCGACCTAGTCAGCTCCGCCGATCTGTTGGCCAAGGGAACTGTCGTACTCACGGTCTTCCGCGGCCATTGGTGACCCTACTGCAATGCAGAGCTGTATGCTTTGCGCGACATCGTTGATCCGCTGAAAGACATGGGCGCGACGCTGGTGGCGATTACGCCGCTGGTTGCCGAGCACAGCCGCGGCCTCGCCGAGAAGCATCGCCTGACCTTCGACCTGCTGAGCGATCCGGGCAACGCCTATGCGGCCGAGCTTGGTCTGCGCTTTGAAGTGCCCGATCCGGTCAAGGATATCTATAACGGCTTCGGCATCGATCTGCCCAAGTCGAACGGCGACGCCAGCTACACGCTGCCGATGCCGGCGCGGCTGGTGGTCGATACGGGCGGCATTGTGCGCGCGGCCGATATCGACCCGGACTATACGCGCCGGCCCGAGCCGTCCAAGACGATCGACGATGTGAAAGCGCTCGGCTGACCGCGGTGACCTGGCGCAGCTATTCGTAGAGGCGGGTTAGAAACCTGCCCCTACCAGTTCGGTGGCCAGTTCGGTGGCCAGTTTCGGTGGCCAGTTCTGTGGGCTGATCCCAGCGCCGACGGCTAACGCATTTTCCACTTTCGTGGACTCGGCGCCGGCCCGCTCAACGGAAAATGCGCTAGTCAAGCTTTCCCTTGTAGTCGGCGTCGACCTTCATGATGTGGTCGGTGAGCCAGGTCTGGAGGTATTCGCGCATGGTCTCGGCGAGGTAATACTCCGCGCCAGGATCGGCGCTGTAGACCGTGCGCAGGCTCTGCAGCCACTCGATGAAGGCGTGGTGCGTCTTCTTGTGGGTATCCAGTTGCGGGTAGCCGGCCGCCTCCATCATCCGTTCCTCGCGGGCAAAATGCGAGCTGGCATAGTCGGCAAGTTCGCCCAGCGCCCAATTCACGCTCTCGCCCTCACGTTCGGCCTGAAGCACCCGGTTGATGATATCGATGAGTTGTTTGTGATCGGCGTCGAATTCGGGCACGCCGACGCTGAGCGTGTCCGTCCATTCAACCTTGGCTGGCGCAGCGGTGGTCATCGACCTACTCCTTTTGGCCATTGCTCGACATATGCGCGGCATGTGCGCGACATACGGTCGCGGCCGGCCTCAATTGTGAAACCGTAGGCGAACCGCGGCTTTCGGCGCATTGACGCGGATCAACCGGGTTGGCCGGTTAACAATCCCGCAACCCCGCCCAGCCTAGTCTTTGCCGGCCCTGTCTTTGCGTTGAACGCTCAAAGCGATGGACGCCCAAATCGGCGCGGATCGGAGCCGGCCCGAACTATGGACTTCCTGCAGCACATCCTGACCAACATGGTCACCGGCCTGATCGGGCCCTTCGTGAAGATCGCGCAGGCCGGGCACTACCGCCTGTTCTGGCCTTATCTCATCGTGGCCGCGGCGATCGCCTATGTCGTCTATCGCCGCGCCAAGGCAGCACGCGAGCCCGAAGCCGCGGGTGGCTTCGTCGCCTTCCTGCTGCCGCGCACCCTGTGGCGCCATTGCAGCGCGGCCACCGATATCGGTGTCCTTCTGGTAACCTCCGTGGTGCTTGCCGTGGTCTTGCCGTCGATCATGCCCGGGACGAAGGCCATCACCGGCTGGCTGCTCGCGACAGTCGCGCTCGACGCTGGCGGTGCGGCGGCGACGCCGTCAACCTGGCAGATAGCGGTCTTTACGCTGGCGTTGCTGGTGGTCGGCGACTTCGCGCGCTTTTTTGCCCATTATCTCGGGCACCGCGTGCCGGCTTGGTGGGAGTTGCACAAGGTCCACCATGCCGCAGAGGTGCTGACGCCATTCACCGCCTACCGGTTTCATCCGATCGATGTTGCGCTCACAATTCTCATCGTCACCTGCCTGCTTGGCGCGGCCAACGCGCTCTTCATCCTGGCCTGGGGCGAGGGGCTGCATGTGGCGACGCTGTTCCACGCCAATGTCGGCATCGTCGCCTTCAACCTGTTGGGCGGCGTGCTGCGGCATTCGCATATCTGGCTCTCGTTCGGCAAGCGGGTCGAGCGCTACCTGGTGAGCCCGGCGATGCACCAGATCCACCATTCCTGCGAAGCGCGGCATCTCGACAAGAACATGGGCTATCACTTGTCCATCTGGGACCGCATGTTCGGCTCGATCTATATCCCGCAAACCCGCGAGCATTTCGAGCTCGGACTGGGCGAGGAGACCGCCGCGTTAAGGGGCGTTACCGCGAGCATGATCAGGCCGCTGATCGGCGCAGCGCGCGCGCTGGTCCCATTCGCGGGCCACCGCGGCGCCCGACCGGCCGAACACTGACTGGTCGGGACGGGTCCACTCCGATAACGCCACGAAGTGGCCCAAGCGGCTTTCCTCTTTGGCCGCATTCCTTTAGTCAACTGCTTGATCGCTTCAGATCGGCGCCAGCCCTCTCCCCCACCGGGCCACCCACGGGATCGTATGCTCATGGGTGGCCGGGTGGGGGAGAGGGCTGGTGTTGCCGACGGTAACTATGTCACTTGGGCCCATGGCGCTTCTCCGCTTTGCCGGCACGGTCGGCTTCTGGACGCTTGCGAGCCGCATCCTCGGCTTCATTCGCGACATTCTGATCGCGCGCTTCCTCGGCACCACCGGCGTGGTTGAGGCCTTCTTCGTCGCCTTCCGCTTTCCCAACCTGTTCCGCCGCCTGGTCGCCGAGGGCGCCTTCACGGCGGCCTTCGTGCCGATGTTCTCCAAGAAACTGGAAAAGGATGGCCGGCCGACGGCGCTCAAATTCGCCGACGAGACGCTGGCGCTGCTGGTCAGCTTCCTGCTGATCTTCACGGTGCTGTGCGAGATCTTCATGCCGTGGATCATGCAGGTGATCGCGCCCGGCTTCGTCGACCGTCCGGAGATCTTCGGCGCCACCGTGCTCTTCGCCCGGATCATGATGCCCTATCTCGTGTGCATGGCGCTGCTGGCGCTCTACTCGGGCATCCTCAATTCAATCTACCGTTTCGGCGCCGCGGCGGCGGCGCCCATCCTGCTCAACATCGTGCTGATCGGCGGCATGCTGCTCGCCCGCCAACACTTCGAGACACCGGCGCATCTTCTGTCCTGGGGTGTGGCGTTGGCCGGCGTAGGGCAGTTCGTCTGGCTTGCCTTTTCCGCGCACCGGGCCGGGGTTGCGATCCGCTTTCCCTTCCCGCGCCTTTCGCCCGACACCAAGCGGCTGCTGTTGATCATGGTGCCGGGCGCGATCGGCGCCGGGGTCATGCAGATCAACCTGCTGGTCGGCACGATCATCGCCTCGCTGCTGCCCGTGGGTGCGGTCTCGTTTCTTTACTACGCCGACCGCGTCTATCAGCTGCCGCTGGGGCTGATCGGCATTGCCATCGGCACGGCGCTGCTGCCCGATCTCTCACGCCGGCTGGCGCGCGACGGCGAGGCGGCGATGCTGCTGTTCAACCGCGCGATCGAGCTTTCGATGTTTCTCACATTGCCGGCGGCAGTGGCGCTGATGGTGGTGCCCGAGCCGATTATCGCCGTGCTCTTCGAGCGTGGGCGATTCGATGCCGCCTCCGCCGCGGCGACAACCTGGACGCTTGCCGCCTTCGCCACCGGCCTGCCGGCATATGTGCTGAACCGGGTACTGACCCCCGGCTACTTCGCGCGGCACGACACGCGCACGCCGCTCTACTACGGCATGGTCGGCGTGGCCGCGAACATCGTGCTCAGCCTCATCCTGATATGGCCGCTGTCTTACGTCGGCATCGCGGTCGCGACCTCGCTGTCAGCCTGGATAAACGTCGCCCTGCTCGCCTGGACCTTGCGGCGGCGCGGCCATCTGGCGCTCGATGCCGGCATCAAGCGGCGGCTGCCACGCAGCCTGTTTGCCGCGATCCTGATGGGCGCGGCGCTGTTCGGCATCTTCCTGGCCATCGATCCCTGGTTCGACGGCCGGCTGCCGCTCAAGGTTGCCGGGCTGGCGCTGCTGGTGATCGGCGGAATGGCGGTCTATTTCGGCGTTGCCTTCGCACTGCGCGCGGTCGGGCTGTCCGAGCTCAAGGCCCTTACCCGGCGCCAAGAATCGCCGGCGGCAACCGGGCCCGATCTCGGCGAGACCTGACATATCGTTCGGTGGGGGCTTGTTTGGCGGCGGCTTGCTTGGCGGCACTGGCCCGTCACGCTTGACGTTTGCGGTCCGATCGGCCTAACTCCGCGGCGGTCCGGCGGGCCAATTCACACCCACCACCACATACCGCGTCACATCTGATCGGGAGACCGGGGCCATGAAGGGCCGCATCTTTTCGGGCGTCCAGCCGACGGGCAATCTGCATATCGGCAACTATCTCGGCATGATCCGCAACGCGGTCGCGCTGCAGGCCGATTACGAATGCATCTATTGCGTCGTCGATCTGCACGCGATCACCGTCTGGCAGAACCCCGACGAGCTGCGCGCGCAAACCCGTGAAGTGGCGGCGGCCTTCCTCGCCTCGGGCATCGATCCCAAGACTTCGATCATTTTCAACCAGAGCCAGGTGCGGGCCCACGCCGAGCTCGCCTGGATCTTCAACTGCGTGACGCGCCTGGGCTGGCTGAACCGGATGACCCAGTTCAAGGAGAAGGCGGGCAAGAACCGCGAGAACGCCTCGGCCGGGCTCTACGTCTACCCCGCGCTGATGGCCGCCGACATCATGGTCTACAAGGCCACCCACGTGCCCGTCGGCGAGGACCAGAAGCAGCATCTGGAGTTCACTCGCGACGTCGCGGCGAAGTTCAACCACGATGTCGGGGAAGAGTTTTTCCCGATCGTCGAGCCGCTGATCTTCGGCGCCGCGACCCGGGTGATGAACCTGCGCGACGGCACCAAGAAAATGTCGAAGTCGGACCCGTCAGACAATTCGCGCATCAACCTCGACGACGGTCCCGACGCAATCGCCCAGAAGATCCGTAAAGCCAAGACCGACCCGCATCCGCTTCCGGGCGAGGAGGCATTGACCGATGACGGTGAGAGCATCCGACCCGAGGCCGAGGCGGAGCGGCCGGAGGCCTTCAATCTTCTGTCGATCTATGGCGCGCTGACCCACCGCTCGATCGCCGAGTCGGTGCGCCACTTCGCCGGCGCGCCCTTCAGCGATTTCAAGGCCGAGCTGGCCGAGGTCGCGGTGGAGCATCTGGGGCCGATCGGCACCGAGATGCAGCGCCTGATGGACGATCCGGGCTATGTCGATGGGGTGCTGCGCGACGGCGCCGAACGGGCGACGGCGATCGCCGATCCGATCCTGCACGAGGCGCAGAAATTGGTGGGTTTCCTGCAGGTTTGAAGCGCTCCACATCGAAGCAAGCTGGCCCGCCCAGGCCAGTCCTGCTTGATCGCGGGGTGGCCACCCCCCAGATTCGATGAGGGAGCGGGGGTAACATCCGCACGGGCGGCGGAAAGCGGCGGCGGCGGCAGGGCCATGGCTGAAGAAGAAGCGATCACCCAAAAAGTCGAGCAGCCCGACAAGCCGGGCTTCTTCACGCGGCTGCGCCAGCGCGATGCGCGCGCGCGCACGGCGGCGGAGGTCTCCGGCACCCATCGCCCGTTCCGCTGGAAGCTGTTCCGGCGCATCGTCGCCATCGTCGTCGTGGCGGTGGCGCTCTATTACCCCGCCGGCATGATCGCGGTGCACAAGATCGACGACGACACTGGCTTCCAGCCCGCGGTCGCGGCCGGACAAAGCCGCGCCGTCGCGGTGATGACGGGTCTGCTGAGCCGCGAGATCGAGACCCATGGCTGGATCGCGAACGACCCGTTCTTCCTGCCATCCTCGCAGCTCGACAACATGCCCAACTACCAGATGGGCATCGTCGCGGCGCTGGCGCGTTTCACCGTCGAGATGGCCGACCAAATCGGACGGGCCAGCGCCAATGTGAACCCCGACCCCGATCTGGAGCGCGCGCGCGAGCTTCTGGGCTATGCCGGCACGGTCTGGGTGTTCAGCTTCAGGACCTGGTCGGGCGCGCCGCCGTCGGAGCAGCAATACCTCGCCGCGCGCGACGCGCTGCTCGCCTACAACAAGCGGCTGGCCGCAAAGAAGGCCGTATTCGACCGCCGGTCGCCCAAGCTGCAGGCAACGCTCGCCCGCATCGCCACCGATCTCGGCACCGTCGCCGGCCAGCTCGAGGCGCGCGTCACCACCGCCGGCGGCGCGATCATCGACACCCGCTCCGACGACGTCTTCTATTCCGCCAAGGGCCGGATCTATGCCTATTATTTGATCCTGCGCGCGCTCGGCCAGGATTACGCCAAGGTGCTGCGGGAAAAACAGCTCGAGAAGGCCTGGCCGCAGATGCTGGCGAGCCTCAAGCGGGCGGCCGAGATCAAACCCTTCATCGTGCGCAACGGCGCACCCGACAGTTTCCTGCAGCCGAACCATCTGGCTGCCCAGGGCCTCTACCTGCTGCGCGCCCGCAGCCAGCTCAGAGAGATCGCCGGGATCCTTCTGAAATAGGCATCCTTCTGAAATAGGTATCCTCCTGAAATAGCTTTGCGTCGACGATTCGCCGGGCGTAGTCTGGCGGTCGCGCTTCGCGCAGGCGGGCGCGGGAGGCGCGATTCCGCGTCTTTGACGAACACGGCCGAACCCGCGCTCACGCTATTTCATGCAGATCTATCTGCCCATCGCCGAGATGTCCGTCGACGTGTTCCTGTTGCTCGGGCTGGGCGGGCTCGTGGGTTTTCTGTCAGGCCTCTTCGGTGTCGGCGGCGGCTTTCTGATGACACCGCTGCTGATTTTCATCGGCGTGCCGCCGCCCGTCGCGGTCGGCACCGAGGCCAACCAGATCGTCGCCTCCTCGGTCTCCGGCATGCTCGCGCATTGGCGCCGCCAGGGGGTCGATTTCAAGATGGGCGCGGTGCTCCTGAGCGGCGGCCTGGTCGGCTCGACGGGCGGCGTCTTCCTCTTCGAGTATCTGCGCGATATCGGCCAGATCGATCTGGTGATTTCGCTCGCCTACGTCTTCTTCCTGGGTACCGTCGGCCTGCTGATGCTGCTGGAAAGCGTGCGCTCGGCGGTTCGGCGGCGCGGCGGCAAGCGCCGCAAGCTGCACCATCACACCTGGGTGCACGGCCTGCCGTTCAAGATGCGCTTCCGGCGTTCCAAGCTCTATATCAGCGCTTTCCTGCCGCTCGCCGTCGGCGCGGCGGTCGGCGTGCTGGCGGCGATCATGGGCGTCGGCGGCGGCTTCCTGATGGTGCCGGCGATGATCTATCTGATCGGCATGCCGACCGCGGTGGTGATCGGAACCTCGCTTTTCCAGATCACCTTCGTCACCGCCTACACGACCTTCCTGCAGGCGACCAACAACCAGACCGTCGATATCTTCCTGGCGTTGCTGCTGCTTCTGGGCGGCGTGATCGGCGCCCAGCTCGGCAGCCGGGCGGGCGCGCGTCTGCGCGGCGAGGAGCTGCGCGGCTTGCTCGCGATCATGGTGCTGCTGGTCTGCGGCAAGCTGTTGTTCGACCTGATCGCCACACCGGACGACCTCTTCTCGCTGGCCGTCGGGCGCCTTGGAGGCCAGCGATGAGCCGGCGCACCGCACTTCTTGTGCTGCTCGGCCTTGGCCTCACATGGGCGGATGCCGCGCCGGCGCGCGCGGAAGCCGTGATCGCCGATCTCTCCAAGCGCCTGGTCGCCATCACCACGGGTTTTGCCGGGACCGACGTGCTGCTGTTCGGCGCAGTGGAGGGAAAGGGCGAGGTGGTGGTCGTGGTCAAGGGGCCGATCGGCCGACTGGACGTACGGCGCAAGGCGCGGGTCGCAGGCATCTGGATCAACCGCGACACCATCACCTTCGCCAACGTGCCTTCGTTCTATTCGGTGAGCGCCAGCGCGCCGCTGGCCCGGGTGGTGCCGACGGCGCTGGCGTTGCGCACGGGGATCGGCGCCCGCTTTCTCGACATCGCCGCGGCGCAAGGCCGCGCCGGCCGGGGCGCGCGCTGCAGCCGCGCACTCGATCCAACCCGTGAGGGGACCGACGGGGCCGACATTCGCCGCATGGTCCCGTTCTGCGAGGCACTCATCCGCAACAAGATGCGCGAAGGGCTTTTCCAGCCCGAGGGCAAGGTGACGTTCCTGCCTGGCCGCAAACTTTTCCGCACGACGATCCGGTTTCCGGCCAACGTGCCCGTGGGCACCTATTCGATCCTGGTCTACGTCGTGCGCGACGGGCAAATCGTCGGCTCGCAGACCCATCCACTGGTCATCAACAAGACCGGCGTGGAGGCCGAGGTTTTCGACTTCGCGCACCGACATTCGGCGTTTTACGGGCTCATCGCGGTGGCGCTGGCGGCGCTGGCGGGATGGGGAGCCGGGCTGATCTTCCGCAAGCAGTGAGGACATCATGGCGCGCGCGAAATCGAAGGACGAGGGCGGTGCGGACAACGCCAAGCCGGACGACGGCAAGCCGGCCGCGGACCGCATTTTCCTGGTGGTTGTCGACGAGTCCGAGGAGATGGGGATCGCGCTGCGTTTTGCCTGTCGGCGCGCGGTTGCGACCGGCGGGCGAGTGGCGTTGTTCTATGTCGTGGAGCCCGCCGATTTCGGCCATTGGATGGCGGTCGAGGACCTGATGGAAAAAGAGCGCCGCATGGTCGCGGAGGAAACGCTCACCAAATACTCCGATATAGTCACCGAGTTCACCAACGAGCTTCCGGTGCTGCTGATCCGCGAGGGCAACCGCCGCGATGCCTTGCTCCAGCTGTTGGAGGACGAGCCGGGAATTTCGATCCTGGTGCTGGCCTCCGGCGTCGGCAAGGGAGGCCCGGGTCCGCTGATCCAGGCCCTGACCGGCAAGTTCTACAAGCGCCTGCGCATGCCCATGACGATCGTGCCCGGCAACCTGTCGGACGAGGAAGTTGATGCACTAACGTAACACTCCCGATCTTTCTTGCCCCCGAAAGATCGCCTTTGCTTGACGCACCGGGGGGCAAAGCGTCACGATTTGGCCCAATTGGCGAGCGATTATCGCAGCCAACAAAAGTCCCGAGACGAAAAAAACCAAACGGACAGGGCGACGGTATGGCGTGGAGAGGGGCGCTGGCGACAGCGGCACTGGGTATTGGAGCGGGCGCAATCCTTGTGATTTCGCCAGGCTGGACTGGAAGAAGCGGCACCGCCGAGGCGGTCGAGTTCAAACCGCTCGTGGAATTTCAGTCGCTCCGCTATACACCGAAAATGACACCGGACACACTGCTCGACTACCGGCCGCGGATCGCGCGGCAGGTCAAGCGCCTGCCGCCTCGATCGGTCAACGCCCTACCCGAGCTTTTGCGCGCCTTTCAGCAGATCAAGGCGGCCACGGCCAAGCAACGCGGGCGCTGGATCGCCGGCATGACCAATCTCGGCGCCAATACGCGCGAATACCGGCCGACCGATGCCGAGCTTCTGCTCGCCGTGGTCGGCAACCGCATCCGCAGCCTGGTCCGCCGCGGCTCACTGGGCCAGATTACCAGCGTGCTGGCCGGCACCGGCATCAAGGCCGCCCGGATCACTTATCATCGTTTCGATTTCCGCCACGCCGACGTGATGGGCGCCGGCCGGTATTTCTACAGCTCGCCGCCCCGGCGGGTCACTGTCCTGCTGCGCCCGCGCTAGAGCACGATTGCGTCACAGTGATCTGGTGTGACACGTGATTCGTGCTCTAAATACATGTGATAGATCATGAGTCTCGGATCGCTGCGATCCGCGACGATTTTGATCTAGGGCCGCTTCAAAGCCATTAAGCGACCGGCCCTCTCGGGAAATGGGAGGGCGCAAATGCACGCCCGATATGAACGTCGGCTCTATTTATCCGCCGGCTTGATCATGCGGCCAAGACCCTTGCCGCCGAAGATATGCACATGGAGGTGGGGCACCTCCTGATTGGCGTCCGCGCCATTGTTGGCGAGAAAGCGATAGCCGTCCTCGACCACGCCCATCTGCCGCGCGACGAGGCCGATGGCGCGCACGAAGGCGACGATCTCGGCTTTGGAGGCATTGGCGGCGAAGTCGTCCATGCCGGTATACGCGCCCTTCGGGATCACCAGCACATGGACCGGCGTCTGCGGGTTGATGTCACGGAAGGCGAGCGTGTGTTCGTCCTCGTGGACTTTGTCGCACGGGATCTCACCGCGCAGGATGCGGGCGAAGATGTTGTCCTTGTCGTAAGCCATGCGCGGTCGCACTCCTAATCTGCGGCGGGCGCGTCCTTCTTGCGCGTTTCTTTTTCCGCGATGCCGGAAATGCCCTCGCGGCGTCCGAGCTCGGCCCAGACGTCCTCGATATCGATCTCCCGCGCCGCCCACAGCACCAGCAGGTGATAGAGCAGATCAGCGCTCTCGGCGACCACTGCCTTGCGCTTGCCGTTGATCGCCTCGATCACCGTCTCCACCGCCTCCTCGCCCAGCTTCTGCGCGATCTTCTCCACGCCGCGCGCGAAGAGACGCGCCGTGTTGGACTCGTCCGGATCGGCGTCCCGGCGGCTTTGAATGACCGTGTAGAGGCGGTCGACGATATGGGTGGGCGGGGCCTTGGGCATTCCGTGATTCCGTTCTTGTCGTCACATTTCGCTAGCAGATCTGGCGGCCACTGTCATGGCACGGACGCAGGCATACACCCTCGAAGGGCGGTTGACATCCATTCTGATTGTCAAATGAGGCCGGCCAAGTCGTTTCAAGCCACGATCACCGCGCCTGGCGCAGAGCGGGATTAGGTCTTGTTCCAGCCGTGCATCCGCACGGGCAGGCCCGCGGCCTTCATATGCGCCTTGGCGGCGCCGATCGAATAGGTGCCGAAATGAAAGATCGAGGCGGCGAGCACCGCCGAAGCGTGGCCCTCGCGCACGCCTTCGACGAGATGGTCGAGCGTGCCGACGCCGCCGGAGGCCACGACCGGGACCGGGATCGCATCGGCGATCGCCGAGGTCAGCGGCAGATCGAAGCCCTTCTTGGTGCCGTCGCGGTCCATCGATGTGAGCAGGATTTCGCCGGCGCCGTAATCGGTCATCCGCCGGGCCCAGCCGACCGCCTCGATCCCCGTCGCCTCGCGGCCACCATGGGTGAAGATCTCGAAGCGGCCGCTGTCGGCGCGCTTGGCGTCGATGGCAACGACGATGCACTGGCTGCCGAACTTCTCGGCGGCCTCGCGCACGAAGCCGGGGTTCTTGATCGCGGCGGTGTTGATCGCGACCTTGTCGGCGCCGGCCAACAGAAGCTTGCGGATATCCCCCGTGGTCCGCACGCCGCCGCCGACGGTGAGCGGCATGAAGCATTGCTCGGCGGTCTTGCGCACGACGTCGAAGATGGTGTCGCGGTCCTCATGGCTGGCGGTGATGTCGAGGAAGCAGAGCTCGTCGGCACCCTCGTGATCGTAGAGGCGCGCCTGCTCGACCGGATCGCCGGCATCGACCAGATCGACGAAGTTGACGCCCTTGACGACGCGGCCGTCCTTCACGTCGAGGCAGGGGATGACGCGGACTTTCAGCATGGGGCAAATACGGCTGGCAATCCGCCATCGCTTTGATGCTCGCCCCCGCGATGTAACCAAGGCGACCGGGAGCACGAAAGTGCGTCCTTCGAGACACCCCTTCGGGGCTCCTCAGGATGAAGCCTTTTCTTTGAGCCATCAAAGACTTGCTTCATCCTGAGGAGCGAGCGGCGTAAGCGTCTCGAAGGACGCACGACCGTCATGCGTAATGACGTTGAGGGGGCGGGTGCCATGGTCATCACGCCGCCTCGGCCAAAAGCTCCAGCGCCTCGCCCGGCTCGATGCGGCCGTCATAGAGCGCGCGGCCGCAGATCACGCCGGCGAGCGGCACCGTAGCCCGCTTGAGCGCGCGCAGATCGTCGAGCGAGGCGACCCCGCCACTGGCGATCACCGGGATGTCGGTCGCCGCGGCGAGCGCGGCGGTCGCCTCGACATTGACGCCCGAGAGCACGCCGTCGCGGTCGATATCGGTGTAGACGATGGCGGCGACGCCGGCATCGGCGAAGGCCGCGGCAAGCTCGCTCGCGCTCGTCTCGGAGGTCTTGACCCAGCCCTCGGTCGCGACCATGCCGCCGCGCGCGTCGATACCGACGACGATGCGCCCCGGAAAACGCCGGCAAGCCTCGCGCACCAGCGCCGGATCGGTGAGCGCCGCGGTGCCGAGGATGACCCGCGCGAGCCCGCGCGCGAGCCAGCCTTCGATGGTGGCCATGTCGCGAATGCCGCCGCCCAGCTGGGCCGGCAGTTCGGTGGCGGCGACGATCGCCTCGACCGCTGCGGCGTTGACCGGCCGGCCTTCGATGGCGCCGTTGAGGTCAACCAGATGCAGCCATTTGAAACCCTGCGCGGCGAAGTCGCGCGCCTGGGCGGCGGGGTCGTCGTTGAACACCGTCGCCGCGTCCATGACGCCCTTCTGCAGGCGCACGCATTGGCCGTCCTTCAGGTCGATCGCGGGAAAAAGGATCACGGCACCTCGTCCTCGGCGGTCACGTGCCCCGCGCCCGTGGTCACGCCGGCATCGAGCGGCTTCAGGTAATGGAAGCCGCGCACATAGGCGCTCTGCACCCGGGCATAGAAAGGATTGATGCCCCAGCGCTCGTAGCCCAGCGATTCGTAGAGCTTGATCGCCGCCTCCTGGGTCTCGCGCACATCGAGGGTGAGGACGGTGAAGCCCTCCCGGCGAGCTTCCTCCTCGACCGACAGGGTGAGTGAACGGGCGAGCCCGTGGCCGCGCGCCCAGGGCGCGATGAAGGCGTGCTGGAGCTGGGCCTGGAAGGCCTGGGCCTCGTTGTTGCCGCCGGGCTTCGCAAGCTGCGCGGAGCCGCAGATGACGCCCTCGAGCCGCGCTGCGAAAAGCTCGCGCTGGGGCACCAGCAGCATGCCGGTCCAGTAGCTTTCGAGTACCGAGCGCTGGGGTGGGTGGAGCCAGCCGAAGCCGCCGCCCGCCTCGATCGCCGCCTCGGTCGCCTCGCAAAGATCGGTGAGATCGTTGCCCTTGAATTCGGTCAGGATTTCGATGCCGTCGAACATGCTTCTCCTTTAAGGGGCTAAGGCCGCCATTTCAGGAAGTTCGCGATCAAGGTCAGCCCCGCCGCCTGGCTTTTCTCCGGATGGAACTGGGTGCCGAGCAGATTGTCGCGCCCGACGAACGCCGTCACCGGACCGCCGTAATCGGCGGTGGCGATCAGCTCGTCCGGATTCTCGCATACCAGGTGGTAGCTGTGCACGAAATAAACCTCCGCGCCGGTTTCGAGCCCGCCGGCGCCGAAGTCGCCACTAGCGACCTCGTGCCCGGTCTCGATCACCAAATCGTTCCAGCCCATATGCGGGATCTTGAGCGCGGCGTCCGACGGCTGGAGGCGGCAGACCTCGCCCGCGATCCAGCCGAAGCCGTCATGGCGTCCGTGCTCCAGGCCCCGCGTGGCCATGAGCTGCATGCCGACGCAGATGCCCAGGAACGGCTTGCCACGTTCGCGGACGTTGCGCTCCAGCGCCTCGACGATATCCGGCACGGCCTCGAGCCCACGCTTGCAATCGGCGAAGGCGCCAACGCCCGGCAACACGATATGGCTGGCACGGTCGAGAACCACCGCGTCGGCCGTCACCGCAACGCCGCCGGCAAAGCCGACGTCGTTCGCCGCATGCTCGAACGCCTTCGCCGCTGAGCGCAGGTTGCCGGAGCCATAGTCGATGATCGCAACGGTCATGGAATTTTTGTCACCTCTTTCACCCGCCGTGGCTGCCCATCGTGGCGCCGAGTACGGTAACGAGACTGATAGTAAGCAAAACCCAATGCATGATCTGAATCAGCCGAAACGTCTGCGTCGGTTTGCGTGTCGCGCGCGCCAGAAACAAACGGTGCAGAAACAGCGGCTCGGCGATGAAAAGCATCACGGAAAAGACGACCCAGACGAACACCATGGCGTGCATCCACCAATAGGCGGGCTGGGTGAAGCGGTCCCATAAGTCCCAGGCATACACCAAATAGAGGCCGGTGGCGCCGACCAGCAGCGTAGTTCCGCGCGCCTGCCAGGCAAAGCGCCCCTCGATCTTTTCAAAAAATGCGATGCGTTCCACAGGGTCCTTCATTCGGCCGACGGCCGGCAACAGCACCGTAGTCACAAACCCGACTCCGCCAATCCAGAGCACAACCCCAAACACATGGAGCGCACGGGCAATACTGGCGTCATCCAAAACTTAATCGCTCCAACATTGCGCTTCATTCCGAGGCCCGAGAGTTGACCCGCTTTGCCTAACTGGTCAACCCGGCACACTGTCCGCTGGTGCCGCCCGCTACGCCCGCTGCGGGCGCGCCGTTGCAGAGAGCTGCAAAAACAACGTGGCGAGCGCTGTGATCCCGGCGCCAATCAAAATTGTCGGAGCCGGCATACCACCGGTCCTGATCGCCTCCAGTATCACGACAAAGGACGGCGTGAGGTAGCTGTAAGACATGACCTTGGCGGCGGGCAGTCGCAAGCTGGCGTACTTCATCAAATAGAACGTCACCGCGGTGGTGAACACGGCGAGATAAGCGATGCCCGACCACGCGGTGCGCGGGATCGCCCGCCAGTCGGTCGTTGCCAGATCGCCCGCCCCGATCAACGCCAACATCGCGGTGCCGACCAGCAAGGTCCAGAACGTCTGTGACAACAGATTTTCGCCGACATCGAGCCGGCGGGTGAGCGGCGAAAATGCAGCCAACGAGACGCAGCCCGCTATGAAGATCAGATCGCCCTCGCCCAAGCTCAGCGCCAAGGCGTTGGCGAGCGAGCCCTTGAACACCACCCAAAGCGCCCCGAACGCGGCGAGCAGCATGAAGGCAAGCTGGAGCGGCGGCGTCCGCTGGCCCAGCAACGGCAGCGCGATGGCGACGCTGAACAGCGGCACCAGCGTGAAGAGCGACGATGTGTTGATCGCCGAGGTGAGGCGAAGCGCCGCGAACATCGCCACGAAAAACCCGACTAGCGAGCCGGCTAGCAGCAGATAGCGCAGACCGTCGCGCAACCTCGGCCGCCGCCATTCCCGTCGCAGCGTCACCAGCACCGCGAAGACCGCCGCCGCCATGGCAAAGCGCACGCAGTTGAGCGCGGCAGGCTCCAGCGCACCGGTAATGGCCGCGCCAATCGGAAAGGACGTGCTGACCAGAAAGACATTGAGCAGCAACGCCAGATGCGTGCCGACGCCCCCGGTCCCGTGTTGGGTCATACGCTTGGAATCCGATCGGCATGGTGTGCCGGACGAAGGGCCATCCTGCGCTGACCCAATATTGTCGTGCCTTAGAGCGAGCCGCCGAGCACGCCCTTGGTGGAGGGGATGGCGCCCGACTTGCGCGGGTCGATCTCGACCGCCTGGCGCAGCGCCCGGGCAAGCGCCTTGTAGCAGGACTCGATGATGTGGTGGTTGTTCTGGCCGTAGAGGTTCTCGACATGGAGCGTCAGCCCCGCCGCCTGGGCGAAGGCCTGGTACCATTCGCGGAAGAGCTCGGTATCCATCTCGCCGAGCTTGGCGCGGGTGAAGGCGACCTTCCAGATCAGATAGGGCCGGTTCGAGGCGTCGAGCGCCACCCGGCTCAAGGTTTCATCCATCGGGATGACCGCGTCGCCGTAGCGCCGGATGCCCGTGCGGTCGCCCAGCGCCTTCGAGATCGCCTCGCCGATCACGATGCCGGTATCTTCGGTCGTGTGGTGGGCGTCGATATGCAGATCGCCATCCGCCCGCACGCGCAGATCGATCAGGCTGTGCCGCGCCAGCTGTTCGAGCATGTGGTCGAGGAAACCGATGCCCGTTGCGATATCGGCCGAGCCCTCGCCATCGAGATCGACGAAGGCGGCGATTTTCGTTTCCTTGGTCGCGCGCTCGACGTCCGCTGACCGGCGCGTCACTTTGCGTGCCGGCGCCGGTTTGCGCTTGACCGCCGGTGGTTTATTCATGGGTTCTGCTCCAAGGAATACAGGCGGCTTTGTAGCAGGAATAATTATTGCCCGCCAGCACCTGAGCGTAGAGCGAACGTTGAATCCGCGCGGCCCCGCCGCCATATCCGGGATGCTATGAGCAAATCAGACACGACGACGATGCACGGCACGACGATCCTATCGGTGCGCCGGGGCAACAAGGTGGTGGTCGCCGGCGACGGTCAGGT
>Ga0209633_10000588_pt1 | contig 41376 bp, 31 predicted proteins | sample Cruoilmetagenom1_FD_187290 | JGI IMG/M metagenome (GOLD analysis project Ga0209633, IMG submission 187290) | Oil polluted marine microbial communities from Coal Oil Point, Santa Barbara, California, USA - Sample 1 (SPAdes) (version 2) | ecosystem: Environmental > Aquatic > Marine > Oil seeps ...
CTAAGGGTAGAAGTTCATTTACAGAGTTGGATATTTCATCTTCATTGCTACTGATTTCATCTTGAATGACGTTAATAAATGAATTGAAATTAGAGTTTTGTTTTAGAATTGAATCTATGAGATTCTTTAAATTTCTCTCTCCTTTTTTCTCGGCTAAAAAATTTATGTACATTTGTGGAAGGTATGTTATTTCTCTCGTTTTTTTTTCTTCCTCATCTGATAATTTGTTTGAATAATTGTCCAGCCACATAACTTCAAAATCAAATTTAGTCGTATCGCCAAAATCATACTCAACCAGTTCAGTATCATTATAACTTCGAGAAACTTGAAGCGGTGCAATCGCTTTTGATATATGATAAAGTAAGATTGATTTACCGCTAGATTTGCCACCGATAATAACACTTAAGTGTGGATTTAAATGAATCCAATCCGATGGGAAGATATCCGAAGTTGTATGATCAATGAAACGAACTTTGTTAATTATCTGATAAGGCGTAATGGTTTCTGGTGAATGACTCTGGATTTTGACTCTTTCTGATGGTTCATAAAGAATCTGTTTTAATCCTTCAAATGTTGGATTGGCTTTAATCCAAGTTGTTTTATCACTAGGGAAGTTTCCATAATCTGAAAACCGATGTGCATCACTTCCGCTAATAACTGGTTTGATACTATTTCCAATTGTTTTAATAAAATTATCAATGAAAGATTCATTTAACTTAGTTCGTTTACCATTAAATAGGTCTATAGATTCATCATCTCGTGATTCGAAGATATGAGAACTTTGCATAAAATAATTATCGGCGTGAGGTTGAGTTTTCCAATCTAATTTTTTTAAACCATCAGAAGTGTCATATGGCATTATTATAAAACACTCGCCTTTATTTACAGCGCCCATTGCACTTTTTAATGAAGATTTCGTAATCTCAATTGTCATAGAGCCTAGTTTTAACAAATTAATATCATCCAAAGTTGAGGGATCATTAAAACCATGAACCTTAGCTTTACTTGGGTCTAGGGATTTAGAAAATTCTTTTATTGCTTCGTCAGAAATTTGACGATTTGTGCTTCGGATTAATAATTTCGATTTAAAGTCGATCAATTTTTGAGGTGATAATTTATCTGATAGTATTGCGTGGATGTTTAAACGGTAGTTAACTGGTGCTTCAATCCTCAATTCTATTCCAGGTAGAACAGTTTTTGTTAAAGGCAATGAATTTGATTTTATATATTCCTTGAACAATAAATAACCATCAAATGTCCAATAATCCATAATGCAATAAACTGCAACATCACTATTTTCAATAGTATCATACATTATTTTTAATGCATCATTTCTTTCCTTCTCATCCATATTTGGGAAATTCTTACCACCTTCCCAATGAAAAGAAGATGGGGTGTGTATGTGCAAATCCCATTTGCGCCATTCTGATCCTTTTAGAAAGTTTTTATAATCCACACATTTACCTATTATTCATTATTAATTAGTTGGTACGCATAACTATACTTATACAGAACGCTTATTTGCGATAAGAACATTCTTAAAATGTACGTTATGCAGAAATTATTTCTGCAATTAATTTTTTTCTTATGTGATATTTTTACTTGATTTATTTTTATTATGGTTTATTATTTAACTTTTTACTTATTTCTTCAAATGTTTTTATCAAGCTAATATTTCTCGTTTATATCCGCGCTAATCGAGAAACCTTTTACATCCCAAAGCATTTTTTAGCACATTGGTATACACATCATTGTCCTCTTAAGCGATTTATGTCCACATTGCCAACATGTAATTTCCATGCAGAATGTATAGTATTTTTAAATACTTACTCTTTTATAGTAATCGGACGTTAACTTAATAAAGTTTTTTTTAATCTTCAATAGTTTTATATTTACACATATTAAGATAGTAGGTCTTAATAGACTAATATTTAACTTCTAGTTTTGCATTAAATTTGTAGGTATTCGTTCGGTAAAATATGCAGGTGAGTTATTCGAAGTGTCTATGCTTTTTTTGAGGTTTTAATTCAACAAAAACATAAATTTGACCGGGAATAAAAAAATATATGAATTAGTTTAACGAAAACGAATGACTTAATTCATATTCTGTATAATCTGGATTATTCCTGTAAGCATCAACTGTAAAATTATTTTCGTAAACTTTAACTTTGAGGAATGTACTTTGAGCTCCTAAATCTCCCTTCCCCCTGGAATGGCCGGCATCAACCTGCCAAATATCATTAATTTTAGCATATGAAAAATTATGCGTGTGTCCGCAAAAATATGCCGTAACATTAAACTTTCTCATTAATAGCTGAAAACGGAAACTGTTTTCAGGATATTGATCAAGATTATCACCTTTATGGCGCATTCTGCCGTTATCATAATCGGGCATGGATACTAACGGTTCGTGACCAAAAATTAGGGTAAATTGTTTAGAATTATTTGTTAAATCTTCTTTTAACCAATTATAAACGGCATCGGAAATATCGCCGTCAAGTGCCGATAAGGATTCTCCGTCATAATATTGATTAATAACAACAAAATGGGTATTCATGTGATCGAAGGAATACATTGTTCTACTACAATTTTCCGGTCCCTCGTTAACAAGCCTTGGAATTTCTTTTGATAAATGTTCTTTTAAGAACTCCAAATCTTCTTCGGTTTCAACTTCATGATTTCCCAGCACGGGGTACCAGAAATAATTCTCACCAAATACTTTTTGTATCGTTTTTTGCACATGATATGGTGGATCAATATCACCCGGACTAATCATGAACTCACCTTCGCCTACTTTTTTTAATGCCTCGCAAACTCCTAAAAAGTATTCCGACGTTTGATATTCAGGTTGTGCAAACATTCTCATATCCGCAGTAACATCAAATGTAAAAAGCAGCTTCTCCGATTCATCAATACGGTTAGGTGAAAACGCGACTAATGTAATTACTATAAATAAGTGTATTCTTTTCATTTTTATCCGCATATTAAATAATATTAAATTTAGGGTACAACTAATATCCTATAGAGGTATTGTTGTATGTTTCTTTTTGGGATTAACATCCACTTTTGTTTTAAGAAGCTGAAATGCATTAACAATTTTTAATTTTGTTTCGCTCGGTTTAATAACATCGTCAACATATCCTCTTTCTGCTGCAATATATGGATTTGCAAACTTTTCTATATATTCTGAAAGCTTCTGTTCCAATTTCTCTTCAGGGTTTTCCGCTGATTTTATTTCTTTTTTAAAAATTATCTCTACCGCACCTTTAGGTCCCATAACAGCTATTTCTGCAGTAGGCCAGGCAAAATTAAAATCCCCGCGAATATGTTTAGAATTCATAACGTCATATGCTCCGCCATATGCTTTCCTGGTAATAATTGTAACCTTCGGCACGGTTGCTTCGCTAAATGCGAATAATAATTTAGATCCATGTCTTATAATACCGCCCCATTCTTGCTCCGTTCCCGGTAAAAATCCTGGGACATCTTCTAAAACCAGTAGCGGAATATTAAAAGCGTCGCAAAATCTAATAAACCGTGCTCCCTTAACAGAGGAATTAATATCCAGCACTCCGGCTAAAACAGCCGGTTGATTAGCTACAACTCCAACTGCAATTCCTCCAACTCTGCCAAATCCGACTATTAAATTTTCCGCATAATCCTTTTGAATTTCCAGAAATTCACCATCATCAACTAATTGTGTAATAATATTGTGCATATCATAAGGTTTATTAGGATTTTCCGGAATTACGTTTTCCAATTCGGGAAGTGAAAGATCTTTATTAAAATCGAATTCTTTTTCCAGCGATTTGTCCTTCCAATTTAACGGAATGTAGTTCATCAATTCTCTAATATTTTGCAATACTTCAATTTCACTATCAAAAGCAAAATGAGCAACGCCGCTTTTGGATGTATGGGTTTCAGCTCCCCCTAATTCTTCGAATGTTACTTCTTCATGTGTTACGGTTTTTACAACATTTGGTCCTGTAACAAACATGTGACTTGTATTTTTAACCATAAATATAAAATCCGTAATTGCCGGAGAATAAACGGCCCCTCCGGCACATGGCCCTAATACTGCCGATATTTGCGGAATTACCCCTGAAGCCAATGTATTTCTTAAAAATATTTCTGCATAACCACCTAAACTTACAACCCCTTCTTGAATTCTTGCTCCGCCTGAATCATTAAGTCCGATAACCGGGATACCTATTTTCATGGCCATATCCATAACTTTACAAATCTTTTCTGCATGAGCTTCAGAAAGCGAACCTCCAAATACGGTAAAATCCTGACTAAATATTGCTACCGGTCTGCTATTTATTCTTGCAAATCCCGTCACAACTCCATCACCCAAATATTGCTCATTTTCTAATCCAAAATCATTCGATCTATGTTTAACATACATATCCAATTCATCAAAACTGCCTTCATCAACTAACAGATCAATTCTTTCCCTAGCAGTTAGTTTACCTTTTTTGTGCTGATTTTCAATACGGTCAGCACCACCGCCAAGTTTTGCTTCTTCTCTTAATTTCTCTAAATTTTTAATTTTTTCTTTCATAATATTTCTTAGCTAATTAAATAGAAAAATTATATAAAGTTCTATCCGCCCTATCCTTAAACCTATTTTCAATTCTTTCACGCATATCAAAAAAATCTTTGCTTTCTATAATATCTAAATTTCGGTTTCCAACTATATTATTAGGCAAACTATCAAAAATTTGACCGGGATTCTTTTTCATTAAATGAATTTTATCAGATAGATAAATTGCTTCGGTAATGTTTGTAGTTCCAAAAATAAACGGAATCGATTTTTCTTCAAAAACCGATCTAACTAGAGAATAGATTTCTTTTCTTGTATCGGTATTCAAATTGTTAAACGGCTCATCTATAATAATGATGCCCGGATTAATTGCCAGTGCTCGCCCCAAACTAATTCTAAATCTAAATCCTTCACTTCTATCATGAGGGAAATGATTTTCATAACCATGCAGTCCAACCAAATCAATAATTTCATCAATTCTTGTTTCGTTCAATTCGGAATAAAAGGATACATTTTCTTTAACACTTAGCCACGGAAATGAGGAAGGTAAAGAAGGTATAAACGGCTTTCTTTTTATATTCGATTCTATAGATCCTGAAGTCGGTTCAATTAAACCGGCCAATAATTTTAATAGTGATGTTTTTCCGGAACCCGCTGGTGCAAGAATACTTATAAATTCTTTTTTATCAATCTCAAGTGAAATGTCTTGTAATAAGTTTATTCTATAACCAACTTTATCCGTATAAACTTTAGACAGTTTTTTTAGGCTTATATAATTATCATTCATATTCATTAATTCCAGAAAAAATATTTTTTCTTGATATTCTCAAAAGCAAATTCCATTACGATAAATGTTATTATGGTTATAAAAATAAGCAGAATAACCAAACTCAAGTCATTATACTCTAAGGCTGTTCGATATATTGCTCCTATTCCACTAGTAACGCAAACATATTCATATACTAGAATATAGCTCCAAATTAAAATATGATTACTTCTGAGTGAGTGAAATATTTTTGGCTGAATAGATTTCCAAACCACATTTTTTATTATCCCAGATTTATCTAAACCCAGGCTATTTGCTGAATCTATATATTCACCTTTTACATTTTCAAGTTGCACAGCAACACTTTCTTTAAGTATTCCCATTATCATTATTAGGGCAAATAAATACTCTCCCCAAATTGAATTTCCAAACCATAATTGGAACAAAAAAATAAAAAATAATGGGATAAAGTATTTCCCCATTACAAATAATTTTATTAGTCCGGGAAACAAATCAATGATTTTTATTAATAAATAGCTTCCGATCCTAACAAGGAAATAAGAAATTACCGTTATGGAATAAATTGCTGATAATGTGAACAGAAAAGCTGATAGAAAATTATAATCGTTGAATAGTGAAGGAATTGATTCTAATAAAATTGAAGGTTTCGGTAAAATTTTATTTGCAGGTATAATAAATTCCAGCAAAATAATATAAATAAACGATATAATTGAAATAAATGATAAAACTACGGTAGCATTTCCAGATTTCTGAATAATTTTTGACATTGATAAATAATCCGACTAATTCTTTTTTGTCAATTTATTCAATCAATTTACCAGAATCAACAAATACTTATTTTAAGAACGGATTATTATTTTTTTCGTGTGCAATTGTTGTTTTATCACCATGTCCGGGATACACCATAAAATCATCATTTAACACAAAAAGTTTGTTTTCTATTGAATTTATTAAAGTATTATAGTCTCCTCCCCAAAGATCCGTTCTGCCTATTCCTTCAAGAAATAAAACATCACCGCTTATACAGATTTTATCTTTTTCAAAAATAATGCAATATTCACCCGGAGTATGACCAGGAGTAAATAAAAAATTCATTTTACAATCGCCTAATAGCAAAAAAAGCTCCTCCGTTAGGTATTTATCAGGTAATGGGGATGGTTCCGTTCGTACACCGAACATTTCCGCCTGATCAACTAATCTTTCAAGAAGCGGAATATCCAATTCGGGTGCATAAAACTCGCAGTTATATTTTTCCTTAATAAATTTGTTACCCAATACATGATCAACATGGCAATGCGTATTTATAAGGTATTTTATTTTTAGGTTAAGTTCAGCAATTTTATTAGAAACTATTTTTTCTTCATTTTCATTTGAACAACCCGGATCAACAACCATTGCTTCTAATGTTATATCATCCCAAACCAAAAACGTATTTTCTTGAAAAGGATTAAGGGAAAATATCTCTAATTTTATCATATCGTTTATAAAGTAAAAATTTATTTAAAGTTATTTTTAATTCTCGCCTGCAATCCTTTTGTAAAACTATTATAGTTGGATTTCGTTTCTTCCACTGAATCTCCACCAAATTTATCTAGCATAAACTTAGCCAAAACCCACACAAGTGCTGCCTCGCCGATTACACCGCAAGCAGGTACAGCAACAAAATCACTTCTTTCTCTTCTTGCCTTCATTGATTTCATTTTATTGAGATTTACAGTTTGTATAGGCTGCATCAAAGTCGCAATAGGTTTCATTGCAGCTTTTACTATTACCGGCATACCGGTAGAAATGCCGCCTTCAATTCCCCCCGCTCTATTCGATTTTCTTACGAGCTCACCATTTTTGATCAAAATTTCATCATGAGACCTAGAGCCAAACAGATCTGCCGATTTAAATCCACTTCCTATTTCTACACCTTTTATTGCATTGATTGACATAAATTCGAATGCAATTGAAGCATCTAATTTTTTATCGAAGTGCATATAGGTTCCAAGACCAACGGGAACACCGGTTGCGATCACAACAATATTACCTCCAAGAGTGTCGCCGTTTTTTTTTGCTATTTTAATTTTATTTATAATCTTCTTTTCTTGATCTTTCTCCAACACCCTAACATCACTCTTATCAGCTCTATCAGCTAATTTCTGTGCAGTTAATCCTTTAGGAACTTTGTTATCGTAAAATTTTTGTAACATACTATTTTGAGGATAAATATTTCCAATACTTTCTACAAAGCTGCCAACGGTAATGCCGAACTCTTCCAGAAATCTTTTTGCAATTGTTGCTCCGGCAACTCTGGCCGCTGTTTCACGGGCACTTGATCTTTCAATTGAATTTCTAATATCATCAAAATTATACTTACTAACTCCTGTTAAGTCCGCATGACCCGGTCTGGGAATTACAATTTTTTCAACATTTTTCTTATTGGGAGAATGGCTCATAATTTCCGTCCAATTTTCCCAATCGCTATTAATAATGTTAAAAGCTATTGGTGAGCCCAATGTTTTACCAAATCTGATTCCGGAATTAATTTCAATTCTATCAGTTTCAATTTTCATTCTTCCGCCACGGCCATAACCCATCTGTCTTCTCTTCAGTTGAGTATCAACAAATTCTTTTGCAATTGGTAAATTAGATGGAAATCCTTCAACAATTACAGATAGTGCTTTCCCGTGTGATTCTCCTGCAGTAAGTATTCTAATCATTTAATATCCTTTTTTTGGAAGTGTAAATATAAAAAAAGCGCCTATAAAATTATAGACGCTTTTTCGAGTCAACAAAGGATTGTTTTATTCCTCAGGAATCTCCAAACCAACAAAACTTGTATTACCTTCTTGATCTTGAACCTTTAATAAAACAGCGTCACCGTTTTTACTATTTATTATCTCTTCAAAATCTTCAACGGAACTTATAGCTTTTTTATCAACTTCAACAATAGCGAGTCCGGGGAAAAGTCTTTGGTTTGCAGCTTTACTATACTTTTTCACATCTTTTACAAATATCCCTTCATCAATTTTGTATTTTTTAGATAGATTTTCAGAAAGATCTGTAACTGTTAATCCGAGATTATCAAAAGTAACTTCACTTACTTCATCACTATCTTTTTTCTTCTTAGTTTTATTTGAAGCTAACTTTGTCTCTTCATTCTTTCCTGTTTCTCTTGCTTTTAGAACAACGGACCGCTTAATTTCACTTCCATCTCTGTAGAGCAGCAATTCAACTTCGGTTCCCGCTCTTCGTGTTGCAATATAACTTTGTAACTGGTTTGGTTTGTTAACTTCTTTTCCATCAACTTCCAGTATCACATCCCCGGCAAGAATATCTTCATTAGCAGCAGAGCCATCTTCCACAACATTTTGTATCATAATACCTTTTGGTTTATCTAATCCAATTGCTTTAGCGGTAGCTGCATCCACCTCTGCAATACTAACTCCAATGTAACCTCTGCTTACTTCACCGTTTTCAATTAAATCTTGGGCTACTGATTTTGCCATATTTATTGGTATTGCAAATCCGTACCCGATATAACTGGACGAAAATCCGTTAGTTGCAATTGCAGAATTTATTCCTATTACAGCTCCATTTAGATCAACCAAAGCACCACCACTGTTTCCAGGATTTATTGCAGCATCAGTCTGTATAAAATTCTCAACACCATAATTATCCCTGATGATATTTATATTTCTTCCAATTGCACTTACAATTCCTGCTGTTACGGTTGACGTTAGGTAACTTAAAGGATTGCCAATTGCCATAACCCAGCTTCCAACTTTAAGTTGATCAGAATCACCTAAATAGGCTGACGGTAGATCATTACCATCAACTTTAATAACTGCAAGATCAGTTAAAGGATCAGTTCCAATAACCTCGGCATCTAATTCACGTTTATCAAACAACGTAATTTTTACACTAATAGCATTGTCAACTACATGGTTATTGGTAAGTATATAACCATCTTCCGAAATAATAACTCCGCTGCCGCCACCTTGTCTTTCTTGCGGCATCTTTTCCTTAAAATTAAACGGGAAATCGAAATCAAAACCTTTGTGCGGATTTTCTTTAGACTTACTTACTACCGTTATACTAACTATAGATGGAGTGACTTTTTCAGCAACTTCAATAAATGCTGTATTAAAATCATTAAGTGATACGTTGGAAACCGGAGAAGAGTTACTACCAATTTGTATTTCTTCCGCTTTACTTTGTTTAACCAAACCCGCACTAGATACAAGGATGGCTCCAAACACAATTCCAACAATCAACAATGATATCGTTCCAAATAAATTTCTTCCTTTCATTTTATTACCTTCCTCTATTATAAAATTTGCAATGATTTTATACCTTTAAATTCTGTGTTGTGGTATATTAAAAACTTTTCCAAAATAAAAATAATATTTTCCACATGCTTATTATTAAATGAAGTAATATTATTTTTTGTTGTTAGACACTTAAATAAATTAAAAAGTTCCGCAGAAAATTGAAAGGTTAGCATTTTATCTTCATTACAATTATTACAAATAATTCCTTCTGAATAACTAAAAGCATTACCCTCAGTAATTACTAGCTTTTCACCACAGTTTGAACACGTATTGAATGATATTTCGAAACCAATTTCCTTAGTAAAAAACAATAAGAACTGTGCAAACAAAATATTTGCATTTTGATCGGTATTATTAATTTTGTTTAGAATTCTAATGAATCCTCTAAACAATCTATCATGAGGTTCATGTTCAGGTATAAGTTTTATAAACAGTTCGCAAACCGCAGAAGCATATTTTATTTTATCCAAATCTTCTTTAATTTGAGGAAAATGCTCGATTAAATTAACTTGTGTTACTAATTGCAATTCTCGTTCGGCTTTATTGTAAAGAATTACTTCAACATGATTTATTAGATCTACCTTGCTCCCAATTTTTGATTTAGAACTCCTTGCACCTTTTAGCAAAGCAGATATTTTGCCATAATCTTTTGTATAGAATTGAGTAATTAAACTGGAATCGCTGAATTTTGTCTTTCTTAAGACTATTGCTTCGGTTTTAGTAATTTCTGCCATTACTTATTTATACTTGACTAAAGTTATATGGAGGTTGGTGCAAAGCTTTTTCTGTTATTATTCCGGAAATTAAGTTATTTGGTGTTACATCAAAAGCCGGTGAGTAAACATCATAATGTTCTGAAGTAATTTTACATTCTCTGAATGAATTAATTTCACTTTTATCACGAAATTCAATTTCTATGTCCTTACCATTATCACAATTTTTATCTATTGTAGAAGTTGGTGCAGCAATATAAAAAGGGATATTATGGTGCTTACACAAAACCGCTAAATTGTAAGTACCTATTTTATTGGCTGCATCTCCATTAGCCGCAATCCTATCGGAACCGGTAATTACAATATCAATTTTATCATGCTGCATTAAAAAAGCCGCAGTAGAATCCGTATTAATCGAGAAAGGGATACCGGCTTTTTTTAGCTCAAATGCAGTTAATCTGCTGCCTTGTAAAAGAGGTCTTGTTTCATCGGCATAAACATAATTTACCAAATCATTCTCGTAAGCTTTTTGAATTACATAAAACGCTGTACCACCACCTCCGGTTGCAAGCTGCCCGGTATTACAATGAGTGAGTACATTAGATTTTTTCTTAAAAATACTCAGTCCGTTTTGAGCCATTTTCTCACACATATCTATATCTTCGGAATGAATTAGTTTTGCTTCATTCAAAATAAGTTCATAGAGGTTATGAGAAGTTTTATTTGTTTCGAATTTTTTTTTCATTCGATTTAATGCCCAGAACAAATTTACTGCTGTTGGTCGTGTTGCTGCCAGCCTATTATAAATTTTTTGAAACCCCTCATCTTTATTAACCGAGCTAATATTTTTAACTCCTAAAGCCAGGGCATATGCTGCTGCAATTCCAATAGCTGGCGCTCCCCTTACTTCAAGTCGTTCTATAGAAACTGCTACTCTCTCATAATCATTAGTTCTTATATATTCCTCTGACAAAGGGAGTTTAGTTTGATCAATTAAAATAACATTATCATCTAAGAATTCGATTGATTTAAAACTATTCATCATCAAACCTGGAAAGTTCTCTAAATCCTATAAAGCGATCATGAATTTGAAGTTTGTCTAATTCTTCAAGACCTTTAGTACTAAATTTTTCAACACAAAAAGATGCCATTGCACTACCATAAATGACAGCTCTTTTTACCGTATCCATATTTATGTCGACAGCATTGTGTAAATAGCCCGCAAAGCCACCAACAAAGGTATCACCGGCACCGGTAGGGTCAAATACTGCTTCCAATGGGTAAGCCGGGGCTGAGAAAACAACCTCTTCATGAAATAAAAGGGCACCGTGTTCCCCTTTTTTTATTATTAGGTATTCCGGTCCCATATCTCTAATAATTCTCGCTGCTTTTATTAAATTAACTTCTTTAGCAAGTAACCTTGCTTCAGAATCATTTATTATTAGTGCATCAGTGCTTTTTAATACTTTTAGTAGGTCATCATAAGTAGTTTCAATCCATAAATTCATTGTATCGGTTACAATAAAATTATCCCCTTCTAATTGATCAATAACATTTTGTTGAAGTGAAGGAATGATATTACCAAGAACTACAAAACTATTGTTTTTGAATCTATCAGGAATAATTGGATTAAAATGTTCAAAGACATTAAGATCTGTAAAAAGTGTATCTCTCACGTTAAGATCATAATGATAACGTCCGCCCCATCTAAATGTTTTTCCTCCTTTTACCACCTCCAGATGTTCCAGTTCAATCATATGGTCTTCTAACATTTCTACATGTTCTTCCGGAAAATCATCACCTACAACTCCAATTAACTTTACAGGTTTTGTAAAATAACTTGCTGATAGTGCAATAAAAGTAGCTGCTCCACCTAATGCATTTTCAATTTTTCCAAATGGCGTTTCAACATTGTCTAGACCAACAGAACCAACAACTAATAAATCCAATTTTCCTCCGATGAATTAATAATTTCCGATATGTTAAAATATATAATTTTATCAACTAAATAGTCCATCAAAAACAAACATTACAGATTAAGCTGAAATGATACACCATAATTATTTCGACTATAGAATGGTATTAAGTTATAATTTTGGGAAGTTTTGGAATTAATTTTATTACCAAAATATTCACCAACAAGTATTCCAATTGAAGCACCTAAAAACGCATCAGATAACCAGTGATTATCGGTTGATATTCTTTGGTAAACTGTTAGACCGGCCAATCCGTAAAGAACTATTGAAGCGTAAATATTGTTTATACTTTTTGATAGAATCGTACTTGTTGTAAAAGCTGTTATTACATGTCCGGAAGGTAAGGAATTATTAATATTTTCTGTTTCGAACCAATTAAAATTAGTTACTCCTTTTTCTTTATAAGGTCTGCTTCTTCCAAAAATATATTTGATACTTATTGATGTTAAGCCCCCTACAATTAATGATTCGAATAAAGCCTTTCCTGTTGCAGCGATTTTTTTTTCATCAAAAATAAATTGTGTGAGATAAAGACTGCCGGATAAACCAAGACTATAATAAAATTCTCCATAACTATGACCAAACTCCAATAACGTGTTATTATTCATTTTTATTCCATTTCTAATGGCATTATCAACTAAAAATAACATTCCTGTCCCAACCAGAATTGCACCGGCCGTATAGTAAGTGTTATTGTGCTCATTAGTACTAGTTTTACTATTAAGTTCTTGCCCCAAGCAGAAACTAGTGAAAATGGTAAGAATTATAATAATTTTGGTAAGCTTATTTATATTGCGCAAATTTTTTAAGATCGATCTCAATAAAGTTAAGGTTCTCTTTTTTATTTTTAAGGAAATTATGAATTATGTTTACAGATTTACTTTGACCAGGCCAAGCTAATAATTTCTTTGCTTTCTTTTTATTTGCCCATTGAAACGTTTGATGTTCATCTGAAAGAACTACACTAGCATTATTATCAACAATAGCGAGAAAAACAGGTATAAAGTTTATGCTTTCATCATAAGAATTATAAAACGAATTAACATTTGGTACTATCAAAAGTTTTTCAACACTGAGACCGGTTTCTTCTTTAATTTCTCTTACAGAAGTCACATGTGCTTTTTCTCCATCTTTAATTTTTCCTGTAACCATCTGCCACAAATTAGGATATTTTTGATTTGGAGATCGTTTTAAAAGCAAGTATTCGATATCACCTTCATTAAATCGTACTATATGTGCTTCAATTAGACCAGTAAGAATTTTCATGTTTCTCTCATTTAAAAGTAAGCTCTTGCTTCAGCGGTTAAAGTATTAATAACTTTTCCTTTACCTTGGAGTCTCCCGCTATAATTGATATTGGTTTGCAAATTTGATGAAAATCTATAATCAAAATTTAATCTCCAAATATAGTTTTTACCAATTAAGTTACCATTAGTTATTTCGAAAGGAATAATATTATCGTTATCATTAGTCAATAGTTCCGTTCGCTCCACCTCAGCCCTTAACCTTCCTTTTCTTAAAAGTGAAAGCGTAAACCTTAAGCTAATTTTATTTTCATCAATTATTGTTGGCTGTATTGGAAAACTGTCCTCAATTCTATTAACCATAATTAGAAAACCAAGCTCAAAATTATTATAGGGTCTGTACGAAAAATCAGTGCTCAAACCATTAGATTCTGTTTTACGCGATCTATTTGTAGTGGATGGCGCAGAAACATTTTCTATCTCGTTAGTAAACTCAGTTTCATTGTTAATTTCTTTAACCATCCTAAATTTTATTTTTAAGCTTCTTTTTTTTGAAAAAGAATTTTCTAAACCTGCGCTAAATTGATTTAGGCTTTTTCTTTCGGTATACCTTAATCTAAAAGATAACTCTCTTTGATTTTTTAAAATATGCAGATCCTGTTGGAAGAAATTAAAACCTCTAATTGTTGTGGAATCGTTTAAAAAATATTTAAATCTTAGCAAATAAATTTTTTCAGGGTCAGATACCCTGCTATTTTCCTCAATACGATAAGTAGTTTCAGTTGTCAATGACTTTAAAACGCTACTAACAAAATCTTTTTCAGTGAAATGCCTTTTAAAATCAATTTTCCATCTAGTGTTGAGCTTTAAATCAATAACCGGAAACAACTCATCTGTAGGAATGGTAGTTTGTATAAAATTTCCTTCAAAAGGATCAGGTATAAATTCATTTTCTTCGGCAATGCCGTTATTATTTAAATCTCCTTGATATGAAAATCCACCAGTGCCTTGTGGAACTCGTACAAACACTCTTTCTAACTTAGCGGATCTTTCAGATGACGTTTGGTAATATACGTTTCCTTCAATAAGCCTATCAAAAAGCTTTATTTGATTTTGAGATCTAATTTGAACAGATTCGTTATTAGTAAAACCCTTACTCTTAAACAATTCGGAATACTTTTTCTTCCTAAAGGAAAAATCAATTGTTGAATTAAATTCTTTCAGTTTTTTATAATTCAATGAGTATGTATGTGAGTAAGATTTTGATTCTTCTTCAAATATTCCATTATCCGGAATTTTTTCGTCAGTAAACGAATATTTTGCCGATATACTTAATCCACTTGCAAGATTAAATAATAGAAAAGGTGAATATTCAAAATATTTTAAACTAGAAAGCAATAACGAATCTTGGCTACTAAAAGTTTCCTTTTTATTCTCCGATCTGAATTCAAATCCTGGTTGAATCTTCCAGATATTATAAGAAATATTTCCATCGCTCCTTAGCCAATCAGTATTTTGATTATTACTTATTGTGCTTACGTTATCTAAATTGAAATTCAGATTAAGATTGTTGTAATTCTCAAAAGTTAATTTCGAAAGAGTTCTTTCAGATTCAAAATTAGCTCCTTTTTTTAGCAAACCATATTGTCCCGAGATATTAATATTATCTAAAGGAAGAAAATTTAATTTCAATTCCCTAAGAATTTCCTCATTGGTGGTTGAATTAGTCGTGTTATAATTTCTGTTAAATTCAATTTCGTTAATTCTGTCTATGGATCTAAATTTATTATCTTTAGATCTGTCTCTATAAGAACCACTGATTTTACCCAGGTCAGTATTAAAAATTTTAAATTCCATTGGATTTAAACTAACTTTTACTGAACGTGCAAATCCGTTATTATCACTATCATCTATTGAAGAAAATGTATTTTTGTCATAATTACTTGCTGCTAATTCAAGATTAATATTTAAATATTCTATTGGGGAATAATCAACAACAATATTCCCAATTTGACTTTTCTCAGGAAGCGGTAACAATTTTATGGGTAAATATGATCCTTCGTTTAGTCCTACAAATTTAAATTTTCCTATACTTTCTCTAATATAATCTCCTTTATTGTCTCCAACAAAGCTGAACGAAATATTATAGACTGCTGAATCACTACCTGGCTCATATGAATAAACCGTTATAAGGTTTCCATCAATTAACGTATCTACAGCAGAATAAATACCAAGTGAATCATCCTCAACTCTTACTACACCACTGACAGATGCTGAAAACGCTTCATCGCCACTTTCTTTTAGTATATTTTTGTCACTATCAGAAAGCGATAAATCAATTGGATTATTTTTATTGTCTCCTTCCTGAAAAGCATTAATTTGTATTTTTAGTTTATCATCAAAAAATTTTGCATATGCATTTGCCCCTAATACATTTCTTTCGTACTGTCTGCTGGTATATTCGAAATCAACTATTATCCTGCTTAGAGATGTTATTAATATCTTTGGGGTAAAAGTAATTTCACCATTAGAATATTCAATTGTATAATCATTATTTTCACCCCTCTTAAGTTTATTCCCGTCTAGGTAAACCTTCTCACTCCCGGCAATAACTATTATATCATTCTCATTATTTGCACCGGATAATCTGTACGGACCTTGAACTCCATCAATTCCATTAAATTCCATAGAATTAAATTTTCCCCTAGATGAAGCAAAAGAAAATCCACCACCAAAATTATCAATATTTACCTTTCCCAAAACACCCTGTAGTTTTTTGTTTGTTCTACCAAATTCACCGACATTGCTTTCATAATTATAATCACCGAATACGCCTTGAACATTTTTATGTTTTATTTCGATAAAAACTTTATCCAGTTCTTCTAGTCTTTCAGTATTTCCTTCAGGTTGAATTGGCGTATTCTCATCAGTTAATGCTGCAACAATTTCAATGTCATCAGATATTTTACCGGAAAGCTGCAAACGTAGTCCGGAATTGACCGATAAATCTTTGTTCGTTCCTAAAGAAAATCCTCTTAATAGTGTTCCGCTACTTTTTAATTCCTTTCCAAATATTCCTTTGGAGGAAAGATCGACTGATTTGGTCTGAACAATGCTTACGGAATCCTGATACTTATTATCATATTTTCTTACCAATTCACGATTTTGGTAAAATTTTCTCAATTTAAGATCGTAAGACTTATAAGCAATAAAAATTGTATCAAATAATGAATATGTTAAAGTATCTGATAGTGAAAATGCATTTTTTAAGAAATCAATTTTATATTCATCAGGTAGTAATTTTCTTTTACCGATTCTTATTTGCTCGGACATTGGAATGATATGTACGGATGATAATAAATATTTATTTCCTAAGTTTACATTAAAAGTATCTTTTCTCGTGATAGTAATATTATTATTTTGTCCGATCGTATAAACGGATAGCGTAGAAATAAAAAAGAAAATATTTACAATTAAAGATATACGCAATTGGTCAATTTTAGTTTAAGCGAAAGAATAATCTTATAGGAATATAAATCTAAAAGGCAGGATAACTTATTGCAAGTCAATTAAAATAAAAAGAGGCTGCAAAGTGCAGCCTCATAACCTATTCTTAAGAAAAATTAATAATTCTGATTACTCATAGCGTAATGCATCAATAGGGTCAAGATTTGAAGCTTTATATGCCGGATATGTACCAAAACCAACACCAACCAAAATACATAATAAAACACCAATAGCAACCCAATCCATTGGGATAGAAGTTTCACCTCCAATTGCAGATCCAGCCAAATTCCCGATTATTAGACCAATAATAATCCCTATGAATCCTCCAAATAAAGACAAAACAACGGATTCAATTAAAAATTGAATTAGAATATTTGCTTTTTTTGCTCCTATCGCTTTACGGATGCCGATTTCTCTAGTTCTTTCCGTAACGGAAACCAGCATAATATTCATTATACCAATGCCCGCTGCCAAAAGTGCAATTAATGCAATAACATAAGCGCCAATTTTAACTCCGGCTGTCATTGAGTTAATTTGTGTTAACACGGATTCATTAGAAAATATTCCAAAATCATCATCTTCCCCAGCGGGGACCTTCCTAATTGTTCTAAAATATCCAATTGCTTTTTCAATAACGTCACTATAGTCATCTTTGGTAAAAGAGCTTACCGTAATGTTTACGCTTCTACCATATTTACCGTAAAAACTCTGCCAAGTGGTTATTGGAATTGCTGCAAAATTATCAGGGTCATCTCCGAAAGAAGATCCTTGTTTTTCCAATACACCAATAACTCGTAGTTTTCGATTATCAACTTTTACTTCTAAACCAATCGGATCCATTTGGTTAAATAAATTATCTGCAAGAGATCTGCCAAGTACAATTACGCGTTCATATCTATTAACATCTTGATAATTAAAATTTCTTCCAAATTCTGCAATCCATTTATTATTAGGAAAAGCTTCCGGTGTACATCCTGCTAATTGTACGTTCGGGTTAGTTTCATAATTTTCATATTTAAATAATTTACCAAATGACCATTGTTCAGCACCAACTGCCTTAGCTTCACCCGCTAATTTCTCTTTAAGTTTACTATATTGTTCAATAGTCAAATCTTTTCTATTTCTATATTTTCTTCTATCGCCCCGATCCATCATAGCAGGATATTTTTGAATCTGGAAAGTGGTTTGCCCTAACATTGAAACACCTTGTTCAATACTATTTTGTAACATTGATACGACAGTACTTATAGTAATTATTGAAAATATCCCAACAATAATTCCAAGAATCGTTAAGAATGATCTTAGTTTATTAGCTCTCAACGAGTTTAATGCTACTATTAATATTTCCATTATTCATACCTCAATGCATCAATCGGATCTAAATTTGAAGCTTTATATGCCGGATAGGTTCCAAACCCAACACCAACCAAAACACATAAGAATACACCAATTGCTACCCAATCAATTGGAATTGACAATTCGCCCCCAATTGCAGAGCCCGCTAGATTCCCAACTATCAGACCAATAATAATCCCAACAATTCCACCTAATAGAGATAAAACAACTGACTCAATTAAAAATTGGATTAGAATATTACTCTTTTTTGCTCCAATTGCTTTTCTAATTCCAATTTCCCTAGTTCTCTCAGTAACAGAAACTAACATAATATTCATTATACCTATACCTGCTGCTAACAGGGCAATTAATGCAATTACATATGCTCCAATTTTAACTCCAGCGGTCATATTATTTATTTCGCTTAATACAGACTCATTTGAAAAAATACTAAAATCATCATCTTCACCGGCCGGTACTTTTCTAATTGTCCTGAAATATCCAATTGACTTTTCAATAATATCCAAATAGTCGAATTTAGTTTTTGAACTAACAGTTATATAAATATCACGAGAACGTTTTCCATAAAAGCTTTGATAAGTTGAAATAGGAATAGCAGCAAAATTATCAGGATCATTGCCAAATGAAGAAGATTGCCTTTCCATTACTCCAATTACTCTAAGTTTCCTATTATCTACTTTTATTTCCTGACCAACTGGATCTTCCAAATCAAATAAAGCCTCAGCAAGCGTTGCTCCCAATACAACTACACGCTCATATCTATTAACATCAGTTTGATTAAATATTCTTCCTACATCTCCATACCATTGATTGTTTGGAAAAGCTTCAATAGTACAGCCGCATAAATTCACATTTGGATTGGTTTTAACATTTTTATATTGAAATGTTTTGCCATAACCCCATACCTCGGCACCTACTGCTTTTGCTTCTCCCTCTAATTTATCTCTTAACTTTGTATACTCTTCAATTGTAATATCTTTTCTGTTTCTAAATTTGGCCCTATCGCCATGATCCATCATTCTAGGAAACTTTTGAATCTGAAATGTAGTTTGTCCAAGTGCTGATACACCTTGCTCAATGCTGTTCTGCAACATTGACACAACTGTACTTATTGTGATAATTGAAAATATCCCCACGATAATTCCAAGTATAGTCAGTAAGGATCTAAGTTTATTTGCTCTTAATGAATTTAATGCAACTATTAAGATTTCCATTATTCGTACCTTAATGCATCAACTGCATCCATTTTTGCGGCGGTATATGCAGGAGCAAGCCCGGAAAGTATTCCGGTTAACAAAGAAATTCCAATTGCTAATATTACTGCATCAATTTGAACTGATACGGGAAAATCATATTGTTCAATTATTTTTGCTCCAAGAACTGCAATAAATAACCCAATTAATCCCCCGATTAAACAAATAAAAGCAGATTCCGAAATAAACTGACCAAGGATTGTTCTCTTCTTTGCACCAATAGCTTTTCTTATTCCAATTTCCCGAGTTCTCTCCTTTACAGAAACAAACATGATGTTCATAATTCCAATTGCACCAACAAAAAGTGCCAATCCGGTTATAAATAGACCTGCAATTTGAATTACACCTACTTGCTGATTAATTATATCTAATAATGCATCTTGCTGGTTGATAGAAAAATCATCATCCTGATCATGTTTCAATCCACGGATTCTTCTCATAACACTTATTGCTTCTTCCTTTACGGCAGGTACAGATTGATTATCAGGAGCCCTAACTGAAATTGAAATTCCCCCGCCTCTTCTACGACTTTGGAAATCTCTAAACATTGCTTCAATAGGTATGTAAATCATATTATCAGGATTAAAATTCCCAAAAAGAAAACTTCCTTGTTTATCATTAATTCCTAATACTTGATATTTTTTACCTTTAATTTTTATTACCTGATTTACACCGTTTCCTTGAGGGAATAATTTTTCAGCTACTTCACCTCCAACTACACAGACCTTTCTTCCGGCATTATTTTCAATTTCCGAAAAGAATCTTCCTTCTGTAAATTTTAGCTCTGTAGTTTTAACATAGTCATGATTAGTCCCAACAATAAACACCCCGTCAACTTGTGCATCACCATATGTAACATTCTGATTTCTAAAAGATCTTGGAGCGACTGCTATCGGCAGTTGAGCAAGTTCTTTAAATTCACGAAAATCTTCCATCATAATATCGCGCCTATTTCTTAGCTCCCACCATGGAACAGTTCCAAACCAAGCCCATTTATCGACAAAAATATTATCAGTCCCCATTATGCTAGTTGCACTATCCTGAAATGATTCATCTATACCTTTTATTGCTGTTGACATTAGGACTACAGAGGCAACACCAATAACGATACCTAAGGTAGTAAGAATGGATCTAATTTTATTGGCTCTAATTGCATTAAATGCAATAATTAAACCTTCCTTTAGTTCATAAAGAAAATGCGCCATATTATTTCCCTTTATATTTCTAGTTGTTGTGGTTCCGCAACTCTTCTTGATTTTAGAACTTCGTCTTTTTCTATTAAACCGTCTCTTAACCTAATTATTCTATTTGCATGTTCGGCAATATATTCTTCATGAGTAACTAATATAATCGTATTACCTTGGTTATACAGCTCTTCAAAAAGCGCCATAATATCTTCACCGGTTTTGGTATCCAGATTACCGGTAGGTTCATCAGCAAGGATTATTGAGGGAATGGTAACTAATGCCCTTGCTACGGCAACTCTTTGTCTTTGTCCCCCCGATAATTCATTTGGTTTATGGTCCATTCTATCTTCCAAACCTACTTTTTGAAGAGCTTCCTTTGCACGCTCTCTTCTCTCTTCTTTAGCAATACCGGCATAAATTAATGGTAATTCAACATTATGTAATGCGTCCGACCTTGCTAATAAATTGAATGTCTGAAAAACAAACCCAATTTCTCTATTTCTAATAGCAGCAAGATCATTATCATCCATTTCACTGACATTGCTGCCTGTAAAAGTATATAATCCTTTAGTAGGGGTATCTAAACAACCTAAAATATTCATTAAAGTTGATTTACCGGATCCCGATGGCCCCATTATGGCAACGTACTCATTTTTGCTAATTGTAAGCGATACATCCCTTAGGGCATGAACTTCTTCCATTCCCACTTGATAAATTTTTGCTATATGTTCAATTGTGATGATATTCATTATCTATCCAAATAATTTCAAATTAGTTTTCTTCTTTATCTTTATTACCACGTTTGTTTGTAATTTTCAATTTCGTACTATCTTCAAGTTCTTTTGATATAGCTTTATACGGACCGCTTATTACTTTTTGACCTTCTTCCAAGCCTGAAATAACTTCCATATAGGTATCATCACTAATACCGGTTTCTACTTCAACCATTTTAGAATAATTACCATCTTCAACAAATACTACCTCAACAGGTTTTAGTTTTTCTTTTCTCTCATCAGCACTATTTTCTTCACCATTTTCATCATTCAATACGTCATCTTTTTTAGGAATTCTTGCAGTCACACTTTGTATCGGCACTGAATATACATCATTTTTTGTTTCGGTTTTAATATCTGCATCACACGACATTCCAGGTCGAATTCTCTCATCTAGGTCAATCAGTCTAATTTCAACATCAAAATTAACGACTTCATTCTGAGTACCTACTCCTTCAGTTTTAGCACTATTTCCTATTTGAGTAACAACACCACTAAACTTTTGCTCTCCAAAAGCATCAATTTCAATTGATGCCGTATCTCCTAAACTAATTAATACAACATCGTTTTCATCTACTTCAACTGTGGCTTCCATTTGATTAAGATCTGCAACCGTCATCAAATGGGTTCCTTGGCTAAAAGAACTGCCAAGAACTCTTTCACTTTTTTCAACATTTAGTTGGCTAATTGTACCATCCAGCGGAGCATAGATTGCAGTTTTGGCAAGCTCTACTACTGCGTCATTATAATCTTCTTTTGACTGCATTACAGAAGCCTTTTGAGCTTCAACCTGTGATTTAGCTCTAAGAAAAGATGAATTGGCAGTCTCTAAATCCGATTCACTTGCTAATTTTTTTTCAAAAAGTTCTTTCACTCGCTTATAATTAGCTTCTATCTCATCTAGCGAAGCTTCTCTTTCTCTTAATGTTGCTTCTGAAAATGATAGGCTGGCTTTAGCTTTATTACGTCTTGCAATATACTGATCCGGTTTTAACCTTATTAATAGTTGTCCTCTCTTAACACGGTCACCTTCGTTAACAGGTAATTGAACTATTTCACCAGTTACTTCAGGTCTTAATTCAACTTTTTCAACTGGATTTATAGTACCATTAGCTGCAACAATTTGGGTTATATTTCTTTTAGCAACTTCTTCTGTTTGGACAGAAACAATTTTCTCTTTGTCGCCACTAAAAACTACCATTAGTACAACTATCAGTAATAAAAGTCCCAATCCACCAAATATAAACAACTTTTTCTTTGACTTTTTTCGGTTAGCTTTCCCCATGAATAATTCTCCTATTAAAGATATTATTGATAAATTTCAAAATTTAATTTCCCGAGTGCATTCTTTAACTTATCTCTATTTTGGAAATATTCGAAATTTGCACTTATTTTGTCTGTTAATGCCTGCGTATAATCTTTGTCAGATTGTAAAACTTCGAGAATAGTTCCCGATCCCAAATTATATCTTTCTTGGTTTACTCTTCTATTTTCTCTAGCAGCAATAACGTTTGATTTAGTTACTTCAAGCTGTTTTTTAGAAGCAAGTAAATTTAAATAACTTTCCTTAACTTCAATTTTAATTGTTCTTTCAAGCACAGCCAGGTCCTCCAATTCATTTAGATATGATATTTCAGCAAATTGCATACTGGCTTCCGTATTCCATTTTGAAAATATTGGAATATCTAGTGAAAGACTTACACGATAATTATCTCTATCGAACAAAGAGTTTGGTTTGGTACTACTTGTACTATAACTATAGTTTCCAGATAGAGACGGAAGAAGTCCGGATTGGGCAATGGTTTTACTATTTTCGGCGGCTTCAATATCTAGTTTCTTACTTTTATAATCAAATCGATTTTGAAACGCTTCTTCAACCAGACTTTCCAAATTAGACTGATTTTCTAAAAACTCTTCATCATCCTTTTGAGCAGTTTCACCAAAAGGATCAACAAGACTATAATTTTCAAAAATATCCAACGCTAAATAATTCAAAAAGCTATTCTTTGCAGTTTCATAATCATTTTGAGCTTGAATCAGTAATAATTGTGCATTACCTACACTTACTTGCTGAGTATAAACATCCGCAATTGGAATTGAACCTAATTTGTTTCTTTCCTTAATAGTTTCAAGCTGTTTTTCGTTAAACTTTACATTGTCTTCTCTTACTTTTACAAGCTCGCCTGAGCTTATTACACCGTAATAAAATTGTGTTGTAGTATAAACAATATCTTGTTTTAGTTTATCAAGACTGAATTGAGAAGACTCCAAATCATTATTTGCTTTAGCTATGTTGGCATAATTAGACAATCCATCAAATAATACAATACCTCCACCAGCGGAGAGTGAATATTCCCGGGTATCACTTTCAGTTGCTTCGGTAATTACCTCATTCCCGAAAAAATCAATTTGTTTTTGTCCACCTGCATCAACAGTTCTTCGCCATTCCCAACCACCGGATAAACCAAGATCAGGAAGTAAGTTTCCATAAGCACTTTTTACATTAGCTTCATCAACTGTTAATGAATTCTGATTCTTAATTAGATTAGAATTTCTCTGAAGTGCTATGTTAATAGCTTCTTCTAAAGTTAAAGTATTTTGAGCAGATAAATTTGAGATTAAAATAAGACTAAAAAAAACAATCCACATTCGCTTCATGGATACTCCTACATTTTACTGAACAATGGGTTTCAAAAATTTATTTAATATTAGGACGAAAGCATTTTAGAAAAGTTACACTTTCTAACTAAAAAAAATGCAATCTGAATTTATACAACTACAATTTCATAAAAGTGCCCTTAATTTCCAATAAATATTTTAGGGCATCTTCATAAGTATTTGATATTTTTCCATCAAGAATTGCCTCTTCAATTGCATGTTTAATCTCACCAACTTCTTTTGAAGGTTTAAGATTACAAATTTTCATAATTTCATCGCCACGTACCGGTGACTGAAACGCTTTTAAATTATCTCTTTCTTGTACATCTTTCACTTTCTGCATAACTATATTATAGTTATTTAAATATTTTGAAATTTTTTGCTGATTTTTACTAGTTATATCCGCTCTGCACAAAGTTATCAAGTCATCAAGATCTTCACCGGCATTAGCACTCATTCTTCGAATGGCAGAATCAGTAACCGATTCCGAGACTAAAGCAATTGGTCTAAGATGTAATCTAATTAATTTTTCTACATAATTTAATTTGGATAACGGCAATTTTAGTCTAGTGAATATTTTTTTCATCATCCTGGCTCCAAGTTCTTCGTGTCCGTGAAAAGTCCACCCAATATTATCTACAAATCTTTTGGTCATAGGTTTTGCAATGTCATGGACTAATGCCGCAAATCGGAGCCATATATTATCAGTAACTTTCGAGATATTATCTACAACTTCACAAGTATGAAGAAAAACATCTTTGTGATGAAAATCTTTTCTTTGATCGACTCCACTAAGAATAGAAATTTCATGAAAAATCACATGCATAACCTTGGTATTTTGTAATAGTTTGAGTCCAATAGATGGTTTAGAAGAGCTCAAAATTTTGAAAAATTCATCCGTTATCCTTTCTTGAGAAACTATTTTTAACCGTTCAGATAATTTGTTTGCTGCTTCAATAATAGGTTCATCAACTTTAAAATCTAATTGAGAGGCAAATCTAAATGCTCTCATAATTCTAAGTGGATCATCATCAAACGTGTTTTCAGGATTTAACGGGGTTCTAATTATTCCATTTAGAATATCATCATAACCATTAAACTTATCTATGAGTTCACCAAAACTATTTTTATTTAAGGAGATTGCCAATGTGTTAATAGTGAAATCTCTGCGGTTAATATCATCATCAAACGTACCTTTCTCAACATCAGGATTTCTGGTTTCTTTTGAGTATGATTCTTTTCTCGCACCAACAAATTCAAAATCAATTCCTTTATAATTAAAATGAGCTGTTCCAAAATTTTTGAAAATATTAACTTTATCAACAGAAAGAGTTTCAGCCAACTTTTGTGCAAAACCTGGCCCATCACCAATAACCAAAAAATCTATTTCCAATCTTTTTCTGTCTAATATTATATCGCGTACATAACCGCCAACAATATATAACTCTACATTGCAATCCTCTGCATATGCGGAAAAATTTTTTAAATAATCTAATTTTTCTATGTAATTCTTAAAATCCATAATCTCGTATAAACTAAATCAACAAAAACATTTTTTTCTTTTCTAGCTTTAAATTTAATAATAAATAATTGATTAGAAACTTCAATAGTAGAAATGGTTTAATGAGGAAGCTTAAAAATGGAAACGATAATAATTTAATTATCTTAATATTTGTTCCTTTCAATCCATTCAAGTTTAGAGATATGTTCAGCAATAACAGACTCACGTTTATAATCTGATTTTGATAAAGCCAGCAGTGCAAATTTTCTAGATGAATTAAAATCTAAATAGTTATAAGCAAATTTACTCAATAAAAAATATGTTTCAGAGGAGTAAAATTTATTTAGTATCAACTGATTAATTATAGATATTATTTTTTCATACTCATCATCATTTATATCCAGTAAGTTAATTGTATGTTGAATATTCATGTCAGTGGGTTTGGTTTTACAAATATCTAAAATTATTTCCTTTCTACTTTTCGGCTGCTTTAAGTAAATATTTTTAATAGAATCATTCATCGTCAAAATTTCATTATTAACTTTCGCATTTCGCAAATAAGCTCTATGAGGATTTTGTTCAATTAATAAGTTGTAGTATATAGTTGATTTTGAATAATCCCCCTTAAGAGCGTACAAATCTCCCAGAACAAATTCTAAATAGTAGTAGCTTGAAGTTCCTTCAAATTTCTCTAGCTCGTTTGTTAAGAATTCAATTGGTCCATTTATATCGTCAAGTTCCTTAGAAGCCCTTGCGTAGCCAACAAGTGCAGAATATGTACCGGAGTATTCATAGATTTCTAAGTATTTATTAGCTGCATCTATATTTTTTTTTTCTTTCAATAATTTATTTGCTGTTTTTAAATCTTTTGCTGTTGCACGTGCACAATACTTTTTAATCAAGGGTCTACGACCAAAATAGTAATTGGCAGCATGAATATTTTTTTCGATTTCTATGTTTTTTAGAAATGTATAATAATCCTGTTCTAAATTCTCCAAAGTATTATTGAATATTTTAGAAAATTCCATTCCACCATAAACTTGTTTTACCTCATCCCAACTGTAGGTTTCGGATAAATACTTCAAAAATGATCCTGCATATATATAACTGATTGAAGATGCATTTGAGAAAAAACTTAAGTTTCCGAATAGCTGTTTAAGAGAAACTCGATAATCAAAATAATGAGCCAATGATGCCAGATAATGAATATCGTAGGTATCATAATTGTTTTCAATTGAAACCGCAAATCCCTCAATTAATCCAGGATTATAATTTGAAGGAATTTTAAACAAACCGCTCCCATAATTAGCGGAAAAAATATGAGATATTTCGTGTTTAAGATTTCTTTTATAACGTTCAACATTAAGATAGATTTGATTTAACCAAGGTTTTGCAACATCAGCATTGGCTGAGCCGAATAATCTTTTCTTTTGTGATCCTGCTCCAAAAATTACAGAGGTTATTTTTTTTTCAGTTTTTGTTTGCAGTGAATCACTAATTGCAGAGTAGGAAAACTCATGTTCAATTTTTAATAACCTTCTCTCTCTACCTGATAGTGAATCCGGAAAAATAATTGTGAAATTTTTTGTTTCAATCTTCCCTTTTAGTTCCGAAGAAATAGTATTCAAATCGGTACTAAAATTAAATTGTGATTTAATAAAAAATGAATTTAGATATAGTATGCTAACTACTATAATTACTATAAGTTGTGTACTTTTTTTAAAGTTTATTATTAAACTAGACAAATATATTGTGGATACTGAAATAATCGTATTAATTAATCTGTAAAATATCAAATTCCAAGTGATTTCAATATTTTGGTCATAAATAACCCCGGGATAATAACCAAATATTGGATTATAAAAGTAAATTTGCGGATTAAAATATAATTCAGGTAAAAATCCAAGGAGCACGATTACCCAAATGATAACAAATATTAAGTATCTATATTTTTGACTAATGATTTCTGAAAATTTTGATATAGCAATTCCGATAAGAATTGAAGGAAGTGAGATTATTAAATAAAATAATAACCCATCTCCCAAGGGACAACTTTGACATATTATTGTTGAGATTGAGAGAATAATAAGCGGAATGAATATTAAAAAAAATAAAAAATATATTTGCTTTAATACCGGTTCGCTTTTTTTCTTTTGTAACCAATAAATACCTGAAATAAGTGAAAACAGAATTCCATTAATGGCGCTTGACTCGTAACTCAAAATATTTGTAAGCGGCAATAAAGTGAGTGCCAAGTTAAGAACGCCGATAATAAGAAGATACAGCAAAAAAAACAGATTATTTCGGATATAGTGTGTCAATATAATTGATTATTTAATTAGTTCTTAATCTAATAAATTAATTTATATTTTGAATAACCATATCTTATCGTAAAAGGTTACAACGATCCCATCTTCCTGATCAAATAAATTCTCCGAAATAACTAATTTAGTATTTTGCAATTAAGTTGTAGAATAATATAAAAAATTTTTATCAATATTTGTCCGGTATGGGGGTCAAAAACAATGTACATGTAATGCTTGTACATCTGCTCCCGGATTATCGCTAAAATTTGTAACTCATTATGGCGAACTAAACGAAGTAAAAATACACAGATTTAATAAAATATTAGGGAGTGCGGTAATATTAGCCCATAGATTATTAAAAAATACTATTCCTCATAATGAATACTTACTATTAACGAATAACTATGTGTCTGATAATGAAAAAGATAAAATAATTAAAGAAGATTGGATGAACATAGAAAAAACTATTGAAGTATACGATAATTTCGGAGAGGTGGAATCATATTACTTACCACTAACGCCGTTATTAAAACATAGTCATTCAATTTAGTGGTTTTTGTCGGGCAACGAGAAAAAACATATATTATTAATATTCTTGGGTGTTAACTCTTTCAATATCAGCGCCTAGAAATTTCAACTTTTCCTCAATTCGTTGGTATCCACGATCAATGTGATAAATTCTGAGCACTTCAGTTGTTCCTTCTGCAGCTAGGCCTGCGAGAACTAAAGAAGCGCTGGCACGTAAATCAGTCGACATAACAGTTGCCCCTTTCAATTTCTCTACTCCGTTTACAATTGCACTATTTCTTAAAATTTCAATGTTTGCCCCCAGCCTATTTAGCTCGGGAATATGTTTAAATCTATCCAGATAAATTGTATCGGTAATTTTTGAAGATCCGGGAACAACACACATATATGTTGTCCATTGCGCTTGCATATCAGTTGGGAATCCTGGATAAATCGCTGTCGTAATATCAACATTTTTAACATCTAAATTACTTGCATCCATCTCAATTATATTATTGTTAAATAACAAGTTAACTCCGCTATCTTCAAGTTTTTGTAGAGGTAAATTCAAATGTCTTGAATTAATATTTTCCAGTTTAATTTTTCCCCTTGTCATTGCACCGGCTATAAGTAATGTCCCGGCTTCAATTCTATCCGGAATATTTGTTATAGTAGCAGGTTTAAGATCATCGACTCCTTCAATTTCTAATATATTAGAACCTATGCCTTCAATTTTTGCACCCATTTGCTTAAGGTATTCTGCTAATTGAGTTATTTCAGGTTCAGAGGCGGCATTTGTTATAATGGATTCCCCTTTTGCTAAAACAGCCGCCATAAGAGCATTCCCGGTTGCTCCCACTGATGAAATATCAAAATTGATTCGTGCTCCCATCAATTTATTTGCTTTTGTAATTATATACCCTTCTTCCAGCTCAATTGAAGCTCCAAATTTTTTCATAGCTTCTAAATGAAGATTAATCGGTCTTGGTCCCCAAGCACAACCACCAGGCATAGAAACTTTTGCGTAACCATATTTTGCTAATAGCGGGCCTAAAACATATACGGAAGCACGCATTTTTTTTACATGTTCATACGGTGCAATTTGTGAAGTAATATTGGAGGAATCCAGAGATAGAGTTTTACCATCAAACGAGGTTATAACCCCTAATTGATTAAGTAATTTCATCATTGTGAATATATCATTAACTTCCGGTACATTTTCTAACGTATTTACACCATCATTTAACAATATAGATGGCATTAAGGCTAAAGCAGAATTTTTTGCTCCACTGACTTTTACTGTTCCGTTTAATGATCTACCACCTTTTATAACAAATTTATCCACAATGCATTCCTTTTTTTTATAATAATAAATATAGAATATCTGCGAGAATTTAAAAACAAAAACTTAGTTTTTAAGAAAGAAATTGGAAACCGAAAATATTGAATGGCGGAATTATAGTCTGATAAATTTTTTCAATTTTTTGAGTTAGTCAGTTCAATATCGTTTGTATTGTTGCTATATGTTGAAGTAGTATCTGAAGAAAAATATTCGGTTTTAATAGAATCTTGAATATCAATTATTTTTGTAAGTGTGTCTGAAGCTAAATTTGGCTGAAAATGATAAATACCAATTGAGATTACTGCAATTATCAAAATTATTATAAATGGTCTAAATCCTATTTTTGAAGCGAACCAACCACTTACCCAAATGGGAAATTGAATTAAGAAAAAGGGTAAAAATAATATGAAATATAGGGTTGCAGAAAGCGCATAGAAACTGCTTTCCATGGGATTTGAGAAACTCATTTTTTGAGTAAGGCCGGATATTAAATCCCAAAAAGAATTACTTATTTGAGAGATAATACCAATAGTTACATATAACACAAAAAGAATAATCAGCAAAAAAACGGTAATAACGGTATGCATAATTTGTAATAAATACGGAAATGTCCAGCGAGTAACTTTCAAGTCATGAAGAAACTTTTTTATTGGTTCCAAATATGGATTAGGTGCAATGTCAAGCATACTATTTCATTATTATTTATAAATTAGCCAAAAATAGAACTATTTATTGCAGGTAAATAAGATTATGTTGTGATTTTCCCTGTAAAAAGATAATCGATATATTTTTCAGATACTTTAAACCGAAATGACATAAATTTAGAAAAAGTGCGCATTAATTTGTAATTGATTAGCCTAAAATTATTTGTAATTAATCCAATTTTACACTAATTTTAATGTTCTATTTTTGCGAGAGTGGCGGAATTGGTAGACGCGCTAGATTTAGGATCTAGTACCCGTCGGGTGTGGGGGTTCGAGTCCCCCCTCTCGTACCACTCTACCACCTTAATTATCCATTAAAAATCTCAAGAGGTATATTTTTGGAAACCAAAATAAATGTTTTGTCGGATTCAGAACATGAAATAGAAGTAAAATTAGACTACACTGAAATTAAACCCGAACTTGATGAAGCTTACAAAAAAGAAAGAAAAACCATCTCAATGCCTGGTTTTAGAAAAGGTAAAGTTCCCATGCCTATGTTAAAAAAAGTTTATGGTGAAGCTATAGAATATAAAGCCAGTGAAGATATTGCTAATAAAAAGTTTTGGGATGTAGTAAAAGAAAAAGAATTAAAGCCTATTAGCATGCCTCAAATGACAAACCTTGATTATGACATAAATACTTCACTTTCATTTAGTGTAAAATATGAAGTAAAACCTACTTTGGAGCTGAAAGGTTATACGGGATTAAAAATTGAAAAACCAATTTTTAAGGTAAAAGAAGAAGATATTGAAGCTGAAGTAAAAAATATGCTGAAATCAAAAGCAAATTTTGAGTTAGCTGATGTTGTTGAGGATTCAAATTACAGGATTACGGTTGATCTCCAAAGAATTGATAAAGATGGTAAAGAAATGGAAGGCGGCACAAGCAAAGATATGGTCATTGATTTAAGTGATTCCAAAGTAAATGAAAATATTGTTAAGAATGCACAAAATAAGAAAAATGGCGAAGAATTTGAATTTTCATTTATCGATAAACATATGCATGGTGATAATGAGCATGAAGAAGAATACAATTATGTTGCTATCATGAAAAAAATTGAAAAAATTGTAATGCCTGAAGCAACAGAAGATTTAATTCAACAATTATCAAGTAAAAAAGCCAAAACTGTAGAAGAGCTCACTAATTTCACAAAAGAGAATTACGAAAATTATTACAAAGATCAATCTGAAAAAATATTCGATAATTCTTTACTTTCAGAAATTGTTAAGAATAATGAATTTGAACCATCAAAAGGGTATGTAAAAACAGTATTGGATAGAATGGTTGAAACTGAAAAACAAAATGCTCAACAATATAAACAACCAATTCCGGATACTAATGTTTTAAAAGAAAATCTAAAAACAAAAGCTGATTGGAATGCCAAATGGCAAATAATTCTTGAAAATATTGCTGAAAAAGAAAAAATTGAAGTTACTGATGCCGATTTAGAAGAACTAGCTAAAGAAGAAGCTGAAAAGGTTGGAATTCCTGCAGAAAAATTAATTAACTATTACAAAGATTCTAATCGTAAAGAATCTATGATAGAAGAAAAAGTTCTCAAGTTTTTGAAAGAGAATAATAAAGTTGTTGAAGTTGATCCTGAAGAAAAAGCTAAAGAAGCAAAAGAAAAGAAGAAAAAAGAGCTGGAAGCTAAAAAAAAGAAAAAGAAAACCGACGATAAAAAATAATTCAAAATTATCATTCTAATTTTCTACATTTTTTTCTATTGTAATTTATATGTTAATTGGGAATATTTTGAATGATAATCATTGTTAATAAATTTTAGGAATAAATATGTCAGATCAAATTCAAAATACACTTATCCCATATGTAATTGAACAATCAGGACGTGGTGAAAGAGGAATGGATATTTTTTCCCGATTATTAAGGGAAAGAATAATTTTCCTAGGGACCGGTGTTGATGATCATGTTGCAAGTGTTATTATAGCACAACTTCTTTTTCTTGAAGCTGAAGATCATGAAAAAGATATCAGTTTGTACGTAAACTCACCCGGAGGAAGTGTTTCAGCCGGTTTAGCAATTTATGATACAATGCAATACATAAAACCGGAAGTTTCAACCATATGTGTTGGTATGGCTGCAAGTATGGGAGCTGTTTTATTGGCTGGCGGAGCGGATAAAAAAAGATATGCTCTTCCCCATTCTAAAATTATGATTCATCAACCATGGGTTGGAGGATTACAAGGCCAAACTACCGATATTGAGATACATGCTAAGGAAATGATAAAGACCAGAGATAAATTATATAAAATTTTAGCTAATCATACTGGTAAATCTACGGACCAAATTATGACCGATTGCGACCGCGATTATTATATGACCGCACCGGAAGCAATTGAGTATAATCTTATTGATGAAATGTTAGAGCGAAGAAAAATGCCAGGTGAATCAGAGAAAAAATAAAGTGTTCTGATATGAAAATGAAAACCCCGATCATTATTGATTGGGGTTTTTTGTTTATATTAACTGTCATTCTAACTATTATCAAAAAATAAAAAGCCCCGTTTTACCGGGGCTCGTCTCAGTCAACTAGAACCAACTACAACAACAGTTTATAATGACGTTCCTATTTTTAGCCTCATATTAAAAAACATTGAAATAACTCCAAAATTACCCTTATCATTTTTCGAAAAGACTGCAGATGGTCCCAAAGAGAATGAACTAAAACCCCAAGATTCCGTAATTCTTTGTACTGATATATCAATTAAGTATTGTGGATTTCTTTCATCACTATCCGGCATTGCATCTAATCTTAAATCAAAAGTACTGCCTGCTAAAGATAATTCCCTTCCTGTAAACCCAATATGCCATTCATCCAAATATTTTGCCACATAAAATTTACCTCTTGTGGAGCCCATTACTCTTAAGGGATACCTTAATTCATAATTCACATAAGAACCACTCATTATTTTAGGCTGATAGCCAAATTCAGAAACCGTATCCTGCAATATTCTAGATACGGCACTTTCGCTCAGATCGGTAGTAACTTTATTATAACTTATTTCAATAAAATTCCCAAATGGTAAAATATAACCTACCTGAATTCCCTCTGAAGCATATAAATTATTATGGTTGTTGGTTTCTTTTAATTGAGTAAATGCATCAATCACGCCAAACATACCAACTCTAAAACCAAGAATATGAAAGTTTGCCTCAACCAAATTCGTTTCCATTGGTCCGGAATAAGGAGTTCCCAATCCCATAGAAAGCCCAATATCCTGTTTTATTGGTATACCAAATCTTTCTCCGCCAAATAACTGCAAATATGGATTAATGTAAGCTGTAGTGGATCTAATCTGCATTTTTGTAGGAGGAGCAGTAAGCTTTCCAAATTTCATTTTATCAACAACATCAGTAAATACCGAAGTATATGTTACATCTTCTTGTAGATTAATTATAAATGGAAATGTGACTACCTGAGCTCGTAATTCTTCCGGTATTGCTAACAAAGGATAAAGTCTGTTTTTTACCTGAATTGTTCTGTTTTTACTATCCCGCAGATCAACTATAATTTCGGCTTTCGGATCAGGGGGATCAATAAATAAACTTTCCTGAATATTAATAAATAGACTGTCATCCAAAGGTTCCATCTGATAATATAAAATTTGTTCATCATCATATTGAGCAAATAAGCTAGATATAAAAATTACATTAAAAACACATAATAATATTACTGTAGTTATTCTCATTAATTTTCCGGAGTATTATTTTGAAAATTCTGTAAAATAAAAAGTTTCCCCTACCTCTACTTTCTGTTTAGATTTTGTATCAAATGCAGTAAAAAAGAAATTCGTTTTATATCTTCCATCCGAATCGACTAGATGATCATTTCTATCAGCCCAATCATTAAATTTATCCTCGTTCATTGCCAATTTGAGCGAAACATTATATACTAAAAATCCCTTGTTGTCTTTTCTTGGTCCTGTTACTGAAATTGGCCCCGAATGTGTAATTTTAATTTGTTCCGGACGTTCATCCTTAATTTTTACATTAAAGCAAGTAGTTCTTTGTAATTGCTTAACATAAATATCTAATTTGTCCATTTTACTTGTTGCTTTTTCAATTTCAATTTCGGGTGGTAAATTTTTCTTTACTTTAATTCTTTCTTGCTGATCACCATACTTAAGTAACACCTCTTTCTGATCACTTAGTTCAAAATCAATTTTCTGCTTAGGATTAATTTTCGCAATAATTTGTTTACTTACCGGATCAATTACAGTCACATTAAAATCGCCCTTATTCTCTGCAGTATTGCTTGCAAACTGTAAAAAAGATTGATTTGTTGAAAACGGTGATGGCAATTTTGAGTTTACTTTAGTTTTTTTATCCTTGGATTTAGGAATTTCCTTAACTTTATTTGAAAGCGATGCAACCTGCGTGTTCAGTTTCGTAAGTTTCTTTTTAAGAATAATATTTTCCTGATATACATTGGTATCAATTTCAATATTGAATTTAAGACCTAATTGTGATAAAGAATCGACTACACCCATTAATGAATCTCTAACACTTTTTTCAACCACATTTTCTTTTTTAACTACTTCACCCAAATTGATTTCAGCTCCTTTTAGCGCTAGAACTGTAATCACAAAAATATAAAGCACTTGATAAATAACGAATTTCGCATCCCTATTTCTTCTTATCATGATGTTACCTTTTATTTACAATTTGCTCTAAACTTGTAAGGGATTTACTAACTCCTTCTTGACTTAAATTAGTAGCCATAGAATCAATATTCCGGCTTAAATCATTTAGGATAGTTAAGTGTTCTTGATTACCATCTAAACTATTTTTAAGCTGACTGGATAGTTTGTTAAGTGCACTAAAATTTTGATATGTTTCAAAACTTATAGATTGAATTTTTTCAAGTTCTTGCCTGTAGGATGCAAGTTCAGCAACATTATATTCGTTATTTTGAATTTGTGTACTGCCATTTTGAGATACCACTTGAATTAATTTTTCAGTCCGATTTAACTGAAGTTCTTGATAGTAATGTTCTTGAAAATCAGATACTTCATTAATTACTTTTTGAAATTTCACACCAATATAATCTAAGACCGGTTCAAATAATTTTGCAATTGCCAAAACAATTAGCGCCTTAATTTCAAAAGGGACGGAAAGACCTAAAAATATTTCCGGTCCTAGTTTAATACTAACTAATAAAAATGCGGCGCCAATTAATGGCAACGCTGTGGCATAACCATCAATCAAACTTATTGAAGATGAAATTAACCTATCAATATTTTCTTTTGGAGTTGCGGAACTAATATAGTTGAATAAACCTAGGTATTCTTTAACAGCTATCATCATAAAAAATAAATAACTAATTAATGGCAGCCACCAAAATTGTACAGGTTCTACAGTTGCTGTTGAAGGTTCCCAGCTTGGATATAATTGTTGAGCAATACCAATTGTTACATTCCCAAGTATAGGAACAGATGATAAATCAATAAATAAAGATCCTATTAACACTATAAAAGAAAATAACGCTGGTTTTAACAAAATAATTGGAGTTATTTCTTTTAATCTATTTTTTTTTATTTCAGATATTTTAGATTTCAAAGTATTCTCGTTATTAGAGTCTTCTCTTTCATTATTCTCAGACAGTGTTTTCAGTTTATTCATGACATTCCTAAAAATTTGAAATATTTCGTTATGTAAATTGTGATCTCAAACACATACTGTGCCATACTTAATTTTTGTTACTATTTCATCTGAGAAAAATTTATCAATTTCATTATTTATTATAATCCCTATTGTTTTTTTTAATTAATTCAATAATTAACGAGTCATTTAATAATTTATTGTCGATATTAGTGGAAATTGGGAATCATTTTTTAGTACAAAAAAAAATCTCAAATCGATATAATTTTCCTATTTTGGGTGTGCTAAAAAGAGGCAGTAATTTTTCATTTAAATTCTTTAGGTAATATTTACAGGTAGGGCTTACTAATTTCAAAACAATTTATTAAGCTTAATTTTTAAAACTATTCCAATATTCTACCATTAATAATATTCTTAACATAACAATTCAATTTTTAATACTAATTAACGATTATAGTTGGTCAGTAATATTCTATTGATTTCTCATAACTACACCATTAAATTAGTGATGTAAACTTTATTCATCGGAAATATAAAACATGCTCAATAAAATTAAAATCGATCTATTTGAAAGCATAAATATTCTAGATAAGCTTGCTTCCAGTGGATCTCCCTCGTTTTTAGAAGAACTTTGTAGATTTTTAAATTCCGACCTAAATTTAGATTTCACGTTAATTGCTGAAGAGAATTCGAGAAATGAATTTTCAGTAATTGGTCGTTCATCTAATATTGATGATTATTGGAGTTCTAGAAAATATTCTATAAAAGATTATAAATCGTTTGAAGAATCAATTAAGTATGAAAACAATATTGTATGTGATTGTAAACTAAACGATATAAAACCTGTCAGCAATTTACAATCGATAATATTATTTGGTGAAAATAAAACAAATTTTCTCTTAATATTAAATCATAAAATCTTAGCATCCGAAAGTGATAAAGAAAAGTATTATATCATCTCAAAATTTGTTCAAAATATTTTAAATAACTGGAAGAAAACCCCGCAAAGTGAACCGAAAGAAAATGATATAAAATCTTTTGATTTCTTGAGCAAGACGAACAAAGGTATTATAAAAGAATTAAAGACAGTTAGTGGTTTGCTAACTTTAATAAAAGAGGAACAAATATCTAGTAATGTTGAAAAATATGTTGACGAAATTAAAATTATTAATCAATCAATGTTAGACAGTGTAAATGATCTTTCTACATTATTAGAGTTTCCATCTTCAACACCAAAAATTGAAAAAACAAAAATTATTCCTCACAATACGTTAGAAAAACTTTTAAAAGAAATTACTGAAAAAAATAAAAATATTAATTTTGATATAAAGAAAGAAGATACCACAGAGATTATTACTGATCTAAATTTATTCGAATATGTAATTCATAATTCTGCAAAATTCATTACATCAGTTTCAAAGACACAAAATATTGAAGTTTTTTTTAATATTTCATCGGATAATAAATTATATATCGAATTTTCAACAGTTTCTTCATCCCTTGTAAAAGAAAAGTTAAATTCCCTAGCAGAACCGTTTGAGATAAAAAAGTATTCGAAAAACCAAAGCGGATTAGTACTTTCTTTGCTTTTTAAATATATGCAAATGCTAAACGGCAGCATAAAATTTAATGTAAAAAATGAAAAAGTAAGTATTAACCTCTCACTGCCGACAAAAAATAATATAAATAACTCAATTAAAATTGCTGAATTACCAAAAGCCGATAATAGAGATAAAATACTTGTTATAGAAAGTGATAGAGCTGCATCCAGCTTGCTTAACAATTACCTGTTCAAATGGAATTATCATACTGAAATAGTAAGTTCCGGCGACCAAGCGCTTATGTACCTGAAAAATAATAAGTACGTTGCAGTAATATTAAATGTTGAACAGGAAAATGAGAATAGTCTTGAGCTGCTTCAAAGAATAAAAAACAACAAGTCTACCAGAAATATACCGGTTATTGTTTTTTCTGTAGAAGCTGAAAAAGAAAAAATTTATTTAATGGGTTCTGTTGAATACCTTGTTAAACCCATTAACTATAATAACTTAGTTGAAATACTGACAAGTTACAAGTTAAGAAGAAATTCTACTGTTTTATGTGTTGATGATGATAAACCAACTCTTAATTTGCTGAAACAGGCTGTACAAACCGCCGGTTTTAATGTTGTTGCCGAACATAGACCCGAATTAGTAGAAAATATTATAAGTGATCGAGAGCTTGATCTGGCCATAATTGATTTGGATATGCCAATTCTAAATGGGTTTGATTTAATAAAACAAATTAAGTCTATTGATAATTTTTCTAAACTTCCGATAATAATATATACAGGTAAGGAAGACTATCAGGAAGATCTGCAGAAAATTGATGGGATGTTTGTTGACCTGCTAGATAAAAAAAGTACAAGTTTTAACGAATTGGAAAGCACAATTACGGCAATGATTAAATCATACGAAGAACCTAAATCTATTGATGAAACAACTGAAAAATCAGATGGTCCGAAAATTCTGATGGCAGAAGATTACAAACATTCTCAAATTATTGTAACTCGTTTGTTAAAGAAAAGCGGATTTGAGAATATAATTGTTGTAGAAAATGGAGAAGAAGCATTACACATTTGCGAAAAAGATAAAATTGATTTAATATTAATGGATATGCAAATGCCTGTAATGAATGGCTTTGAAGCAACCGGAAAAATTAGAGAACTTGAAGGGTACGCTGATACTCCAATTATTGCACTAACAGCTTTTGCAATGAAAGGTGATAGAGAAAAATGCTTAGAAGCCGGTACAACAGATTATATTCCAAAACCAATTGACAGTAAAGAATTTATTGAAAAAGTAAAATACTACACGCAAGTAAGTATTGTGCAAGAATAATTATATTATTGGCAAGATAGTTTTTATTTAATAGTGCCCACCTATTTTCAACTGAATTAATTAGATCGAAATTTTATTTTAGATTTTATTTATAATCTAAAATGAATAAAAATTCCTATATTTCCTCTTTAATTTTCTAACTAATGGTATTAAATGAAAAAAGAAGTAAGAGTAAGATTTGCCCCAAGTCCAACGGGTTATTTACACATTGGCGGCTTGCGAACTGCTTTATACAATTACCTCTTCGCAAAAAATAATAATGGTAAATTTATTCTCCGCATCGAAGATACCGACAGAAATCGTTACGTAAAAGGTGCTGTTGAGAAGTTAATTGAATCGTTAAAATGGGTTGGACTTGAATATGATGAGGGCCCAAAAACAAACGAAAATTTCGGACCATATTTTCAATCGGAAAGATTAAATATTTATCAAACGTATATTAAAAAGTTATTAAAAGATAAAAAAGCATATCATTGTTTTTGTACTTCAGATCGCTTAGCTGCATTACGTGAAGAACAGCAAAAGCAAAAATTGCCTCAAGCAAAATATGATAAACACTGTTTACATCTTAGCAATGATGAAGTTCAGAATAATTTAAAAAATAATGTTCCATTTGTGGTTAGGTTAAATGTTGAAGCAAATCAAATTGTGAGGTTTGACGATAGAGTTAGAGGTAGTGTTGAGTTTAATACTGATAACATTGATGATCAGGTATTAATTAAAAGTGACGGATTTCCTACATATCACTTGGCTAACGTAGTTGATGATTATTTAATGAAAATTTCTCATGTAATACGTGGTGAAGAATGGCTTTCTTCAACTCCAAAACACGTGTTGTTATATAATTATTTCGGTTGGGATCTTCCGGAATTTGCGCACCTCCCTCTTCTACTAAATGCCGATAAAAGCAAACTAAGTAAAAGGCAAGGTGATGTTGCTGTTGAAGATTATAGAGATAAAGGATACCTAAAAGAATCGTTACTTAATTTTGTAGCATTACTCGGTTGGAATTTTGGTGACGATCAGGAATTTTATTACTTAACGGAAATGATTGAAAAGTTTTCTTTGGATAGAGTTAATAAAGCCGGTGCTGTCTTTAATATTGAAAAACTTGATTGGTTAAATGGACTACACATTAGAAACAAAAGTAATGAAGAGTTGCTGCCACAGTTCAAAGATGAAATTGCTAAATCTGAATTTAAGGATAAACCTTTACCTGATGAGTTTCTATTGACAGTAATAGAAGCCATGAAAGAAAGAATTACGTTTATGAAAGACCTGGTAAATAACTCAACCTATTTTTTTACTGAACCTTCCAGCTACGATCCTAATATTATGAAAAAACGTTGGAAAGAAGATTCAGTAAAATTATTAACTGAATATGTTGATGAACTTGAAGCAGTAGAAGGTGAAGATAAAGAAGTTTTTGAAACAGCACTTAAATCAGTAACAGAAAAAAATGAGTGTGGAGCGGGCAGACTTATACATCCAACCAGATTAGCAGTTTCCGGTGTTGGGATAGGACCAGGTGTTTACGATTTGCTTGTAATATTAGGAAAGGAAGAAGTAATTAAAAGAATTAAAACTGCATTAATAGAAATCCCCAAATTAATCTAAAGCTAGAATATGGAAAACACTGAAAATAAATCGAGAAATTTTATTCAAGAAATTATTGATAGAGATTTAGAAGAGAAAAAGTATACTAACGTTTATACAAGGTTCCCTCCCGAGCCAAACGGTTACTTGCATATCGGGCATGCTTTATCTATCTGCCTCAACTTTGGTTTTGGTAAAGAATATAATGGGAAAACCAATTTGAGATTTGATGATACAAATCCAACAAAAGAAGATGTAGAATATGTAGAATCAATAATGGAAGATGTAAAATGGCTGGGATTTAACTGGGAAGGTAAAGAATTATATGCTTCAGATTATTTTGATACTCTTTATGAATACGCTATACAGTTAATTAAAAAGGGGTCTGCATATGTAGATTCTTCAACATTGGATGAAATTAAAAGTGAAAGAGGCACCCCTACTGAACCAGGTACAGCCAGTAAATTTAGGGATAGAAGTGTTGAGGAAAATTTAGATCTATTCGAAAGAATGAGAGATGGCGAATTTAAAGACGGCGAACATGTTTTAAGAGCAAAAATTGATATGTCTTCCCCTAATATGAATTTACGCGATCCAATT